>Ga0299913_10003959_pt1 | contig 12322 bp, 16 predicted proteins | sample RVTome_9_FD_201360 | JGI IMG/M metagenome (GOLD analysis project Ga0299913, IMG submission 201360) | Soil microbial communities from uranium-contaminated site in the Upper Colorado River Basin, Wyoming, United States - RVT155D38 (version 2) ... | reverse complement strand
CGTCGGCGCCCTGGTCGTGGCGGCGGCGGCCGTGTTGCGCGGAGGGGCGACCCGGGCACGTATCGCGGCCCTGCCCGCCGGTCGCCAGACCGGGATCCAGATGGGCGCCATCGTGGTCGTCGCCCTGGTCTTGCTGCTGCTACCGGCGATCGTCGGAACGTTCCTCAGCGAGGTCGTCGGCACGGTCGGCCTGTTCCTGCTGATGGGCCTCGGGCTCAATATCGTGGTCGGCTACGCCGGCCTGCTCGACCTGGGCTACGTCGCCTTCTTCGCCGTCGGTGCCTATGCCGCGGCGCTGCTGACCTCACCGGTGTCGTCGCTCGGTCTTGGCCTGTCGCTGTGGGTCGCGTTACCGATCGTGATGCTTGTCGCCGCCATCGCCGGCATCGCCATCGGCGCGCCGGTGCTGCGCTTGCGCGGCGACTATCTGGCCATTGTCACGCTCGGCTTTGGCGAGATCGTGCGCATCCTGCTCCTCTCGGACTGGCTGCGGCCGTTCTTCGGTGGCGCGCAGGGCGTGCTGCAGATCCCGCCGCCCGACCTGCTGGGCATTCGCTTCTTCGGGCCGCAGCAGCTGTACTACCCGATCCTGATCTCGGTCATCATCGGCGCGGTCGTGGCCTGGAGCCTGGCCAACTCGCGGGTCGGCCGAGCGTGGAATGCGATGCGCGAGGACGAGGACGTGGCCGAGGCGACGGGCATCAACACCACCCGCTACAAGCTGCTCGCCTTTGCCATCGGCGCGGTTTACGGCTGCATCGCCGGCTCGTTCCTGGCCGTCAAGCTGGGCTCGGTCTTCCCGCACAACCTGAACATCCTGGTCTCGATCACCGTGCTTGCGCTGATCATCCTCGGCGGCATGGGCAGCATCCGCGGCGTCATCGTCGGCGCGGTCGTGCTGGTCGGCCTGCCCGAGTTGCTGCGCGAGTTCGGCGAGTACCGGCTGCTGATCTACGGCGCCGTGCTGGTGGCGATGATGATCCTGCGCCCGGAGGGCCTGTTGCCCAGCGCCACCCGCAAGCGCGAGTTGCACGAAGAGGAACCCGAGGAGACGCAGTACCTGCACCAGGCCGGTGGCGATACCGGCGGGCCTGGCATCAAGGGGGCACCGGCATGAGCCAGCCCGCCGACGCTGGCCGTGAGCCGCTGGCCACGCTGGTCGAGGGCACCGAGCCCGGACCGCTGACCTCGGCCGGTGCCCCCGCGCCGGCCGAAGCAGGCAACCTGCTCGAGGTGCGCAAACTGACCAAGCACTTCGGCGGCCTGGTCGCCAATCGGGAAGTCGACTTCGATATCCCCTGGCGCAGCATCGTCTCGTTGATCGGTCCCAATGGCGCGGGCAAGACCACCTTCTTCAACCAGATCACCGGCCTGCACCAGCCCACGTCGGGAGCGGTCGTCTTCGACAGCGTGAGCCTGATCGGGCTGCCGCCGTACAAGATCGCCGAGCTGGGCGTCGGCCGCACCTACCAGAACATCCGACTGTTCAAGGACATGACCGTGCTGGCCAACGTGATGGTCGGCCGTCACGTCCGGCTGCGCTCGCAGTGGTACCAGGTCATCTTCCACCTGCCCAGCGTCAAGCGCGAGGAGGACCTGACCCGCGACCGCGCCCGCGAGCTGCTCGACCTCGTTGGCCTGTCCCGCCGGCGCGAGGATGACCTGGCCAAGAACCTGCCCTACGGCGACCAGCGCCGGCTCGAGGTGGCCCGCGCGCTGGCGCTCGACCCGAAGCTGCTGCTGCTCGACGAGCCGACCGCCGGCATGAACCCGGGCGAGACAGCGCGCATGACCCAGTTCATTGGCCAGCTGCGCGCCGACCTCGGCCTGACCATCCTGCTCATCGAGCACGACATGAAGGTGGTGATGGGCGTGTCCGACCGGGTCACCGTGCTCGACCACGGCGAGAAGATCTCCGAGGGCACGCCGGAGCAGGTGCGCAACGATCCGAAGGTCATCGAGGCCTACCTGGGCAAGGCGGCCCTCGAATGACCGACCCGCCGACGGCCGCCACGACGGCCGGCCCAGCGACCGGCGCGGCAGCGGCCGGCGCCGCCCCGCTGCTCGAGCTGCGCGAGGTGCGCACCTTCTACGGCAACATCGAGGCCCTGCGCGGCATCTCGCTCCACGTCGGCGAGGGCGAGATCGTGACCCTCATCGGCTCAAATGGCGCCGGCAAGTCAACCACGCTCAAGACGATCAGCGGCACGCTCAAGCCGCGCCAGGGCACGGTCATGCTCGCCGGCCGGCGCATCGACCACATCCCAGCCCACGAGGTGATCCGGCTGGGCATCGCCCAGTCGCCCGAGGGCCGGCGCGTGTTCGCCCGGATGACGGTCTACGAGAACCTCGAGCTGGGCGCGTTCGCGCGCAAGGGCGAAAAGCTTGACGATGACCTGGCCCGCGTGTTCGACCTGTTCCCGCGCCTGAAGGAGCGACGCACCCAGCGCGCGGGCACGATGTCGGGCGGCGAGCAGCAGATGCTCGCCATCGGCCGGGCGCTGATGGCCAAGCCGCGCGTTCTGCTGCTCGACGAGCCGTCGATGGGCCTTTCGCCGATCCTGACCGAGCAGATCTTCCAGATCATCACCGAGATCAACGGCCAGGGCACGACGATCCTGCTGGTCGAGCAGAACGCGCTGATGGCGCTCAACGTGGCCAACCGCGGCTACGTGCTGCAGACCGGCCGCATCATCCTGGCCGACACGGCGGCCAACCTGGCCCGCAACGAGCAGGTCCGCCAGGCCTACCTTGGGGAGATCTAGGCCAGATTCGTCTCCCTAGGCCGGCTCGGGAGTCAGGAAACGGCGCAGGAACTGCTTCGTACGCTGGTCCTGCGGGTCGTTGAGCACCTGTTCTGGCGGGCCCTGTTCGACGATACCGCCCTCCTCCATGAACAGCACCCGGTCGGCAGCCTCGCGGGCGAAGTGCATCTCGTGGGTCACCACGATCATCGTCGTGCCCTCGTGGGCCAGGTCCTCCATCACCTTCAGGACCTCGCCGACCAGCTCGGGATCAAGGGCGCTGGTCGGCTCGTCGAACATCAACACCTTGGGCTGCATGCACAGCGCGCGAGCGATCGCCACGCGCTGCTTCTGCCCGCCTGACAGGCGCGCCGGGTGCTCGTTGCGCTTCTCGATCAGGCCGACCTTGGCCAGGTAACGCTCGGCCAGCTCGATCGCCTCCTTGCGTGGCACGCGCCGGACGCGCGTCGGCGCCTCGATGCAGTTGTCCAGCGCCGTCATGTGCGGGAACAGGTTGAAGTCCTGGAAAACCATCCCGGCGCGGAGGCGAAGCTGGCGGATCCGCTCGCGATAGGATCGACTGCGGCTGTGTAGCGGGTCGGCCGCCACGCGCAGGCCGTCGATCTCGATCGAGCCCTCGGTCGGCTCGTCGAGGAAGTTGGTGCAGCGCAGCAGAGTTGTCTTGCCGCTGCCGGAGCGGCCGATGATCATCATCGCCTCGCGCTGCCAGACGTCGAGGTCGACGCCGCGCAGCACGTGGTTCTGGCCGAAGTACTTGTGCAGGCCGCGGATCGAGACGATCGGCTCGCCCAGGTGGGCCGGCTTGGGCTGGCTGGGATAGGTGGCGGCTGTTTCGTTCATCGGTCACCCCGTGCCATGCGCCGCTCGAGGCGCTCCTGGAAATAGCTGAACACGATCGTCAGCACCCAGTAGATGAGCGCCGCGATCATGAAGGCCTGCAGCGTGTGCAGCGTCGGTCGGCCGGCCACGCCAGCGCGCCACAGGACCTCCTGCACGCCGATCGTCGAGACCAGCGCGCTGTCCTTGATCATGGCGATGAACTCGTTGCCGATGGCCGGAATGACGATCCGCGTCGCCTGCGGCAGCACCACCCGGCGCATGACCAGCCTTTCGGGCAGGCCGAGCGCCTCGGCCGCCTCGCGCTGGCCGCGCGGCACGGCCTGGATGCCGGCGCGGAAGATCTCGGTCATGTATGCGCCGTAGTTGAAGCTGAGCGCGATGATGCCGGCCGGGATCGGGTCGATGATGATGCCGACCTGTGGCAGGGCGAAGTAGACGAAGAAGATCTGCACCAGCAGCGGCGTCCCGCGCACCAGCGAGACGTAGAACGACGCCAGCGAGTAGATAACCGGCACCTTCGACAGCCGGCCCAGGGCGCCCAGGATGGCCAGCAACGTGGCGAAGATGATCGACGCCACGCAGACGAGGATGGTGATGCCGGCGCCGCCGAGGATGAAGCCGGCCCACTCGTCGATCCAGGGCACGTCGACGTTGTCGGTGACCAGCAGCAGCAGCGCGATGAGGCCCAGCAGCCCGGCCCAGACGAGCACGAACTGGGCCCTGAACGATGCCCTTGCCCGCCTCTGAGCGCTGGCCATCTCGGCCAGGATCGGCCGCGGCGCGGCCTCGATGACAGACATCCGGTCCAGCCTCCTCTCGCGAGCGCCGAAATGCGAGAGGCGGGAACGCCTGCCGGCCTTCCCGCCCCAATCCGTGTCCTACACCAGGTCTAGCGCCCGGCGGCGGTCATTGGCCGGCGCGCCGGGTCAAGTCGCGGCCGTCATACCACTTCTGGCTCAGCTGGGTCAGCGTGCCGTCGGAGTGCATCGCGGCGAGGATGCTGTCGAGCTCGGCCAGCAGCTGCGCGTGGGCCGGCGCCGTGCCCTGCTTGTCGATCGCCACGGCGAGCGGCTCGTAGAACAGCGGGTCGCCGACGGCCGTAAAGGGCGCGCCTTCGTCGATCGCCACCACCAGCGTCTCCGAAGCGGTCAGCCAGCCTTCGAAGTCGCGCCGGCCGGAGCGGATCGCGTCGGCGCACTGGGTGTCAGTGTCGAACGTGGTCGCCTGGGCTCCCTGCGGCACGGGCGCGGCGGACGACCCGTCGCCCAGCTCGAGCGTGCCCTGCAGCCAGAACAGGTAGGTCGTCTGGGCACCGACGCAGATGGTCTTGCCGGCGAAGCCCTCGAGCGTGGTGATGCCGGAGTCGTTGACCGCCGCCAGCTGGGCCGGCGTGAAGTAGTAGGGCTGCGTGAAGGACAGGTTCGCCTTGCGCGCCTCGGTCACCGTGATCGAGCCGACGCTGATGTCCCAGCGGCCGGCCCAGCCGCCCGCCTGGACGAGGTCGAAGTTGGGTGTCTCGAACTGGACCCGGACGCCGAGCCGCCGGCCGAGCTCGTTGGCGACGTCGATGTCGAAGCCCTGAAAAGTGCCATCAGGCAGCTGCTCCGACTGCGGCGGATAGGCCGGGTCGGTCGATACGCGCATGACGCCGTTCTGGCGGATGGTCGCCAGCAGGTCGGCCTGGCCGCCGGTGTTGCAGCCGGCGCTGAGCAGAGTGACCGCAAACAGCGCCACGAATACCCGTCGCGGGCCCATGGTTCCTCCTCTCGATCTCGTCTCGGGACGTCCCCCTGAGCCGATCCCCGCCTACACTCTAGATGATGACCGATGCCGCACCCGCCGCGGGCCTCGCGCGCGCATCCACGCTGCCCTCGCGCTGCTACCTCGAGCCGCTGATCCACGAGCGTGAGGAGGAGCTGATCTTCGGGCGGACATGGCAGCTTGTGGCGCGGCTCGACGACCTGACCCGGCCGGGCGACTTCGTGCCGGCCACGATCCTCGACGAGCCGATCGTGATCACCCACGGCACCGACGGCGTCCTGCGCGGCTTCTACAACGTCTGCCGCCACCGCGCCGGGCAGGTCGCACTGACCAAGGGCAACCGCATGAGCCTGCAGTGCCGCTACCACGGCTGAACCTACGGCCTCGATGGGTCGCTGCGTGCCTGCCCTGAGATGGACGGCACGGAGGATCTCCGATGCAGCAGTCGATCGCCTTCTCCGACCAGATCCAGCAGGCGGACATCGTGATCTCCGAGCAGGTCCAGCGCGGCCTGCGCTCGCGCCTACGACAGCGGCCGCTTCAGCGCCGGGCGCGAGAACGGCGTCCGCCACTTCCGCAGCTGGTGCGTGAGTTCGTTGGTGAGCCATGAGGCGCGGATGGGCCCGCCGCTGACGTATGAGGAGCTCCTCACGATGGCCCGCCGGTGGGAGGGTGCCACCCTCGAAACGGTGACCGGGCGGCGCTTTCGGGTCGGTGTCTACATGGACTGCCCGTTCTTTCGGCCCGAGTCGTCCGGTCTGGGCCAAACAGACGGCCGCAAGGCCATCGAGCGCTTCGTCGAGCGCTACAACGAGACGGGCAGCCTGCGCCCGTCGACCTACGCGGGCGTGACGCGCAGCGCCTCGTACCTGATCGGGCTGCTGCGCGCAGAGCGGGGAGCTTGACGGTGACCGACCGACTCGTCGTCGCGCTGATCTCCGAGGTGTTCTGGGAGGAGGACGGTCCGGCGCGGCTGATCCACGTCCTGCGCCAGGCGGCCGAGCTGGGCGCCGACCTGGCGCTGCTGCCCGAGCTGCCGCTCAACCCCTGGCGGCCGGCGACAAAGGTGCCCGTCAACGACGACGCCGAGGAGGAAGGCGGCCGGCGGACGCAGCTCATGGCCGACGCGGCCGAGGTGACCGGCGTCGGACTGGTCGGCGGGATCATCCACCGCGACCCACGCAGCGGCCGGCGCACCAGCCGGGCGCTGCTCTTCGACGGCGGCGGCCAGATCGTCGCCCGCTACGAGAAGCTGCACCTGCCCGAGGAGCCCGGCTTCTGGGAGACCAGCCACTACCAGCCGGGCACGACGGCGCCGCAGGCGATCCACCACTTCCCGCTCTCGGTCGGGCTACAGATCTGCTCCGACATCAACCGCCCGCAGGGCAGCCACCTGCTCGGCGCGCAGGGAGCCGAGGCAATGCTCGCCCCGCGCGCGACCGAACAACGGACGTATGAGCGCTGGCGCGTCGTCTTCCGCGCCAACGCGCTGACCGCCTGCGCCTACGTGCTGTCCGTCAACCGGCCGGCGCCGGAGGCTGGCGTGCTGATCGGCGGACCGTCGATCGCGGTCGACCCGCACGGGGAGGTGGTCGTCGAGACCACCGACCGGCTGGCCGTAGTCACCCTCGAGCGCGACGTGATTCGCCAGGCGCGTGTGGCCTACCCTGGCTACCTGCCCGTGCGCGCCGCGCTCTACGCGCGCGCCTGGGGCGAACTCGCTGCCAGCGACGGCCTGCCGATCGAGTAGCGTGCCGGTTCAGCCGTACCAGTCGCGGCGCGGACGCTCGCCGAGCAGCTCGACGACGCCCCAGACGATGATTGCCATGCCCAGTCCGGCCAGCCACAGCCCGGGCGCCTGTGGGGGCAGGGAAATGCCGCCGAAGTTGTAGATCTCGACCGCGCGCAACACGTAGGCTCCCACCGCCAGCGCAGTCAGGGCGACGTAGCTCAGCGGACGGTCCAACCCGGCTTCGCCGCTGCGCGTGGCGAAGGGCAGCACGACGAGGGCGACGATCAGTACGGCGGCGATGAAGCACAACGCGCCGACACCGTCGAAGGCGTTACCGGACAGCCGCGCCGTGACCGTGCCGCCCAGCGTCCACCACGGGGCGAACGAGCCGATGGCGATGAACACGGCGCCGGCCGAAAGGACCACTCGCCCGCGGCCGATACCGCGCCGCTTCACGCCCCCACTGGATCGGCCGCCGGCAACTCGCCGGCGCGCTCGTACACCTCCGGCTTGAGGACGCCGATGAAGGGCAGGTTGCGGTAGAACTCGCCGTAGTCGAGGCCGTAGCCGACGACGAACTGGTCGGGGATGGTGAAGCCCAGGTAGTCGATCGGGATCTCGACCAGCCGCCGCGCCGGCTTGTCGAGCAGGGCGCAGATGCGCAGGCTGCGCGGGTTCTTGCCACGCAGGTAGCGCAACAGGTAGTTCAGCGTCAGGCCGGTGTCGATGATGTCCTCGACGATGAGCACGTCACGGCCGGCGATCGACGAGCTGAGGTCCTTGATGATGCGCACCAGGCCGGATGTCTCGGTCGCCGTCCCGCCGTACGAAGACACCTCCATCAGGTCGATCTGGACCGGGATCTTCATCTCGCGCATCAGGTCAGCCATGAACGGCAGCGCGCCCTTGAGCACGCTCACCAGCGTCAGCTCGCGGCCGGCGTAGTCGATCGACAGGCGCACACCGAGCTCGGCGACCTTGGCCCGGATCTGCTCCTCCGTAACCAGCACGTCGGCCACGTCCGCGCCGAGATCCGGTTGGCGTAGCGCGTCGGACACTTCCCCTCCGGTCCTCCCGATCGGTTACTCGGCTCCGCTGCCGGCGGTCATGTCGCCAATGTTGGCACCATTGGCGCCGAAGTGCGCCCGCCGGCCACGCCGGCGGCGCGACCCGCGTGACGGCCGCCGACGGCGGGCAGCCGCCAGCTGCTGGGCAGGCGTCAGGAGTGGTGCACCATCGGCGGCCGGCGGAATGATCTCCGCGCCGGCGGTCGGCCGGCCGGGGCGGTCGTCGGCCGTAAGCGGCTCCGTGACCAGGACGGCCTTGCCGGCCGGGCGCATGGCGGCCGCCTTGCCGGCCATCGTCTGGCCTTCCAGGCCGCTCAACGAGGCGGCGAGGTCGAAGCGACCGTACTTGAGCATCAGCGCCTTGAAGTCCTTGCCGTAGAACAGCTTGATGCGGATGTCGGGGTACAGCTCACGCAGGCGGCGCAGCTTGCGATTCTTGCGCCGCACGAGGCTCTGCTTGAGCGTCGTCAGTTCGACGTACATGTCCATCTCGGGCAGGTAGAAATCGGGCGAGAAGGACTCGACGACAGTTCCGTCAAGGTTCCACAGGATGGGAAACGTGCGCGGCTCGTACTCCCAGCTGACGGCGTAGTAGTCGAGTATCCGGGCCAGCTCCGCCTCGCTGGCGTGGGCGAAACGCGAACCGTCGCTCACCCGCGCTCCGCGCCGCGGGGCAGTGGGCTGGCAGCCGCGCGCAGTAGTTGCGTGACGTTGCCCTCGAAGCGGGCCAGGAAGCGGTGCATGTCGATGACGTCGTCGGCGCTGACCGGCGGTCGCTGGTACGGCGCATGTCCCGCGCCCGGCGGCGCGCCGGGCCCGACGTCGGCGATGACGGCCTCGGCGTCGTCGACCTCTACGGTCACGATCGCCACCGTCCGGCTGTCGCAGGCAAGGCACTCGAGGTCGACGAAGTAGAGCCCCTCGCGCTCGGCCAAGAGGCGTACGTGGGTCGATCCGTACGGTCGGCCGCAGGCCGGACAGCGGAAGCTGCTCATCTGTCCGCTCAGCCACTCCGGACCATTCATCGGGTATTGAGTCTAGACGGTTCAGCGGCGGCAGTAGCTGCGCCCGCGGTCGGCGCGTTGCGAACAGCTGACGGTGCCTGGGCGTATACTCCCACCCAGTATGAGCACGCAACCGACCGCCGGGCACTCGCACGAAGGCCCGTCGCGCCACAGCTACGCCAAGGACCGCGCCCAGCTCTTGCGCCGGCTGTCGCGCATGGAGGGTCAGGTACGCGGCATCGCGCGCATGATCGAGCGCGAGGAGTACTGCATCGACATCCTGCAGCAGACGGCGGCATTGCGCGCGGCGGTCGACGCCGTCTCGCTGCTGCTGATGGAGGACCACGTCGCCGGCTGCCTGGCCAAGGCGGTCAAGTCGGGCGAGGCCGATACCTACACCGAGGAGGTCATGGAGGTCGTGCGGCGGTCGATGGGCCGGCCCGTGCGCTCGCGCTCGAGCGACTGACGCCGCCTCGCCGCGTCCCCCGCACGCGTCCGCCGGCGACGGCGGATTTCCACAAACCACAGGCTCGGCACGCGACTCGTGGATAAGCATGTTGACCTGGCCGCGCCGGGCGCCGAAACTACGGCCCCTGCTGCACCGCCCGTGAGCTGCCAGGAGGGGCTCACCAGCCGAGTACGGTAACTTCGGCGGGCCGGCGAACGGAGAAATCCGCTCGGAAAGACCGACCGGCGAGGGAAAACCGAAAGGTCGCGGTGCCAGACACGTTTCGCCGCCGGGAGCGGGGAGAAGGCAACGGCTCAGGGCGGACGCCCGGGCACGAGCGGGCCACCCGCCCCTCCCCGCCCCCGTCGCGGCCACCACTTCCGCGCGCTGTCGAAGGCCTGCCCGAGTTGGGCGACGCCTTCTGGCACACGCTCGATGCCGGGCTGGCGGCGCTGCCGCTCGAACTCGCACCTGGCGGGCGGGCGGCGATCGACGGCCACGCACGCCTGCTGCTCGCCTGGACCGAGAGCATCAACCTGACCGCGCTGCGCACCGCCGGGCAGGTGGCCCGCCTTCACGTCCTCGACAGCCTGGCCGCGCAACCCATCTGCCGCCGGCTGCTGGAGCGGACGGGCGTCGAGGCGGGTGCCACGAGGATGCTCGACCTGGGCAGCGGCGGCGGCTATCCCGGACTGCCGGTGGCCATCGGGCTTGGCGCGGGCGAGTGTGTGCTGGTCGACTCCGTGCGCAAGAAGGCCGACTTCCTGGCCGTCGCCGCGGTGGCCGCCGAAGCAGCACTCCGCGCAGCAGGCGAGCACGTACCACACTTCACGGTCCTGGCCGAGCGCGCCGAGGACCTGGCCGACGAGCCCGACCAGCGCGAGGGCTGGCACCTCGCGCTTGCCCGCGCGGTGGGCAGCCTGGCCGAGGTGGCCGAGCTGGCCCTGCCGCTGCTGCGCATCGGCGGCCACCTGGTCGTCTGGAAGCGCGCGACTACGCGCGAGGACGGCACCGGTCTGGCCGACGAGCTCCGCGTCGCCCGGCGCGTGGTCCACGCTGCCGGCGGCGGCCGGCCGCGGGTCGTGCCCGCCCCCTCGGCCGAGGCGCTGGGCCTGGCCGGCCACGTACTTGTCGTGGTGCCGAAGCTGCGCCGCACCCCCGATCGTTACCCTCGTCCGCCAGCCGAGCGACGGAAGGCCGCTTTGCTACGCTGACCGGCGATGCGGATCGCCGTGCTCTCCGACATTCACGGCAATCTGCCCGCACTGGAAGCCGTACTGGCCAGCCTGGCTCCCTTCGACGCCGTCTGGCAGCTGGGCGACATCTGTGGCTACGGACCGCAGCCGAACGAGGTCGTCGCCCGCCTGGCGGAGCTGGGTGCGATCGGCGTGCGCGGCAACCACGATGCCGCCGCGCTCGGCGAACTGGCGACCGAAACGTTCAACGATGACGCGCGGGCAGCAGTGGAGTGGACCGCCGGCCGGCTGGAGCCGGCTGCCCAGCGCTGGCTGGCCGCCCTGCCCGCTCGACTGGAAGTCGATGGCTTCACGCTCGTCCACGGCAGCCCGCGCGACCCGACGTGGGAGTACGTTTACTCGGTGCCGGTAGCACGCTCGAACCTGAGTCGCTTCGCGACCGACCACTGCCTCGTCGGCCACACCCACGTGCCGCTCATCTTTCGCGAAGCTGTCGCCCACGACGGCGGCGCGCGCGTCGAGACGATCGCACCCGATCACCGCACGGCGTTGACGCTCGACGCCCGGCGCAGCATCGCCAATCCGGGGAGTGTCGGGCAACCGCGCGACGGTGACCGGCGCGCCAGCGCCATGCTGCTCGACACCGACGGGCCGACGCTCGAGTGGCGGCGGATCGACTATCCGATCGCCGACGTCCAGCGAATGATGGCTCGCGCGCGCCTGCCCGCGCGCCTCATCACCCGCCTCCAGTTCGGGCTCTAGACCAGTTCAGTGCCCCGCAGCGATCGGTCTGACCCTGCCCTGGGTCCCGGCCACAAGCCGTGGCTGTCCGGCCGCAAGCCCGGCGATCGACGCGTCCGAATGGAGATGCCCCACGCGCCATTCTTCCGCTACACCGGCCCGGGCACGATGGTTGCCCGCGAAGCGGCTTCGGAGCCGCGCACGCCGATGGGACGGTCGGTCGGTCGGCTGCGCCGAGTGCTGTTCGGGCGGCCACTGTCGATCCACGAGGAGATCACCGAGCGGCTGAGCAAGAAGAAGGCGCTCGCCATCTTCAGCTCCGACCCGATCAGCTCATCCGCCTACTCGACCGAGGAGATGCTGCGCGTACTGGCGCTGGCCGGCGCCGGCGCGCTTCTGGTGAGCCTGCCCATTGCGCTGGCCGTCGCCGCATTGATGGCGATCGTCGCGCTGAGCTACCGGCAGATCGTCCATGCCTATCCCAGCGGCGGCGGGGACTATGCGGTCGCCCGCCAGAACCTGCCCGCCCTCGCTGCGCTGGTCGTGGCCGGCGCGCTGTTGCTTGATTACGTGATGACGGTCGCCGTTTCGACCGCGTCGGCCGCCGAGCAGCTCATCTCCGCGTTCCCGGCGCTGTCCGAGCTGCAGGTGCTGATCGGCGTCGGGGCAATCGCGCTGATCACGCTGGGCAACCTGCGCGGGCTGCGCGAGTCGGGCAACATCTTCGCCGTCCCAACCTACCTGTTCGTCGGCTCAGCGCTGTTGATG
>Ga0299913_10003958_pt1 | contig 12323 bp, 7 predicted proteins | sample RVTome_9_FD_201360 | JGI IMG/M metagenome (GOLD analysis project Ga0299913, IMG submission 201360) | Soil microbial communities from uranium-contaminated site in the Upper Colorado River Basin, Wyoming, United States - RVT155D38 (version 2) ... | reverse complement strand
AGCCGCACGAGCGTCGCCGGCGACAGATCGACCGGGACGCGAATGCCCAGCGGCGCGCCCAGCACGGCCGTGGCCACCCCGGCCGCGAGCACCACAGTCGCACCGGCGAGGGTTCCTGCGGCCGTCACGACCCCGACAACCCGACCCGCGGCGTCGCGGCGGACCGCGGTGACCGGGGTGTCCGGATGTACCCGGGCGCCGTGGGCGCGGGCGCCCGCGACCAGCCGCTCGGTCACGCCCACCGGGTCGACGGCGCCGTCACCGGGTGCCCAGATGGCCCACTCCGGGACCTGCCGCAGGGTGGGCTCGATCCTCGCCACGGTGGCCGCGTCCACGATCTCCTGCCCGGGCCCGGCCTCCGGCGCGCCGCCCGCCGCGCCCCAGGACAGGGAACCGGACCAGGTCACCGGCAGTCCCGGCAGCTCGGCCTCGAGCCGGCGGTACGCCCGCGTCGCGCTCACCCGCAGCCCGGCGGCCGGACCGGTGCCTACGCCGGACGCTCCAATCCAGGCGAACGAGTCCACCGTCACGCCGGCGCCCGGCCGCCCGGCGTCGACCAGCGTCACCACGGCGCCGGCCCGAGCGGCGTGATAGGCCACCGAAGCGCCAACAATGCCGGCGCCGACGACCACCAGATCCCCGCTCACCGGTGGGCTCAACACGTTGACGACCTTACTGTCGCTTTGCCAACCGCACTCAGCCGATGATCATCAACGTCCGGACGGCTGGACCAGGACGGTGCCGCGGCTGGGGCAGGAGCGGATCTTGCGCAGAACCCTTCCAGCTCTTCAGCTCGGCGTTGGCCCGCTCACCAGGCCCGCGCCGGCGAGCGTGAGCAGGGTTGACCTCCTTCAGCGCCGCCCGATAGCCGGCGGTAGCGGCCAGTGTCAGGGTCGAGTCGGCAACGCCGCTGCAGGACGCGCACCGCGGGTCCACCGCCCTGGTAAGCGGTGTCGGCCACCGCGGACACGCCAGCGGCGTTGAGCGCGTCGATGATGGCGGGCTCCCGGCAGCGCGGGCCAGACCCAGATCAACCGTCCGGCCGGATCGGCGATGACCTGCACATTCAGTCCCTGACACTGGTGCTTGCCGGAGTAGAACGGTCGGTCCCGACCACCGGCCATGCCGACGCGGTCGATGCGTAGCAGGGTGCCGTCAAGGATCACCTAAGCCTTCCCGCGAGCGACCCCGATCGCCTGTTCCAGGGTGGGTGCCAGCACGGCGAGCACGTCGATGGCCTCGCGCAGGTAGCGGTAGACGGTGCTGGTCCCGATACCGAACCCGCAGGCCAGATCGGCGTAGGTCTCACCCCTTGCGCAGATGCGCCATCACCAGCAGGGCCCGGTGGCCCACCGCCAACCGCCGCCATCCGCTCCCGACCGCAGCACGTCGACCACACAGGGCGTCAGTCAACATGATCAGTGCACGCTTGGACACCGTCATCCCGGACGGGTAGGACATCAACTCGCGCAATGGGTATCGGGCGCGGGAGTGGGATACCCGGGCCGGCACGGTCGAGCTGGCGGTGCCCAAGCTGCGCTCGGGTTCGTACTACCCGGAATGGTTGCTGCGGCACCGTCGGCGGGCCGAGCAGGCATTGGTCTCGGTGGTCGCGACCAGTTACCTGTTGGGGTGTCGACCCGGCGGATGGAGAAGTTGGCCGAGCAACTCGGGGTCAAGAGCCTGTCCCGCTCCCAGGTCTCGGAGATGGCGGCGCGTCTGGATGCCCAGGTGGAGGCGTTCCGGCAGCGTTCGTTGGACGCTGGCCCATATACCTTCCTGTGGTTGGACGCGATTGAGATCAAGGTCCGCGAGGACAGCCGGGTAGCCGGGTGCACACGCTGATTGCCACCGCGGTCAACATCGATGGGCACCGGGAGATCCTCGGCCTGGACGTGACCAGCAGCGAGGACGGCGCCGGCTGGCTGGCGTTCCTGCGCGGCCTGGTCGCCCGCGGCCTGGCCGGCGTGCAGCTGGTCATCAGCGACCCGCACGCCGGACTCACCAATGCCATCGCTGCGGCGCTGCCCGGCGCCTCGTGGCAGCGGTGTCGCACCCACTACCTGCGCAACCTGCTCACCCGGGTGCCCAAGAGCGCGCAACCGGGCGTGGCCAGCTTGGTGCGCACCATCTTCGACCAAGCCGACAACAGTGCGGTGCACGCCCAGTTCGACCGGGTCGTCGCCGGCTTGGCCGAGAAGTTCCTCACCGCGGCCGAGCACCTCGACACCGCCCGTGAGGACCTGCTGGCCTTCACCGCCTATCCGCGCGAGATCTGGCGCCAGATCTGGTCCAACAACCCCCAAGAACGACTCAACAAGGAGATCCGCCGCCGCACCGACGTGGTCGGCATCTTCCCAACCGCACGGCTCTGATCCGCCTGGTCGGCGCGGTCCTGGCCGAACAGACCGACGAATGGACCGAAGCCCGCCGCTACATGGGACTGGAATTACTCGCGAAAAGCCGAATCCGAAGCATCACCAGCAACCCCGACACGCCCGCACCCAACCCGACAATGACACCAGAGGCACTCACCGCATAACATCACAGTGGATCACGCGGAGCCGTCGCGCATACACCACTCCGCCGGACTTGGCCCCCCGAACGGGCGCGATGCCGAAAGCTAGGTTCCCAGATCGGCGGTCAGGATCACCGAGCAGCACCATTGCCGCCCGGCTGACGACGCCTCCGCGCAATCTCAACAGTGGCGGAAACCAGCAGCTCACGGCGGACTCGGGTTCGTGCAGATGCAGTCTGAACCGCGCCGGGGGCACCCATCCTGAGCAGCAGCGAAAGGCCCTGACCAGCAGTTATACGGTCAGCGGCCTTCGTTGTCTGTCCGGCTGTGCCCGGCCAGATCCGACGGTTTGCGGGTGTCTGTGCCCTATGCCGAGTCGCGGGGCCAATATCAACTTGCCGAAGCGTTGGGAGGCACCGCAGCACATGCCGGCCGTGGCGACGGTCTGAAGAGGAAGAACCCGAAGGTATGCCACGTGTACACCGGCCAATCTTTGACAGTGCCGCCCGATGTCGCGCCCGCGCTGGCCAGTTGGGACGGCGCCGGTCCGCCGTGTCGGTTTCAACTGGCCACTCCTGGACCATGCACAATCCATTGCCACACCGATGATGGCGGCGGCCGGGCCGGGCCCGCTGGCGGTCGACGTGATGGTGGGGCCGCCGCCCTGCCGGGGGCTCATCAGCAGCGGGCGGGACCTGGACGCTACCTTCTTCTGACCCGCGTGGCCCCGATTATCGCCGACGGTTAGCGCGCCAGTGGCGGAGCGCGCGGTGGGCGAGGGCGGCGAGCCTGATCAGCGCGGCGAGGCCGCGAAGGCAGGCGACAAGGATCAGCAGCCAGCTGGGCAGGTCGACGATCTGAGAACTCATCATGGGTTCCACGGTGGGGCCGGGAGTGTGCAATAGGGTTCGGTTGCCGAGACCGCACGGAAGTGAATGGCCCTGGATAGCGAGGCGGTGGGATGGCGCAGACTCGGGCGCCGCTGGGTCAGGCGACTGCGGTGCTGTTGGAGCTGCATGGGCTGGCCGGCGCGCCGTCGCACCGCCAGCTCAGTGGGTACACCTCGGCGGTGTCGGCCACGACGCTGTATCAGGTGCTGCGCGGTCAGGGCGATCACCGGCCGAAAACGATCGACGCGTTCCTCTTCGCCTGCCTGGAATATGCCAAGCAGCATCGCAGGTTCGCGCGGCTGAGCGAGGAACAGTGGTCGCTGGGCTACTGGCGCGAGCGGTTTGACCAGCTGAACACCTCGCGCCGGCTGGATTCATCGGGTGAGGTCAACTTGCGCACCGGGGTGCCGGTGCGGACGCGTTATCGCGAGCAGGTGCGGCGGATCGCACCCGCGCGGCTGGTCGGTCGCGAATCCGAGTTGGCCGAGCTGGCGGCGTTCTGCACCGGGGCGGGCGAGGCGTATGCCTACTGGCGGGCGGAGCCGTGGTCGGGCAAGTCGGCGTTGCTGTCCTGGTTCGTGTTGCACCCACCGGCCGGCGTGCGGATCGTGTCGTTCTTCATCACCGCCCGGTTGTCCAGCCAGAACGACCGGGCGGCGTTCATCGACAACGTCGTGGAGCAACTGAGCACGCTGCTGGGCCAGGAGGTGCCGCCCGTTCTCACCGAGGCCACGCGTGAGCCGTACCTGCTGGGCCTGCTCGCCGATGCCGCTGAGTCGTGCCGGGACCGTGGCGAGCGGTTGGTGTTGCTGGTGGACGGGTTGGACGAGGACCGCGGGGTCACGGTCAGCCCGGACGCGCACAGCATCGCCGCGCTGCTTCCGGCGCAGCCGCCGGCCGGTATGCGTGTGATCGTGTCTGGGCGCCCCAACCCGCCGATCCCGTGGGATGTCCCCACGCACCATTCCCTGCACGATCCCGGCATCGTGCGGACGCTGTCTCCCTCACCAGAGGCACAGGCGGTCCGCGCGGATATGGAACGGGAGCTGAAGAACCTGCTTTACGGCACGCAGGCCGAGCAGGACCTCCTCGGTGTGCTCACCGCCACCGGTGGGGGCCTGACCGCGGCGGACCTTGCCGCGTTGACCGGCCTGTCGGACTGGACGGTGCGTGATCACCTGCGGACGGTGACCGGGCGGACCTTCGCCTGCCGCGCCAGCGACTACCAGCCGGGCATCGCACCCGAGGTGTACCTGCTTGGCCATGAAGAGCTCCAGGCCACCGCGCACGACGTGCTGGGCCCCGCGCGGTTGGCGGCCTACCGGCAGCGAGTGCACACCTGGGCCGAGGGCTACCAGCAGCGCGGCTGGCCGGACGACACCCCGGAATATCTGCTGCGCGGCTACTTCGACCTGCTCACCGGGACCGGCGATCTGCCCCGCATGGTTGCCTGCGCCACCGACCCGGCCCGCCAGGACCGCCTCCTCGAGGCGTCCGGGAACGACTCCACAGCGCTGGACCAGATCGTGGGCGCCCAATATGACGTGCTCGCCCAGGATCCGCCCGACCTCACCGCGATGGTCCGCCTGGCGATCCACCGCGACTACCTGCTCGACCGCAGCAGTCATCTCCCCGCCGAACTGCCGGCGGTCTGGGTCACCCTCGGCCAGCCCAACCGAGCCGAAGCCCTGGCCCGCTCCATCACCGACTCCAGCAGCCAGACCGGTGCCCTGCTGGCGATCGCGGCAGCGCTGGCCGCCGCTGGCAACCAGGACCGAGCGGTCGAGGTACTCACCGAAGTCACTGCGCTCGCCCGTGACGAGGTGTGGCCTTGGTTGACTCCGGTTGTCGACATGATGGTCAAGATCGGTGAACTCCGCCGAGCCGAAGGCCTAGCTCACTCGATCGCCGACCCGTACGAGCAATGTGCTGCGTTGACCTCGGTGGTGGCGGCGCTGGTCCGAGCTGGCGAGCCCGACCATGCGGCCGAGGTGGCCGCCCACGCCGAGGCATTAGCTCGCGCCACCACCTCTTCCGACCAGACCGTCGATCCCGGATGGGAACGCTCGGTACGGGTATCGGTCGCCGAAGCGCTCCTCGAAGCGGGCGAGCGCCACCGGGCGGCAGAGATCCTCGCCGAGCTCGGCGACGTGGACGCGGTGACGCGTCTCTGGGTCAAGTTGGGTGAGTACGACCGGGCCGCGGACCTGGAACGCAGGGTGCATGCGGACCCTTGGGGCGACCCGCGCGACGATCCCGACGACCAAATTTTGGCGCACCCAGCGCTCATACGCGCGATGGTCGAAGCCGGTGATGTCGACCGGGCGGAAGCCATAGCCCGCGCCGGCGCCGGGAATGCTGCCCTGGAGTCGGTGGTCACGGCGCTCGTCGAAACCGGTGACATCGGCCGTGCCGAGACACTGGCTCACGGCATTACCGAACCTGTCTCGCGGACCAGGTCGCTGGTGGCGGTGACAATGGCGATGGTCACGGCGGGTGATGTCGAACGCATAACCGAGCTGATCGACTACGTCCAGGCGCATATCCGTTCGATTCCGGATGGCTACCAGCAGGGTCTGGCCCTGACGTCGGCGGCAGAGGCGCTGTTCGCCGCGGGGGCGCCGGACCGGGCCAACGAGCTGATCGACCAGGCCGAAGCCCGCGCCGACAACGCCGAGACCGATCCCGACCTGCTGACATCCATCGCGAAAGTGCTGGCCAATGCCGGCGAGGTGGACCGCGCAACGGCCCTAGTTCGCCAGGCCGAGCGCAAGGCCCGGACCCTGTATCGGTTCGGTCGGACGGGCACGGTGAGGTCGCTGGCACGAGCACTGGCCGAGGCGGGTGACTTCGACCGCGCCGAGACTGTTGCCCGCACCCTCACCCCGTACGAGCAGCGGGAGGCGCTCACCGCGGTGGCGTGCGCCATGGCCAAGGCGGGTGAGTTGGACCGCGCGGAGACCGTGACCCGCTCGGTCACCGAACATTACCCCGGCAGTGAACCAGTGATCTCGGTGGCGACTGCGATGGCCGAAGCCGGTGCGGTCGACCGCGCCGAAATGCTCGCCTGGACCCTTGTCGATCCCAGCGGGCAGAAGGTGATTCTGACGTCGGTGGTCGCGGCGCTGCTCGCGGCGGGTCACCGCGGCCGGGCGATCGAACTGGCAACCCAACTCGGCGCGAGCATGTCCTTGCGCGACCACCGGCATACCGGCAAGACACTGCTGCGAACACTGGTCGAAGCGGGCGAGTTCGACTGCGCCGAAGCCCTCGCTGGCACCATTCCCGACCCGAGCGAGCAGAGCGCGGCATTGGCGTCGGTGGCGCGGGCCATGGCGACCGCGGGTGAGCGCGACAGCGCGGCCGAGCTGATCACTCACGCCGAGATCCTGGCGCGCAGCCACCCGCGATGCGAGGCGTTCAGCGCGATCGCGCAGGCATTGGACGCTATGGGAGAGCGCCACAGGGCAACTGACATGATCATCGAGGCTGAAGCCATCGCCCGCTCCGCCATGGATACGTTTCGGCCAGACCGGACGTCGTTGGCACCGGTCGCGCGGGCACTGGCAGAGATGGGTGACTTCGATCGCGCGGAAGCCGTGGCCCGCGACATCTCCGACGTGGAAGCACGGGACGAGGTACGGACGTCATTGGCCTGCGCGATGGCCAACGCCGGTGAGTTCGACCGGGCCGAAGTTGTGGCCCGCGACCTAACGTGGATTTGGCAGAGCGAAGCGGTGGCAGCGCTCGTCGAGGTCATGGTCGAGGCCGGTGAGTTCGACCGGGCCGAGGCCCTGGTCCGCAGCATCGACATCCCGTCCCAACAGATCGATGCGCTGCGGGTGTTGGCGGCAAACGACCATCCATGCCGGGCGGCGGAAGCCGCGCGTATCCTCCACGAGTCGTCGCGCTGGCATGACGCGCTCAACGTCATGGTCCTGCTGGAGCCGACCATGTTGAACACGTTCGTAACTGAACTGGACATTGTCGACCGGCAGGCTTAACGATCAGGGCTTGTCGTGCGGCGATGCCATTCGGTGACGCAGCTCTCGGGCGGTAGCCAGGGCAATGTCTATCTCGTACGGGGTTGGCCATCCTCGCTCGGCCGGATACGCGCATCGATTGCGCACCCTTTCGCAATCGAGCGATGTCCGCTCGAGGCAGGCCGGACCGCTTGCCGAGGTAGTCGACGCAGCGGTCCGGCTCTGCAGCGAGGCCGCTCACCTTGTCCCACGAGGACAGCAGCTCGGCGATCCGGCCGTCCCGGGAGCCGTCGTCCTCGACCTGCTCGGCTGCTGCCGGGCCGCGTTGCAGGATCCTGAGCAAAGCGGCCGCATGCAGCTGCCCGGCCCGCGCGGCCTTGCAGCACTCCGCTTCGGCCGCCGATGCCGATGCCGACCGTGTCACCGATCTTCCAGAAGTGGGCGTGGTGGGCGGACGACGGGCTCGGCGGTGTACTACCTGAGCCGGTCGCGGGACGCGCGCACGCTGCAGCTGAACCGGCTCGACCCGAGCACCGGCGAGGTGCATACCGTGTTGACCGAGACCGGCGCGACCCGCGTGGAGCCCGCACCGAACGAGCTGCAGCCGCCGATCGTCAAGGTGATCCGCGGCGGGGACGAGGTGCTGTGGTACTCCCAGCGGGACGGCTGGGTCACCTCTACCGGCACGGCACCGGCGATGGCGCGCTCCGCGCGCAGGTGACCTCGGGGAACTGGGCGTGCAGGAGATCCTGCACGTCGACGAGGCACATCAGCCAGCATGATCAAGGGGTTGCCCGCGCCGGTCAGCAGCTCAGCAATTCATGGTCGGTCAAGTCGACGCCGATATCGGTGGACGGCGTTGTGTAGCAGGGTCTGTGTCGCGGCTCGACGCCTCAATTGTGAACGCTCACGTTATTCCCGGGGCCTGCGCTCAGGTAATTCCGCAGGTGGTGGGTCCTGGTGTTGTTCTACTCGGTGGTCTGCTTCTTGTCGCCTGTGACACTCCGGGGTCGCTTGTTGGGTCGGTAGCTGGGTCCGTTCATGAAGACCTGGTGGCTGGTGTTGATCAGCCGGTCGAGCAGGGATTCGGCGACGACGGCGTTGGGGAACAGCGGATACCAGTCAACGGGTGACCGGTTGCTGGTGAGCACCAGCGAGCGCCCGGCGCGTTCGCTGATCAGCTCGTAGAGGTCGTCGGCCTGCCGTGCGGTGAGCTCACGCATGCCGAAGTCGTCCAGGATCAGCACCGGTGGCCGGGCGAGCTCGCGCAGCCGCCGGCCCCAGGTGCCGTCGGCGTGCCCGCCGGCGAGGTCGGCCAGGACCCGGCTGGTCTTGGCGAAGCGGACGTCCGCGCCGTGCCGGATCGCCATGTGCCCCAACGCTTGCGCGACGTGGGTCTTGCCGACCCCGACCGGGCCGTAGAGGATCACCGACTCCCCGGCGTGCAGCCAGCGCAGCGCGGCGAGGTCACGGATCTGCGCGGCGGGCAGCTTGGGGCTGGCGTGAAAGTCGAACTCCTCCAGGGTGGTTTCGGTGTCGAAGTGCGCGCGACGCAGCCGGCGGCCCATCGCGGTCAGCTCCCGGCGGCCGATCTCGTCGTGGCAGAGGGTTTGCAGGAACTCCAGGTGCCCGAGTTGTCCGCCACGGGCCTGGGCGAGGCGGGCGTCGAGGGTGTCGAGCATCCCGGACAGCTTCAGCGTGCGCAGGGCGTCGCGCAGCGCGGTGTCGACGACGGTCACGATGCTTCCTCACTGTCAGCGGCGCAACCAGGCCCTGCTTGGCGGGGCTCGGTAGGGGCAGGGGTGCTCTGGGCGCCGCGCTCGTCGTGGGCGTCGGTGTCGTGATCGACGCTCGCGGTGGTGCGGTCCGCGGCGGGCGGGGTGTTCGGGGTGGGCAGGGCCACGACGTTCGCGAACAGCTGCGAAGGACCGTGCAGGTGCGCGGCGGCACCCGCGTCGCCGGTCGGCTCCGGCGGCGGGTCGGCCTCGGTGCCGGCGGCCAGGATCCCTTTCACCGTGCGGTAAGTCGGGTCGCCGACCTCGATCGCGCGGGCGCAGGCCTTCTCCAGCCGGGCCGCGCCATGCTTGCCGGCCAGGCCGAGGACGCCTTGCGCCGCGCGCAGCCGGAACAGGGCGTTGACCTCGAGCAGTGCGGCGATCAGTGTGACGCAGGACGGGCCGATGTCGGCGGCCTGGCTGCGGCACCAGGTCGGGGTCCGCATCTTGAACGCGATCTTCTCCGGCGGATAGTGGCTCAGGTCGGTGGACTTCCCGGCCGGTCGGCGACCGTGGGTGGCGATCAGTTCCCCGTTGTCGAAGATCTGCACCACCGTCGGGGTCTCGCGGGCGTCGACCCGGCGGCCGAGATGCCGCCAGGGCACCGAATACAACGACTTGCCCACCCGGACGTGGATGTCCGGCCCGATGGTGCCGGTTGACCAGGTGGCGAGCACGAACCGCTTGCGGGGCAACGGTGTCAGCTCGCTGGCTTCGACCGCCTCGAACACCGACAGTGGTGCCGCGCCGCCGAGCGGGCGGCACTGCCGCCGCCCGGCGACCTCCCGGCACCACAGCGCGGCTTGTTCGTGCATGTGTTGCAGGGACACGAATTCTCGGCCGCGCCAGAACGAGTCCCGGACATAGGGCATCGGCCGTTCCACCCGCGGTTTGTCCTTCGGCTTCGCCGCCCGCGCCGGATCCACCAGCGTGCCGTAGTGCTCGGCGAGCTCGGCATACGACCGGTTGATCTTCGGGTCGTAGAGGTCCGGCTTGTCCACCCCGGTCTTGAGGTTGTCCGGCACCAGCCGGGCCGGCACCCCGCCGAAGAAGTCGAACGCCGCGACGTGGCACTCGGTCCACGCGCGTTGGTCCATGGTCAGCACTGGCCGCACGAACATGTGCCTCGATGCGGGCAGCACCATCACGAACGCCCACACCCGCCGTTTCCTGCCCGTCCGCGGGTCGACCCATGCGCCGAGATGCCCATAGTCGATCTGCGCTTCCCCACCCGGTTCCGGTTCGTCCATCAGCACAGTGACCCGGTCGCGGCGGATCTCCTCGGGCAGGTTCGCCGCGACCCACCGTTTCAGTGACGCCAGGCTGGCCAGCAGGTCCCGTTCGTCGCGCAGCCGCTGCCAGATCGTGGCCTGGGTGACCCCGGCCTTGAGCATCGCGGCGATGTAGTCGCGGTGGGTCTCGATCTGCGGCCACGTCGTCTGCCGCAGCCGTGTGTCGGTGACCGCCGGGAACCACTTGCCAGCCAACTCGGCCCAGTCCGCAGTGGTCATCGCCGGTCCACCCGGGGTGATGCCGGCCTCGATCGCCGGGGTCACGTACTTCTTGATCGTTTTGCGGTCCACTCCCAGGCTGGTCGCGACCTCGCTCTGCGAGCGACCCGCATACCAGTGGACCAAGATCTCGGTCACATCAGTCACGTCGAACGTTCTCCTCGCCAATCCCACTCCCCGGCCACCTGATGTGAACCGGTGAAGCCTGTCCCTGCGCGAGGACCCAACCCGGGCGACACGCTCACCGTCCCGGTGGGGAATTACGTGAGCGACACCCTGCGGAATTACGTGAGCGAAAACCCCTCAGACCTGCGGAATTTCATGAGCGCTGACACTGCGAGTAGCGGTCGGCGATGGAGCGGGCGATGGCCTCGGCTCGGTCGATCAACGTGCCTGCTCGATCGAGATCGCCGACCTTGGCAACAGCTTCCGCCACCGACACCACGGCCCGTGCCCGCTCGACGGGTTCCGTGATGGAGCCGGCGATGGCCTCGGCGCGGTCGAGGTTGCCCGCCTTGGCCGTCGCTTCGGCCACCGACAGCAGAGCAGACGTCTGCAGACCCCCCTGCCGGTACGGAATGGAGCGGGCCATCGCCTCAGCTCGGTTGAACTGACCTAATAGCGCCCAGACCGTCGGAAGGTGGGGCGGAATGTCCTGGTTCTGGTTGATGAGATGATCGCGATGGATGGCCAGGCGCACCATCGCGATCACATCGGGGTGCTCCTGAGCAACAATGACGTCCTGAGTCGTGATGATCTCGGCGAACGCGGCGGCGTCACCACCAGACCGATCACGCATGCGATCCCTGCGTGCGAGATCGGTCACGCAGGCCACCATCCGTGCCACATCGCTGGTCGCGTGCAGCATCTGGAGGTAGCCGTGGAACAGGTAGCCGGGCGTGCAGGCAGGCCAGCGATCGCGCTGGTATCCCTCAGCCCAGTCGTGCAGCCGCTGTCGGTACTCGGACAGGCGGCCCTGGCCCAGGAACCGCACCGCAGCTGCCCGGAGCTCTTCGTGGCCAAGCACATAGACCTGTGCCTGTGAACTCGGCTGTGACCAGCCGGACGCGGGCCGACGAGCGAATGTCCGCCCGGCGACAGCGTGCAACGACTCCTCGATCTCCCAGTCCTGGCGGCCCGTCAACTCCTCCAGATCACGGCCGCTCAATCCGCCCCCGGCGGCGGTGACCAGGCCCAGTATGTCCCGTTCGACCTGCGTGCCACGCACCAGCCGCTTCAGCTCCCGCTCGGCCTCTCGCCGAACGTCCTGGGCGTAGGGGGATGCCGCCAAGGTGCGCTCGATGGCCGGATCCCGCAGCGGATGCCCGGTCGGAACGTCCGAGGGGACCGGCGGGTCGTGCCGCCCCGTCACAAGGATGCGCATGCCCGCCACAGGACGGGCTGGCAGCAGCGCGGCGATACTGTGCACACCCGCCCAGGTGTCCTCATCAAGACCGTCCACGACAAGGATCAGACGCTGCCCCCGATCTGAGCAGAAGACAGCCGCTGTGTCCAGCATCCACGGGCACGGCAAAGTCGGAGTGTGTCTGCGTGGGTGCGGTGAGTGATATCTGGGTGGGATTTGACAGGCGGGCACGGCCCCGATGATCTTGTGGTTCTCGATGCCAACAGATCATGAGGGGTTC
>Ga0299913_10003957_pt1 | contig 12324 bp, 7 predicted proteins | sample RVTome_9_FD_201360 | JGI IMG/M metagenome (GOLD analysis project Ga0299913, IMG submission 201360) | Soil microbial communities from uranium-contaminated site in the Upper Colorado River Basin, Wyoming, United States - RVT155D38 (version 2) ... | reverse complement strand
CCGATCCGGCATTGCCGCACTGGTCGCCGTCGCCAGGTTTATGTGCAAACGGATCTGTTGCGTGCCTAGCGCGTGGCGATCCGTCGCCGGGTCGAAGCCGGGATAAACGGTGAGCCCCAGTTTAGGGCGCAACTCGAGCGCTCGGTCGAGCGCGGTCAGTTTTGCGCGGCTGTCGTCCGTGATATCTGCGCTTCCGGGTGGGAATCCGAACCTGTCGAGATCCAGGTCCGGACGGCCTGCCAGCTTGGCCAGTCTCTCGAACGGTGTCGCAGCGACCGCGGCAATGTAATCCGTGAGGGCGTGTGCGAAGACACGGGCGGGAGTTTCGCCGGCGTCCAGTAACCGTCGCGCGACGGGCACGCGCATTGCGATCGTGCCGTCGCGGTCCTCGAGTAATGCCGCCGCCAGCTCGACAGGCAAATCCGGAGCAACAGGACTGTCCACGCGACCGCCGAGTTGCAGGTCTCGGATGACCAGCAAGTTGGTGAGATCCAGTTCCGCCTCATCGAGCACCAGCTGCATTGTCAGGTCCATGCGCCCGGCTAGGATGCGGCGGCCGATCACTTCGGCGATATACGGTGATAACGCGGCGATTTCGACGTCGTGGAGGCCGAGCTCGATCCGAGTCGCCTCGTGTGGCCGTGCGGGTAACCACTCGGCTGCGATTTCGCCCCTGCCCATATCGGACACACGGCCCTTTACCGAAATCGCAATTGCCGTTTCTTGGCCGATACCCCGGCGCACGATCGTACTGTCGATATCGTCGATGCTGAGCCGGACCGGAGTGGGCACGCTCCGGTCGGTGAATTCCACGCTGCCGCCGGATATCTCGAACCGCGCGCCGCCGGCGCCTGCGGCCGCCTGATGCGGCAGCAAAGAAATGAACTCGTGCCGAAGGTTGAGGGTGCCGTCGGCCCTCCGCTGCAATCGTAACTGCGGACTCTCGAGCCGTGCCGTCCCGGCGGAGATCGCGTCCGGGGACGAGCCGATCACCAGGGCGGCGGTGGTGATCCCGGGCACCGTCAGGAAGGCTTCCTGACTCCGAATGTCGGCAATCTCGAGGCCGCGAATGACGACGTCGCGCAGGATCAACGACCGTTCACTGAGGCTTGCGGCCCGAATACGGGCATCGACCCCGTCGAGCGAAACCTCAGGTGTGTTTTGGCGTCGAAATAGGGTAACGTCATCAAGGGATAACGTCAGGGTGAACGGATTTACCTTAGCGGCCCCGATAGCGAGCGTGAGGGCCGATTGCTGTTCGACCGTCGCTTCGAGCTTCTGTTCGACGAGGCGGGGCGCCAAGAAAAATCCGGCCAGTGCATACAGTGCGACGGCGGCGAGCGCCAGAACCGCCACTATCACAAGTTTCCGCGTCATAGCGCTCCAGTCGGTTCCCGCAGAAGTTCGTCCTCTCCTTGACGAAATCCAGGCCAGGCCGCGTAACGTTCTGCATGGATCCGGTCAGGCTCATGAGATTCGAGGATTTGCAGCGTGGCACGAGACATGAACACTATCAATGAAGTGAGGCGCGAGCACGGTCAGATCGATCAACGCGTGGCGATCGGCGTCGGCATCTTCCTGGCCGCCGTGGTCGTTCTGGCCGTGGTGTGGCTGGCGTCGCGCGAGCCCGCACCGGAACCGATTCCCGAACCGGGGCGGCCGGTCGAGACCGTCGAGCCCGCGGAGTCTCCGGCGGAGCGCGGCGATAGCGCGCGCGAAATCATTGCTGAACTCTCGTCCGGCGAACCTGGCGCCGACTATGCGCAAGCTTATGAGCGGGCGCAGGAGTTCCAGGCGGACGGCCGCTCGGCCGACGCGATGCTCCTGTATTTTTTTGCAGCGCGCGGCGGCCATGCCGCCGCGGCGTTCGATCTGGCGACGTTCCACGATCCGAATCATCATGCCGAGACCTCCAGCCTGATGGACGAACCCGACGCGTTCCAGGCCTATCGCTGGTACCGGCGAGCCGAGGAAGCGGGGCATGAGACCGCAAGCGAGCGGCTCACGGAACTTCGCACGTGGGCGGAGCGGGCCGCCGACACTGGAGATGCGGAGGCCGAGCGGCTGTTGCTGCAATGGGAGTAATCATTCATGGCAGATAAGCACTTTCGTGCGCGGCGGTTGAATGCCGTGTTCATAGCGGCCGCCTGCGTTCTTGCCGGCGTCGCGCAGGGGCAGGTCACGCGGCCTCTTCTGCAAGAGGGCAAATCGGCGCTCTACCAGCGAGTGATCGCGGTTCCGGGCGCCGAACTGGCAAGTGCCCCGGGAAATACCGCCGACATGCGGGCCGTGGCGCCGTTTACCACTTATTACGTCTACGATCGGGCGACGCAGGGACAGCGGGAATGGCTTCAGGTCGGCACGGACAGTACCGGTGCAACCGATGGCTGGTTACCCGACGAAGAAGCGGTCGCCTGGAAGCAGACCCTGACCGTGGGATTCCGCGACCCGGAACAGCAGGAGCGCGTGCTGCTGCTCGGAGATCGCGAGTCATTGAAGAAGATCATCGACGAGAACGATGCGGCGACCTATCGGCGCTTGCGGGAGCAGGCGGCGACGGGCAACACGGAAGACTCGCCGGTGGTGGCCATTCAGCCCGAGCATCACGTCGACATACGTCGTGACTTCTACCTGATTCCCATACTGGATCACGAAGACGTGCTGGTAAGCGGGCAGCAGGGCCGCCTGCTGCGCGTGGCCACGGTGCCGTTGCAGGATACGCCGGAGATTGCGCGCACCTACCGGACCGGGCTCGTGTTCGTCATTGATTCAACCGTGTCAATGCGCCCTTACATCGAACGAACGAGCACCGTGATGCAGCAAGTGTATCGTTCCATCGAGGAGGCGGATCTATCGGATCGGGTCAGCTACGGACTGGTGGCGTTCCGCGATAACACGGAAGCCGCGCCCGGGCTCGAATACGTGACTCGTACTTATGCAGACCTCGCGGACGGCAGCAGCGGCGATGAATTTCTGTCGCGCATCGAGGCGGTGAAACCGGCCGCGGTCTCGAGCGAGGGCTTCAATGAAGACGCTTATGCCGGTGTTGCGGAAGCCATCCGCTCCATCGACTGGAGCGGGTACTACGCGCGATACATCATCCTCATTACGGATGCCGGTCCTCGCACCGGCGACGACCCGCTGTCGACCACCGGGCTGGGCGCGCAGTCGCTGAGGCAACTGGCGGACGACAAGGATGTCGTCATCGGCGTGTTTCACCTGAAGACGCCCGCCGGCGTGGCGGATCACGCGTACGCGGAAGGCGAGTATCGGCGCCTGTCCGAGGTCAGCGACATCGGTGAATTCTATTACCCGGTTCCGACGGGCGACGTCGGCCGGTTCGAGGAAGCGCTGACCGCCCTGACGGAACAGCTCACGGTGCAGGTTCGTGCGGCGGCGAGCGGCCGACCGCCCGAGCGACGAGCGGCTTCCGCGGCGACAGGTACCGAACTCGAGGCGTTCCAGGAGAAGGTCTCCCGCCTGGGATACGGTCTGCGAATGCGTTACCTGAAGGAGCAAGGGGGCCAGGGCGTGCCGTCGCTGTTCAACGCGTGGATGGTCGACCGGGATTTCGACGACCCGACCGAGCGTGCGCTGGACGTTCGGGTGCTGCTGACTCGAGATCAGCTGAGCGATCTGCATGAAGTGTTGGGCCAGGTGCTGGTCGCAGCCGAGGAGGGTGCGCTCGCGCCGGACGATTTCCTGGAGGACCTGAAAAGCCTCGCCGCCACGATCAGCCGCGACCCCGAGGCCGCCAAAACAGCCACGCGCGCTGTCGGCGGAGAAAGCCTGGCCGATCTCGGCTACATGCGTGAGTATCTCGAGGGGCTGCCTTACCGGAGCGAGGTCATGAACCTCGACCTCAGTATCTGGGAGCAATGGCCGGCGCAGCGTCAGTTCGAGTTCATCAATCAGCTCGACAGCAAAGTTGCGTATTACCGGGCGCTGCACGACAACGTGGACCTGTGGGTGTCTCTCGACGAGGGGCCGGTCGACGGCGACTCGGTCTACCCGCTGTTGCTGGAGGCGTTGCCCTGAGGACGGCGGTTTTTTCGCTGCGTAACGTTGTAAAGAGCTATCAAGCGGGCGGCGCCGCATTCCGCCTGACGATTCCGCGCCTGGACATCATGCGCGGCGCCAAACTGGCTTTCGTCGGCGAGAGCGGTTCGGGCAAAAGCACGCTGCTCGAACTGCTGGCAATGATCCTCCGTCCGACGACGAGCGATGAATTTCGTTTTCAGCCGGGACAGGGCTCCGACAGCCACGATATCGCCGAGGCATGGGATGAGGCCGATCCGGATCTGCTGGCCGGTCTGCGCAGCCGGCATATCGGTTATGTGCTGCAGTACGGGGGTCTCCTCCCATATCTCACCGTGCGGGAAAACATCGAACTTTCGCGGCGATTGCTGCATCTTCCGGCGGCGGAAGCGGCTGAACGCTGGGCGGACAGACTGAACATAGCCGCGCAGCTCGGCAAGCGGCCGGGCGAACTGTCGGTCGGGCAGCGGCAGCGGGTCGCGATCGCCCGGGCACTGGTCCACGATCCGACGGTCCTGATTGCCGACGAGCCGACAGCAGCCGTCGATCCGCTCAATGCCGAACGCATCATGGAAGTCATGGTGGGGCTCGTGGACGAAACGGGTGTCACGCTGATCGTCGCGAGTCACGCGCATCGCCTGATGCAGAGTGCCGGTCTGCGCATGATCGATCATTGCATCAGCGCAGACAGCGGCAATTCGATGCAGGTCACGGTATCCCATGCCGCAGAATGATTCGCAATCGCAACTGCTCCTGACACTTGCGTTGCGCGATTTCCTGCACGAGCGCGTGATGTCGGCGTGCTTCGTTCTCGCGCTTTCCGCCGCGCTGCTGCCTTTGCTCGTATTGTTCGGCCTGAAGTTCGGCATCATCAGCAATCTCTTGACGCCTTTGAAGGAGGACCCGCGTTACCGGCAGATCCTGCCCACCGGCAGCGGTCATTATGAACCACAGTGGTTCGAGGCGATGGCCGAGCGCGCCGACGTCGCCTTCATCGTGCCGCGGACGCGCGCGATTGCCGCGACCATGCGGTTGCGAGACCCCAGCGCCGCCAGCGGGCGCATCATCAACGTCGAGCTCATCCCTTCCGCGGAAGGCGACCCGGTGCTCCAGGGCCTGGACCCACCGGCGGGATTCGATCGCGTCGTGCTTTCGCTGGATGCGGCGGACAAGCTCGGCGTCAAGGCCGGCACGCGGATCGAAGGCATCGTGTCGCGAACCTGGTCGGGCGAGCAGCAGACTGAACTTTTGCCGCTGCAGGTCACGGGGGTTGCCTCGGCCGGCGCTTTTGCTCGCGATGGCATGTTCGTATCGCATGACCTGCTCGTCGCCATCGAGGACTTTCGCGACGGCCGCGCCGTGCCCACCCTCGGATGGGAGGGCGGCGCCGAACGCGATGCCGGCCGATCGTTTGCGGGGTTTCGGCTGTATGCGCGGGATATCGAAGATGTTGCCGGCCTGCGTACCGGCCTGATGGCGCAAGGCATCGACGTCCGCACCCGGCTCGCCGACATCGAACTGGTCGAGGCGATGGACCGAAACCTGAGCATCGTATTCTGGATCATAGCGATCATTGTCGCGGCCGGTTTCGGGCTGTCATTCGGCAGCAGCGTCTGGGCGAACGTTGACCGAAAACGTCGTGAGTTCAGCGTTTTGCGTTTGACCGGGTTTCGCAGTCGCAGCATCGCCTGGTTCCCGATCGTGCAAGCGACGCTGACGGCCGCTTTGGGCTGGCTAATCGCCGCGATCGTTTTCTTTGCGGTCCAGACAGGTCTCAACGCCTTGTTTGCCGAGAACATCGGTGGCGGCGAAGCGGTCTGCCGCCTGTTGCCCGTCCACTTTCTGGTTGCACTGCTGCTAACGGTCGTCGTCGCGGTAATGGCGGCCACCCTTGGCGGCTCACGCCTGGCGCGCCTGGAACCCTCGCTGGCATTACGCGACGCCTGATCGGATCGGAGCACGTCGATGAAGTCGATCTTGAAGCAGCAGCATCACTGGGTCTTACACCGAGACATTCCGGTACGGGTGGCAAGAACCGGTTGATGAGCATCACCAAGCAAGGAGATCGATACTTGCGCAGCATACTGATTCATGGAGCGCGCTCAGCGGTGAGCCAGGCACACCGCAAGGACGATCGGCTAAGTCGCTGGGGGAACTCACACAACGCCGTCATGCGAATGTGGCGGCGGTGGCTTTGGCCAACAAGACCGTTCGTGTAGCTTGCGCCATGCTGAGGAATGGCACCGACTTCGAGCCTACAAAAGCGGCTGCTTGAAGACGCATCGTGCTCAACTACAACGGAGATCGTCACTGACGATTGCATAGCAAACTGATAGATGGCGAACAGGTCGGACCGGCGTCGGAAAACCCCGTATGTGTCCATGTGTGAAAGCACGATATTCCAATCGGGAGCCGGCGCGCGAATACCCATCATGGCCCGGCATCACGAATGCCAAAACAGAGGCCGGATATACGTGAGCAGTCGTACCTTATCACCGTCGTTCAGGATGCTGGCAACGAGGAGGAGTCCATATACGGACACATAGCTATAGCTAACACTCTGTCCGGTACGAAGGGATTGGGGCCGGTTTCAGCCGGTCCGCACCTGATCAAAAATCCTAGATCATAGTCGAGGAAGTGGATGAGCCAGATCTCACTGACTTGCTTGACTCGACGTTCTGGCAGGCGAGCACAGCGGAGCACTCAAGCTGATGTTCTCTTGCAGGCATACTTGCCCACCCACCGGCCGATACTAGGCGACATCCCGCTCGCAGCACACATTAGCGGAACCGGAACAGTGGCCAGGGAAACGACTAAAGTGAAGCTATCCCTAGGGCGGCTACGCCGCTTTTTGCGCATTCGTGGCGATTAGTTTAAGCTATAGGTTAAACGTTTAACGTCGAGCGGAAAAGAATGCGCCAGAACGAAGTGCTGATAGATACTGACTTTCACAGGTACGCCGACGACCACGAAGCATTAGCGATGCTCGCAACCTTGCACAAACGTGGCGAACTTCGTCTCGCCGGCATGACCACAGTAACGGGCAATACCTGGGCGCGTATCAGTGCGGAACACGCCCGGACGGCCGTTGCCAGTATTGGGTTGGATGATCTCTCAATATATGAGGGCTCAGGCCGACCTCTGCTGCACCGACAATCGGATTTTGCACATCGGTCACGACTCTTTGGGGCTGCATTTGGGGGCGCCTGGGGGAATGCCGATCTGTTGGAAAAGCGACCAAAACGCGAACCCACAGGTCGAAGCGGCGAAAAAATACATGCCGTTGAATTCATTGTTCGCACTCTTCGCGAATCCCCGGTAGCAATGACGATTCTTTCAATCGGTCCATTGACGAATTTTGCTCAGGCCATAAGACTGGCCCCGGATATTGCACAAAATATCGCGCGCTTCGTGGTCATGGGCGGCGCCTTCTATGTCCCCGGAAACGTAACGCCTTCAGCAGAATTCAATTGGTGGTTCGACCCTGAGGCTGCGACTATCCTTCTGGAAGAGGATGTTCCGGTTGAGGTCGTCCCTCTCGATGCCACAGACACTATTGTACTGGACAGTGAGAGGTTCTCGCGATGGCGCGATGAGTACGCCAAACACGCACTCTTTCGGTCGTTTCATGAACCTAAGTTCGCAGAGATATTCGTCAGAAAGCCGGAATACACGTTGCCAGTCTGGGACGCGATAGCAGCTGCCTATTTAGTCAAGCCGGAGATAGCGGCAAGGTTGGCCGAGCTGTGGGTGTCGGTGGATTGCTCCAACGGGCCAAGTTATGGTCGGGTTGTCGCAATCAAAGACCCAGACGCATTCAATCTGGAGCAACCCAAGCGTCCACGAGCCAAGGTCGTAATGGATATCGACGCAACAAGTTTCTGGAGCATCTACGAATCGTTAGTTTTCTCTGACGAAAACGCGAACTAGCTTATGCAAACCGTTCAGGCACTGCTCGGAATAACTGTAATGGTTTGCATAGCGAACCTGTTGTCGCATGCGCGCAAGAATATACCCTGGAGGTCAGTGATCATCGGTTTGGTGGGTCAGGTGATCGTAGGGGCAACGTTTCTACACATCGATTGGGCCAAACGACTCCTCGTGGCCGTAACGTTTTTTGCCAAGTCGCTCGAGGTGTCGACACAGAAAGCGACAGCCTTTGTATTCGGCTATATCGGTAGCGTTGAACCACCGTTTGATGTCGTTGGCAATGCTTCAACTTTCATATTTGCATTTCAAGTCTTACCAGTAATCATGGTCATAGGCGCTCTCTCCGCTCTGCTTTGGCACTGGCGAATTCTCGGTACCATTGTGTCTGCGGGATCATGGATAGTGCAGAAATCGGTCGGAGTAAGCGCGCCGGTTGGATTCGCCTCCGTTGCAAATGCATTTCTTGGCATGATTGAGGCACCGTTGCTGATCAAACCATACCTGGCTCGCATGTCGCCGAGTGAATTGTTCACCATAATGGCTGTAGGTATGTCGACCATCGCCGGTGGTACGGCAGTTATCATAAGTAGCATTGTCTCAGTAGATCCTACCGCTTTCGCGAATGTCGTTACGGCAACTCTGATGAATGTTCCAGGCGCTATCGCCTTCTCCCTGATCCTGTTTCCACCGTCTCGCGACGGCTCGGACCACGTTACTCAGGTCAGCATCGAAAGTCCGTATCGCAGCTCAATGGACGCACTTGTTTCCGGTACCGCCGACGGCGTGAAGATCTTCGTCAACGTCGTATCTCTCTTAATCGTTTTCATAGCATTGGTCGCACTGCTCGACCTGATGCTAGACGCGGCATATACGGGATTGTCCCTGGCAACAATCATGGGCTACCTCCTTGCTCCGATTACGTGGCTGCTCGGAATCGCACCAGACGAAGCACTTCTGGCGGCGGAAATACTGGGCACCAAGGTGGCGGTGAACGAGCTTGTAGCCTACACGTATCTTGCTTCCACCTTCGGAGTCTTGTCCGAGGAGTCTCATTTCATACTGACTTTCGCACTGTGCGGTTTTGGAAACTTTGGAAGTCTTGCAATTATGATTGGCGGCATCAGTGCAATGGCTCCCGACCGCCGAGATGAGATAATCCGCTTCGGCCTGTGGGCTTTACTTGCGGCGTTTCTGACTAACTGCGTGACCGCGGCGATTGCGTCGATTGTCGTATAACCAAGAAGATACTCGAGTCGCAGGAATGATGCTTCCCCTTACTCCGTCGTTTATCACCTTTACAGGCGCAGACGACGCGATGTATTGCAAGGGCATGAGAGAACTCAGCGATCGCTACCCTATCGAATGGGGCATCCTTATAGACCAGGATAGAAAGGGGACCAGGCTTTTTCCGAGCGATCGGCACGTCGAGCGATTTCGCACGTTAGGAGTCCGATTGTGTGCGCACATATGCGGATCGTTTGCGATCGATATCGCTGCAGGACGGAATCCATATGCGTCCCTTGCGGGCTTTTCCAGAATCCAGGTAAACCATGGGCGCCACGGAGCAGATCAGGAGACCATTGACAGGGTAAGCAGGTTCGCGGCAAGCCACGGCGTGCGCGCGGTCCTGCAATGTGGGGGCGGCGCGTTCCCCATCCGATCCACGAAAGTGGATTGGTTGTATGACGTTTCATTCGGCGAGGGTGTGAGACCGACGGCGTTCCCGACCATTATGACGGACCACCCGTTTTGCGGTATCTCAGGCGGGATCGAACCCGAAAACGTCGCAGAAATTCTCGCCACGAGGCTGTCGGTTGTTGGTGCCTGCCAATTCTGGATCGACATGGAATCCGGCGTCAGGACGGACGGCGGGTTCGACCTTGTTCGTTGTGAAGCTGTCTGCCGCGCGATCTATGGCTGACCGTCGCACCTGCGCAGCCAGCTTTGGTGCTGAACCTTAAACGTTTGAGTCGCTGCTTCCGGCAAAGAGGGCACATTGTCCGTCAGCCTCCGCAGCTTTCCGATCAGAACCTTGCCCGCGCAGAAGCCATCAATACACCAGATAAACAAATGGTTATAAGCCAGTGCGCCGTTCCACCGGCCGCCACCCCGCAATTTACACCAAGAAATATTGCCTTGCCCGTTCCTTCAGGATATGATGATATAAGTGAAACGTTTAATTTCGCGTAGGAGCGGTGGCAATGAAGGGGTTCTTGCACTTGCGAAAGGTTGTGTTGGCTGCCGCTCTGGTCGCCATGAGCGTTGGGCCCGTCAACGCCCAGAACGACGAACTCGAGGAGATCGTGGTCCTTGGACTTGCGGAACGTTACGGCAGTGGGTTGGGTCGAGCGGAATTTGTGATCGGCAAGGAAGATATCGAATTGCGACCGGCGGGCGCCGAGATTACACAGGCGCTGATCCGAATACCGGGCGTACAGGTCGCGACAGGCGACGCTCGCGGCGGCAGCTTCTCGCTGGAGTTGTACCTTCGCGGCCTGAATGACCAGCAGATCGGGCTCTCGGTGGACGGCATTCCGGCAGGGGACGCGCGGTTCAACGGCGGATCCCCGCCCAACCGATATGTGGACAGCTCCAACGTGGGCACCATAAGAGTCTCGCAAAGCTCCGGAGAGATTGGCGCACCGTCCAGATCGTCGCTCGGAGGTGCCATAAACTTCGAGACACTCGATCCTGAAAACGAATTCGGCGCGGAGTTTGGCGTGTCGACCGGCAACTTCGACTACCAGCGCTTGTTTGTGAAGGTGAATACCGGGGAACTGTTCGGAGGCATCAAGAGCTACTGGAGTTTTTCAGACCAGTCCAACGAAATATATGCGGGCCCAAAGAACCGCGATAAGAGCAGGCAGCATTTCGACGCCAAGCTTACCAAGGACCTTGCCTCGGGCTCTTCCGTGTCCTACCGGTTGAGCTACAACGACCTTCGGGACAATGATTTTGGGATCGTCTCGCTCGGCGACTTCAGAAACAATCCAACCAGTGACACGGTCAACGATGTCTTCGCCGGGGATCCGTCTATCGACGGAGGCTTCACGGGGTTTGGCGGAGCGTTGGGTGGCGTACGCGAAGATCTGCTCACCTACTTCAACATCGATCTGCAGATATCCGATTCAGCAAAGCTCTCCCTGAATCCCTATTACCACGAGCTGGAGGGGGAGTCATTCGCCTATCAGACCAGTTCCCGGACAACTGTCTCCGGTAACCCCCGGGACCAGGATGTAATCGTAGAGCAAGTCGACGGGTCCGGGGTTCGGGTTGCGGACATGCGAGTTACGCCGAGAAACCGTGAAAGAAGCGGCGCAACCATGGAGCTATCTGTTGACTCGGTCGCCGGCTTTAACGATATCCGATTCGGACTTTGGGCGGAGAACGACGAGACGAACGAGGATCGCAACTTTTTCAGGGTAACTGACGCGAGAACAGGGATCGAATACTCTAGAAATTCTCTGGGTTACATCCAGTACGAGCGCGAGCTTTCGACCGATACTCTCTACTATTATTTGCAGGACAGGATGACTTTGTTCGGCGATCGCCTGAGGATCGATATTGGCGGCACATGGCATGATATCGAGTACAAATGGCGCTCCCCGATCGAGTTCCCGGGTCAGAACAGGATCAAAGCCAGGACTGACGACGTCGATCTCAAGCTCGGTGCCGTGTTTCACCTGACGGATAGCGCTGAGTTGTTCGCCGGTTATTCCGAGAACTTCGGCGGTATTTTCGAAGACGCGTTTCTCGGCTCGAGCAGCGCAATTGACCCGAGAACGCTGGAGCCGGAAACATCTGAGAATATCGACCTCGGGGTTCGCTACGTCACGGACAGGTTCGCGCTGTCGGTTCAGTGGTATCAAATTGACTTCAGCAACAGACTGACCACCGCTCCCACAATGGTTGACCCCGATGACATAGAGAATGTCATCAACGGCAACTCTGCTACACAGGTTGTGAACCAGGGCGGTGTCGATAGCCGCGGCTTTGAGGTTACTGCATCTGCCGTACTTGGCGATGTGAGCGTCTATGGTACGTACGCGAATCAGAACGCGGAGTGGAGCCGGGACGACCCCGGCCAAGGGATTATCCGAGGCGCAAGCGTGCAGGATGTTCCGGACCATAGTTTCTTTGGCGAAATCCAGTGGTCGCCGGACGACGCATTGACCGTGGCTCTGAACGGCAAGTACGTTGGTGACCGGGTGGGCGGTAACATCTTTGCGCCGGATTTCTGCAATCCGTTTTTCTGCTTCGACGAAAACGGGGTGGGAGTGAACGGTCTGGAACTTCTCGAGCAGCAGAGGATTGATGGCTACTGGAACGTGGGTCTGGTTGGCGCCTACGATCTGC
>Ga0299913_10003956_pt1 | contig 12325 bp, 12 predicted proteins | sample RVTome_9_FD_201360 | JGI IMG/M metagenome (GOLD analysis project Ga0299913, IMG submission 201360) | Soil microbial communities from uranium-contaminated site in the Upper Colorado River Basin, Wyoming, United States - RVT155D38 (version 2) ... | reverse complement strand
GGGTTGCGGACGCCGTAGGCATAGATCTCATCGAGCGCGTCGGGATCGTCCACGAACGGGTTCGAGTCAGGGATCCCGTACTGACCATTACCGCTGTTGGAACCCAGCGGGTCGATTCGCAGGATCGAGCCCTCTGCTCGCGACCGGTCCTGCGGCAGGTCGGTGAACACCGCGTTGCCACCATCGCCGGCGGCGACGTACAGCAGCCCGTAGTCCTCTTCACCAGGCTTCGCGTACGGATTGAAATCGATCTGCTGGATGCCGTGGATGTTCGTCCTGAACCCGAGCCGGAGCACCTCTCGACTCGTTCCGCTGAACATGTTCGCCGATGGATCGTCAGCCGTCCACTCGGTGACGATGCCGTGTCGGCTGATCTGCGGCCAGTGCGGTAGGTCAGGGGCGGGACGCTCATCGAGCTGGCGCCCTTCGGTATGGACGGTATAGAACTTCCCGTTCTCGGCGAACTCTGGATGGAAGGCAACGAACCCGAAGCCACTGCCGAGGCCGGCATGGTTCCAGAAGTACGGATCGAACTGGGCGCCGACGTCCAGGTACTCGACCGGCTCGCCGTCGGTGATCAGGTACATCTTCCCGTTCAGATCGGGCGCGTAGAGACGACCAGAACCGTCCGGAACCTCGCCGACGTGGTTGATCCTGTTCACCCGCTGGAACCGCGCGTCGGTTGGCGGAACGGTCGGTTGTGACGGCGGTAGCTGGGCGAACGGTTCCAACGTCAAGGCGAGGTTGGACGGGCTCGGATCAGGCAGCGGGTCGAGGATCGCGCCTTCGTCCTGGCCGATCGCTGTCGGTGCGAGCACGAGAGCTGCCGACAGGGCGATCGCCGAGACAAGCAAGAAAGGTGTGCGACGGGCAGGTGTGCGCATAGCGCCTCCTTACGCTTGGCAAACGCTTTCCCATCAAGGAAAGCGATTTCCGCCAACGCTTTTGTTGCTACCCCGGCCCGGGCTATCTGTCAAGGGCTGATTCCAGCGACTTGGCCGAAACCGGTTGGCGGCGGCCCCACGGCGCCCACCCATTGTCCTATCGCAGACATTGCCCTACCGTGGGTGTGGAAAGCGCTTGCTCAAGATTTTCGTCTTCGCACCACCTACGAGGAGGTAGGCATGCGCAACAACCGCAATGTCGCGCTCCCTGGCCTGATGGCCATGGCTCTTGTGGTCGCAGCCTGCGGAACCGAAGAACTCGACGACCCGACCGCCGACGAGGACGCCGACCAGACCGAGGAGCCGGCCGACCAGACCGAGGAGCCGGCCGGTGATCCCATCCGCATCGGGATCTCCCTCCCTCTTTCCGGCGACTTCTCCGAGCCAGGCAAAGGCGTCCAGCAGGGCTACGAGACCTGGGCCGAGATGATCAACCAGGAGGGCGGGCTGCTCGGCCGGCCGGTCGAGCTGATCTTCCGAGACGACGCCTCCGACCCGAACAAGGTCGTCACCGACTACGAGTCGCTCATCACCCAGGACAACGTCGATCTGGTCTTCGGCCCGTTCTCCACGCGCCTCGTCATTCCCGCGGCCGAGGTCGCCGAGTCGTACGACATGCTCTTCGTCGAACCGGCCGGCGCCGCGCCGGAGGTATTCGAGCAGGGTTTCGAGTACCTGTTCTACGCGGCGCCCGCGGTGGCCAACGACCACTACAACTACCTCGCCGAGTGGATCCTCGCATTGCCCGAAGACCAACGCCCACAGACCGCGGCGTACGCCGCACTGGACGACCCGTTCGCGCAAGGGACCGCGTACGGGCTCAAGGACGCGCTGGAGGCCGGTGGAATCGAGACGGTCGTGGACGAGGTCTACCCACCGGACACGACCGGTTTCACCGCCATCGCCGCCGGCATCGCCGACTCCGACGCAGATATCGTGGTCGGCGGAACCCAGTTCGAGGACTCGGTCGGCCTGCTGCGCGCCTTCCAGGACCTCGGGTACCAGCCAGACATCGCTGCATTCTCGACCGGCCCCACGTTGCCCGAGTTCGAGGAAGCCCTGGGCGCCGCCACCGAAGGCGTCATCGCTCCCGTCGGCTGGTCGATCGGGGCCGACTTCGGCCGCAACCAGGAGTTCGTGGCCGCGCATCAGGAATTGCACGGCGAGGATCCCGACGAGGATGCGGCCAACGGGTTCACCGTCGGAGAGGTCGTCGCCGCCGCGGTCGAGGCCGTCGGCTGCGCCGAACAAGGCGAGGAATGCCAGCGCGCCCTGGCCGACCACATCCGGGCCAACGAGCTCGAGACCATCGTCGGGCCGCTGTCGTGGGACGAGGCGGGCCGACCGCAGGCGGCACACATGATCCTGCAATGGCAGGGCGGCAACATCGAGATCGTCCTCCCCGATGACCCGGAGGTTCAGACAGCCGAGATCCAGTTCCCGAAGGCTGAATGGTGAGCTCCACCCTCCTGGTACAGGGTCTGGCCCTGGGCGTACTGACCGGCGGGCTATATGCCCTGCTGGCCTCGGGCCTGACCCTGTACTTCGGGGTGATGCGGGTCGTGATGATCGCCCACCCCGCATTCTTGTTCCTCGCGGCGTATCTGACGTACTTCATCAACCGCGTCACCGGACTCGACCCATTGCTGAGCATTGTGGTCCTCGTACCGGTGTTCTTCGTCCTAGGAGTCTTCGTCCAGCGCCTCCTCGTCGGCCGGCTCGACCCGAACAACATGGCGATGATGTCGGTGCTTCTCACCTTCGCCCTCGCACTGCTCATCGAGGGCGGGTTGGGCGTGGTGGCGACCGGCTCGTACCGGTCGATCAACGTTGACTACGCGACGTCCTCCGTCCGGCCGTTCGATCTGGTGGCGCTACCAGTGGACAAACTGATCGGCTTCGGTATCGCTGCCGTGACGTTCGTGGCGATCTTCGCCGTGTTGCGGTGGACCCGCCTCGGGCAGGCACTACGCGCGACGATCCAGCACCCCACCGCCGCGACCCTGGTGGGCATCGAGACGGACCGGGTTCGCGGCTACGGATTCGGCATCGGCCTGGCGACGGCCGCGATCGGTGGGGCCGTCCTGTCGATCATCGACCCGTTCTTTCCCGCCGCGCACTGGGCCTACATCGGCAAGCTGATGGCGATCATCGTGGTAGGAGGCCTGGGAAGCGTTCCCGGCGCCGCGATCGCCGCTCTGTTGCTCGGCAGCCTGGAAGGCGTGCTGCAGGTCACCTGGGGAGCGACCATAGCCGGAATGATGTTCTACGCCTTCCTGTTCGCGACGCTGCTGGTGCGACCGTACGGATTCTTCGGAGGCCGCCTTGCCGAACGCTTCTAGCGTCCTTGCCCGGCCGGCGGTGCGCCGAGCGGTCATCGCCGCGGTTGCGGTCGCCCTGCTGGCCTACCCGTGGCTTGCGCCGAACAGCTACCTCAAGTACGCGGGCGCTCTCGCCATCATGTACGCGGCGCTGGCAACGTCGTGGAACCTGGTCGGCGGCTTCATCGGGTACGTGTCCCTGGGCCACGCGGCCTTTTTCGGGCTCGGCGCCTACGGTACGGCGATCATCGTGCGGGACGTCGGCGCCCCACACCTTGTGGCGCTGCCGCTGAGCGTGGTCGGCACGATGGTCTTCGCCGCCATTGTGGGAGTCGCTGCGGTCCAGGTCCGTGGCGCTTCGTTCGTCATCGTGTCGATCGCGCTGGTCACCATGATGAGTCTGCTCGCGCAGAGCTGGCGAAACCTCACCGGAGGTTCGGCCGGGCTCCGAGTGTCTCCGCTGTCCGAGGAGTTGGACCGGACGGGCAACCACATTCTGTTCTTCAATCTGTTCTTCGTGGTGCTCGTGCTCGCATTGTTCTGCTGGTGGTTCATCGACCGGTCCCGGTTCGGCGCGGGGCTCAAGGCGATCCGGGAGGACGAGGACAAGGCCGAGTCCCTCGGCGTGCCGACGACGGCCTACAAGGTCGTGATCCTGGTGCTGTCTGCCGGCTTCACCGCGGCGGCAGGCGGACTCTACGGGATCTGGTTCGGCAACCTGGACCCGATCTTCATCTTCTCGATCATCCTAGGGGCCAACATGGTGCTGATGGCGTTGTTCGGCGGCATCCACCACCTGTTCGGCCCGGTGCTCGGTGCGTTGATCATTGCGCCCGCCTCCGAGTACTTCCTGACCAACTACGGCGAGACGCAGATACACATCGTGATGTCCGGCGTCCTGCTTGCCGTTGTCGTTCTGTTCATGCCGGAGGGTGTCATCCCCGCGATCCGGAACGTCTTACGCCGGTTCCAGCCGGAGGCGGCCTCCATCCGTGAGATGACCGAGGAAGAGATGCAGAGCCAGCGGAGCGTGGCGCCATGACAACTCTGCAGACCGACGGGCTGACCAAAGCGTTCGGCGGTGTCGTGGCGGTCGATGGTGCCAGCGTCGAAGTACAGGATGGGCTGGTCAACGGATTGATCGGACCAAACGGCTCGGGCAAGACGACGTTCTTCAACGTGATCACCGGAATGATCAAGCCCGACTCCGGCCGGGTCGAGATCGACGGCCGGGACGTGACCGGGTGGTCGCCGCACCGGATCACCCAGGTGGGAGTCGGCCGGACATTCCAGGTGTGCCGGATCTTCCCAAGGCTGACCGTCCTGGAGAACATGCTCGTGGCGTTGCGCCGAACCCGGTTGCGTGAGCTGCTCGGAGGCTTGGGTAACCGGAATGACATCGACCGAGCTCGAAGGTGGCTCACCCGGGTCGGCATCGAGCACCTGGAAGCCTCCCGGGCCCGGGATCTATCGTTCGGCCAGCAGAAGCTGCTGGAGCTCGCCGCCGTGCTGATGGCGGAGCCGAGCCTGATTCTACTCGACGAGCCGGCGGGCGGGATCAACCCGGCCCTTATCGACCGGATCGCAACCCTGGTCCGCGAGCTCAACGCCGAGGGCCGGACGTTCCTCGTGGTCGAGCACAACATGGAACTCGTGATGAGCCTGTGCGACCACGTCATGGTCTTCGACCGAGGCCGGCAGATCGCTGCCGGCCCGCCCGACGAGGTGCGATCCGACGCCCGGGTGTTGGAGGCGTATCTCGGTGTCTGATCCAGTTCTGGAGATTCGCGACATCGAAGCCGGCTACGGCCGAGCGGCGCTGGTTCTTCGCGGGCTCTCCGTGACTGTCCCGCGGGGAAACGTCGTGTGCCTCGTCGGCCCGAACGGCGCGGGCAAGTCGACGGTACTCAAGGTGGCCAGCGGCCTGCTCCGTCCCCGATCGGGCAGGATCCTGCTCCGTGGGGACGACGTGACCGGCACGGGACCGACGAAACTGCTGCGCAGGGGCCTGGCACACGTCCTGCAAGGTCACAGCGTCTTTCCCGAGATGACAGTCGAGGAGAACGTGCGTCTCGGCGCGTACACGCTCCGCGATGGCAACCTCGTCGAACAGCGCTGCGACCGCGTCAAGGAGATCTTCCCGGTGGTCGCCGAGAGATGGCGGCAATCCGCCGGCCTGCTCTCCGGGGGTCAGCAGAAGCAGGTCGAGTTCGGTCGGGCGCTGATGCTCGAACCCGACGTGATCCTGCTGGACGAGCCGTCGATGGGGCTGGATCCGAAGACCACGGCCACGATCTTCGAACAGATCCACCGGATGCGCTCTATCGGAACGGCCGTGCTACTGGTGGAGCAGAACGCCCGTCGCGCCCTTGAGATGGCGGACATCGGCTGCGTGCTGGACCTGGGCCGGATCCACATCTCCGGCCCAGGTAGCAAGCTGCTCGCTGATCCGGCACTGCGCGCGCTCTACCTCGGCGGTGCTGCCAGCACCGCACAGGACACGGCCTAGGCCGCCGATCACCAGCTGGCCCGAGGGCCGAGTCGGCTGGGTGAGCGGGCCCGAGATGTCGCGTCAAGCATCAGGACGAAGAGGCTGTCCGGTGCGACACAATGACCACGTAGGTGGTGCGAGACATCGAGGTGAGACGTGCCAGCAATCACATTGCAGGAGGTCGCTGATCGGGCCGGGGTGTCGCTGGCCACCGCGTCGCGCGTGCTCAACGGTTCGGCCCGGACGCCGAGGCCCGACGTCAGTCAGCGAGTCCGGCAGGCGGCGCTGGAACTGGGGTATGTCGCGAACGCCTATGCCCAAGCGCTCGCCAGATCGGCGACGCAGCTGATCGGGCTGATCGTGCACGACATCGCCGACCCGTACTTCTCCTCGATCGCCCGCGGCGTGCAGCTCGCCGCCCGGCAGCATGAGCACCAGGTGCTGCTGGCTAACACCGACCGCGACCCGCAGGTCGAGCGCGACACTGTGCTCGCGTTCGCCGCCCATCGCACGGACGCGATCATCCTCGCCGGCTCGCGGTGGTCGTCGGTTGACGACGCCGTTCTCGCGGAAGACCTCGCCCGGTACCGACGCAACGGCGGGCGGGTCGCGGTCATCGGCCAGCGATTGCCGGGCGCCAGTGCCGTGCTGCCGGAGAACCACGATGGCGCCGCCGACCTGGCCAATGCGCTGGTCGCCGACGGGCACCGCCGGTTCGCGATCCTGGCCGGTCCGGAGGCGCTCGTCACGGCGAGCGACCGCACCGCGGGCTTCACCTCGGCCCTCGCCCGGCACGATCTCGCTCCGGTCGACACGGTGTTCGGCGAGTTCACCCGCGACGGTGGCTTCGACGCCGCTCGGCGTCTCGTCCGCACCCTGGACCCCTCCCCCGGGACCGGCCGGCCGCTGTGTGTCTTCGCGGTCAACGACGTCATGGCGATCGGCGCCATCGCCGCGTTCCGCGAGGCCGGGCTGCGGGTGCCCCAGGATGTCCAGGTGGCCGGCTTCGACGACATTCCGACGCTGCGTGACTCGGCGCCGGCTCTGACGACCGTCCGGCTGCCGCTCGTCGAGCTCGGCGAGCAGGCGGTCGCCCTCACGCTCGGCGACGGCGACTCGGCCGGCGAGGTGTCGATCCATGGCGAGGTGGTGCGCCGCGAGAGCACCCTGCTCCCCAGGCCCGCCTAGCTCGGCGCACGCTTGCTTCAGGCACGGGGGTGCACTATCGTTTGCGGAAAGCGCTTGCCACGTCGTTGAACCGGAGCCTACCACCGTGCCGACCAAGACCGTCACGATCGCCATGAACGGCGTCACCGGCCGCATGGGCCGCAACCAGCACCTCGACCGATCGATCCTCGCGATCCGCGGCGACGGTGGCGTGCCGCTGCCGGACGGCGACCTGATCTGGCCGGAGCCGGTCCTCGTCGGCCGGGACGAGGCCAAGCTCGCCCGCATCGCGAAGGAGTCCGGCCTCGACCAGTACACCACGAACCTGAACGAACTGCTCGCGAGCCCGGAGGTCGACATCTACTTCGACGCGACCGCCACGTCCGCCCGGCCCCTCGGCGTACGGGCGGCCATCGCGGCCGGAAAGGCGGTCTACTGCGAGAAGCCGCTGGCGACCACAGCGGCCGAGGCGGCCGAACTCGCCGAACTTGCCAGCACCGCCGGCGTGAAGAACGGCATCGTCACCGACAAGCTCTACCTGCCCGGCCTGCGCAAGCTGGCCCGCGCCCTGCGCAGTGGCTTCTTCGGACGACTGCTGTCCATCCGCTGCGACTTCGGCTACTGGGTCTTCGAGGGCCACATCGAAGCGGGCCAGCGGCCCAGCTGGAACTACCGCGCCGAGGACGGCGGCGGCATGGTACTCGACATGTTCCCTCACTGGCAGTACGTCGTCGAGGGCCTGTTCGGCCAGATCCGCTCGGTGCTCTGCCACACCGCCACTCACATCCCCGAACGGATCGACGAGCACGGACGTCCATACCAGGCCACCGCGGACGACGCCGCCTACGCGCTGATGGAGCTCGACGGCGGCGCCGTTGCGTCGTTCACCTCGTCCTGGGCAACCCGGGTCTGGCGAGACGAACTGGTCGAGTTCCACGTCGACGGCACCGACGGCTCGGCCGTCGCCGGACTGCGAGAGTGCCGGCTGCAACCCAGGTCCGCCACCCCCCGGCCGGTGTGGAACCCCGACATACCCAACCCGATCGACTTCCGGTCCACCTGGGTCGACGCCCCCACCGTCGAGCCGGAGGTGAACGCGTTCCGGTACCAATGGGAGGCGTTCTTGCGGCACGTCGTCGCCGGTGAGACGCACGACCAGACGCTCGCTGCCGGTGCGCGGGGCTCGCTGCTGGTCGAGTTGGCTCTCCGCTCGGCCGCCGAGCGGCGCTGGGTGGACGTCCCACCTCGCACTCCGGCACGGGCCGGAGCGTGAGCACGGTGAGCACCCTCATGCTCCCCACCGGGAAGGGCACGCTCCAGCCCTGGGCCCCATCGGCGTCTCCTCCCGTGGCGCCGACGGGATGGCCTTCAGAGTCCCGCATCGCGTACTCGGCGGTCCACGTCGTCGCGGATCCGCTGTCGCCGGACGATCCGGCCGAGCATGTCGCCATCGATTGGGACGCCACGCTCGCGTTCCGGCGGCACATCTGGTCGTGCGGCCTGGGCGTCGCCGAGGCCATGGACACCGCGCAGCGGGGCATGGGTCTGGACTGGGCGACCACCCGCGAGCTCATCGCCCGCACGGGCGCCGAAGCGGACGGACGGCGATGGTGCGCGGGCGTTGGCACCGATCATTTGCCGCCGGACCCGACATCGGTCGATGCGGTCGTCGCCGCGTGGCAGGAGCAACTCGACGTCGTCTCAACTGCCGGGGCGGTGCCGGTCGTGATGGCCAGCCGGGCGCTCGCAGCCGCGGCCAACGGACCGGACGACTACCACCGCGCGTACGGCAAGGTCCTCGGCGGCGCCGCCCGTCCCGTCATCCTGCACTGGCTTGGCGAGCAGTTTGACCCAGCCCTGACCGGCTACTGGGGCCACACGGACGTCCGGGCGGCCGCACGCGAGATTGCCGCCCTGTGCCGCGAGCACGCCCGGGCCGTTGACGGCGTGAAGGTGTCCGTCCTCGACGCTGCCGTAGAGGCCGAGTTCCGGCGAGCCCTTCCGGACGGTGTGACGTGCTACACCGGTGACGACTTCAACTACCCGGAGCTCATCGCCGGCGACGAGCACGGGCACAGCGACGCTCTGCTCGGCATCTTCGACCCGGCCGCGGCGGCCGCGTCGGCCGCGCTCGCCCGGCTCGACGCCGGTGACGTCGCCGGGTTCCACCAGGTCCTCGACCCGACCGTCCCGCTCGCGCGCGAGATCTTCCGCGCCCCGACCCGGTACTACAAGGTCGGTGTGGTGTTCCTCGCCTACCTGGCCGGACACCAAGACCACTTCCGGATGGTCGGCGGGCTGGAGTCGGCGCGCTCGATCGTCCATCTCGCCGAGGTGCTGCGGCTGGCCGACGCCGCCGGTGTGCTACCAGACCCGGACCTAACGGTCGCCCGGATGCGACCGCTTCTCGCGGCGGCAGGTATCTGGTGAATCGGCTCAGCCTCAACCAGATCACGACCAAGCGCTGGTCACTGCCCGAGGCCGTGCGCGGCTGCGCGGACGCGGGAGTGAAGTGGATCGGACTCTGGCGCGACAAGGTGGCCGAGGTCGGGGCCGACGAGGCAACCAGGCTGCTGCGCGAGCACGGAGTGCGGGCATCGTCGTTGTGCCGGGGCGGCTTCTTCACCGGGATAGGCCCGGACGGCCCCACCCAGGACGGCATCGCCGACACCCGGCAGGCGATCGACGAGGCCGCCCGGGTCGACGCGGGCGTTCTGGTGCTGGTGGTGGGCGGCGTGGCCTCTAACGACCTGGCACTGTCCCGCCGCCGCGTCGCCGAGGCCCTCGAGCAGCTGGTTCCCGTCGCGCTGGACCGGGGCGTCCAGCTGGGCCTGGAGCCCCTGCACCCGATGCAATGCGCCGAGCGGTCAGTGCTGTCGACGCTCGCGCAGGCGCTGGAGCTGGCCGAGCCGTATCCGGCAGATGCGGTCGGCGTCGTGGTCGACGAATTCCACGTCTGGTGGGACCCGGCGATCGAGCAGTCCATCGCGGCATCGGCTGGCCGGATCGCCGGTTTCCACGTCTGCGACCAGATCGTCCCCTTGCCAGACACCCTGCTCGGACGGGCCTTGCCAGGCGACGGCCCGATCAACCACCGGCACCTGCGCGAGTGTGTCGAGGCGGCCGGCTACAGCGGCCCAATCGAGGTCGAGGTGTTCAACGCCGAGCTCTGGGCCCGGCCGGGCGACGAGGTCCTGCGCGACGTCATCACGTCATACCAGACCCACGTTGCGCCTGCCGGATGACCTTCGAGTAAACCAAGAACCATCTATCCCGGGTTTGAGGGCTGTCGCATAAGTCGTAGTGGTGGCCAGTCTAGGGTCGCGAGTGGGCGTGTCGGTGTGCCTGGTTAAGTGAGTTTTGCCATATTTTGGTATGGTTCAGTTTCGTTGGTGGGGACGAGACCCTGATCAGCAGTTCTTGCTGCCGCCGGATGCACGGGGGTGGTTGCCGGCGGGTCATTTGGCGCGGCAGCTGCTGTCGATGATCAGTGAGGTGGACCTGTCCCCGTGATGGCCCTACGCCATATGGCCACGACAGCCGACCGCAGCAGGTTGGGCAGACCGCCCCACTCCCTCTAACGCGGTGTGAAGAGTAGCGTCGTGACGGCCACGGGAACGAGGTGATGATCATGATGCAGGAGGACACGACGCCTGGCGTCGACACTGGCAGCCGGCACGTGACGGAGCACGCAGAGGTGGAGCACCGGCACGTTGAGGACCACGAGCGGGTATCCCGCCAGCACCTGGAGGCGCACGAGGCCCTTTACACCCAGCACGGCACTGAGCATGCCAAGCTGGCCGATCAGCACATCGCTGATCACCAGAACGCGACCGACGCAACGCCCTCGCGCAAGGCCGCTTTGAGCGCGCGCCACGCGCTGCAGCACGCCTGGATGGAGGTCAGGCACGCGTCTCAGTTGGCGTGGATGGAGGCCCGACACGCCGCCCAGAGGCTCACGATGGACGGCCGGCACGCCTGGGAGCTATTTGTCCAGGAGCGGCGCCATGCTGGGGAGGCCCGTCAGCACTAACGCTGGGACGCTGTCGGGTCCGTCGGCAATGGCCAGTGTGGGGCCAAGCCCGTTGGTCGGCTCGTCAAGCACCAGCGGCCAGGATGCCGCACCAGGCTGAAGCCGCCGCTCGGGCGGTGCTCTGCCCGACGCTCATGTCTTCATGAGCCGATCGGGGCATCGACAAGAGCGGCCCAGCGCACCGAGGCGCTTGGCCGCATCGCGCGGTCGGGGTCAAATGAGTGCGTGTCGGTCTTTAGAGAACCCCGATGCTCGTGAGGCGGGACTGCAGTACTTGACGGTCGGTTTCCCTATTGCGCTTCAGTCTCCCGCGGTTGTCCGATGCCAGCTCCGCCGGCCGCACGACGAGGAGTTTGAGCCCATACGCCGGGATCAACTCGTCGCGGCGTCGATCGTAGATCTGGCGCTGCAGGCCACGATGGACACCACTGATAGTGCGTCGATCGGGCTTGTCGAAGTGAGGGACCGGCTCATCGTGCTGCCGTTTCTCGGTACTCCACGACTAGCCCGAGTCGGGGCCAATACGCGTCGACGGGCAGGCGTCGACGGCGGCCACCGGCGCCGGGGTCGCCGACCAACCAGTCAAATGTGTGTTGCCGTGAGGCGGGCTCTCCGAGGAGTTCCTCGAGCAGATCCACCACGTAGGCCTCATCACGTGTGTTCGGCTTGGTCAGGTCATCCCGTGAGCGTCGGCCGCGTACGGGCTGTCGATCTCACCTGACGGCACCTCGGCGACGCCGGCGAGCAGGTTCTCGACCAGCGTCTGGACCTCCGGGTTGTGGACGCCACCTTCGATTGACGGGTCGGTCGCGATGACCACCTGGCCGGTGGCGAACGGGTCCTCGCCGCCGTAGGCGGCTTCGAGTAGGTCTGCTGCCTGTTGGCTCTCGGTGCCGGGCAGGCTGAAGTCTGTGTTGTTCTCGCCGGCGAACGTGACGCCCAGTCCGAGCATGCCGACGACACCTACCAACCAGGCGGTTATGACGAGGCGCCGATGTCGAACGCTCCCGCGGGCAAGTCGGTTTAGCACGACTAGGTCCCCCTCTCGTTGGGTGTTTGGGACGGCCGACGTGGCCAGAGTTCAAGGCCCACGTACGAAGCCTCGCTATTGCGGCTAGCCGTGAGATCGTGGAGCGACCCTGACCATGCCCTGTATCTAGCCGCCCGATCCCTCAGGGACGGGTGGGGTCGGCCCTGAGGGTGGGGCGTCTGAAACCCGTCGCGCGGCCGATGAATCATCGGCGCTAACGCGGTCTCTACAGATAGAGGCACTTACCGACGCGACCGGCCGTAGTGACCTGGAGGAGCCCGCAGAGGCGAAGGGATTACGATGCGCCAGATTCAGATCCGCAAGCCAACCAGGCGAACA
>Ga0299913_10003955_pt1 | contig 12328 bp, 11 predicted proteins | sample RVTome_9_FD_201360 | JGI IMG/M metagenome (GOLD analysis project Ga0299913, IMG submission 201360) | Soil microbial communities from uranium-contaminated site in the Upper Colorado River Basin, Wyoming, United States - RVT155D38 (version 2) ... | reverse complement strand
TGCCACGCTGCCGGACGATGATCGTCCCGGCCAGGACCTGCTGCCCGTCGCCACGCTTGACGCCGAGCCGCTTGCCGGCGCTGTCGCGCCCGTTCTTGCTGGACGAGCCAGCCTTCTTGTGTGCCATTGGTTACTCCTCGGCCTCGGTCTTCGCCTTCGTCGAGCGGCGGGTCGTTGCCTTCTTCGGCTTCGCCTCGTCGCCGGGACCGGTCGCGGCGGCCTTCGTCGAGCGCTTCCGGGCGGCGGGCTTCTTCTCGGCCTTCGCGGCCGTCGCCTTGGCCGCCTTCGCCGTCGTGGCCTTCGGCTCGGCCTTCGCCTTTGGCTCCTCAGCCTTCGCGGCCTTCGGCTCCGGCTTCTCGGCCTTGGCCCGGTTGCTCCTGCCGTCCGTGCTGATCTCGTCGATCCGCACGCGGGTCAGGTGCTGCCGATGGCCGTTCTTGCGACGGTAGGTCGCCTTCTGCTTGAACTTGAAGATGATGAGCTTGGGACCGAGCACCTCGCCGAGCACGGTGCCGCTGACGCTGGCGCCCTGCACGGTCGGGGTTCCGACGGTCACCGCCTCGCCGTCGCCGACGAGCAGGACCCGATCGAACGTGATCGTCGCACCGGCATCCCCAGTCAGCCGCTCGACCACGAGCTCACTGCCGGCCTCGACGCGATGCTGCTTCCCGCCGCTGCTGATGACGGCGTACATGCTGCTCTCCTGGATGTTGCTGATGGAACGTGCCGCCGCGTGGTGCACCGGGCACACAGAAGCAGGCCGAGTGCGCAGCCTGCGGGACGTTTGAGTCTATCGGGCGATCGGGGGAGTGTCAACGAACAGGAGGCGCGTCCGGACCGCTCGACGCGCCCGCAGCGGCAGGTCCAGGGCCTGGACGACATCCTCCGGGCGGCCGGCGCCGCTCGGGTCGAGCCGCAGGACGGTCCGGAGCCGCGCGGTGTGCGCCCGCTCGTCGACCTCGAGGATCTCGACGTCCTCGATCAGCGGTCGCAGGTCGCGGTCGCCGGCGTCGCTGCGCCGCTCGCTCTCGCCGCGGCGTCGCTTGCCGGAGAGCTCGGTCGCCGACAGCAGGCGCACGACGGCGCCGCGCAGCGCGTCGGAGGTCAGCGACTCGTCACCGCCGACCTCGATCTCGTACTCGGCCCCGCGCACCTGGGAGGCGGCCGACGGGAAGCCGTGCCAGACCTCCTTGGCGTCGTGCAGGCCGATGCCCTCCGGGAACAGCTCGCCGGCCGCCTGGATGCGCTCGATCGGCACGAGCTCGTCGAAGTGCGCCTCGACGACCTCGCCGCGGAGCTCGATGCCGACGGGAAGGTTGGCGGCGAGCTTGATGCGCGGCTTGGGCTTGACGGCCTTCGTGTAGGCGAGCGGCAGGTTCGCCTCGCGGAACACGCGCTCGAGCTCCGAGACGAGCTCGGCCTGGCGCATGCGCAGCGCGGGTTCGCGACGGCTGATCAACAGCTGCCATCGCTGGCGCGGGGGAGCGTCGGCGGGTCGGTTCGTCATGGGCCGTTGATCGTACCGTTGATGCGGCGCGTCGGCCAGAGGCGGCGGGTACGATGCCTCCGATGGCCGAATTGATCGCGACGGTCCGTCGCCACCGCCAGGCGCTCTTCGCGCTCGTGATGATCACGCTGGTGGCGTTCCTCCTGTGGTCGGCGCGCGGGGCGCTGCCGGCGTTCTTCATCGGGCTGGCGCTCGTTTTCGTCCTCGATCCGGCGGTCACCCAGCTGGCGCGTCGCGGCATGCCGCGCTGGGCGGGGGTGATCGTCATGTACGTCGCGCTCGTCGCCGTCATCTACGGGCTGGTCGCCTATGTCCTGCCGCCGATCAGCCGCCAGTCGCGCGAGTTCATGGATCAGCTTCCGCAGCTCGGAGCCGCGCTCGGGGACGTCGAGCAGGGCCTCGAGCGCTGGTACCGCGGCCTGCCGCTGCCGGCCGAGCTCCGCGCCATGGTCGACGCGCAGCTGACCTCGACCGGCGACGCGATCGCCGGCCTGCTGCGCGGCCTCGTGGCACCGACGCTGAACGCGATCGTCGGGGCGGCGACCTTCCTGCTCGGCCTCGTCGTCGTGCCGGTCTGGCTCTTCTTCGTCCTCAAGGACCGGGAGGGCTTCAGCCGATCGGTCGCCGGCGCCATGCCGCCGTCATGGCGGGCCGACACCGAGAACGTGCTGTCGCTGCTCGGGCGGATCGGCGGCCGATGGGTGCGCGGACAGCTGCTGCTGGGCCTCTCGGTCTTCGTCGCCACGGTCATCGGCCTCACCGGGCTCACGTTCTTCGGCTTCGCCGAGTTCGGGCAGTTCACCCTGGTCCTGGCGCTGATCGCCGGCGTCCTCGAGTGGTTCCCGATCATCGGGCCGATCGTCGCCGCCATCCCGGCGATCCTCATCGGCTTCACGATCGGGCTGCCGGCCGCGCTCGCGGCGGCCGTGCTCTACACCGGCATCCAGCAGCTCGAGAACCACATCCTCGTCCCCAAGGTCATGGGGGACGCGGTCGAGCTCCACCCCGCGGTGCTCATCCTGGCGCTCATCGTCGGCGGCGCGCTGTTCGGCATCGGCGGCGCCATCCTCGCCGCCCCGACGGTCGCCGCCGGCCGCGACCTCTACCGATACGGCTTCCACCGGCTCGGGGGGCGAACGCCCGCCGAGGCGGTCAACCTCGTCGCCCATCCGCGACGCCAGCCGCGGGAGCGGCCCGACGAGGTGGCGCCGGAGCCCGGTGGTCCCGACGAGGTGGCGCCGGAGCCGGGTGGTCCCGAGCCGGTGGGCGTCGACGAGGTCCCGAGCCGCTGACCGCTCGCCCGGGTACGGAGCGCACGCCGGGCGCCGATCGGGAGTTGTCAGATTCCAACCTCCGACACCTTGGGCAGCGATCGAGCCCGGTTCCGCCGCTCCGATGGCGCCCCGGGCGTCAAAAGCGCGCGCTCGTTGGAACGTGACGGGCTAACCGGCGACGTGGCTCGCCCAAGGCGACGCGGATTGGAAGGTGACAAGAACCGGGCCTCGCGCCGAGCCACCGCGGAACGCGTGCCGCCCGACGGACTCAGAGGGTCGGCTTGTGGCTCCGCATGCGAACCGACTGCAGGATGCCGAGGCCGAAGAGCAGGCTGATCATGCTGGATCCGCCATAGCTGACGAGTGGCAGCGGGATGCCGGTCACCGGCATGATCCCGATCGCCATCCCGACGTTGATGACCAGCTGGAACAGGATCATCGAGGCCAGGCCGACGCTGATCAGCATCCCCAGCGCGTCGCGGGCCTGCCAGCCGATGAGCAGCACCCGCCACAGCAGCAGTCCGAACAGGGCGAGCAGGACGAGCCCGCCCAGGAACCCCAGGTCCTCGGCCAGGACGGCGAAGATGAAGTCGCTCGACTGCACGGGAAGGTAGCCGCGCAGCTCCTCGCCGCCGACCGTCAGGCCGCGGCCGAGCCAGCCACCCGAGCCGACGGCGTTCAGCGACTGGACGAGCTGGTAGCACGCGCCCTGCGGATCGGCATACGGGTCGAGGAAGCAGAACAGGCGCTGCCGCTGGTAGTCCTGGAGCAGGCTCACCGCCACCGGGGCAACGCCGATGACCGCCGCGACGAACAGTCCCAGCCAGCCGAGGCTGGCGCCGGCCATGAACAGCATCCCGCCGAGGATCGCGACGAACACGAGCGCGGTCCCCAGGTCGGGCTGCTCGTAGACGAGGTAGGTCGGCACCGCCATGAGCGCGCTCGCGACGAGAATCGTCGACAGGCGCCCGATCCGCTCGCGGCGGCCGGCGAGGTAGACGGCCAGCACGGCGATCATGAGCACCTTGCTGACCTCGCTGAACTGGAAGTCGAGCCCGGCGACCGTCACCGACATCTGCGCCCCGAACAGGCTCGTGCCGATGAGGCTGGTGAGCACCAGCAGCCCGATCACCGCCAGGTAGATCGGCACGACGAGCGTCCGCAGCCAGTGGTAGTCGACGCTCGATGCGACGAAGAACAGCGTGAGGCCGATCGTTGCCCAGATCAACGTCTTCGTCGTCTCCGACATCCCCGTGGCCGGCGTCGCGTTGAACTCCGTCGAGTAGCCGATGACGAGGCCGACGATGATGAGCAGCAGCGCGTAGAGGAGCAGCTGCGCGTCGAAGTGACGCCAATCGCGGGCCTTGAATGACTCAACAAAAGTTGCGGTCGCGACGCCCATCGGTCAGTTCGCCGTCACGAGGCTGAAGTCCCGCGGATCGAGCCGCAGGTCCTGGTCGAGATCGTAGTGGAGCTGGAGGAAGTACTTGACGACCTCCGCGGAGACGTTGCCGGGCACGATGGCCGAATAGTTGAAGCTGACGATCGCCAGCTCCGCGTCGGTGGCCCCGGCAACACTGGGCAGGTAGGCCACGAACCACGAGTGGAAGGGCAGGGTGCCCTCCTCGGTCAGCTCGCCGAACTCGGCCGTGCCGGTCTTGCCGGAGAGCGCGCCGGGCAGGTCGAGATCCCGGATGTTGTACGCGTGGCCCGACGTGATCACCTCGCGGGCACCGATGCGCATCGTCTCGAGCGTCGACGGATCCGCGCCGATCGCGTGGATCACCTCCGGCTCGTATTCCCGGACGAGCTCGCCCTCGGCGTCCGTCTCGCCGCGCACGATCATCGGGCGCATGAGCTCGCCGCCGTTCGCCAGGGCGGCATAGGCGTTGAGCACCTGGAGCGGCGTGACGGCGATGACGTTCTGGCCGATGCCGGCCTGGGCCAGCTCGCCGGTGAAGACGCCGGCGCGTCCCTGCTGGCGGGCCCACTCGGTGCTGGCGATGATCCCCGGCTCCTCGCCCGGCAGGCGGATGCCGCTCCGCATCCCGAACCCGAGCTCGTGGGCCCACTCGGCCAGCGGGTCGATGCCGGTCTGGATCGCCATCTGGTAGAAGAAGGTGTCGGAGCTCTTGGCGAACGCGTCGACCATCGCGAGCGGGCCGAAGCCCTGGCGGTTCCAGTCGTACAGGCACTCGCCCTCCGGCGCGCCCGGGATCTGGTAGCAGCCGTACGTCGGCCACTGGCGGTTCGGCGTCGTGACGCCCTCCTCGAGGGCGGCGATGGCGGTGACGAGCTTGTAGGTCGAGCCGGGCGGATAGATGTCGCTGATGGCGTGGTTGCGCAGCGGCCGATCCGGATCAGCGATGTAGGCGTTGAACTCGTCGGTCGTGATCCCGCGCGCGAACCGGTTGTTGTCATAGGCGGGCAGCGAAACCATGGCGAGGATCTCGCCGGTCTGCGGGTTCATCACGATCGTCACGCCCTGGCTGACACCGGCCACCTCCATCCCCCAGGTCAGGGCCTGCTCCGCGCGGCGCTGGACCTCGGCGTCCACGGTGAGCATCAGGTTCGCGCCGGGCTCCGGCTCTCGCAGGGTCTCGATGACGCGGAGCTGCCGGCCCGACGCATCGCGCTGGACGAGCTGGGTCCCGTATGTCCCGCGCAGCTCGGTCTCGAACGAGGCTTCGATGCCGGTCCGGCCGATGACGTCGTCCCGCAGGTAGCCGGCATCCTCCAGCGTCGCCAGCTCCGAGCGGTTGATCGGGCCCGTGTAGCCGGTGACGTGGGCGAGCAGCGCCCCGGAGACGTCGCCCGTCTCGTCGAGGTACCGGCGGACGGCGTCGACCTCGACGACGATCCCCGGAAGCTGCGCCGCCTGCTCGCCGATGAGGAGCGCCGCCTCACGGTCCACGCCACGCTCGATCGGAACGAGGTCGAAGGGGGAGCCCCGGAACGCGTCGAGGCGGGTGCGCAACGCGTCGACCGGGGTGCCCACGAGCCCGGCGACGCGCCGCAGGACGCGGCGTCGCTGGCTGTCGGGCAGGTCTGCCGGCCGCACGTTGACCGTCCAGGACGGGGCATTGACCGCCAGCGGCCGGCCAGTGCGGTCGAAGAGGAGCCCGCGCGGCGCCGGCAGGGGCACCTCGGCCGTCCGCTCGGCCGCGGCGCGTCGGGCGTACACGTCGCCACTGACGATCTGCAGCTGGAAGAGGCGCCCTCCGAGGACGAGGAAGAGCAGCACGCTGATGACGCCGAGGGCCACGAACCGCGCGCGCGACCGCCGCAGATCGACGCGGCCGTCGTTCAGATCGGCCATGCGGTCACCAGGCCGTCGCCTCGTCGGGAGCGAATCGCTGCGTGGCGATGCGGGCGGGGTACAGGAGGATCGCCGCGATGGCCGTGTTGAGCAGCGCCGCCGCGACGATCAGGCCGGCGGGAATCCCGGCGAGGAGCGGAGCATCGTTCACCAGCTGGCCGATGGCGAGCGCGGCCAGGTCCGCGACCACCGACGCCACGAAGGCCGCGATCACCGGGTAGATCCAGCTCATGCGCCCCAGCAGCCGGGCTCCACCCGCGACGAGCGCGGCGACGATGAGCATCGCCAGGGGCACGGAACCGAGCGGCTCGCCGACCAGGAGGTTCGCTGTCAGGCCGGCGACGAAGGCCCAGGTGATCCCGGGAAGGAAGCCGAGCTGGGTGGTGACGAGGACCACGGCGACGAGCAGGAGGCTCGGCTTGACGTCGCCGATGACGATCACCGGCGCCAGCGCCGCGTGGAAGATGCCCACCAGGATGGCGAGCAGCGGGTGGAGATATGAGATGACGCCAGCCCCCGGTCGACAGGTACAGCCGAGCAGAGTATACGGGCCATCCGGGTCCCCGCTCAGCGTGCGGTCGTACCGTTCACGTGAAACATTCGTTTCCACCGGATGTGGATAACCCGGCGCTCGACGCTGCTGGTAAGCGCGCGATAAGCCGCCGGTACGCGTGATAACTGGTAGAATGTTCCTGCCCATCTGAACTCGCAGCGGAGCGCTCGTGGTCCGGGTCACGGCCTGTACGAACCAGAAGGGCGGCGTCGGCAAAACGACCACGGTGATCAACCTGGCGGCCTACCTCGCTCTTTCCGGTACGCGAACCCTCGTCATCGATCTCGACCCGCAGGGCAATGCCACGAGCGGCCTCGGCGTCGACCGTCGATCCATCGAACGCTCCTCGTACGAGGCGCTGGTGGATCGCGTGCCGATCTCCGAGCTCGTCGTCGGCACGACCATCGACGGTCTCGACCTCGTGCCGTCGGCCCCATCCCTGTCGGGTGCCGAGGTCGAGCTGGTGGGCGTCACGGCGCGCGAGCGCCGGCTGGCCGCCAGCCTGGCGGAACTGAACGGCTACGACCGGGTATTGATCGACTGTCCGCCATCGCTGGGCCTGCTGACGTTGAACGCCCTGACGGCGGCCGACGGCGTGCTGATCCCGATCCAGACCGAGTACTACGCCCTGGAGGGCCTGAGCCAACTGGTGAACACGATCCGGCGCGTCCGCGAGGGCCTCAACCCGCGCCTCGAGCTCGAGGGAGTGCTCCTGACGATGTACGACGCACGAACGAACCTGTCGGCCCAGGTCGCCGGCGAGGTCCGCCGCCACATGAACGGCACGGTCTACGCGACGGTCGTGCCGCGCTCGGTGCGGCTGTCCGAGGCGCCCAGCCACGGACTGCCGATCGCGCTCTACGATCCCGCCTCGCGCGGCGCCACCGCCTATCGTGAGCTCGCCGGTGAGGTGACTGCCCGTGGCTAGCAGCCCGGCGCGCGGCGCTCGCGCCTTTGGCCTCGGTCGCGGGCTCGACGCGCTCATCCCGGCCAGCCAAGAGGAGCGGGGCGTGCTCCAGCTGGCCCTCGACCGAATCGCACGCAACCCGAGCCAACCACGGCAGCGCTTCGACGAGGCGCACCTCGGCGAGCTGGCGGCCTCGATCGCCGTCCACGGCGTGATCCAGCCGGTCATCGTCCGCGCGCTGGCCGACGGCCAGTACGAGCTCATCGCCGGCGAGCGGCGGCTGCGAGCCGCCCGCATTGCAGGCCTCGAGACGATCCCGGCGGTCGTCCGCGACGAGGAGGGCGGCGGCGCCTCGCTCGAGCTGGCGCTCATCGAGAATCTGCAGCGCGAGGACCTCAACGCGATCGAGACGGCGCTGGCCTACCGCGAGCTGATCGATCACTTCGGCCTGACGCACGAGGCGGTCGCCCGCCAGGTCGGCAAGAGCCGGGTCGCCGTCAGCAACGCGCTGCGGCTCCTCGACCTCGCGCCCGAGACCCAGCAGGCGATCACCGAGGGTCGGATCAGCGAGGGCCACGGGCGAGCGCTCGCCGCCATCACCGTCCCGGAGCTGCAGCGCGCCGTCCTCGAGATCGTCCTGGAGCGACAGCTCTCCGTGCGGCAGACGGAGGAGCTCGTCCGCCGCAAGCGTGCCGAGGCACCGACCGCTCGGCAGCCGCGGGCCCTCGGCCCGGACCTCCAGGACCTGGAGGCACAGCTGCGGGGCGTCCTGGCCACGAAGGTCGGCATCGTGCGCACCCGCCGCGGCGGGCGGCTCGTCATCGACTTCTACTCCGACGAGGAGCTCGACCGGCTCTATTCGATCATCACCCGCGGCGCGGGCGGCTCGTCCGCCGTCGACGCGGCACCGGACCATCCCGGCCACGAGGTTCTCCCATCCGCATGACCGTCGAACGAGCCACGAAGACACGCAGCAAGGCGCCGACGTACACCGCGGCGGACATCCAGGTCCTCGAGGGCCTGACGGCGGTCCGCAAGCGGCCGGGGATGTACATCGGCTCGACCGACGCGCGCGGCCTCCATCAGCTCGTCTGGGAGGTCGTCGACAACAGCATCGACGAGGCGATGGCCAACCAGGCCAGCCGGATCGACATCACGATCCACGCCGACGGTCGATGCGAGGTGATCGACGACGGCCGCGGCATCCCGGTCGACCGGCACAGCACCGGCAAGAGCGCCCTCGAGGTCATCATGACCGTGCTCCACGCCGGCGGGAAGTTCGGCGGCGGCGGGTACAAGGTCTCCGGTGGCCTGCACGGCGTCGGCGTCAGCGTCGTCAACGCGCTCAGCTCCGAGATGCGCGTCGAGGTCCTGCGCGACAAGAAGCGGTGGGTGCAGGAGTATGCGCGCGGCATCCCGCAGGGTGGCGTCAAGCAGAGCGGCGGCGCGGCCGAGGCGAACCGCGGCCTGGATCCGAGCTGGAAGCGCCAGCACGGCACGCGCACCTACTTCCGCCCGGATCAGGAGATCTTCGAGACCGTCGACTTCAGCTGGGAGACGATCACGACCCGGCTCCGGGAGTCGGCGTACCTGAACAAGGGGCTCTGGATCCGCTTCCGCGACGAGCGGCAGGACCGCGAGAAGAACTTCTTCTTCCAGGGTGGCGTTACGAGCTTCGTGCGGCATCTCAACCGTCGGCGCGACGTGCTCAACGGCCGTCCGATCTACGTCGAGCGGCTCGTCGATTCGACGAACGTCGAGGTCGCGCTGCAGTACAACGACGGCTTCGCCGAGAACGTCATCGCCTTCGCCAACAACATCCACACCGTCGACGGCGGCACGCACGTCGCCGGCTTCCGGGCCGCGCTGACGAGCTCGCTGAACACCTGGGCCCGCAAGTCGGGGACGCTGTCCGAGAAGGAGGCCAACCTCTCGGGCGACGACGTCCGTGAGGGCCTCACCGCGGTGATCAGCGTCAAGCTGACCGATCCGCAGTTCGAGGGCCAGACGAAGGCGAAGCTCGGCAACGCCGACATCAAGGGCATCGTCCAGAACGTCGTGACCGACGGCATCGTCCAGCACCTCGAGGAAAACCCCGCAGACGGGCGCCGGATCATCGAGAAGTGCCTGACCGCCGCCCGGGCACGCGAGGCGGCGCGCAAGGCGCGGGACCTCGTCATCCGCAAGGGCGCCCTCGAGGGCATGGCCCTGCCCGGCAAGCTGGCCGACTGCCAGGAGCGCGATCCGTCGCGATCGGAGCTGTACATCGTCGAGGGGGACTCGGCCGGCGGCTCGGCCAAGCAGGGCCGGGATCGGCGCTTCCAGGCCATCCTGCCGATGTTCGGCAAGATGCTGAACGTCGAGAAGGCGCGCCTCGACCGGGTGCTCTCCAGCGACAAGATCCGCCCGCTGGTCATCGCCCTCGGCGCCGGCATCGGCGAGACGTTCGACATCGCCAAGTTGCGATACCACCGCATCTGCCTCCTCAGTGACGCCGATGTCGACGGCGCGCACATCAGCACCCTGCTGCTGACCTTCTTCTACCGGCACATGCCCGAGATCATCGAGAACGGCTACCTGTACATCTGCCAGCCCCCGCTGTACCGGGTGAGCACCGGCAAGGTCACGCGCTACGCCACGAGCGAGAAGGAGCGCGAGCAGGCGGTCAAGGAGCTGTCGCGCGAGGGCCGCACGAAGAACGTCAGCGTCCAGCGCTTCAAGGGGCTCGGCGAGATGAACGCCGACCAGCTCTGGGAGACGACGATGAACCCGGACACCCGTACGCTGCTGCGCGTGGAGGTCAGCGACGCCGCCGAGGCCGATGAGGTGTTCAGCACGCTCATGGGCGAGCGGGTCGAGCCACGGCGTGACTTCATCCGCGGGGAAGCCCGCAAGGTTCGCAACCTGGACATCTGACGCCGGAAACCCGACACGAGAGAGGCCATCACGACGATGCCACCACGACACGCCGCCGACATCCGGCAGGTCGCCAGCAAGACCGGGCGCAGCCTGGACGAGTGGTGCGAGCTGCTCGAGGCCAACGGGGTCGGCGACCGCCGCGAGGCGGTGAACATGCTGCGCGACTCGTACGCGGTCAGCCATGCCTTCGCGCTGGCGATCGCGAACCACTGCCTGCGCCGCTCCGAGGACGACGAGTGGGGCGCGGCCGATTACGACGCCGAGGAGGGGGAGAACCCCTGGTAACCATGGAGCAGCGAACGCGCCCGACAGGCACGAACCGAGAGGTCGTCACCGGCGACGGGCGTCGCTATGCCTTCGCCGATCACAACTGCTTCGCCTGCGGCAGCCAGAACCCGATCGGGATGCGGCTGCAGATCGAGTTCGGGGAGGGCAGCGCGCGTGCCGCGTGGACGGCCGGCGACGACTATGTCGGCTGGAGCGACAAGCTGCATGGCGGCATCATCGCCACGCTCCTCGACGAGGTGATGGCCTGGGCGCCGTCGAGCTTCGACTCGTGGGCCGTCACCGCCGAGATGTCGATCCGCTATCGCTCGCCGGCCACGCCGGGCGAGGAGCTCGTGGCGGAGGGCCGGGTGGTCGACCGACGGCGGCGCATCTACGAGGTGCGCGGCGAGGTCCGCGGGGCCGACGGCCGGCTCGTGGCGGAGGGCCGTGGCCGCTATCTCGGCGCCGCGCCGAGCGACAAGGCCGCGCTGAAGGAGCGCTACGGGATGGCCCCGGGCACGGCCGGCGAGTGATCGGCGACAAACGCGCCATATCTACGGGCCTCGAGCCCAGTATCTACCGTATAGACGCTGACACTCCAGTGAGGAGCTGAGACGGATGGAGATGGATCGGGTCGGCAACGTCCGAGCGGTGGCGATCGAAGACGAGATGCGCACGTCGTACATCGACTACGCGATGAGCGTCATCGTCGCGCGCGCGCTGCCGGACGTCCGCGACGGCCTGAAGCCGGTGCATCGGCGGCTGCTGTACACGATGCAGGAGATGGGGCTGCGCTCCACCGCCTCCTATCGCAAGTGCGCCGGCGTCGTCGGCGAGGCGATGGCCAAGTACCACCCGCACGGCGACCTGGCGCTGTACGAGACGCTCGTGCGCATGGCGCAGGACTTCAGCCTGCGCTATCCGCTCGTCGACGGCCAGGGCAACTTCGGGTCGATCGACGGCGACCCACCGGCGGCGATGCGCTACACCGAGGCGCGGATGGCCTCGATCACCGACGAGATGCTCGCCGACATCGAGAAGGAGACCGTCGACTTCGTCGACAACTACGACGGCCGCCTCCGCCAGCCGGTCGTCCTGCCCTCGAAGCTGCCGAATCTCCTGGTCAACGGCTCGTCGGGCATCGCCGTCGGCATGGCGACGAACATTCCGCCGCACAACCTGGGCGAGGTGTCCCGGGCGATCCGCGGGCTGATCGACAACCCCGAGATGACCGTCGACGAGCTCGCGGAGATCGTGACCGGGCCGGACTTCCCGACCGGCGGCACGCTCTTCCGCTTCGAGGACCAGCGCAACTCGATCACCGGCGAGCGTGAGCGCGTCGACGCGATCCGGCACATGTACGCCACCGGGCGCGGGCGGGTGATCATCCGAGGGCAGGTCGCCTTCGAGGAGGTCCGCAGCGGCCGGATGGCGGTCGTCGTCACCGAGCTGCCCTACCAGGTCAACAAGACGACGCTCATCGAGAAGATGGCGGACCTCGTCGGATCGAAGAAGATCTCGGACGTCAGCGACATTCGCGACGAAAGCGACAGGGATGGCATGCGGATCGTCGTCGAGGTCA
>Ga0299913_10003954_pt1 | contig 12329 bp, 13 predicted proteins | sample RVTome_9_FD_201360 | JGI IMG/M metagenome (GOLD analysis project Ga0299913, IMG submission 201360) | Soil microbial communities from uranium-contaminated site in the Upper Colorado River Basin, Wyoming, United States - RVT155D38 (version 2) ... | reverse complement strand
TGGCCGCTGGCTCCAACTGGTGGCCGGTGACGTATGAAGCCGGCGAAGGCAACAGGCGCTCTGTCTCAGGCACTCCCGTCCGGGATGTCTTGAGACATTGTCCGGGATGTCTTGAGCCAGGACACCTCAGCCTCCGCCACACGAACGCCGGGGTCCCGAAGCAAGTGAGGCCCCCGGCAAAGCCGGGGGCCTCCGCGAGACTTGCTCGCGCCGACCGAGAGACGACGGGGGGACGTCCCTGGCCGGTGACGACAATCTAGTCGGATTCGGCCACGCGGATCTAAAGGGAACTCCGGATTTATCCAGATTCAGGCCGGACAGCACGCATTCGCGGCGTCGGAGCGGACCGGCGCGTCCGCCAGCACCGTGTAGTACTCCCACGGCGCACCGTCCGGATCCGACACCCACACCTTGTCCTGGACCGCGTAGCAACACGCCACGTTCTGCTGTTCCGTCGTGGCCAGGCCCTCGGCGCCCAGCCGTTGCGTGGCCGCGGTGACCTGGTCGGTGTCCTCGACCTCGACGCCCAGGTGGTTGAGCGTCCCCCCGGCACCCTCGCCGGCGATCAGCACCAGCTTCAGCGGCGGGTCGACGATCGCGAAGTTCGCGTAGCCGGGTCGGCGCTTGGCCGGCTCGGCGCCGAACAGCTTGGAATAGAAGTCCACCGCCTTCTCCAGATCGGTGACGTTCAGCGCGAGCTGCACTCGGGACATCGCGGGTGCCTCCTGTTTCGAAGTTTGTCGATGTAAAGACCATAGCAGCACATCGATATATGTCAATACAGGATCAGCCGATGTGGTCGCCGCCGAAGTACGGCCGCAGCGCCTCCGGGAGCAGCACCGTCCCGTCGGCCTGCTGGTGTGTCTCGAGCACGGCGATGATCGTGCGTCCCACCGCGCACGCCGTGCCGTTCAGCGTGTGCACCATGGCGTTGTCGCCATCCGGCGTCCGGTAGCGGGTACGCAGTCGCCGCGCCTGGTAATCCAGGCAGTTCGAGGCGCTGGTCAGCTCGCGATACGCATCCTGCCCGGGCAGCCAGACCTCGACGTCATACTTGCGGGTCGCACTGGCGCCGAGATCGCCCACGGGGATGTCGACCACCCGCCCGTGCAGCCCGAGTCCCTCCAGCAGGCGCACCTGGATGTCCCGCAGGCGAACGTGCTCCTCCTCGCTCTGCTCGGGAGTCACGTAGCTGAACATCTCGACCTTGTCGAACTGGTGCACCCGGAAGATGCCGCGCGTGTCCTTGCCGTAGGTGCCGGCCTCGCGGCGGAAGCAGGTCGAAAAGCCGCCGTAGCGGGCGGGCAGCTGATCGAGGTCGAGGATCTCGTCCATGTGGAAGCCGGCCAGCGGCACCTCGGACGTCCCCACCAGGTACAGCTCGTCCTCGGGGATCTTGTAGAGCTGGTCGTCGCCGAACGGCAGGAAGCCCGTGCCCTCCAGCGCGTCGGCCCGGGTCAGCACCGGCGGGATGACCGGCGTGAAGCCCTCGGCCATCAGCACGTCGAGCGTGTAGCGCACCAGGGCCAGTTCGAGCAGCACGGCCTGGCCGAGCAGGAAGCTGAACCGGCTGCCGCTGACCTTCACGCCGCGCGGGATGTCGATGATCCCCAGCGACTCGCCGATCTCGACGTGGTCGCGCACACCGAAGTCGAAGGCGCGCTTGGTGCCGAAGGTGAACAGCTCGACCGCGTCCTCGTCGGTGTCGCCGTCGGGCGCCTCGGGGTGCGGGAGGTTGGGCAGGGCGGCCAGCGCGGCCAGCATCCGCTGCTCGGCCGCCGCCTGTTCGGGCGCGAGCTCGTCGATTTGGGCCGACACCTGCTGGACCGCGTCGATCAGCGCCTGGCGCTCGCCGGCGGCCGCCTTGCCGATCTCGCGCGAGCGGGCGTTCTGCTCGGCGCGCAGCTCGTCCCCGCGGGTGATCAGCGCGCGGCGCGCCTCGTCCAGGGCGAGGATCTCGTCGATGGTGGCGCGGGTCACGCCGCGGCGAGCCATGAGGGCGGCCACGCCGTCCGGGTCGTCACGCAGCAACCGGATGTCGATCATGGAGCGGAAGGCTAGCGCAGGGTGTCGTCTGCCAATCCCCGCACGTCGAGATCGCCTTCCGACGCCTCTTGCGAGACCTGGGCCTGCGAGGCCGGGGCGCTGACCAGTTCGTCGACCTCGGCCACCGGGCCGTCGTCGGGGCCAGGGGCGGAGCCGATCGGCGGGACCGGCAGATCCGTGCCGTCGCCGCCGCGCGAAGGCGGGGTGTCGCGCACGTCCGGCACGTCCGGCGCCGAACGCGACGGCGCCTGCTTGGCCTGCGCTGGCGGCCGCGGCCGCGGCCGGTCCGGTTCGGGGGACGCCTGCGCCGGGGCGCCCGACGGCGTCTCGCCGGAGTCCGGCACGACCACCGACAGCACGCTGCGACCGAGCGAGACGCCCGCGCCACGCACGCTCGCGGCCACCTGACCCAAGGGGCCGACGCCCGCGATCGCGATGCCGATCGCGGCGGTCCCGGTCACCAAGGACAGCCCGGCGGCAGCCAGGTGTCGTTGGATGCGGGCGCGCGGCATGGTGCGGTCCTCTCCTGGATCGAGCGGGTGTAATCACGCTTTGTGATTTGCGCGTGACATTTAGCTATATCAACGGTCCGCTTTGGGGGACGTCGCGCGCTTTCGCGAAGATGATTCGTTCGAGCTACCCGTCGTGGTCAGAAGTGGGGGGGAGTCCATACGCATCCCGCAGCTGCTGCTCCCAGGCGGGATCCTCGGCGGGCGCGGCCTCGTCGACAGGCGCCGAGGGCGGGGGCGGCTGTACGACCACGGCAGGAGGCGCGGGGCGGACCAGGGCGGCCGCAAGCGCCGTCGTCAGCGGCACCGCCGCGATCAGCCCGAGCGAGCCGACCAGCGTGCGCACCAGCTCCACCGCCACGACCTCGGAGGTGAGGATGTTCGCGAACGAGTCCTGACTGGTCGTAAACAGCAGCAGCAACGGCAGCGAGGCCCCGGCATAGGCGAGGAACAGCGTGTTGACGGTCGCGGCGATATGGTCGCGGCCCACTGCGATCCCGCCGCGCATCAGTTCCCCGAATGACGCTTTGGGGTTCAGCCGCCGCAGCTCCATCACCGTCGAGGCCTGTGACATGGTCACGTCGTCGAGCACCCCGAGCCCGCCGATGATGATCCCCGCCAGCAACAACCCGCGCAGCGACAGTCCGCCGACCTGGAAGGTGGCCATGCGGGCCTCCTCGCTGGTCAAGCCGGTGATCGACGCGGCGCGCACGAAGATCCACGACAGCGCCCCGGTCAGCGCCAGCGCGGCGCCGGTGCCGACCGCCGCGGCGGTGGTCTTGGGATGGAAGCCGTGCGACAGGTACAGCGTCAGGATCATGATCACCGCCGCGCACGACAGCGCGGCGACGACCGGGTTGTGCCCCAGCAGGATCGACGGGACCAGCCAGCGGGTGACGATCAGCAGGGTGAGGGCGAGCCCGATGATCGCCCGGAGGCCCTGCAGGCGGCCGAACCAGATCACCGTGGCGAGAAACAGGCCGAGCAGCACCAGCAGCGGCCGGGAACGCTGGAAATCGCTGATGTAGTAGGTCGGCTCGGCGCCTTCGGTCGCGACCTCCGCGAGCTTCACGCGCTGGCCCACACGAAAGGTCCCGCCGGTCTCGTCGGTCATCGAGAACTGCACCCGCTGGCCTGACGCCAGCCGCGCGGTGATGTCCAGATCGATGGCGCCCGGGAGCAGGGTCGGGTCCTCGCCACTCGACTCGACCACCTGGATGCCCTCGATGCGCGCGTCGAGCAGGCGCGTGTCCGATCCCGTGCCGGGCTCGGCGAGCACCGCGGCCAGGCGCGTCGGCGGGCCCAGCGCCATGCCGACGACGCCGGCCAGCCCGATCACCCCGACGATCACCAGCAGCAGTCGGTGACTCACCGCCGGCGCGTCGCGGCCACCGTGGGCGTGCGTCACACCTCGTCGATGTCCTGCGCCAGGCGGCCGAACCACACAGCCGCGTCGGTGTAGGCCTCCGCCGTGTCGGACGGCAGCGCCTCGCTCGTCACCTGGTCCGCGCGCGGATACGCCCCCAGGATCCGCAACTCGGCGGCATGGCGATGCACGCTGCGCAACGCCTCCTCCATGCGCGGCTCGGTGGGGTGGCCCGCCGCGTCGATGAAGATGCAGTACTCACCGAGCTGCTGTTTGGTCGGGCGCGACTCGATCTTGGTGAGGTTGATGCCGCGCAGGGCGAACTCGTCCAGCACGCGCATCAAAAGGCCCGGGCGGTCCTCGCCGAAGAACACCACCATCGAGGTCTTGTCCGCCCCGGTCGGGCCTGCCATGCGACGGGCGAGCACCACAAAGCGCGTGGCATTGCCCGAGAAGTCGTGGACGTCCGGTAGCCCGATCTCCAGGCCGAACCGCTCCGCCGCCTTGCGCGTCCCCAGCGCCGCCAGCGAGCCGTCGGACTCGCTCACCTGCCGGGCGGCCTCGGCGGTCGAGGTCGTGGCGGTCACCGCGACCTCCGCCATCTTGGTGCGCAGGAAGCCGCGGCACTGCGCCAGCGCCTGCGAATGGCTGCGCACCTCGCGCACGGCCTCTAGCGGCGCGCCCGGCTTGAGCAGCAGGTTCATCGACACCGCGATCGCGACCTCGCCACGGATGAACACCCCGGGCGGCCCGAAGGCGAGCGCGTCGAGCGTCATCGTGACCGAGCCCTCGGTCGAGTTCTCGATGGGGACCACGCCGAGGTCGGCCTGTCCGTCGCGCACCGCGTCGACGACGTCCTCGATCGTCGGCAGCGGTCGGTAGTCGGCGCCAGGCTCTGCGAGCTTCGCGGCCTCGAGGCTGAACGTGCCCTCCGGGCCCAGGTAGGCAAGAATCATCGCTGCCCATCCTTGCTCGACCGGCGGGTGGCTCGCTGGATGGGCTGGTCCATGTCGCCACTGCCGCCGACGCGGCCCATCAGCGCCATGGCGCGCTCGATCGCGGCCAGTTCTTCGTCGGAGAGGTTGTGGCGGCTGCGCCCCTGGCTGATGGCCTTGGCGTAGGTACGCGTCTCAGTGCGGCCGTTGATCGACGTGACCACGACGCCGTCGCCGTACTCGTCGAGCAGCGCGGTCGAGAACGACAGCCGCCCGCCCATGTCGTCGAAGGCGTCGTAGCGCACCGTGCCAACCCGCGACACAGACGACCGGAGCAGACCCCGGATCTCGTCGGCGTAGCCGCGCACGCTGCCGACGTCGCGGCGCAGGTTGTTCACCTCTTCGATGTGGCGCTGCAGCATCGTCAACACGTCGTCGCGCGACCCCATCGAGAACACCCGGTACGCCTCGCGCACGCGCTTCTGGCCGCTCAGGGCGACCACCGACACGAGCACCGCCACGACGGCCAGGCCGATGGCGACCAGGAGCAGCGCCCCGATGGTCGACTCCGTGAATTGCACGCGACTGCCTCACTGACCAGCCCGCCCGCCCGAGTGGCGGCGCGTGCGACGAGTGTAACTGCGCGGTTTCGCCTGCCGGCCGACGTACGCTGCGGCCCATGCGCGCAGCCCACATCGACCCCTTCGCCGGCGTCACCGGCGAGATGCTGCTGGGCGCCGTGATCGACGCCGGGGCCTCGGTCGAGACGATCAACGGGGTGCTCGAGGGCCTGGGGCTGGACGGCTGGGAGCTCCAGGCCTCGACCGTCTCGCGCGCCGGGCTGGGGGCGACCCAGGCGACGGTGTCGGTCAAGGACGACCAGGTGGCGCGCACCTGGGCCAACGTGCGCGAGGTGCTCAGCGCCGCCGCGATCCCCGAACCGATCCGCTTCCGCGCGCTCGCGACGTTCCGCCGCCTGGCCGAAGCCGAGTCGGCGATCCACCGTCGCACGATCGAACGCGTGCATTTCCACGAAGTCGGGGTGCTCGCCGCGATCCTCGAGATCGTGGGCGTCTGCACGGGACTGCACCTGCTGGATCTCGCCACCATCGTGTGCGGCCCGGTCGCGCAGGGTGTGGGCATGTCGCGCACCGAGCACGGCCTGCTGCCGATCCCCGCACCCGTGGTGCTGGAACTGTTGCGCGGCGCACCGACCTATTCGACCGGCATCCCGCAGGAGTTGTGCACCCCGACCGGGGCGGCGCTGCTCGCCGAATGGGCGGACCGCTGGGGCCCGATGCCGCCGATGGCGATCGACGAGGTCGGCTACGGCGCGGGGCCGCGCCGCGACATCGACCGGCCCTACCTGATCCGCCTCGCGGTCGGCGAAGCCATCGACCGCCCTCCCGCCGCCTGGGAGCACCAGGAGACCGAGGACACCCCCCTCGACACCGCCTAGTAGGCCTTGGCGCAGTAGGCGACGAGGTCGGCGGACTGCTCGGGGGCGGGCACGCCGCCGTCCTCGGTGACCAGGCAGCGCACCGAGTAGCCGCGCTCAGCCAGCGCGGCCTCGCCGTCGGTGCCGAGTGCGTCCCACGGGATGCGGAAGAAGCCGGGGCCATCAATCTCGTCCGCCTTCTCCACGTCCTGGGTCGCCGCGTCGCGCCGCGCGGTCGCGTCGGCGAGCAGCGCCTGCTGCACGTGGTCCAACAGCTGCGGGACGTGCGCGATCAGTGCGTCCGGCGCGATCGTCTTCTTGTCGCCGCTGTCGCGGCGGGCGACGGTCACGACCCCCTCGGCCAGGTCGCGCGGGCCGACCTCGACGCGGATCGGCGCGCCCTTGAGCTCCCAGTCCACCGCGCGGCGGCCGAAGGACTGGCTCACCCGGTCGTCGAGCTTGGCGCGCACCCCGGCGGCGAGCAGCGCGTCGGTGATGCGCGCCGCCTCGGCGACCGTCTCCTCCTTGATCGCCAGCACCACGACCTGAACGGGCGCCACGGCGGGCGGCAGCCGCAAGCCGTTGTCGTCGCCGTGGCTCATGACCAGCCCGCCGACGACGCGCGTGGACACGCCCCACGAGGTCGTGTGGCACAGCTGCACCTGCCCGGCCGAGTCCGTGTACTGAATGCCGAAGGCGCGCGCGAAGTTCTGCCCGAGGTTGTGGCTCGTGCCCATCTGCAGCGCCTTGCCGTCGCGCATCAGGCCTTCGAGCGTGTAGGTGACCTCGGCCCCGGCGAACTTCTCGCGGTCGGTCTTGCGCCCCAGCACCACGGGGATGCCGAGCACGTCGCGCATCACCTGGTGGTAGACATCGTGCAGGATCTGCAGCGTCTCGGCCTGCGCCTCGTCCCAGGTCGCGTGCGCGGTGTGCCCCTCCTGCCACAGGAACTCGGTGGTGCGCAGGAACAACCTTGGGCGCAGCTCCCAGCGCACGACGTTGGCCCACTGGTTGAGCAGCAGCGGCAGGTCGCGGTGGCCCTGGATCCAGCGCGCCATCGCGTCGCCGATCACCGTCTCCGACGTCGGGCGCACGACCAGCGGCTCGGCCAGCTCCTCCCCGCCCGCGTGCGTCACCACTGCGAGCTCGGGCGAGAAGCCCTCGACGTGCTGCGCCTCTTTCTGCAGGAAGCTCGACGGGATGAACATCGGGAAGTAGGCGTTGACCGCGCCGGTGGCCTTGATGCGCGTGTCGAGCTCGCTCTGGATGCGCTCCCAGATGGCGTAGCCCCACGGCTTGATGATCATCGTGCCGCGCACCGGGCCGTTCTCGGCCATCTCGGCCTTCGCCACGACGTCCTGGTACCAGCGCGGAAAGTCTTCGTCCTGTGGGGTGAGCACGCTTGCCATGGGCCGCAGGATATGCGGTACCCGTAGGCTCTCGTGGACGGGGCGGGACGAGAGGACGAACCATGGCACGGGCGAAGAAGCTGACCGGGTGGCGCAAGATCGCGGCGGCGACCTGGGGCTCGCCCGACGACCCGCAGATCTTCGGCGACCTCGAGATCGACGCCACCGCGCTGCTCGCGTTCCAGGAGCGCGCCCGGGCGGCCGGCGTGAAGCTGACCATTACGCACCTGGCGGGCAAGGCGATCGCCCATGCCTACGCCGAGAATCCCGATCTGAACACGCGCCTGTACCGCGGCAAGCTGATCCCACGCGAGCAGATCGACATCTTCTTCATCGTGTCCGCCGAGCAGGGCGCGGAGCTGTCCGGGGTGAAGGTCGAGCACGCGGACACCAAGCCGGTGGTGGAGATCGCCACCGAGCTCGCGGCGCGCACAGGCCGCATCCACGCCGGCGACGACGTGGAGATGGGCAAGACCAAGGACATGCTCGCCCGCATGCCGCTGTGGCTCATGAAGATCATGTTGCGCCTGGCCGCCTGGGTCGCCATCGACCTCGACTGGCACCTGCCGCAGGCCGGCATGCCCCACCAGACGTTCGGCAGCGCGCTGGTCACATCGGTCGGCATGTTCGGCATCCAGCACGCCTACGCCCCGCTGTCGCCGTACTACCGTGTTCCATATCTGGTTCTAGTGGGCGAGGTGGCCGACAAGGCCGTGGTGGTGGACGGCGAGATCGTCATCCGCCCGATCCTGAATCTGGCCGCCACGATGGATCACCGCTACCTCGACGGCTTCCACGCCGCGCGCCTCGCGCGCAGCGTGCGTGCCTACTGCACGGATCCCTCCGCCTTCGAGCCGCCGCTGCCGATGTGATCGCACCGGCTCCGTCGCGAGCCCACCTACGCATGTGCCTACGTCAACCGGCCCGTTTCTCGCGGCCGGTCTACCGATGCACCGTCACCGATGCGAACCATGCGTCGCTCCCCCTCCCCTCACCGACAACCGGTGGGCACAGCCACAACAGGGGAAGGGTGTCCAGGTGTCAGGCAGCGGGGAGATCGGCGTCGTCATCGTCGAGGATCACGATTTGGTGCGTCAGGGCCTGCGGGCACTACTCGAGCGTGATCCCGCCATCACCGTGGTGGGCGAGGCGCGCCGCGTCGCCGAGGCGATCGAGGTGGTCGTGGAGTCCGAGCCCCAAGTGGTCCTGCTCGACCTGCGGCTGGGCAACGAGGACGGCGCCGAGGTGTCGCGGCGGCTGCGCGAGGAGGCGCCCGACGTGCGCGTGCTGGTGCTGTCGGCGCACGAGCGATCGTCGGACCTGCGGGCGGCCATGGCGGCCGGCGCCGCGGGCTACCTGCTCAAGCGCACCTCGCCCGACCTGCTGCTCGAGTCGGTCCGCCGGGTCGCGGAGGGCGAGCGCGTGATCGACCAGGCGTTCGTGCCGTTCCTGGTGGGCCTGCCCTCCGAACGCGGCGACACCCGTGACCTCAGTCCGCGCGAGCAGCAGGTGCTGGCACTGGTGGCCGAGGGCCTGCCGAACCGGCTGATCGCCGAACGGCTGGGCATCTCGCAGTCGACCGCACAGACGCACATGGAGAACCTGTTCCGCAAGTTCGACTGCCACGACCGCACCGAGCTCGTGGCCAAGGCGTTCCGCCAGGACTTTCTGGAATAGCTCAGTCCGGAATAGCTCAGTCTGGGGCCGTCGCGCGCGGCCGCGTCTCGCGCAGGAAGTCGTTGGGCCGCCGCTCGTCGGGGTCGCCGTCGACGTAGTCGTCGGCGTCAGGGTTGAGCGTCGGGTCCGGCAGCCAGATCACCATGTCCTCGCCGAGCGCCGCGAGCTCGCGCTGGATTTGGTGCGCGCCGCGGTTCCACACCTGGTCCATGTCCTCACCGAGGTCCGCCGCGCGGCGGACCAGCATCCGGCGGCGGTAGCGCGGCGCGTGCGCCGCGTCCTCGAGGCGGCGGGTGACCGCGATGTACCCGTCGAGGGACTCGACGAACGCCGCGTTCGCGTCCGCCAGGCCCCGCGGGGGCTCCAGCGCAGCGAACTGCGTGCGCAGTTTCTCGAGATCGGCGCGCCAGCCGCGCGGTTGCTGCTGGAGCACGCTGTCAGGGAAGCGGCCCTGGCCGATGTCGTTCACACCCGCCTTCAGGCCGTTGATCACCAGGAACCCGGTGTCCTCCGCGAGCGGCTTGAGGTCGGCGAGATACGCCTGGAGGTCCGCCAGGCGCTCCTCGGGACCAGGGTCCGGCCGCAGCAGCGCGACGGCCAGGAAGGCGATCACCGCGCCGGCGGCGCCCACTGCCACCAGGCGCACCATCCGCACGCCGCGCTTGCTCGTCGTCACTGTCCGCCTTCTCGCCTCGCCGGGATGCCCACAGTAGCAACGCACTCCCGGACGAGGCGGTTCCCAATCGCCCTCGGCGATGCGAGGATTCCGGCATGGCCGACCCGGACGCGACGACCCGCGCACGCGAGCGCGGCACGCTGCTCGCCGTCGTGCTCGGGTCTGGCATCGTGTTCCTGGACTCCACGCTCGTCAGCGTCGCCCTGCCGCGCATGAGCGCCGAGCTGGGCAGCGGGCCGTTCGGCGTGCTGGAGGCCCAGTCCTACGTCTACCAGGGGTACCTGCTCACCCTGTCCGCGCTGCTCATCCTCGGCGGCGCGCTCAGCGACCGTTACGGGCGCCGCCGCCTGTTCGCCATCGGCCTGGCGGGGTTCGGCGTCACGTCGCTGCTGTGCGGGCTGGCGACGACCATGCCGATGCTCATCGCGTTCCGGCTGCTGCAGGGCGCGAGCGGCGCCATCCTCGTCCCGGGATCACTGGCACTGGTCGCCTCGACGTTCACCGGCGAGCGTCGCGGATGGGCGTACGGAGTGTGGGCGGCGGCGTCTGCGGCCACGACGATCCTCGGCCCCCTGATCGGCGGGGTCCTGGTCGACGCGGTCACGTGGCGCATGGCGTTCCTGGTGAACGCGCCGCTGGTCGCCGTCGCGCTGTGGGCGACGCACCGGCATGTCGCCGAAAGCCGCGATCCCGACGGGGCGGGACGCTTCGACTGGCCCGGTTCGCTGCTCGCGATCGTGGCCCTGGGCGGGCTGACGTTCGGCGCGATCCGCGGACAAGAGGCGCAGTGGCGCGACCCGACCGCGTTCGTGGCGCTGGGCGTGGGCCTGGCCGCGACGCTGCTGTTCGTGCCGGTGGAAGCGCGCCGCCGCGATCCCCTGGTGCCGCTGGCGCTGTTCCGCGAACGCAACTTCGCGGTGGTGAACGTCTCGACGCTGTTGATCTACGGCGCGCTGTACACAGTGGCCTACCTCACGACCATCCACCTGCAGGCCAGCCTCGGCTACAGCGCCACGGCGGCCGGCCTCGCGCTGATGCCGATGTCGGCGCTGCTCGCGGCGCTGTCGTCGCGGTTCGGCGCGCTGGCCGGACGCCACGGCCCGCGCCGCTACATGGCGGCCGGTCCGGCGCTCATGGGCGTCGGGGTGCTGTGGCTGGCCCGGCTGCCGGCGCACAGCGCCGCCTGGGCGCTGGCGCCGGGCGACGCGTCCACGTGGCTGCCCCCGGAGGCCTACTGGCGCGACGTCCTGCCGATGGCCGTGGTGTTCGGTCTCGGACTGGCCGTGATGGTCGCGCCGCTGACCACGGCGCTGATGGGCTCGGTGCCGCTGCGCCACGCGGGCATCGGCAGCGCGATCAACAACGCGGTGTCGCGCATCGGCCCCCAGATCGCCGGCGCGCTGGTCTTCATCGCCGTCACGGCGGCGTTCACCGCCGCCCTGCGGGCCCAGGGCGTCGCCGCCGGGAGCATGGACGGCTTGGCGCCCCTCAACGCACCGCCCGCGGACGCCGAACCGGCACTGGCGTCGGCCGTGCGCGCGGCGTCAGCCGACAGCTTTCACCGCGCCATGCTGCTCGGGGCGGGGCTGCTGTTCGCCGGCGCGGCCGTGAACGCGATGGGGATCCGCGACGCCGAACTACGCGGCGCCGGTGAGAATCAGCCGGCCGCGACCGGCTGACTCTCGACCAGCGTCTTGAGCTTGTTCAGCGACTCGCCGACGGAGCGCTGCAGCATCTCCCGACGATTCTGCTTGCCGCCCATCAGCACCCACCCGATGCGGGTCAGGATGGTCGAGCGGTACACCTCGAAGTGCTCGACGACCTCGGTGCCGCCTTCGACCGGCTGCAGTTCGTAGGTCCAGCGTGCCGTGCGCGCGCCGCCGTAGGGCGGGTGCACCTCCCACGCGATCGCCCGCTCGGCCTCGAAGCGCACCACCGTGCAATTCGTGAACCAGCGCACGGCGCCGCGGCGGTTCGCCCCGCGGAACCGCACGCCCTCCGCCGCTTCGGTCGCGCCGTCGAGGTAGGTACCGCGCAGGCACTCGGGGCTCCACTGGCCCACGCGGGTGACGTCGGACACGTACGCCCACACCGCGGCGGGGGACGCCGCGATGGTCACGCGCGCCTCGCCGCCCCACAGCTGTTCTCCGGCCATGACCCCACACCCCTGCTCAGGCGGGACCCCTGGCCCCGGCTTCAGCTACAACCCTGTGGGCACGATAGCGCCTACGGCGTCGTGGCGATCAGGCCCCAGATGGCGTCGGCCTGCTCTT
>Ga0299913_10003953_pt1 | contig 12329 bp, 10 predicted proteins | sample RVTome_9_FD_201360 | JGI IMG/M metagenome (GOLD analysis project Ga0299913, IMG submission 201360) | Soil microbial communities from uranium-contaminated site in the Upper Colorado River Basin, Wyoming, United States - RVT155D38 (version 2) ... | reverse complement strand
AATAACCACAAACCAAGTGCCATTGGTTCATGAATAATGCCCGCTAGGAAGCCTGTCACCTGATCTCAGCCGTGTCAGCGATTCGCAACGGATGTATGGCACAGAATTTGCTTCCTGATTGGTAACCAGATTTTGCGAGAGCGATTCAGGTAAGGCGGTTATAAGGAGACGCGCAATCATGAGCAATGAGGATAAAGGGCCGTTTTCCGGACCAGGTCCCAAGGGATACAAGAGACCTCCCGAGAGTCTGGAGTCACAGGTCGCGGATGCGCTTCAGGCAGATGGATATATCGATGCTTCGGAAATCCGCGTGAAAGTACAGGCCGAGACGGGGGAACTGACGCTCTCGGGAACGGTGCCGACTCGAGAGCAAACAGAGCGGGCTGAGCGCCGCGCCGCAGCGGTGCAGGGAATCAGTGCCGTGCGTAATTCCTTGACGGTGCGCGCGAAGGTGCGAAAGTCAGGGCCTGGAGGAAACAGGGAGTCAGGGAAGGACACGACGACCGCAAACAGGCCGGTCCAAACCGTGGGAGTCGAACCGGAAAAGCCTGAGCAAAGATAGGAGTGTCTCGGGAGAGATCGAGAGTTGGCAGCTTATTCCTGGCCCGACGTCAACGCTTCTTCAGGGAGCCCCCGCAAACTCACGAGCACTTCGATTATAGACGGCCTTTAACGGTCGAGCGCAAAGCGACGCTGTCGTTCTGTTGGAGTCGGCGGGCCGATACAGCGTGTCGCGCTGCATCGGCCGTCGACCGATCGTCGTGATGAGATCGTTCATGGCGTCCGGAGGCATCTCCTGGCCGTGACTGGCACCCGCCGCGCGAGAGATCGATTCATTCATCAGGGTTCCGCCGAGATCGTTCGCCCCCGCATTCAGGCAATCGGTGGCGCCGATCCGGCCGAGCTTTACCCAGGAGACCTGAATGTTGGTAATCAGCGGATGGAGCGTCAGTCGAGCTATGGCATGCATGAGTATGACCTCCCGATAGGTTGGTCCGGGCCGCGAATATCCTCTCCGATGCATCGGCGCCTCCATATGAACGTACGGCAGCGGTACGAACTCGGTAATTCCCGCCGTGATCGACTGCAAATCGCGCAATGCCAGCAAATGGCGTGCCCAGTGCCGAATTCGCTCCACATGACCAAACATGATTGTCGACGTTGTTCTGAGGCCCAGGCGGTGCGCGGCTGCTACAGTGTCGAGCCACTCCCGGGTATTCAACTTGTCCGGGCAAATGATTTTCCTGATCTCGTCGTCCAGTATTTCCGCCGCCGTGCCGGGCAGGGTGCCCAAACCCGCTTCCTGAAGCTGCGAAAGGAAGCGCCAAACCGGGACGCCGAGAGTCCGTGCTCCGTGGTTTACCTCGAGAGGTGAGAACGCGTGGATATGGATGCCTGGTGCGGCAGTCCTGGCCGCCCGGCAGATCTCGAGATACGTCCGGCCCGTGAAATGTGGATGGATTCCGCCCTGCAGGCAGACTTCGGTAGCACCCCGATCCCAGGCCTCTGCCGTTCTACGGCTGATTTCGTCGAGGTCCACGACGTACGGTGCGCCACGCAGGTTCTCGCTGGACTTGCCTTTCGAGAAGGCGCAGAACCCGCACTTGTAAAGACAGACGTTCGTGTAGTTGATGTTGCGATTGACAACGTACGTGACAACATCGCCTGCCGCCGCACGCCGCAGATCGTCCGCCGCCTGGCATACGGCATCGACTTCGTCGCCGCGCGCCCGAAAGAGCGCCTCTATCTGTGGCTCGGCCGGGTGCTTTCCTGCAATGACATCTGAGAGAATTCGGTCAATTGCAGACGGCCACGTCGAGCGCGACGTTTGACCATTGCGTTGAAGTCGATTGGGCGCGACGCCTGCTCCCACGGCCCATTCCGGGTCGCGGAAATCGTCGCGGGCCAAGCCGTCACAGTCCGCATGTCGCAGTACTTTTCCGTGCAGGCCAGGATGGATCCACTGGTCGCGCCCATGTATGTACGCAGGATAAACAGTGAGCCGGGGCGCCAGCGTTTTATCGGCGGTTTCCGTTATTGCGGTAAGCTGTTCGAGGTGAGGCCAGGGGCATTCCGGGTTCACATGGTCCGGCGTGACGGGTGAGACGCCTCCCCAGTCATTTATGCCTGCCTGTATCAATTGACCGGCATTGTCCGCGTTCAGGTTAGGAGGAACCTGGATGCTCATCTCGGCGCCGAAGACATGGCGCGCGATCGCGACTGTCCATAACAATTCCTCGCGTGACGGCGCGCACGTCTGCGCCATCCTGGTATTGGGCTTCGGCACGAAATTCTGAATGATGACTTCCTGAATATGCCCGTACTGCCGATGTATCGAGCGCAGTTCGAGGAGGCTCGCGAGTCGCTCCGGCCGTGTCTCGCCGATCCCTACCAGGATGCCGCTCGTAAAAGGAACGCGAGCCTCGCCCGCTGCCCGGATCGACCGGAGGCGGACGGAAGGATGCTTGTCCGGAGAGCCGAAATGAGGTCCGCCCCGTTGCGACAGTCGTTCCGAGGTGGTCTCGAGCATCAGGCCCATGGACGGGGCGATCGTTCGGAATCGAAGATAGTCAGATAGAGACATGATGCCGACGTTCAGGTGCGGCAGGAGCCCCGTCTCCTGAAGGACGAGCTGCGCCATTACCTCGAGGTAATCCAGCGTCGTCTTGTGCCCGAGATCGGCCAGCGCGTTTCGCGCGGTGCTGTAACGCAGCTCCGGCTTGTCACCCAGCGTGAAGAGTGCCTCACGGCAGCCGGCCCGCTGTCCGGCTCGCGCAATATCCAGTACCTTGTCGCGATCGAGGAAAGGGCGGTCTACCCGGCGGGGCGTTTTGGCGAACGTGCAGTAATGACAAACATCGCGACACAATTCCGTCAAAGGAATGAAGACCTTTGGCGAGAACGTGACAACGCTGCCCCAGCCCCCATCTCGAATCCCGGCGGCGGAATCCATCAGGCTTTGCAGCGGCTGATTTGCCGCTACGTTCGTCAGTTGTCGTTTCGTCAGGTTCATGGCATAAGGAATCAGGACGCAATGCTTTGCGGAAACAATGCCACGATTCTTTTGGCGAGCTTCGATTCTTGAAGGTACTCGACGGTCCTGCCGCGATCGCCATGGCGACACAACCAGGCCAGGTCCTCCGGTACATCAATATCCCGCTGAAAGGCGATATCGTCCAGCAGTTCGAACTGTCTCTTGTCAGCACTCGCGGCTTGCGCATGGCGTTCCGCACTGTTTGCGCCCAAAGAGAAAGTCATTCGACTGGCCGGAGTCGACAGCATCGCGTTCGTCCCACGGTCCCGCATGGCGCGGCAGATCGTAAGTTCGCAATCACGCCGGGCAAGGACCCTCGTGACATCCTGGCCAGTCAGCAGAGGTAAATCGGCCGGTACATAGAGCAATCGTGCTGCCGTGGAAACAGGCGGGAGGCGGCAGACGCGCATCAGGTTCTGCGAAACGTCCAGCGTGGGGTCTTCGGCGGCGTAGTCGCACCCATGGATTCTGGCAAGGCGGGCTTGATCCGGACCACCGCCCACCACCATGATTCGATCGAGTTGCTCGACAGAGGACAACAGGCGCAGCATATCCATAGCCATCATTCGCGCTATGGACGTGCATTCCGACCGGGTCAGTACGGGGCGAAGTCTCGTCTTGGCGCGATGGAACTGTTTGACTGGGAGGATCGCCCAGGTCTTGATCATGTGACGCGAGTCTCATACTCCGACGATGCGACTATAGCGCACATAGAGGTAATTCCTGCTTGCTCAATCGAGTATTCGACTTGTCCGGAAACCGACTGGATTCCGCCCCGCACGGGCACTGCACCGAGGGCCGGTCTGATATGCACGCCGGGGAATGCGCCCGTGTGGCCTCCGGCTTCAGATGGAGCGGCTGTGCCTGCTGTCCAGCCGTTTACCCGGAACGAAGGCTGACCGCCTTTCTCCTGCTTGGGTCGTTCAGGAGCTCGAAAAGCGCGGGCGCCGAATGGTGAGACTCCGTGATAATCACATCTTCATCGTAGAGCGCATCCTGAATTGCTGCTGAAACGGTATGCAGCGGTGCGCCGCCACCTTCTCCCATTCCCTTGGCCCCGTTGTAGCTGAACGGGGAGGGCGACTCGATGTTGCCATACTCGATATCGGGCATATTCATCGATGTAATCGGGCAGTAGTCACTGAACGTCGAAGTCAACAGGTTGCCTTCTTTGTCATAGTTGAACGTCTCCATCAAGGCCGCACCCAGGCCGTGCGCTGTGGCGCCGTGCACCTGGCCCGCAGCAATCTGAGGGTTGATGACGTTGCCGCAATCGTCAACCGCAGAATACGCGAGGATTCGCGGGTGGCAGGTGTCCTTGTCGATCTCTATGACTGCGATGTGCAGTTGTGCTGCATAGGTTAACGTCAGATTGCCGAATTTTCTTTGCGTGTCCGGGACCTTGAACGGCGCGCGATAAACGTGCCGCACGTTCAGGGTAACGTCCGCAAGGCTTTCGTCCAGTACTGCACTATTATTGTTGGCAACGTTTGCGAGGTACCAGTAGTTGATGAACTTGTCCGTCCCCTTGACGCTTAGCTGCGGCCCCTGCTCCCCAACGCCGAATTCGAGATCTTCTTCGGAAGCTTCCAACATGAAGGAAGCGAGCTGTACCATCTGCTTCTTCAGTTTCTGACAGGCGCCGTGTACCGCCGACAGTCCTGTTACTGCAAACTGGCTCGCATAGCTGCCGGAGTGTCCGGAAAACGTATTCCACAGGGAATCGAAGCCTGGACGCACGTGCACCATCGAGGGATCGATATTCAGTTCGTCGGCGACCACCTGTGATGTGGCAGTTTCATGCCCCTGCCCGGAGGGCCCGGTGCCGAGCGTGACGATGACAGAACCGTCGAAGTCCAGCCGGATCGAGCACACCTCCGAGTTGCCGGAAAACGGCAGATACTGGTTCATGATCTGTGCTTGACCAAAGTTATTGGTTCCGGAGTCAAGGGTGGTCCCGATGCCGATACCGAGCAGCCGACCTTCCTCCCTGGCTTTGCTTCGCTTCTTCAGCCATTCGTCCCAGCCGATGAGTTCTTTGGCTTTCCGAAGCATCGCCGGATAGTTCCCGGAGTCGTACACGCAGCCGTTGGGCGTTTCGTAGGGGAACTCAGTCACATAGTTCCGTAAACGCATTTCGTCGGCGGGAACTCCCAATTCGTGTGCACAAATGTCGATGACGCGTTCCATGAACCACAGTTGCTGCATGCGCGAGTAGCCTCTGTTAGGAACCACCGGACATTTGTTGGTCACTGCCTGCGTAAAGTCGATCCTGAAATTCCTTACGCGATACGTCGCCGGCAGGACCTGCAACCAGATTACGCAGCCCAGTGGTTCGTAACGAGTATACGCACCGCAATCGTCGATGTGCCGTGAACGCACCCCGAGGATTACGCCATCCTTGTCGAGCGCCACTTCCGTGTCGAGATAAGTTCTTTCATTGCCATGGCCGGACGCAAGCAGGTTTTCAGTCCGGCTTTCCGACCATTTGACCTTTTGCCCGCCACATTCCCTCGAAGCAAGCGCCGCCAGTGCCATATACACGTAATTCCAGATCTTGTTGCCGAAACTGCCGCCGATGTCGTAGCTGCGCATACGCAGCTTCTCGATCGGCACCTTCAAGCCTGGCGCAAGCAGTTGTTTTGCGAAGCCCGGGAATGAGTTGTTGCAGAGAAAATCGATCTCCCCCTGGCGCGTCCATTCCGCTACACACGCGTTGTTTTCGAGGGGCGTGCTCGCATATCGGTGAAAGTGCATGCGATCGATCTTTACAACATGTGCAGCGTCGGCAAACGCTTTGTCAACGTCTCCGTAGTCGAAAACCCCTTGCCATACCTTATTAGTGCCGGCGCCCTCATGGACGATAACTTCGTCCTTCAAAGCGTCTTCGGCGTCGACCACCGTATCCAGCATTTCGTAGTCGACTTCAATGAGTTGGCCCGCGTCCATCGCTATTGCCGCGCTTGACGCGGCGACGGCAGCTACGGGCTCGCCCTGAAAAACGACCTTCGTAACAGCCAGAGGCAGGTCCACGATCTTGCCACACGGGTCAGGACCAAGCTGCATGAACGGAGCGCATGTTTCCTTGATATCAGCACCCGTCAGTATGCAGGCGACGCCTGGAACTGCCTTTGCTGCCGTGGTGTCTATTCCACGAATTCGCGCGTGCGCGTAAGGAGATCGCAAAATGTACAGGTGCAGCAATCCATTAATCTGTTCATCGTCCGCAAACAGACCCTTGCCGCGAATAAGGCGTTCGTCCTCTTTTCTGCGAAGAGACTTGCCAACCCAACCCATAATCGTTTCCTATGTCCGCGCTGTTGTCGACTGTCGTTCCGAGTCAGGTGCGGCATCGAGCGCTTGTTGAATCGCATCAACGAGATGCTGGATTTGCTTCTGTGCAACCGGACGGATGAGCCCTCCGGCGAGTGATGCGAGCTTGCCCATGATTATCAGCTCGCCACGCCACCGGACCGTGGTTTCCTCGGGGCGCGTCGATTCGAGATCGAACGCCGCCCCTAGATTGAAGGCACCGCCCATGATCTTTCCCTTGCCTGTATACTTTGCCGATACGGGCGCATCGTGCTGAATCAACCTGAGGTTGACGACTGCCGTACCGCGGATTTTTCCTACACCGACCTTTACGTTCACATCCGACGTTCCGTCGTCGCGCATTCCATGCGACTCGTATGTCGGCAACATAGGTGAAAATTGATTGACGTCGGACAAGACGCGATAGGCCTCTTCCCTTGGGGTGGCTACTGTAAACTCACCATCAAATTCGATGGCCATTCAGGCCTCCGACTGCATTTTCTTCGCCGCATTTTCTATGGCAACGAAGATATTGTTGTATCCTGTGCATCGGCAGAGATTACCCTGGATGCCCTTTCGAATCTCCTCGCGGGTCGGGTTCTTGTTCGTCTTCAGCAGATGATATGCGGACATCAGCATACCAGGGGTGCAATACCCGCATTGCAGGCCGTGGTGCTCCGAGAATGACTCCTGCAAAGGATGCAATTTGCCATTCTTCTCCAGGCCTTCTACCGTCAGAATCTCGCCGCCATCGGCCTGCACTGCCAGCACGGTGCAGGATTTTGCGGGAACGCCGTTCATGACAACGGTGCAAGCGCCACAATAAGTTGTATCGCAGCCGATGTGTGTTCCGGTCAGCCGAAGTTCATCGCGCAAGAGCTGGACGAGCAATAATCGCGGCTCCACTTTCCGCTCATACAGCGTGCCATTGATTGTTATGCTAATGCCCACGGGTTCGCTCATATCAATAGTACTCATGGCTGTTTTTGACGGTCTCTCCGTTGGCGCGGCGCAACGCAATGTTCGTGGCGCGTTTCGTCAAAGTGGCGACAAGCTGTCGTTTGAATGCCGGCGATCCCCGCTGATCATGAACCGGATCCGAAGCAGCAACAGCAGCTTCAGCCGCCTTCTCGAGGTCGGGAGCCGAAGAATCCAGCCCGCTCAGCTCCTGCTCCGCATCCACGGCGCGAATTGGCGTGAGGCCCGCCGATCCAAGAGCCACGCGTGAAGATGCGATGCGGCCATCTTCCAGCGTGAGTTGGACTCCCACGGAAATGGTCGGATACGCCGGTGCGCAACGCTTGAATGCGCAATAGGCGCCGCCGCTACCCGTACTCGACTTCGCGAACTGAACGCCCGTCACGATTTCTCCGGGCTCCAGTAAGGTCTGATAAAGGTCGTCGACAAATCCGTTTATGTCGAGCGTTCGTGAGCCACTCGGACCCTGGCACATGATCTTCGCATCAAGTGTGTGCAACAATGCCGGCCAGTCGCAACTCGGATCGCCCGAGGCAAGCGATCCTCCGATCGTTCCTCGACTGCGCACCTGGTTGTCGGCAATCCCATTCGCACAATCACCAATGATCGGCACCGCCCTGGAAAGATCGGACTCTGCGATGCGACGATGTGTGGCCAGCGCGCCAATCGACACCCGATCGCCTGTGACATCGATACGGTCAAGATCGGGAATTCGACCAATGTCGATAACGTCCGACGGCTCGTCGAAACGCAATTTCATGAGTACCAGGAGCGTTTGCCCGCCGGCAAGAAACCGGCCGCCTTCACCTGCCTCGGACATCATCCGCAAAGCTTCATCGACTGAGCCGGCACGATGGTAGTTGAATTTTGACGGATACATGATCGAGCCCGCATGTAGTTGCTAAGTCAGGGTGGCCGTAACGACTCCTGTAAAATAGCATATAGAAATCCAGGCGCAAGCGAATACGCTTTTGCGCAGAGCGCCGTCGGCAGGGGCAATATCTGTGGACCATTTTGCCAACGCCGTTGCCCGTTTGGTCGAGTCGCAATTAGAGTCCTGCGTTACGATTTCGCGGATGACCCGCTCCGATTTCGGCCCTATCATCGCAGGTTCCGCGCCGGAGCGGCTTTCCGAGGTAAGCCGCGAAAATCGACTGACGGTGTTCACCGGTACAGTCCGTCTCTTCATGATGCCTGTCACGCTTCCGTCATGACGGAAATTCGTTCCGTCTGTGTCGTGGGCGCGGGGGCGATCGGCAGCCTGTTCGCCGGTCATCTCGGCTCGGTCGTGGACGCTAAAGTTCTGGTGCGACGCAAAGAGCACGAAACAGTACTGAATCGCGACGGACTGCGGGTGAGCGGAAAGTCGGCCTTGCAAACGTCCGTGCAGGCAAGCACGGATCCCACGAAGCTTGGCCGGGTCGATCTGGTTATCATTGCTACGAAAGCCTCCGCGGTCGAAGAAGCTGCGGAGCAGCTGACAGGACACTTTCCCAACGCGATCGTAATGACGGTGCAGAACGGTCTCGGCTGTGAAGACGTCGTCGCCAGGTACGGCCAATGGCCGATCATCTCATCCATTACGTTCATGAGCGGTACTCGCCACTCCGATTCACACGTCGAATACGAGCTCGACACGGAAACGTGGCTCGGTCCCTGGCCTGCCGGAAGCGCCCACACCGGGACGGCAAATGTGGTTGCTGACCTGATAACACGGTCGGGATTGAAGGCCAAGGCTTTCGCCGACGTACGACCCGCACAATGGTCCAAACTGATTTTCAATTCCGTGGTCAACAGTGTCGGTGCCGTCACGAATCTGCCGCACCTGAAGGCATTCGCGAAACGTGAGCGAATTTCGGACCTGGGAAATCTCGTTTTCGAGATGATGCAGGAAGGCAAGGCGGTGGCGGAAGCACAGGGCATCGAGCTATACGAAGATCCGTGGGAAATGAACGTCAAGGCGGTCAGTCATGGCGCCACCGGTCAGGATGCGTATGCGCATGTCTTTTCGATGTTGAGTGATGTAAGGGCAAGGCGGGCCACCGAGATTGATTGGCTGACCGGGGCGATAGTCCGGCAAGCGACGGCGCTCGGTGTCCCGGTTCCGATACATGAAGCCTTGTTCGGGCTCGTAAAAGGGCTGGAGCACAGCTGGAAGGAGCAGAAAGGACACAAGGTACTATGAAAATATGCATAGTGGGTTGCGGCGCGATAGGCAGCCTGTTTGCTGCCCATCTGGCGAAGCTCAATGATGTCGAAGTGTGGGCATTCGACCAGGACAAGAAGCACATAGATGCGATCAGGGCAGGTGGCCTCAGGATCTCCGGAAAGAGTAACTTGCACACTTACCCCGATGCGACCACCGATCCATCGGCAATTCCGGCGTGTGACTTCGGCATTGTGGCGACGAAATCCTTGCACACGCGCCCGGCGATCGAGAGCACCGCACGAATTTTCGCCGACGGCGCGGTCTGCAGTGTGCAAAATGGAGTAGGCAACGAAGAAATCATTGCCGAATACGTTCCGCGGGTAATCAGAGGAACGACATTTCCAGCCGGTCACATGGTCGAGCCCGGACACGTGGAGCAGGATACCGGCGGCAAGTCCTGGATCGGTCCGTTCGAACCGAAACCGGCATCAATGGCGGAGGTAGAAGTACTTGCCACGCTCCTGACCGGGTCCGGGATGGAGACGCTGGCGATGGAAGATTCCAGGGGAGCGCAATGGACCAAGCTCATCTTCAATGCCGCGACTAATCCCGTTGGCGCCTTGACTGGTCTGGCTCATGGCGTCGCGTGTGACGTGCCCGCGCTTCGCAAACTCATCTCGGGGCTGGTGGCGGAAGGCGTGGCCGTCGCCGAATCGCTCGGCATCGAACTGGACAGCGACCCGGAGAAGCTCGTAGATCATGCACGGGAAGTCGCGTACCACCACAAGGCAAGCATGCTGCAGGACGTTCTCGTACGTCGGTCGACGGAAGTCGCTGCACTGAACGGTGGTATCGTGACGTTTGGCCAAAAGTCCGGTGTGCGCACGCCGTTGAATCAAGCGATATGGGCCCTGATGGAGGGCCTCGAACATTCCTGGACTCTCACCAAATGACAGAAGAGGCACGCCCATGACCGACAAGCAGCAGTTCGAGCCGAGCCGGCAGGAGATCGAGCGCCGCTACAGGAATACCCGGAACGCAATGGCCGAGGAGGCTCTGGACGCGCTGATCGTCAGCGGCAGCGAATACACGGGCTTCGAAGGCGCGGTTCGTTATATGTGCGGATTTCACATACTGCATCGATATGCCTACGTACTGGTGCCGATGGACGGCGAACCTGTTGCGGTATTCCCAAAGGAGGCGACCTGGGTTGGGGATCATACCAGGACATTCATTGACCGTCAGGAGAAAACGACGAACTGTGGTGAGTGGATGGCCGCCGAATGCAGCTCGAAGGGATACAAGCGGGTCGGTGTTTACGGTCTCAATTTCATCATGCCGGTCCGGGACTACCGCGCGCTCGTTGATAGCGGTCTGGATATAGTCGATTTCGATGAACCGTTCGACTATTCAAGGGCGGCAAAGAGTGAGGAAGAGCTTCTCTCGGTTCGCCATTCGATGGAGATCAACAAGGCAGGCGTTCTTGCTGTGGTGCAGGAGTATCAGGCCGGCAAGTCGGAAGCAGACCTTATGGCGATCGCGGAACGGACGTTTACCGCCATGGGCACCGCCCGCAACACCATGGACATGGTACTGGTCGGGCCGAACGGTTCATTAAAGCCCCAGATGGTCTTCCCCGATGCCAATCGCCGGGTGCAGGACTCGGACGGCTTGCTCTATGGCCTGGAGGTTGCGGGTCAGGGCGGGCATTGGACTGAATTCTCGCGGTTGCTGGCGCCGAAGGGCATCGACAAGGAAACCAGGCGCCTGATGGACGCTTACGAGGAGTTCCATTCGCTCGTGCAACAGAACCTGAAGGCTGGTGCAACCGCGGATGAAGTCCACCGAAAGTGCAACAAGCCTTTCGAGGGCAAGGGTTGGCGTCTCGGGCATGTGTCTGGACATTCGATTGGAATGACAATGATCGAGTTTCCCAGAATCGGCGAGGGCTCCGAGTTTGTGCTGCCGGAAAACATGGTGTGTTCCCTGCATCCCCACGTGATGACTGAAGACAGAAATGCCTGTCTGTACTTTCAGGAGACCTTCCGGGTTGGCAAGGACGGCGGCGAGTCGCTGTCCGGTGTGCCCGTGACCTTCTACCGCGGCGGCGAAGGAAGCCTGTAACACGATAGCGGGGCACTTTTCAGGATTTACGTACCAGGAGAATCGCAGTGAGCGAATCGAAGCCGACAATTGGCGTAATTTTCAAGTCTTATGAACCATTGCAGGCCATCCGGGCATATGCAAAGCAAACCGAGGCGTCCGGCTTCAATGGCGGATTCTGGATTGCCGAGGCTTATCACTGGTTTCGCAAATACGGCCATGAAGCGCGCGGTTGCTTCACAACGCTGGCTGCGGCCGCGATGTCGACGTCGAAAATTCCGATCGGACTGGGCATTACGTCGCCGTATATGCGTCACCCGACCGTCCTTGCTTCAGAGTCAAACGCGCTTGACGAGCTGTCGGGTGGCCGGTTCATCATGGGCTTGGGCGCCGGCAAGGTAGGAACCGAGTATCTGGACCTCGACATGTCGAAGTTCACACCAGTGAAGACGCACAGGGAATCAGTCGAGATGATTCGCGGTATCCAGAGTGGCAAGGCATTCAAATACGATGGTGAACTGTTCAAGTGCGACATGCCTTCTGTCGATCGAAAGGGTCGCGGGTTGCGCACGGAGATTCCAATCTACATCGGAGCGACCGGGCCGCTGATGCAGAAGCTGACCGGCAAGATCGCCGATGGGCTACTGCTCCCCGGCCTTACGTCACCGGGCTTCACACGATATTCGCGCAAGAACTGCTGGGCCGGCGCTGAATCCGTCGGACGCGAATTGCCTGTCGGTTTCCCGGTCGGCG
>Ga0299913_10003952_pt1 | contig 12330 bp, 10 predicted proteins | sample RVTome_9_FD_201360 | JGI IMG/M metagenome (GOLD analysis project Ga0299913, IMG submission 201360) | Soil microbial communities from uranium-contaminated site in the Upper Colorado River Basin, Wyoming, United States - RVT155D38 (version 2) ... | reverse complement strand
AGGAAACCGGGATCGACGAGGACGACGTCGAAAAGGCGATGAGCGTGGCCTCCACGGTCGCCATCGAGACGCCGGTCGGAGAAGACGGTGCCACCCTGAGCGACTTCATCGCAGATGTCGACGCCATCGCCCCCGACGCCGAGGTCGAATTGCGTCTGGCCGAGGACGCCTTGCGCTCGGCTCTCGCCGAGCTGCCTCCGACTCATCGTCGTGCAGTCGAGATGCGCTACGGGTTGGACGACGGTGCCCCGGCCACGCTGGCTCGGATCTCGAGCGAGATCGATGTTCCCGAACATCAGCTGAGACCGCTGATCGACGAGGCGCTGCAGCGACTGGCTACCTCTCTCGCCTCGTCTGAGGACATGATCGCCGCCTGATCACGCGGGTAGCAGACGGTACGACGCCTCAGGCATTGCTATAGCATGAGGTCTCGGAATCCGAGACCTCATGCACGGCGAACCCGCGATCAGGTCTGCATCGCCAGCTCGGGGCCCCGGTCTCAGCTTGATATCGGTCCGCCAAATTCCGTCACACCCACCCAATAGCGTCGATGACGACCAGAAATGGGAGGGAATATGGATGGTCGCACAATTGCATGGCAGGATCAGGAGCGAGCCTGGCTCAGCGACACGATCCGCAGGCACGGCTGGGCCGTTGAGTACATCGGGGGTGGTGGATCCTGCAGCCACCCGGACTGCTCGGGCGGTGATGACGAGGGTCCGCCGTTCGCCTACACGGTCGGCCTCTACGGGCTCGGTCACCCCGAACTGCTCGTCTTCAGCCTCGATCCCGAGACGGCGTGGGAGGTGCTTGACACCTTCGGACAGCGCATCCGCGCCGGCGAGAACCTGATACCCGGCCAAGAGCAGACGCTCGACGGCCACCATCACCGGTTCGTCGCCGAGGTGGTCCCCAACCCGGGCCAAATCGTGTTCTGCGCCAACGACTTCTACGAGCGGCCTGCCGAGTTCTCGGTACCGGTCCTCCAGTTGACCTACGACGACGGGACGGGGGTATACCCTTGGGACGAGGCTCATCCTGCCCCGGAAACACAGCCCCGACCGGGGACTTTCCCGGCCTGAGCTCAGGATCCAAACGACGAGATCACCCGTGGTCCGTGAGGACGCCCCTAGTTGGCGGGCTCGAAGATCTCGATCGGGTTGCCCGATGGGTCTTCTATGAGGATCTGCCGACCACCCCTACCTTCGACGAGTTCACCGCGCACGGAGACACCATGGCTTCGTAGATCCTGGACGAACCCGTCGAGGTCTTCGACCTCGATTTGAAAACGGTTCCAGCCTCCCGGGCTGGGAGTGCCGCCAGCGGTGCCTGCTCCACCCGCACCAGGCGCATTGAGCAAGAGGCGGAGCTCGCCTTTGGTGAGAGAAGCGAAACCGGGAGCGGGATGCATCTCCACCTCGAAGCCCAGTCGGTCGCGATAGAAGTCGACGGCCCTGTCGACGTCCTCGGTGATGTATCGAACACTCACGGTCATCCGCAATCCTCCCGACACCCTTATCCGGGGTCCTACCCACGAAGCGTATACGGCCCAGCAGACCGGGCGGCATGACCCGACGTGATCTAGCGCGGTTCCCGAATCGATGCCTGGGCGGCGGCCAACCTGGCCACGGGAACACGCGGCGGGGAGCAGCTGACATAGTCGAGCCCGAGCCTTCGGCAGAGAGCGATCGACTCGGGGTCCCCGCCATGCTCACCACAAATCCCGGCATTCAGGTCCGGCCGGGTGGTACGTCCCTTTTCGACAGCCATCCTCATCAACTCGCCGACACCTTCGGCGTCGATCGTGGCAAATGGGTTTCGGTCGAGGATGCCCTCCTCGAGATACTGGACCAGAAACGCCTTCTCGGCGTCGTCACGGCTGATGCCGAACGTCATCTGGGTCAGGTCGTTGGTCCCAAAGGAGATGAACTCGGCATGCCTGGCGATCTCGTCGGCGGTGAGGGCCGCCCTGGGGACCTCGATCATGGTGCCGAACTGGTAGTCGATCTCGAGCCCCTGCTCGAACATGACGGCCTGCGCCTCCTCCTCGAGGGTTCCTCGTTGTCTTGCCAATTCGTTCACATGCGAGGTCAACGGGATCATGATCTTGGGGTGCACGTCAACACCCTCGTCGACGACCTGGCACGCAGCCTCGAAGATTGCCCGGACCTGCATCCGGGTGAGACCGGGCAGCACGATCCCGAGGCGCACCCCGCGCAGGCCAAGCATCGGGTTGGACTCACGAAGACTCTCCACCCTCTGCAGCATGTGCTCGGCTTTCTCGATTCTGGCCAGGAGATCGTTGATCTCCTTGAGTGATGTGGCCGACTGAATCCGGATCTTCAGATCCGTGAGGTCGGTCGTGAGCTCCTCGTAGCCGGGCAGGAACTCGTGAAGTGGCGGGTCGATGAGTCGGATTGTGACCGGCAGGCCGTCCATCACGCGGAACAGCCCGATGAAGTCTTCGCGCTGGAAAGGGAGAAGTTGGTCGAGGGCATCCGTCACGTCGGCAGCGATGGTGGCCGTGATCATCTTCTGGACGATCGGAAGTCGCTCCGGAGCAAAGAACATGTGCTCGGTGCGGGTGAGGCCGATGCCCTCAGCGCCATAACTTCGAGCCAGTAATGCGTCCTCGGGGCTATCGGCGTTGGTCCACACACCAATGTCGCGGATGCCGTCGGCCCAGCCGAGCAGCTTTTTCAGCCAATCATTCTCGAGGTCGGGGGTCTGTGTGTCGATTGCCCCGAGCATCACGTCGCCGTTGGTGCCGTCGATGGAGATGATCTCGCCTTCGGGCACGACGCGGTCACCGACTTTCAGCACCCTCTCGTTGAGATCGACGACCAAAGCTTCGGCGCCGACCACCGCGGGCTTCCCGAACTGTCGCGCTACCAGGGCAGCATGACTGGTGCGCCCACCCCGGCTGGTCAGTATTCCTCTGGCGGCGAGCATCCCATGGACGTCATCGGGCTTGGTCTCGGGCCTCACCATGATCACGTCGCGCCCCTCTTCTCTTGCCCATCGCTCGGCCAGGTCGGCGTCGAAGGCGATCATGCCCACCGCGGCACCCGGGGAGACGTTGAGACCGGTAGCCAAATAACGGCCCTCTGCCTTGGCGGACTCCTTGGCCTCGACCGCGAACGAGGGATGCAAGAAGAAGTCGATCTGCTCGGGCTTGACCCTGGTTATCGCCTCCTCCGTGGTGATCAGGCCTTCGTCTGCCATGTCGACGGCAATTCGCACCGCGGCCTGGGCGGTTCGCTTGCCATCACGGGTCTGCAACAGCCACAGTTTCCCCCGTTCGATGGTGAACTCCATGTCCTGCATTTCGCGGTAATGCTGCTCGAGGCTGTTGGCGATATCGGAGAAGGCGCGATAACTCTCAGGGAACTCGGCGGCCATCTCCTCCATGCGCTTGGTGACGCGGATGCCGGCGACCACGTCTTCGCCCTGTGCGTTGGTGAGGTAATCGCCTTCGATGACGGGCTCCCCGGTCGTGGCGTTTCGGGACATCGCCACCCCCGTGGCGGAATCGTCTCCCATGTTGCCGAACACCATGGTCTGGATGTTCACTGCCGTCCCCAGGTCGTGGGAGATCCCGGCGGCGTTGCGATAGTCGATGGCCCGCTTCCCGTTCCACGAACGGAACACGGCCTCGATCGCGAGGTGGAGCTGCTCCTTGGGGTCCTCTGGGAAGCTCCGCCCGGCGAATCGCTCCACGATGGCCTTGAACTCTCCGGTGATGGCGCGGAAATCCTCTGCCGTGAGGTCGGGATCGCTGGCCACACCGCGTTCTGCGCGGTAGCGCTCGAGCACGTGTTCGAACGGCTCGTCACGGATACCGAGCACGACGGCACCGAACATCTGGACCAGTCTCCGGTATGAGTCGTATACGAAATGCTCGTCGTCGGTCAGTTTGACGAGGCCCTCGACCACATAGTCGTTCATCCCGATGTTGAGGACGGTGTCCATCATCCCCGGCATGGAGAACTTTGCTCCCGACCGGCAGGAGACCAGCAATGGGTCCGAGGCGTCGCCAAAGGACTTGCCGGTGGCGGTCTCGACCTGGCGCAGAGCCGCGGCCACTTCGTCGAGCAATCCCACCGGGAAGATGTCGCCAGCCTGGAGATAGGCGTTGCACGCCTGTGCTGTGATGGTGAAGCCGGGCGGCACCGGGACACCGATACGAGTCATCTCGGCGAGGTTGGCGCCCTTGCCTCCGAGCAGCGCCTTGACGTCATCCCAGTCTTCGCCTACTGCCTCATGGGCAGCGGCGATCTCGTCGAACCCATAGACCCACTTGGTTGCCATCGAACACCTCGTTGTAACTAGCTACAAAGACGAGTCTCGGGCATACCCAGCCGGCCCGGTAGGGCCAATGTGCGTTGTTTGAGCGGGACCTTTGGCGATCTGGCCGAGAAGGCCGCGGTTGTTCACGAGAGAGCGGCGAGGGCTTCGGCGAGCGGGGGCAGCATGGACACGTCGTTGGGGCTTCCCATGGTGAACACGACAACATCGAGTCCGTTGGCGTGGTGCTTGGCTGCCTGCTCGGCGACCTCGGAGACGTCGTCGTCCTGGGAGTAACGCACGTGCACCGAGCAGTCGATCTCCTCAGCGTCCCGGCCCACCGCCTGACAATGCTCTTCCAGGACCTCCCGCAACTCGGTCCACTCGTCGGGGGCGATGAGCAAGGCGTCCCACATCTGGGCCCACCGGGCCACGGCGCGCAGTGTCCTATTACGACCGGTGCCACCGATGGCGATGGGTGGGTGGGGCTCCTGGGTTGCCTTGGGCTCGCTGAGTGCGCCTTTCAATTGGTAATGGGCACCGGCGAAATCGGTCTCTTCGTTGGTGAGCAGGCTAACGATCACCTCGAGCCCTTCCTCGAAACGGTCGAAACGCTCTTTCATCGACCCCAATCCGATACCGTGAGCGTCCGCTTCCTCCTCGAACCATCCCGCCCCCAAACCGAGGTAGGAACGGCCACCGGAGACGTGGTCGAGAGTGACTGCCATCTTCGCCGTGATCGAGGGGTGGCGGAAGTGCATCCCGTTGACCATGGAGCCAATCCGGATTCGGCTGGTCTCCCTCGCCAACGCCGACAGCGTGACCCACCCGTCGAGGGACCTGCCATGCGGGTCGCTCCGCAGCGGGTAGAGGTGATCCCAGTTCCATGCCGACTCGAACAGTTCGATCTGGTCGGCTTCCTTCCAGATCTCACGCATGTTTTCCCAGCTTGTGTGATGGTTGGGTGTTTTGATCGCGTACCTGGCCATTGATTCCTCCTATCGGCGGACTATTCGGAGACGTCTGCGAACACCTTGCGACGGTCGATCCCGAGATCGTCGAGCATGACCCAGGCGGCGTTGCGCCCGGGTCCGGCGGACACCGATGGGCCCGGGTGGGTGGTCGCCCCGGTCTGATAGAGCCCTTCGATCGGCATTCTGTGCTGGGCCCATCCGTACACGGGGCGAAATGCCCCCATCTGAGCCAGATCCTGGTCACCACCATGACACGAACCGTGCCAGTTGTGCGGGTTCATGCGCTCGAGGTCGAGAGGGCTCTTGACCGCCGTGGCCAGGATCGTGTCGTCCGCGAGGTTCGATGCATACCTGCGGAGATGGTCGAGATGAGCAGCGGAAACCTCATCTTTTATCTCGTCCCATTTCTCAGCCCCCTCGGGGAGCTCGTATGGCTGGAATCCGATCACTTTCAAAGTGTGATTGCCGTCCGGCGCCCGTCCCGGGTCGGCGACCGTCGGGCAGAGGACGAGGAGGGGCGGGTCGTCGACGGCCACCGATCCAATGAGGAAGTCGTGCTCGATGCGAAGCATCCGCTCAACCGTATGCGGCACCCCTGCCGCGAGAGGTGTGACCTTGCCGTCGGGGGTGTCGAATTGAGGGGCTTCGGTCGTGGCGTAATGGGTGGGACACAGCGAGATGCCTGCCCGCCACTGCTCGACTCCGGTGGTGAACTGCTCGCCCCAGGCCCCCTCGGGCGCCATCTCCACGAGATGTTTGATGTGAATCGTCGACAACACCCCCTTGGACGCCCGATGCTCATCACCGCTCTGGTCGACAACGCCGATGCAACGCCCGTTCTCCACGATGAGACGCTCCACCGGGCGTTCCGTCATGACCGTTCCGCCGTTCGCTTCGATCACCCGGCTCAGTGCCATGGGCAGGGCGGCGGAGCCACCCTTCGGGATGATCCATGAGTTGGTCTGGCGACCGAAGGCCAACGAGTAAGCCAGGCGGCCGGTTCCTACCCGCTGCGGGGGCTGCACCGTCATGAACGCCATCCACAGCATGAAGACGCGGGTGTTGGGATGCTCGAACTCCGACCTGATGATGTCCCAGGCGCTCGAGGCCATCCTCTTCTTCCACGCCTCTCCGTCGGGATGATCGGCCAGCCTCTGCTCCACGCTGGGCCCGAGACCGAACGGGGTGTAGCGGGCCCCGGCAAAGACACCCTTGACCCGGTCGTACTGCTCCATCATCGCTCGATAGGCGGCCGCATCGGATCTAGAAAAACGCTCGAACCCGGCGACCGTGCGATCGATGTCGCGCCACATGGTCAAAGAGGTGCCGTCAGGAAAGGGGACGTGGGCCACTGGATCGGGTTCGATGTACTCGAGACCGAAGTCGCCGAGACCCAATTCGTCGAAACGCAATGTGGGACTCGCCTGGATCAGGTTGTGGGCGGTGGAGCAGGAATCGTGTAGATAACCGGGAAGCGTCAGCTCCTCGGTGGCCGTGTTGCCCCCAATGGTCGATCGCGCCTCGAGGACGAGACAGCGAAGCCCTGCCTTCGCCAGATACGCCGCGGCCACCAAACTGTTGTGCCCGGCACCGGCCACCACGACGTCGAACTCTCCTGTTGTCATGGTCATCTCTCCTCCACGCCTGACCTGCGTTGCTGCAAACGATTGTCAGGACAATACCCGTTACGCTTCCGGTGCCGTCATGACCAGGTCAATGCACATCGAATGGGACGTCCCCATCGAGATGGACGATGGTGTCGCCCTGCGCGCCGACCTCTTCCGACCCGACCCTTCGGACCGGTATCCGGTGATCCTCTCCTACGGTCCCTATGCCAAGGGACTCGCCTTCCAGGAGGGCTACCCCGACCAGTGGCGGCTCATGACCAGCCGGCACTCCGATGTCGAGAAGGGTTCGAGCAACCATTACCAGAACTGGGAGGTGGTCGACCCCGAGAAGTGGGTGCCCGACGGATATGTCGTCGTGCGTGTCGACTCCCGGGGCACGGGTCGGTCGCCCGGGTATGTCGATGTCTTCTCCCCGCGGGAGACGGACGACCTCGTCGCGTGCATCGAGTGGGCCGGCACCCAGCCGTGGAGCACCGGCAAGGTGGGGTTGAACGGGATCTCCTACTACGCCATCAACCAGTGGCACGCCGCCACCCGACAGCCCGAGCATCTGGCCGCGATGTGTGTTTGGGAGGGGGCGGCAGACTTCTACCGCGACATGACACACCATGGCGGGATTCTCTCCACGTTCTGGGCCAACTGGTACGACATGCAGGTCAAGACCGTCCAGCATGGTCTCGGCGACCGAGGGGCGGTCAGCCAGGTCACCGGGATTCCCGTCACCGGGGACGTCGATTTTTCTGACGAGGAGCTGGAGAAGAACCGAGCCGATCTCGGAGCCGACATCCGGAACCATCCTCTCGATCACCAATTCCACCGAGACCGATCGCCCGACTGGTCGAAAGTCGACACGCCCTTGCTCTCCGCGGGGAACTGGGGCGGTCAGGGGCTCCACCTGCGCGGGAATGTCGAGGGATTCGTGCGCGCGGCGAGCCCGCTCAAATGGCTGGAGCTCCACGGCCTCGAGCACTGGACCCACTTCTACACCGATTACGGGGTGGGCCTGCAGAGGAGGTTCTTCGCCCATTTCCTCAAAGGAGAGGACAACGGATGGGACTCCGAGCCGAGGGTGCGCCTCCAGATCAGACATCTCGACGGGTTCGAGGAGAGGACGACTGAGGCCTGGCCGCTTCCCGACACCGAATGGGTGACCCTGTTCCTCGGGGGTGGGGACACCCTTGACTCCGACCCACCGACCGCTGACGCTTCGATCTCCTACCGGGGAGAGGGGACGGGTGTGACTTTCCTCCACGAGCCGTCCGACACCGAGACCGAGATCATCGGGCCCATCGCCCTCAAGTTGTTCATCTCCTCCGAGACCGAAGACGCCGACATCTTCGCGGTGGTCCGGGTCTTCGACCCTGATCTGAACGAGATCACGTTCCAGGGCGCCATCGATCCGCACACACCCGTCGCCCAGGGATGGCTGCGGGCATCGCATCGCCGGCTCGACCCCGAGCTCTCACTCCCCTATCGGCCGTATCACACCCACGACGCCACCGAGCCGTTGGCGCCCGGTGAGGTCTACGAGTTGGACGTCGAGATCTGGCCGACGTCGATCGTCATGCCGCCGGGATACCGGCTCGGTCTCACCGTCAGGGGCAACGACTATGAGTACGAAGGCGACCTCGGGAACAGTCGACTGGGAACCTTCAAGAACCGGCTCACCGGCTGCGGGCCCTTCCTCCACGACGACCCTCTCGACCGGCCAGCCGAGGTGTTCGGTGGTCCGGTCACCATCCACACCGGGCCGGGCACCCCTTCACAGCTCCTGATTCCGGTAATACCGCGCCGCGGATAGATCAATCGAGTGTGCAGCCACGCGCGCTCTCCGCGCACCATTGCACAACCGATCCGGACCTTCAATCGAGTGTGCAGCCACGCGCGCTCACCGCGCACCATTTGCACAACCGATCCCGGACGCGTCAGTCCCAGTCGAGGAAGGCGGGAAGACGGCCCGCCTTGCGCAGGCTGCCGACGATGCCTTCGGGGAAGAAGAGGAGGGTCACGACCAGGATCAGGCCGGTGAAGACGATGTTTATCGCGGATTCGCCCATCTGTCGCACTGCGACCTCGTTGACACCGATGATCAGGATGGCGCCGACCACGGGCCCGGCCACCGTGCCCCGTCCCCCGATGATGGCCGCGAGAACCATGCGAGCGGCCACGGCAATGGCGAAGAAGGTAAGTGGGCGGAGATGGGTCAGCGAGTAGCCGTAGATCGCCCCGGCCATGCCGATGAAGATGGCGCTGAGGGCGAAGGCCCACACCTTGTACCAGCGGGTGTTGATCCCGGCGACCTCGGCCTTGGTCTCGTCCTGGCTGATGGCACGCAGACCGAGCCCGAATTTGGAATGGGCCACCCGGTAGGAGAGGTAAACCGCGCCGATGGCTGTGAGCGCCATGGCGTAATAGAAAGGCACCTTGAGGAACTCGATCGGAAACTGGAACAGCGGCAGATCGAGACCGTTCGTCCCTCCTATGAACTCCCAATTGTCGAACGTGAGGAGCCCGAGGAAGAGCATGGCGATGGTGGCCACGATGAATGCGGGCCCTCTGGTTCTCAGGGTGATGAGCCCGGCGAGGAAGCCGACGCCCATGGCGGCCAGTCCTGCAAGGGGAAGGAACAGGAACGGAGAGATCCCCCAGTGGGCGAGGGCGAGGCCCGCGCTGTACCCACCGATCGCGTAGAAGAGACCGTGCCCGAGGGAGATATAGCCGGCGAAGCCGCCGATGATGTTCCAACTCGACGACATGGCGACCCACATCAGGATCAACATTCCTATCTGCAGCACGTAGGCATAGGAGTCGAAGACGGGGTAGGCGATCGCCGGGAAGAGGAGGACGAGAGCCAGGGAGAGGATCAGCGTCACCCGGCGCGACCTCGACCCCGGCTTGCGCCCGGGCGCCTCCTCGAGGAGATCCTCTCGTCGTTCGACGACCGCCATTAGTGCCCCCTACTCGAACGAGAGACCACTACAACCTCACCTTCGCCCCGAAGAGACCCTCTGGTTTGAGCATCAGGATCAGGAACAAGGTCAGATAGAACGTGATCGGCGACCAGGTGGGTCCGAAGAGGTCGGTGACGAAGGCGCTGGCGATGGCCAGGAGCAGGGCTCCGATGACCGCTCCCTTGATGCTGCCCATCCCCCCGAGAACGATCAGGGCGAGCAAGATCGCCACCCACTGCCAATGCCGCGCCGGGAAGAAGGGGAACATGAAGCTCAGCAACGAACCGGCCGCCCCGGCGAGGGCCATCCCGATCCCGAAGGAAATCGCCGACACGCGGCGGACGTTCACCCCGACGATCTGGGCCGCCGAGCGGTTCTGCATGGTGGCCCTGATGGCGGTGCCGGTCTTGGTGAAGCGGAGAACCGCCCAGAGGACGATGAGCAGGCCGAAGCTGATGGTCGAGGCGTAGAACTGGCTGGTGGGCATGAAGATCTCACCGAGGTTTATCGCCGTCGAGGAGTACACGGGCCTGACACTGCGGAAAATGCCGGTGAAGACGAAAGTGAGCATGCCCTCCACGATCAGGGCGAGCCCGAAGGTGAGCAGCACCGTCATCTCCACGTAACGGGGGCTGGCCTCGAGACGGGGAAACAGGATCAGATACAAGACCACACCGAGCCCGAACATGAGAGGCATGGTGACCACCAGGGAGATCATCGGATCCATGGCGACGTTCTCGAACAGCGTGTAGGTGAGATATGCGGCAAGCAGGATGAATGCGGCGTGTGCCAGGTTGACCACACGCATCACCCCGAACAGGAGTGTGAGCCCGGAGGCCATCATCGCGTAGACACCCCCGAGCAACAGTCCCAACACCACCAGCTGCACCCACTGCATCAGGCCCCCTCGCGCGGCGTCATTGCCTTGCCCAGATACAGGTCACGGATCCTCGGGTCGGCGAGGATGCCGTCGGCCGGCCCTTCGAACTCGAGGCATCCGAGGTCGAGCACGAACCCCCAGTCCACGGTTTCGAGACCTTTCACGGCGTTCTGCTCCACGAGAACGACGGTTATCCCTAGATCCTTGAAGCCTGTGATCTTCTCGAATATCTGGTCGGCGATCATCGGAGCCAGCCCGAGGCTGGGCTCGTCGATCATCACCATCCTGGGCTCGATCATCAGCGCCCGTCCCAACGTGACCATCTGCTGTTCCCCACCGGACAGGGTGCCGGCGTGTTGGCTCTTGCGTTCGGCCAACACCGGGAAGGTCTCATAGACGGTCTCCAATCGCTCCTGCAGCAGCGAGCGGTCGTCGATCAGGTACCCGCCCATGACCAGGTTCTCCTTCACCGTCATGCCGGGAAAGAGGCTGGCGTCCTGGGGAACGAAACAAACCCCTGCCGCCAGCATCTGGTCGGGTCGGGAGCCATTCATCCGGGCCCCGTCGAGTCTCACCTCCCCAACCCGGGGAGGGAGAAAACCGGCGATGCATCGGAGCAGTGTGGACTTGCCCGCACCGTTGGGCCCGACGATGCAGTAAGCCGTGCCTTCCTCGATGTTCAAACTCAGCCCGGTCAGGATGTCGGGGCCTGCTCCATATCCGACGACGACGTTGTCGACCTCGAGTAGAGGCATTGTCTAAGCCCTCCCCAGATACGCGTCGAGGACGGTGTCGTCCTCACGGATGATGCCGGGCGTTCCCGTGGTGAGGACCTCGCCGTGGGCCATGACGATGATCGTGTCGCACAGCGACATCACCACGTCCATGTTGTGCTCCACGATGAGAAAGGTGATGCCCGACTGGTTGAGCTCCCGGATGTGATCCATGATCCGCTCCAGGAGCGCCGGATTCACACCGCCCGCAGGCTCGTCGAGCATGATCAGCTTGGGCTCGGGCATCAGGACCGAGGCGAACTCGAGCAGTTTCTTCTGGCCATAGGAGAGCGATTCTGCGACAGTGCCCGCCAGCCGATCGATACCGACGAAGCGGAGCAGGTCCATGGCTCGATCTTCCTCCCGCTGAAGAATCCGCGATCCGAGCAGACTCCGCCAGCCTGTGGTCGGTGACCCCACTACCATGTTCTCGAGCACCGTCAAGTCACCGAGATCGCGGGTGATCTGAAACGTACGGCTCACCCCGCGTCGAGTGACACGGTGTGGCATCCAATCGGTGACCTCGGTGCCCTCGAACGACACACTGCCCTCGTCGGGGGTGACGATGCCGCTGATGATGTCGAACGCCGTCGTCTTCCCGGCGCCGTTCGGGCCGATCAGACCGGTGATCGAACCCTCGGTCACCGAGAACGAGCAGTCTTTGACGGCCTGGATGCCGCCGTAGGCCTTGCTGATCCCCTGGACTTCTAGCAGGTCGGCTACAAGCTTCTCCTCACTCACGTCGAGAGGGGCCGACACCGTCGCCGGCCCCTCCATCATCGATCGTTCCTTCGGTTACCACTCCGGCTTGGGGAAGATCATATCGCTTGTATCCAG
>Ga0299913_10003951_pt1 | contig 12330 bp, 16 predicted proteins | sample RVTome_9_FD_201360 | JGI IMG/M metagenome (GOLD analysis project Ga0299913, IMG submission 201360) | Soil microbial communities from uranium-contaminated site in the Upper Colorado River Basin, Wyoming, United States - RVT155D38 (version 2) ... | reverse complement strand
GATGTCGTCTACGTCGAGCTTCCCGAACAAGGCAAGGTTGTGGCCAAGGACGACCTCATGGTGGAGATCGAGAGCACCAAATCGGTCGGAGAGGTATATGCCCCGTTCGCCGGGACCATCGCGGCGGTCAACGACGCCGTTGCGGACGCCCCCGAATTGGTGAACACCAGCCCATATGCTGAGGGCTGGCTCGTCGAGGTCGCCCTGGACGGGGCTTTCAGCGCCGATGGTCTGCTCGACGCCGCCGCGTATAAGAATTTGACCGAGTAATTCCCGGCACTGGCAGGAGATTGCGGCCGACTCACCTATCATCTGGGCACGATGGTCGAATCCCAGGGCACAGACCCGGACAAGCCCGAACGTGAAGTAGAGGTCGAAACCGACCCGACCGTCGTCTACGTCCCTATCGCCGATCGCGCCGAGCATCCGCTCAGCCCTGACGAGGCTGCCCACGTCAAAGGTCTCTCCGGCTATGCGATTGTGGTGGAGAGGGGCCCTCGACAAGGGATGAGCTTTGTTCTTCGAGAAGGTAACACGACGGTGGGCAGGCATCCCGAGAGTGACATCTTCCTCAATGACGTCACGGTGTCCCGTCACCATTGTCGTTTCTCGACCAAAGGAGATCTCTTGACCGTCGAGGACAGTGGGTCGACAAACGGAACCTATGTCAACGACGAGCGTGTCGACAGCGCTCAACTCGAGGCCGGCGACGAAGTGCTGATCGGCCGTTTCCACTTCGTGGTCGCTCGTGGTGATGCCTGAGACGAGCCAGCTCAGCATCGGTGAGGTCATCAATCTCCTCAGGGATGACTTTCCCGATGTCTCGGTGTCCAAAATCCGGTTCCTGGAGAGTCAGGGACTGATAGACCCCGATCGTTCCGGAAGCGGGTATCGGCAGTTTGACACCAACGACGTGGCGCGACTTCGCTTCATCCTGCAACAGCAACGCGACCATTTCCTGCCCTTGAAAGTGATCAAGTCGAAGCTCACGCTGTGGGAACGAGGAGAGGACGCGTCAGGCGGTGCCACTGTCGCCACCCAACGGCTGGACCAGGAGGGCGAGCCCCTGGATCGGACCGAATTGCTTAAAAGGTCCAAGCTGGAGGAAACGGAGTTAGAGGCGCTGATCGGCATAGGCTTGATCCGTCCGATTCGCGACTCGGTGGTGTTTCCGCCTGAAGCCGGGATCGTCGCCATGGAAGCGAAACGTCTCATGGACCAGGGTCTCGAGGCAAGACACCTCCGCACCGTCCGGCTCACGGTTGAGCGGGAAGCGGACCTGTTGGAGCAGTTGGTCGCCCCTCTGCTCAAGGCCTCCAACCCGGAGGCGAAGGCGAGAGCCAAGGACGTGTTGGAGTCGACCTCTGACTCCGTGCAAGCAATGCATCGGGCACTTTTGGCCCTGGAACTGAGACAGCACCTGACCACATGAGAACAACTGCTCGCTCGGCCATCCTGGCCGCATTCCTAACGTTGACGCTCGCCATTCCTGCGTCGGCGACGCCATTGACGTTCCCGCACCGCAATCAAGATGGCTTCCCCCACGACGGGCCCCCATTTGTAACCGCGTCTTCTTGGATCATCTACGACGAGACAACCGACATGGTGCTCGCCTCGTCTGATGCGGACACTTCCCGACCCATGGCCTCTATTACCAAGATCATGACGGTCCTCCTGGCCCTCGAGAACGGGAATCCGAACGACCAGGTGGTCATTTCCGAGGAGGCAGCGGGTGCCGGTGGCCAGGAGATCGGTCTCGTCGCCGGGGAGACCGTGCCGCTGAGTGCGTTGGTGCGCGCGGCAATGATCAGATCCGGCAATGACTCGGCCGCCGCCATAGCCGAGCACATAGGCGGGTCGATCGACGGTTTTGTCGCCATGATGAACGAGCGGGCTGCGGAGCTGGGCATGGAGAACACCCGCTTTGCCAACCCCCACGGACTGGACGCGCCCGGTCACTACTCGACGCCCCGCGACATGCTGATCGTGGCCCGCCAGGCCATGTCCATGTCAGAGTTCGCCGAGATTGCACGTTCGCGGATGATGGTCTTCCCCGACACTCCTTCCGGGACGCCACGATCTGCCAGCAACACCAACCGGATCCTCAACTCATACGAGGGAACCATCGGGATCAAGACAGGGGAGACGCCCAACGCCGGACTGACCTATGTCGGAGCCGCAGAACGAGACGGGAGGCGGCTCTTCGTCGTGGTCTTCAACTCCGTGGGAAGCAAGGCTCATTTCGCCGATGCGATCAGACTCTTCAACTGGGGGTTCGAGGACCTGAGGATCAACGGGACGCTGTCTGCAGGAATCCCGTACGAGACGATCGCCGCCACGGTCGAGCCCTCCCCGTTGGTCGCCGAGGCCGGTGTGGAGACCCTTCTTCATGCCGCGGCCCAAGGACTGACCACGGATTCGCCCGCACCGGCCAACGGTGAGACGGTCAGCGCCGGGGCGGAGGTGATTGAGATCACCAGGTATCCCGACCCGGCACCGAGATCCATACTCAGCACCTTCACGTACTGGCTGGGTCTCGTGACCGGCGCCAGTGATGGTTGAGGTAAAGGTCGCCTCCGAAGTAATTTCGGAGAACGACGTCAAGTCGCGGGTCACAGAGCTGGGCGAGGCGATCAACCGTGACTACGACGGCCGCAATCCTCTCTTTCTGGTGATATTGGTGGGTTCGGTGCCGTTCGGTGCCGACCTGGTGCGGTCGGTGGCCATGAACGCCGAGGTTGATTTCCTCGGTCTGAACCGTTTCGGTGAGGGTGGGAGGATCGGAGTGACCCTCGACACCTCAACGCCACTGTTCGACCGCAACGTGATCATCGTGGAGGACATCATCGACACCGGCCTCACCCTGACCACTTTGCGCAAGATGATGATGGACCGTGGTGCGGCTTCGGTTTCCACCGCAGCCCTGCTCGACAAGACACGGCGTCGTCTGACCGACGTACCCATTGAATACCGGGGGTTCGAGGTCGGAGACGAGTTCTTGGTCGGTTACGGGCTGGATTGGCAGGGCCTCTACCGCAACCTCCGCTCGATATGGGCGGTTCTCGACATGGAGGCGATGGTGTCGGATCCGAGGACTCTGTCACGAGAGCTCGGCCATTCTCATGCTTCCTAATGCTGTAGGGACCGGATATGGGCTTTTCAGCGTTTCAAACGGGCTGCTATTCGAATGAAACCTCCCAGGGACCGGATATGGCCCCTACAGCATTAGGAACGCGGTGGCCTGTGGAGTGTTGCCCACTCGGTGATAACCTCGCGGCATGGCCGCAGACGGAGCACCGATCCCCCTGGAGATAGTGGGGGTGAGGGTTGAATTGCCTTCGAACCAGCCGATCGTGCTGCTCAAGGAGCAGGAAGGCAATCGCTATTTGCCCATTTGGATCGGGGCCAACGAGGCAACCGCCATCGCTACCGCGATGGAGGGGGTGACCCCGCCACGACCGCTGACCCACGACCTCATGCGATCGGTGATCGACGCCGTGGGCGCCCTCGCGGTGCGTGTGGTCATAACCGAAATGCGTGACTCCATATTCTTCGCCGATCTCTCCCTCGATGTGTCGGGGTCGGAGGTCAAGGTCTCATCCCGTCCTTCAGATGCCATCGCGTTGGCCGTCCGCACCGGCACCCCGGTCCTGGCTGCGCCCGCCGTACTCGAAGAGGCGGGAGTCCATTTCGAGGATGAGGATGAAGAGGACGAGGTTGCTCGCTTCCGGGAGTTTCTCGAGGAAGCCACGGTGGAAGACTTCCTCGGAGGCGACCAGCCCTAGATTCAGACCACGACCACCAGATTGAGACCACGACGTCCATTCATCTACGGGATAGGGCTGCTCGGCGCCGTCTTGGTCGCCGGGACCGTTGGGTTCGTGCTGATCGAAGACGTGCCTCCGTTCGATGCCTTCTACATGGTGGCGATCACGGTGAGCACCGTGGGATTCGGTTATGAATTCCCGCTTTCACCTCTGGGCGAGGTTTGGACGCTGCTCATCATTGTCATGGGCATCGGAGTCGCTCTTTACACTGCAATCGCCTCCTTCGAGTATCTCATCGATCTCGGAGAGGTACGGAGGAGAAGGAAGATGGAACGAGATATCTCCCGGCTGTCCGGACACGTCATCGTCTGCGGTTGGGGTCGTGTCGGCCGGGGAGTCTGGGCCACGCTCCGAGACCGCGATGTCAATGTGGTCGTGATCGAGCTGGACCCGGATCGAGCCGAGGTCGCCGCGGGTGCCGGCGCGTGGGTGATTCGAGGCGACGCCACCCACAACGACGTGATCGAGTTGGCCGGTGTCGAAAACGCGGTGGCTCTGGTTGCCTGTGTCACCGACGACTCGGACAATCTGGTTGTCGCCCTTTCGGTGAAGGCGATCACACCCGACCTTAGGGTGATATGTCGAGCCACGGAGATGGAGTCCGAGCGAAAACTGCGACTCGCAGGAGCCGATGCGGTGGTGGCCCCGCAGGCCGTCGGAGCCGAGCGTCTTGCCATGATGGCCCTCCAGCCGGAGCTAGCCCAGATTTTCGATGTCGTGATCAACGGCAATGCCGTGGAGTTCCGGGTTGAGGAGCTCGATGTGGCCCCGGGGTGCGCCATCGCCAACAAGACCATCCGGGAGTCGGGGATTCGTCAGTCCAGCGGGGCGCAGATCCTCGCCATCGAAGGCGAGAACGAGACCGTTGAAGTAAACCCCGACGCCGAGCGTGTTCTCGCCCCGGGTGAACGACTCGTCGTCGTCGGCACCAAGGAGCAGGTCGATCGGGCTGCAGAGATGCTCAGACCGGTTTCATAGAGTTTTCCACAGAAAGCATTGACAGGGGTGAGGTCACCGAAGTAGCTTTCCCGAGGCGGAGTTACACTCATGTAACCCGGAGGAGTTATGACCAACGAGCGGGAAGTGGCGGGTTATCGCGCCCCACAAGTGTGCAAACTGGTCGGTATCACATATCGCCAACTCGACTATTGGGCTCGGACGGGCCTCATCGTCCCCAGCATGCAGCAAGCGCATGGCTCCGGATCGCAACGGGTTTACTCGTTCACCGATGTCGTGCAGCTCAAAGTGATCAAGAACCTGTTGGACGCGGGGATGAGTCTCAAGAAGATCCGTTCCGCCGTCGAGATCCTTCGTGACGAGATGGACTCAGAACAACCGCTCGCCGACGTTACCCTTCTATCTGATGGCAAGACCATTTACGCGGCTCACTCCGACGAGGAGGTCGTAGACGTGCTCCGCAAGGGGCAGGGTGTCTTCAGCATCGCCATCGGCCCGGTCCAAGATCAGGTCGAGGGGGCGATACACGAATTGTTTCCAGGAGAACATGGACTCGCCGAGGTCGCCGAGTTAGGAGCCCCCTGAGCCCCGAACCACCAACCGCGCACGACGTCGAATTTGCTCACAACAGTGAGCGGCAGTTTGCGCTTCTCCTCGATTTTTACGGTGTGCCCTGGGAGTACGAGCCGCGCAGCTTTCCTATCGGCTTCGAAGACGGCGAGCCATCCAAGTTCTTCCGTCCTGACTTCTATCTCCCCGAAGACGAAATGTTCATCGAGATCACGACGATGAACCAAAAGCTGGTGACCAAGAAGAACAAGAAGGTCAAGCAGTTGCGCAAGTACCACCCCGACATCAAGTGCAAGATCTTGTATCAGCGCGACTATCTCCATCTCGTGGTCAAATACGGTCTCGAAGAGCCGGATCATCTCGAGGAAGTGACCGCACCCACCCGGATGCCCGGCCAGCCTGAGATCGTCCGTCTGGAGGACAGGGGCGAGCGACTCATCGGATGAGGCGGTCGCCGCTTCATGACCTGAACGATGATCTGGGAGCGCGATTTGTCGACTTCGGGGGCTGGGAAATGCCCGTGCAATATCAGTCGGTGCTCGCCGAGCATCGCGCGGTGAGATCGGGTGTCGGTGTCTTCGACGTCACCCACCTCGGTCGATTCGCCCTCGCCGGCGGCGGTGCTCACGCCACCATCCGACGGCTCCTCTGCAACGATATCGACCGTATCGAGCCTGGTCGATGCCAGTACACGATGGTTCTCAACCCGAATGGGGGTGTCGTCGACGACCTGATCGTCTGGTGGAGGGGACCGGACGACTATTGGGTCATGCCCAATGCCGCCAATCACGAGAGGGTGATGGCCCTATTTGCAGCTGAGCCAGATTGTGTGGTCGAGGATCTCCAGGCCGACACCGTATTTCTCGCGGTCCAGGGCCCGAAGGCTACGAAGCTGATAGAAGACGTGCTCGGAACCACGCCGGGAAGATTCAACAATGTCGCCGCCGAGACCGAGTATGGGTCGATATCGCTGGCGGGAACCGGCTACACCGGAGAGTCCGGCGCCGAGATCTGTGTCAATGCGGACACCGCTGGTGAGTTGATGCGCGCATTTGTCGACGGCGGCGCCATGCCGTGTGGGCTTGGCGCCCGGGACACGCTTCGTCTCGAAACCGGCTTGCCGCTCTGGGGAGAGGACATCGACGAGACGACGACTCCGTTGGAGGCGAATCTCGGGTTTGCGGTCTCTTTGGACCATGAATTCGTCGGTCGGGACATACTCTCGAAACAGACGGAGGTTGGTGTGGAGCGACGACTCGCTGGATTCATCTTGGAGGACAAGGGAATTCCCCGCCATGACTACGACCTGCGCACGACCGATGGGGGAGTGGGGAGGGTGACCTCGGGCAACATCAGCCCCATGCTCGACACCGGGATCGGGATGGGATACATCAGCCCGCCTGCTGAAGCAGGGGAGGAGCTGGAAGTTCGCATCCGCAGCCGTTGGGTCCCGGCTCACGTGGCCCGCCCGCCGTTCCACGAGACGAAATGACCGAGCCATTCAGAGACCGCCCCGAAATGCCGGCCGGCTACGGTCTTGATCAGGCCGACGCTTTCGTCCTCTGGGAAGAGGTGGAATCGCGGCTACGGGAGAGTCTGCACTACTGGTTGTCGACGACTCGCCCTGACGGTCGACCCCATGTCGTGCCGAGATGGGGTGTGTGGGTCGATGGAGCTTTCCGGTATGACGGGTCGCCCGAGACCGTGCATGTCCGCAATCTGGAGCAGAACACCAGCGCCGTGCTCCACCTGGAGAGCGGGAACGAAGTGACGATCGTGGAAGGTCTGTCAGTGCGCTCCGAGCCGATAGTTGGGACGTTAGGCGAGCGGTTGGCTGCGGAATATGCCCGAAAGTATGGGCCCCAATACACGCCATCTCCCGACTCCTGGTCCGACGAGATCGCCGGTGGCATGCGCCGGATCGAGCCGGTCAGGGTGATCACCTGGTCAGAGTTCCCCAAGGATCTGACCCGGTTTACCTTTTAGACGATGGCCGCCAAGACTCACGCCAACCCACACCCCGAGATCGGAACCGAGCTGGTCAGGGACTGGCAGCCAAATGGCGAGCCGCGTGCCTACGTCGTGCTTGTCCATGGTCTCGCCGAGCATTCGGGACGATACGAGCGGACCGGGTCATTGATGGCCGAAGCCGGGTTTTGGGTGCGGAGCTTCGACCTGATCGGGGCAGGTGCATCCGGAGGCGATCGTTGGGACATCGACGACTGGGGTCGATTCCACGATCAGGTTGGATCCCATGTCGATTGGGCACGGGGCCAAGGTGGACAGGTGGTGCTGATGGGACACTCCCTCGGAGGCAACATCGCCCTGGGCTATGTCCTCAGTCAGCGAACCGACCCCGACCTGCTCGTGCTCTCGGCCCCGGCCCTGACCGGTGGTGCCGCCTGGCAGCGGCTTCTGGCACCTGTCCTGGCCCGGATCGCCCCCAAGTTCACACTCCCCAATCCGGTCGAAGGAGAGCAACTCTCTCGCGACCCGGCGGTGGCCGAGGCCTATTTCGCAGACCCGCTGGTAGTCACCAAGTCGACCGTGCGTCTGGGTGCGGGCATCTTCGCGCAGATCGACGACCTGAATTCTCGTCTCGCTGAGCTGACCCTTCCCACGCTGTTGTTTCACGGCGGTGATGACAAGCTGGTGCCCACGTGGTGCACGGAGGACCTGGGCGAGCTGGACTGTGTCGAGCGGAAGGTCTACGAAGGCTTGCGGCACGAGACGATGAACGAACCCGAGGGGCCGGAAGTCGTCGCCGACATCGTCAGTTGGATCGACGAGCGGCTGCAGGGCTAAGCGCGAAGAGACTTTCCTCAGGTAGTGGGACCCGTATACGGGTCCCACTACCTCGAGAAAGGATGGGTCTGTCCGCCTCGAGATTTTCTCGAGGCGGACAGACCCATATCCGGGTCGTACTACCTGAGGAAAGCATCAGCCCTCGCGCCAGCGGAGGAGGACCTTTCCCGATTCGCTGCTGGTGATCGCGGCGAAGGCGTTGTCGTATTCCTCGACAGTGAAACGATGAGTGATCACCGGGGAGATGTCCAGGTCCGACTCGATGAGGACGTTCATCTTGTACCAGGTGTCGTACATCTCCCGCCCGTAGATGCCCTTGATGTTGAGCATGTTCAAGATGACCGTCGACCAGTCGATGGGAAATGGCTCCGTGGGGATCCCGAGAAGTGCGATGTTGGCCCCGTGGATGGTGTTCTCCAGGATGTCTCCCATCGCAGCGGGATTTCCCGACATCTCCATGGCCACATCGAACCCTTCGAGCATGTCGAGCTCCTTCTGCACCTGAAGCAGGTCCTCGACTTCGATGTTCACCGCGCGGGTGGCGCCCATACGACGCGCCAGGTCGAGCCGATAGGGGTTGACATCGGTCACCACGGTGTTTCGGGCACCGGCGTGTTTCACCACCGCCGTGGCCATGAGCCCGATCGGCCCGGCGCCTGTGATAAGGACATCCTCACCGAATACGGGAAATTTCAAGGCAGTGTGCACCGCATTGCCGAACGGGTCGAAAATGGCGCCGATCTCGGGATCGATGTCATCGACGTGGCGCCACACGTTGGTTTTGGAGATGAGCACGTAGTCGGCGAACGCCCCGGGAATGTTGACACCAAGACCTTTGGGGTGCTGACAGAGATGACGTCGGCCGGCGAGACAGTTCCGACACTGGGCACATACGACGTGGCCTTCCGCACTGACCAGCTCACCTTCGACGAATCCCGAGACGTTGGTTCCCAGTTTTTCGATGTGCCCTGAGAACTCGTGTCCGATGGTGATCGGCGCCGGCACGGTGGATCGAGCCCATTCGTCCCATTGGTAGATATGGAGGTCGGTGCCACAGATCCCTGTGGTGTGAACTCGGACGAGGACATCGTCGGGGCCGGGTTCCGGAACCGGGATATCCTCGAGACGGAGACCCGGTTCGTCAGGATATTTGACCAGTGCTCTCATGGGGGTGCCGGTCTCACGGTAGCCACCGCCGGGAGCCCCCGGCATGTGCCACGATTGAAGCTATGGAATCCCTCACGGGCAGCCTGTTGGTAGCCACACCGATTCTCATCGACCCCAACTTCTTTCGCACCGTCGTGCTTCTGCTGCAACACGACGAAGACGGTTGCGTCGGCGTGGTACTCAACAGACCGACCGAAGAGCCCGTCGTGGATCACCTGCCCGAATGGGCGAACCACGTTCCCGATCCCAAGACGGTCAACTTCGGAGGACCGGTCGATCCAGCGGTCGCCATCGGGCTGTGCCTCGCCGGTGATGGGATGTCCACCGACGTCCCCGGTCTCACTCTGGTCGATCTGAGTGCTCCCCCTGAGGAAACCACGAATCACCCGGTTCGGATCTATTCGGGCTATTCAGGATGGGGGAGCGACCAGTTGGAGACCGAGATCGCCATGGGGTCGTGGTACGTGGTGCAGGCCTCACCCGAAGATCCGTTCGATCCCGGAGAGGGACAATGGCGACGTGTTCTCCGCCGTCAACCCGGGTTCCTCTCCGCGGTTTCGACCTTCCCCGACGACTTCACGCTGAACTGACACTTCGAATGTCACCCAATACCGGGGTCTGCTCCGTCATAGGTGCATGATCACGGCCACAGGCGTGATGGACAACGAAGCGGTCTACCGCAGCTACAGCGAAGAGCTAACCAGGTATGCCACCGGATTGGTGGGGCCGTTCGACGCGCCCGATGTGGTCACCGACGCCTGTCTCAAAGCGTTTGAGACGCGGTCTTGGCCGGATGTGGTCGATCGGAGAGCCTACCTGTTTCGAACCGTCCTCAACGTGGCCAACGACCACCATCGCCGGACCCTCTCTCGACGACTGCGTGAGACAAGGGTGGCGAGCCGGGACGAAATACCCGACCCGACGGGCTCGATCGATGTCGAGGTTTTGGATGCGGTTGCCCGTCTCTCGGTCCAACAACGGGCGGCAGTTTTTCTCACCTATTGGGAGGATCTGTCCCCGGAAGCGGTGGCAACACGAATGGGTGTGTCCACCGGGACGGTCAAGAGACATCTGGCCCGTGCCCGTAACCGACTCGGGAAGTTATTGACGTGAGCTACGAGAAGAAGATGAAAGACCTGATGGGACGTCTGGTGTCGATGTCACCCGAGCCTCCGCCGTTTCCCGAAGAGGAAGCGCCGATGGCGCGCCAACACGAGCAGAGACGATCCCGGCCTGCCCTGGTGTTCGCCGCCGCCGCGGCACTGGTCATCGTGCTTGCAGTCCCGCTGTTGCTGTTCAGAGGAGGAGAGGAGCCACCGGCGGGGACAACCACGACGACGACCGTGCCGGCCACGACAACAACTGATGGCTCCACTGACTCCACGGCGCTTGCACTGCCTGTCTGGTCGAGACCGGTATACCTGTATCAGATGCCGGAGAACAGCTTCGGCAACAACCCGGCGCTGGTCCCGGTGTGGATCGAAGTGTCGCAATTGAATCCGGACGAACATTTCACTGCTGCCCTTACTGCCTTGGGTTCCAACCTGCCCGACACGTTGGAGAATGCAATCCCGGCTGATGTGCAGATAGTCGACTTGACCACCACCGTCGTGGATGGAGCCGACGTCTGGGTAGCTGACATGAGCGAGTCGTTCCTCGACGGGGCTGGCGGTGCTCTCGCCGATTTCACCATGCTCAACCAGCTCATCTACACCCTCACGGACAACGAGATTCATTCTGTGCTCTTCACCGTCGGCGGAGAACCCGTGGAGGCATTTGGAAGCGAAGGTCTTGTTCTCATTGACCCAGTCACACGAGAGTCTTTTCGGGAAGGCAATCTCGGCCTTATCTTCCTCACGAAGCCCCTGGTCGAGTCAGAGGATGCATATGTGGTCGAAGGCATGGCGAACGTGACAGAAGCGACCCTGGCACTTGAGGTGATCGATGGCGAGGGTACCGTTGTCCATGAGGAGATAGTCATGGCTACCGCCGGTACCGGTACCTTTGGTGAGTTCTCAGCGAGGGTCTCGGCCGATTTGATCACTCCGGGTGAGTCATCGATCCGGCTGTTCACCCATTCCCTGGAAGACGGATCGGCCACCGAGATCGTCACCATCCCGATCCCTGTAGGTGACGTCTGGCCTCTGGGCGTCGGAGGCTGAACCACCGCGACCGCACCTGGCATGCCTACTCTGTCCGCACATGACCGTCACCACGGTTCCCCGTCTTCGTCCCAGTCTGAAGCGGCAGTCTCCGGGTCTCAGTGTCGAACGTCAGCTGTGGACGACCGACACCACGATTGTCGTGGGAGTGGATGAGGTGGGTCGAGGCGCATGGGCGGGACCGATCTCTGTGGGCGCAGCCGTCGTGCCACGAGACCGACGCGTCTACAAGATCAGGGACTCGAAGATGCTCACCGAAGAAGAACGCGAGGCGATGTTCGAGCGGATCGCCGAGTGGTGTGTGACGTGGGCCGTCGGACATGCCAGCCACGAAGAGTGCGACGAGTTGGGTATGTCGGACGCCCAGCGTCTCGCCGCCCGGCGGGCACTCGACACGCTCGGAGCCGTCCCCAATCACATCCTCGTCGACGGGAACTGGGACTTCGTCGGTGGGGCGAGGCGAATCGTTCGGGGTGACAGCATTTCGCTCTCCATAGCCGCCGCCTCAATCCTGGCAAAGGTGACTCGGGATCGGATGATGCGGGAGATCGCTCACCAATACCCTGGATACAACTTCGATGGCAACAAGGGTTATCCGTGTCCAACCCACAAGGCGCATCTCCAGGCCATGGGTCCGAGCGCGATCCACAGGCGTTCTTGGGTTTTCATGGACCATTTGGCGTGGAACGGTCTGAACCGTTTCCACCGTCCCGAGCCCCAACTAGAGCTTCCGTTTGAGGACGAACGTCAACTCTGACGCACCTTCGGCAGCATATCGCCGAATTTGAGGCTAATTTGGTGGTTACGGCAACTCCATTTGCACATCTTGGGGGACGTATGGA
>Ga0299913_10003950_pt1 | contig 12332 bp, 16 predicted proteins | sample RVTome_9_FD_201360 | JGI IMG/M metagenome (GOLD analysis project Ga0299913, IMG submission 201360) | Soil microbial communities from uranium-contaminated site in the Upper Colorado River Basin, Wyoming, United States - RVT155D38 (version 2) ... | reverse complement strand
AAAATCATGACACTGTTCAATCTTGGGGTGATTTGCTGTTTTCTCCTTCATGATATCGCTAGCGACCACCCGCAGATTGAACAGGGCCCTGACAACCATGCGATTCACGATCCAGTTCCCATGACAGGGGAAGAATCTGAAGCATTAGCAATGGTCTTTGCTTACAAATTGTGGATGAATTAGCTGTGTAAGCGCAAACCCAACATCAATGTTCTATATCCATGTGGCAAAAGGTAGTATTATGATGGATTCTACTTAATTCAAGTAGGTCTATCGCTGCTAGCGACTTCCACGCTCAAAAAATCAACAATAGAATGAAAGACGTTAGCCTCCACGGTCTGTTGGTGGTTCTCGGCATGGCAATTACAGTCGCTGCCATAGTAATCATCTTTGCAATTGCCACTTCCGATGAGGCCTCATTCAAAGGAATTCTGGAATACTTTACTGTGACGTTGACCCAAGTACGAGAGATTATCGAAGGAGTCTGCAAGTGATTATTTTGGAATGGCAAGAAAAGACTTGCAAGTGTTTTTCTCAATGCTTCAAGAGCTTCTGCGAGACTTTCTTTGCAGTATTAGTCTAATCTTTGCTTGATAGCCTTCATTGTACGGATTGTCCACAAGCGTAAGGGCCTTGATTGCAAACCTGACTCCGTTGCTATTATTCTTGAAGATTCCTAGATATGCCGAAAAAGCAAGGTCTTCCTTGTCCATGGATAAGCTCATAGGTGCCTTCTTGAAGCCCACTAGTCAAAAAATAGTGTATGCGATATCGCATACTTTGAATTGCAAAGATATTCAAGGTGATAGGGTTCAGGACCTTTAACCGATCAGAAAAAAGAAGCGAAGCTCAGCTACGCTACGAGTTTGATCCTATACTTTTCCCAGCACGGAGGACAAAAGCCTTCGTCCCCAACCTGAATCTGCTCTGGACTGCGGTTGTCCGTATCAAACACTTCTCTGCAGATAAGACATAATGTTCTTGCCATGACTGACGCTTCAATTTATGCATAATTTCGTATTGGTTAAAACAGTTCACTCGTTTAGCTCAGAAATATTCAGGCAACAGTCTACGCCGTGAGTATTTCTCTTTTCGATTCCTCGATCTGGCAAGTCGATATATGACCGAGCTGCACGATCACATGCACAGGCTAGGATCTGTATAATTTCTTACCAAAATGACCCTTTCTTAGAATATGTGAAGGTTCGCCAATACTCCAGAGAGGATGAACAAGATGCCGAACACTGGGAAGGAATGATTTTTCATTCATAACAGCGATGATCCATGACCTTTATTTCGAGGTTAGATCGTGCTGGCCATTGAAGCAAATAATGTTCATGCACACACGTCACTGGCTCTGTTTTCTTTTGTCGTCGACACTGTGCCTTGCAGCTTGATTTGCCTCAAAGTACTGACCATTGAGCCGTAGCCAAAGTTCATCGTTAACTGCCATTTCGCCTATTCTTGCTTTGGGGCTCGGGTCAATCTTGGCTTTTCTTGAGGTCCTTCGTCTTTTGTGCTTGTTAGTGTTGGCGGGCTTTTCAATCAAACCTCTAAACCAATCTGCTTTTAGGGCATTTAGTGTTGCTTTGCGTAGCGAAATATTTGCTTTCCTTGGCTTTGATCGCCTCCCCCTTCGCTTTGCCACAATTCTGAAGTTTGCATCATGTATCAAATTACTTTGTACGTCTGCATTGTTACATTCGCCTTTGTATAATACTTCATTACCTACCCTGTTTGAATTCCTACTTACCGATTCTTTTCCTGCCATTCTTTAGTTTGCTTCTTCTCATCGACGGTGAAAAACCTTCTGTGCCAGAGCAATGAACATGCGATTGCCACGTCTCCTGCATTATAGAGTGGATACCATAGCCATACCATATCAGCCAATTCATCCACCATTACAAAATACCCAAAACCGATATCAGCCACAATGAACGCAAACACTGCAATTACTATAAAAGCCCAAGGTGTAAAGGTAAGCTGACCCTTTCTAAGCTGCATAAACGCAGCAGCCGCCAGAACGATCAAAAACATATCCGCAATGGGATATGCGCTGGAGACAATGAATGACAGTATCCCGTCCTGGGTTGCGAGGTCGGCTGTTGGAGAGACAGAAATTATCATGTTGGCCAGGAGCACGAAACCGAATGACGAAATTAGTACCACTGGCAAGAGCGCTCTCTTTGGAATTCCCAGAAAGTGCTTGACTATCCCATATAGGAAGTAAAAGACCGGAACGTAACCTGCCAACCAAAACGCGTCGGCGACCGATGGAAACGGAGTTTCCATTCCAGCAACAATTTCATAATATGCCCAAGTCGCTTCGGCAATGAACCATAGCGCAAGGCCCACACCGAGTGACACGTACAACCGCGGGAGTATCCCATTCAATTTCTGTCGGTAAATGACATGGAGCGAAAGGGCTAGCGCAGAGCCGGAGCTAGTTATTGCAAGCAGATTTGAGTAGAACACTCTATCGCCACTAATGGGTGTGAAAAATGTAAGGAGAGCGCATGTGATTGATGCACCGAGGAGTACAATAACCAGCTTTTTCCTAGATTGCACCAGATAACGGAATTGCGACTCGTTAAGTCCTGACTTTTGTTCCATAGAGCTTGGATGCCTCCATTTTCAGATACAGCTCGATTAGCAGCTTCGAGTTGTCAAGAAGATTAGCCCTCTCTGCGAGGCCCAAGTCTCCAAGCGATTTCCCTGACTGGCTGCAGATGTCTTCAATGATCTTGCCGAAAATAATCTCGGCCCAGCGATCTAGGAATATGTTGAGCAGCTTGCAGAATTTTTCAATGTCAAATTCGTCTGGAGTGAACTTTACACCTGCTTCGTGTAGTTGTGACAGAATTGCCGTCCGCGAACTTTCGCCAAAAGTAGACATTGCGTCCATTACACTCTGGAGACGGTAATCTGTCATAATAGCGACATACTTTAGAGGATATTTTAGGTATCATACGTAAGGAATTGTGACATACAGCTCTCAGTCGCGGGCCAGAGTTTTCAAATATTGATATTCGTTCCAGATTGGAGTCTGTTCAAGCTTTTTCTCAAGGCAGCCCCACATTGCTGGCGAGACAGACCTTATATCTGAACTTCTTGCCGCCTTTCCATCTTTCATGGGCCGCGAGACAGCTCTTATGATATATGGGTCGGCAGAAGGTGCCAGATCCCTTATCAAGGATTGATTTTGTATGTTTAGAGCGTTAATCGCGTCAGAAAGATCTCTTGAAATGCTGTCCAATTCCCTTCCCATTCTGGAGATAGTAAATTTTTCTCCTGATTCAGTTACGATCGCAAGAGAGTAGTCTTTGGCATCCACACGTGAAATGTTGCTATAATGCACCCTAATAGGTACTCCCATCGTCGGAATCAGAACTAACGCGGTTTCATAAAGTCTGATTTCACATTTTTCAAATTGGTTTTCGGCGCCTGAAGCGTGAGCAACAGATAGGTCTCCCCAAACTCCTGAGTTCTTGACAGACTCGTCCATAAGCAGATATTTCAGAATTATTTCATTCCTTGCACGAAAGAGATCGGAAATGAAATCTCCGAATTTATATCCCAAGTCAAAAATCGATAGTTTTTCATGCGACGAAAGTATCAGATCGACTCTATAATCAGCAGTCGAGATTTCCTCAATATCAACTAATGAAAGAGTGATTGCCTCGCTGAATCGGGGCAAGATAGGGAGCCCTTCATTCTCCAACTTGATTACTGCCTCTCCTTTGCTCAACTCATTCCCTGTTTCCCCTGCAAGCAGAAAACTACAGGGGCATGTTATCACAGTTGTCATTGTTCTTTTCAGTAGACCCAAGCGTAATCAGCTACTAATTTCTTCTAAGCGAACGATGCTTCATCTGCCATGCCGATAACGTTAATGTGACTATAGATTAGGGTCCATTGCGCTCAACACTGAATCTTAATCTCAGAATGGATGGCAACGACCTACTAGTAGATGAAATTCCGAATGAAGATGCTCAGGAAGCATTCAAACTAATTCGTCGAGGACGACACAACGCCAGAAGAAGATTTACAGTCTAGGTTTCTCTTTTACACGTCTATTAAGAGAATCAATTTCCCAGATAATGCTGAACAACTTGAAGGGCTGTGCCTTTGCCTATCGTGAGAATGCTTCTGTCCTTTTTGCATGAATCAAATTTCGCAATTCCCTGCATGCCGAGATGAGCTTGATATCTGCGACTTCTTTGTTTCCGTCAGCGACGATAATTTCACCTGGGCCAAATTTTGCATCGTTGACTGCAATTGGGACCTTTGAGTGGAGGATTTCTGCAAGAAAATTAAAGAGGGAGGGATAGGTTGCGTTATTTTCATAAATGTATGTCGTTGTCCCCTCGGCCACGAGTGCTTCTTTTCTAAGATTGAAATTAAAGTCTGGCAAAGAAAGTGGATCAATAATCTTTATTGCGAGCTCTGTCAGATCAGCGTTTCTATCAATCTCCTTTAGTTTCGTGTACGCTATTGCTATTTTCTCCAGCTCGCTCAGACCATCATTCAAGACCGCTCAATGGAATGTCTACGACTTGATGCTTCCTATTAACATTTCACATACATTATGACGAATGCATCAGGTACATATCTTGGAATTGCAATGGGAGCGATAGTTGGTGCAGTGATTAGCTGGCTGATCTATTCTAGACAAAAGCTGAGTTCGAATAAGCAAGACCACACTTTAAACCAAATCAAGAGCATAAACGATCATCAAGACAAGATTCTGAAAAGACTCGAAGAATCCGACAAGCGTCATGATAGAATGCTTGAAACGATACTTGAGCTGAACAAGAGGATTGATACGATACTTGAAAGACAGGAAGGATTAATTGAATCGTCCAAAAAGTGGTTTACCGAGGATTAGAACTCACGAACATTAGTCTTCCGGTTGGCAGCTACAAGAAGGATAGGTCTAGGCTAGACAATAACGAACACCTCACACCACCCCGAGCCGCAGTAGACCTGAAAAAGGAGATATGCGGGGGACTTCACTAGGATAGTTAGCATTGCCGCCACTAACCGAGACACAAGATTCCAGCTTCCCGAAAATCTTGCTGGGACCAATTCTGAGAAGAGCTGAAGAAAAACAGGTGTGTATATGGATCGCATGCAATCTTCCAGTAAGCGTAAAGGCAGAAGTGTTTAGATTTTTAGATGTAGAAACCGGTCTCAAGAACGGAACGCGACCTTCAGCAATAGGTTTTGGCATCACTAAGTCCCTGCAACTGGGCGAACAGCTGTACATTGCCCTTGTAATCGTACGTCCCAATGGATTTGAACAGAATCGAGAATCTTCTGTGGCCTCCGGTTTTCCAACAGAAACATTGCTAGCCTATGACATCGAGATTAGTGAAGCGAGCAATGTCAATAGTCACGGCAAATGGCTTGCGGAACTTGGCCTGACAACCCGCAGTGATGCGATTGTATACGAGCACCTTCTAGACCACGAAGTTGATAAGGCAGGTTTGCTGCCAACCTTTTTCCTTAGCGGAAAGGATGCCCCCTTCAACATAATGCATGGGTCGTGTAGGAAGCTCCATGGGAAAGGACAAGACTAATCTAAAGTCTTCATAGACTTTAGCAATAAAATGCCAACAACCGAATTAGGTATAGCAAACCACCATATTACGCCGTATGCTGATTGACCTGTCAGTAATAGACTTGGCGCAAAGATAGACAATACAAGTGCGGCAAAGGCAACATAAGCGCCGGCCAGCTTTCTTTTGATTAACAAGCCGGGCGCCAATAGCGATAGTACAAACAAGATTATGTAGCTACTCACATTTGCATAGTAAACACTTGCTGGTTCGAGGGCGCCGCCTGATGCTTCGCCTCTCGCAGCTACAACATAGAAAGTTAAGCCTAATATTGCAAAACCAGCCATTATCCCAAGATACGCTATCGCCAGTTTTACAAATGAATGAAGCTCTGGGGTGTCAGAAGTCGCTGGATGATTCTCTGACATATCACAATTAGGTCGATTGTGTCTTAAATGGTTTCATAAACGCCGATGATTATTGTTGTGCTTGCCCAGCTGATGCATCAACCCTTCGATTATGCCGTCTGACCAGCAGTGTCTATCAAGTTCTCCACTATCGAATATTATCCTAGCAACTTCGCATAGAGCAACATGTTCTGAACCTAGAACACCCTAAGTCTCAAAAGCGACTTCATCCCTGTTCTAAATCGTGCATGGATGCTTGGCTTGTCTATCTGTAGCTTCGCCATGTCCTCTCGCCAAAGCCATCCGTCGAGCCTGCAAATATCCTTCGCAAGCTATACACCAGTAATAGCAGAATGCCTACGCCTGCAACTGCCAGACTTAGCCCAACTGTTCTAAACATGTCATAGCCGGTTAGCGCGTACAAGACTAGACAAATAACCATACTCCCTGAGCATATAGCAATCAAGAACAGTAGTTTCCAAAAGGCTTTTAGGTTCATTTCTTATCAGCCATATGCATTTCTGATATTTGATGATGTCGATAATGCGCTTTACATGCCCATTTACCCTCCAAATTGGTTCTAACACAATCGCGTAATATGACAGGATAAGGTATTGTGCTAAATGACGAGTTTTATGTTCAGCAGAAATTAAACCAGTGATTTTCCTGCCTATCTTACAGAACAATGTTCTATAATATCACGCCGGCCGAGATAAATAAGGCAAGGAAGACCGACTACAAGATAATCTGTATCGACCCTGTTAGCATTGAATACTGTTCGCCAGAACTGATATGACTATTTGCAGTCTATATTTCAAGACGCGTTTTGCAAGATCTATCGATCGTAACCAGCCGTCCGGCGCACTATTAACTTTTCATCCCTTTCGGGCGGCATAATGGTTTTCATACCAATGTAGGATGGCCTGATTTTCACCTTCCTGACAGAAATATTCGCGATGATCGATTCTGGCAATTCCACAAATTTATTGACAACAGATTTGAAAAATGGATGAGCAATCACAACCGCACTTATTCAGAGATTAGTCACGACATAGTTTAGGTTTGCACCGTGTGACTTGTTCAGAGTTCCTTCCCTCGCGGGCAAAGTGGACGAGTAATGACGAAGCCGCAGCGACGGCTTCATGTCCCTGTCCAATATGGACTTGAATGAGTTGAAATCGAAGAGTCATGGATTATCCATTACGCATTGAACCTGAACCACTACAAACTATATTATCCAGAGCGCGCATGAGAAACAAAGCGTCCTCAATGAAGCCGATAAGCTGGGCTTGTCCTCCCTGTAACGTCTCCTATATTGGCAATTTATGAATGGCGCAACCTTAATTAGGGGTAATGAATCAATATAACAGTGGCATTTATCTTTGATTGTCTTTATTGCGGGCATTCTAACAACATCGTTGGAACTAAGATCTTGAATCGATTTAAGTTAGTGCCTTGTCTTAGTTGTAGATACCCTAACCCGAAGCCGTTGGCGACTTGAACTGAACCGGACGCCCGGTACAGGCTTGAAAGCAAATATTATTCGCTTTTGACCCGCATTTTCACCAGTGTCTGAAAGAAGACACTCCGCAGAATCGCAAGGAATCATGGCCAATATTCTTTCATGCTCTATTCAGACATTTTCTCTTTATCTGCACTCGTAGGTGCTACTTTATAGGCCTCATCTGACACTTGTTCGGGAGGTTTCTGTAGTTGTGCGCTTTCCTTCATAGACTCTAATATGTCCTGCATATTTCTGTGGTGTTCGGCCAATGTAAAATCCTTAGCTTTGTTGGCAAGATGTTCCATGTCCTTGTGGTAGGCAATCTGATCATCAATAGTGGTATTAAGTGCAGGATCATCGGCCATGTCCATATAGAGATTAACATCTATTTTGAGCCTTCGGTTTTACCGTCTGCATGATAGGCAAATGCCCTATGATTCGATCTTTCGCTTTTAGCGCGTATGGCGCAGAACGTGCTCGACCACAGATTTGGTCTAAGTCGGAATCCCTAGACTAGAATAAGTTGAAATTTAGGAGTATGGATTATGCAATACGCGTTGAACTAGGGCGTCTACAAAGTTTATTATCCAATGCCCAAAAGAGAATAATATGAGGTTAACGTACCCCAAACCGACCTGCATTATTTTGTGCACGCTTGGTGGATGCGGTAATTGACCGGCACCCGTCCGACGTACGAGCTCAATTCAGTCGCGGTCCACCTAGCCATGCTAATGACCGGCAAGGTGATCTTGTTTTCCGGGGACCATGACCATATATGGGACTGGACAAAAGGCGAGTCAAGCATATGGGACCCAAATGTTCCTACATCGATAAACGATCCCGTACTCGACAGGAACCTATTCTGCTCCGGCCACTGCCAACTGGCCGATGGAAGGCTGCTTGTAGCAGGTGGACAGTCCACCTTTAACCACCCGTTAACCATAATCTTCTCTGCGATCCCGATAATCCCCCTTGTCTTGAAACTAGGGGGAAAAGGAGCTGCAGACCACGACATCCACACCTTCGACCCGTCAACACAGACATGGACTTACCACGACAAGATGCCACGAGCAAGGTGGTACCCCACATGTGTGACGCTGCCAGACGGGAAAGCGCTGATAGTGTCAGGCACGCACTCGCACGCTGGCCACTCGCTTTTTGGCGGATTCATCAACCTGAACTATGAGATCTTTGACCCTACTGCAAACACACTTACTGCCCCCGAAAAATTCATCGACAAGATTGACATGTACCCCTTCCTACAGGTATTGCCCGGCGGCAAGCTCTTTGTACATTCAGAGAACGAGACCCACTTTTGGGACATAGACTCGAAAACGATGATGCCGGGAATACAGTTCCACAACAAGACAGAGGGGACGCGAACCTATCCCGGGATGGGATCGTGTGTTTTGCTTCCATTGGATCCTGCAAGCGAAAGAGCACGGATATTGATTGTCGGCGGCAGCACGAAACTAAAGCCTGACAATAACACTAATGCAACTAATGTCGCCGAAATCTTTACAGCCGATCTTTCAGATCCTGCAAGCTCACCTGGGTGGGAGAGAGTGCCTACAAACCCACTTGCAAGGTTCCTGTGCGATTCGGTGCTCCTTCCTGACGGGAAGGTCCTTGTAACAAACGGCGCAAGGATGGGGTTAGCAGACGACAACAAGGAAGAGGTAATGGAGATTGAATTATTCAATCCTTCAGACAATAGCTGGACCGTCGTAGGACGCTTAGAAAAGCCCCGACTCTACCACTCCACTGCCCTGCTCTTGCCTGACGGGAGGGTGTTGATCGCAGGAAGCACAGGCCACAGCTGGATAAGGGCGGCCTTTTCTCCCCAAAGGCACTTTGAGCACAACATTGAGATATTCTCTCCTCCATACCTTAACGGTAGCCCAGTTCGTCCTCAAGCAGCCGATGTTCCATCGTCAATATCGTACAACACGAATTTCGATGTCGCATCGAAAGATGCTGACAACATCGACATGGTTTCGCTGGTCAGGCTGTCGTCAACTACCCATAACAACAACATGGACCAGCGCTGCTTGATGCTGCCTATTAACAGCCAAGGCAGTAACAAGTTAAGCGTCTCTGGACCTAAGGACGCAACGTGGGCTCCGCCTGGCTACTACATGCTGTTTGTTGTAGACAACAATGGTGTCCCTTCCGAAGGCGTGTTTGTCAAAATTGGTTAATTGCTCCGGTTGCTCTGCGAGTGCCTAGTTCTGGTTGGAAATCGACTGATGGAAGCAAAATCCGCAAGTTTTATTGGCAGGGCTGATCTCTTTAAGCGCAATAGAGGAGAAATGCACAAACAAATTGCGGTCAGAATAATCTGTATTGCCGTGATAGCTTCTGGTATTGCAGCCTTTCTAACTGCAGTTCTTGCCGAGGCTGCATCTACCACACTTATACAGTGTGTCGATCATCCTGCCGGTTCTTCCGTACCGTCTGGTTGCCATGTAGTTGCTGATAATACCATATATCCGCTGAAGCCAATAATGAATGAAGGATTCAAGCAATTGGCAATTTCTGTGTCGATCACAGGAGCAGTGATCCTTGCTGTCACTGGATTGACTTCCAATCCTAAGGCACGCCTGACTGGGAAGAACACCCAAGCTAGCTAGCGCTATTCCTTGATGCCATCCGTATGAGATTTTCAACAGCACACGAAATCAGTCGTTTGCATATAATATTTGTCCAGTTCCCGTGCAACAAGCTGCAGAACATGTTTTTAGGCGAATATACATATAGTATCATCTTCTAAGAAAGAATTATGATACAACCTCTGTATGATGGTCTTTTCATTTCTGGACGCATCCTATTAATCGTCCTTGTATCGTATAGCCTATTTTCTGTTCACTCTGAACTACTCTTGAAGAACAACCAAGTAATGGGCCAGTCTGGTTCGGATCAGTCGTCCCTGCCCACGGGGATCACGTTGACTACCAACGAGCAGATCTACACACCCGGAGAACGGGTTGTAATTAGAGGAGTAGTACATCCTCCGGTTGTGGCGGGAAACCTTTTGCTACTTACAACAATCACGCCTGACGGCGAGTTCCACCTTCAGGACAAGTCTGAGATAACCAGAGATGGCGCCTTCACTCGCAATTTGGTCCTCCCACCAGATGCGGAGTTGGGTCAATGGAGAATAACTGCTGTGTTTTCTGACAAGGAAGCAGAGATCACCATTACAGTGCTCGATCCTGATACCACCTTTGACAAAGTTGTGGAAAGGGGTCTGGTCTTTGTAGACGGACAGGGCAACGAGATTGTCAGCAGCACCGCAGGTCAACGCGTGCAAGTAGTTAGCAGGATTGCAAGTGATGAAGAAGAGGGTCAACAACCCTATATTCTCTTAGCACAGATCATTGACTCTCGGAACAACTTCACAGTTTCGATAGTGTTCTCTTCAGGAACACTGCTTCCGGGTCAAACAGCAAGCCCGTCTGTGCAGTGGATTCCCGAGAGGGAGGGACAATATGTCGTGGAACTGTTTATTTGGGACTCACTAGATCGCCCAGTCCCTCTGGTTAAAAAGCAGACTGCTTCCCTAGACGTAGTAGCATAAGACCAAGTTCCGCGCAAACGTTCCTGTTGCACCGGCTTTATCCATCTTATTGAAGCGGGGTGCACCCTTCAGTATGCCATCGGTACTACAATTATAGCGATTATAAACCCGATTATTACAGCTTATTCTTGTACGCGACCTAGTCGGCCGCCGCAGGATTGCCATTTATCATCTAAAGAGAACATCTGACACTGGTAATTCTTCGTCGCGTTTTCCACCCCTGTTAACTCTGGCGCGTTGGGTGGTAGCTTTGGCGCGTGACATTATACTCTAAATAAGACTCGGATGCCTATTACCAATATGGAAGGCGACATCGATGATCTACGTGAAATGCTAACAAGTATAGATTCAAAATATTACAATAACCTAGACGATAAGGCGAAGAAGATTAACGAAGAAATAATTAAGAAAGTGGCAAGAGACGCTCTCAGAAAGTCTGAAGAATCCTTTCAAAAAGGGACACCTGAAGATATTATGTTTGGAATCATGTATAGGAAAATTGCAAAGGAGCTGCTGGATGCATGATCATAATCCTTTTCTAGCTGTCATCGCTTGACTACTTCATGTCTAGCGACAAAACAATGTTGCCGTTTGAAGTGGCATACTCGGAAAGTCCGAGCCAAAAGTCGAGAAGCATGAAGAGATTAGCAGTAATTGTGAAGCCGGAAAAACTCGATGGTATCATTGCATCGCTCAAAGAAATGGGTCTTGAAGCAACGATCTATGATGTAAAAGGTGCAGGGAAGGACAAGGAAAGAGTTGCTTCGGGTAGAGGAAGCGGTACAATCGAGCTTGCATATACCACAAGAAAAGTAGTGGCTACCGTGATAAATCCTGACACGGTAGATGCAGTCATAGCTGGGATGAAAAAATCCCTCGCCGGAGAAAAGGCGGTTGTCATGATTTCAACCGTTGATGACTTGGTGCGTCTGTAAGCAAATACGGATTTGTGGAGGACGAGAGGATCCTCCCTCACCCATACCGAACGCTTTCGTGCGCACTGAAAAGATGTAAAAAGTCTAGATCAAACTTTAACGTCAGACATTGGTCTGTGGGTGTCTGGCAACGTATCCACACTGGCAAATATTAGTGCTAATGCCGTTTCCCTCTATACTTGCCGGTCTATCTTGGAAGTTGGCGGTGTTGAAAATTCGTTCGCACCTAGGACACGCTGCTGGAATAGCCTTCACGGATCTATTCAGAACTGCATCACTGTTGAGAAAGTGTATGTTCGGTTTCCGAACTGACTCGTCAACAGAAATAGTTTTCGTCAATCATTG
>Ga0299913_10003949_pt1 | contig 12333 bp, 8 predicted proteins | sample RVTome_9_FD_201360 | JGI IMG/M metagenome (GOLD analysis project Ga0299913, IMG submission 201360) | Soil microbial communities from uranium-contaminated site in the Upper Colorado River Basin, Wyoming, United States - RVT155D38 (version 2) ... | reverse complement strand
GCGAAGTACCAGCCGAGCGCGACCGAGGGCATGACCAGGTTCGTCCAGTCGCCCTTGCCGCCGGTCGGCAGCCAGCCCAGCCAGACCGAGAACACCAGGATCAGCACCAGGCCCATCCAGAAGCCCGGAATCGCCAGCCCGGTCAGCGCGACCACCTTGCCGATATTGTCCCACGCGCCGTTGACGCGTACCGCCGAGAGCAGGCCGGCCGGCACGCCGATGAGGATCGAGAGCAGCGTGGCGGCGAGCGCGAGCTGGAGCGAGTTGGGCAGGCGCTCGAAGTAGAGCTCGCTGACCGGCATGCGGTAGTTGAACGACGTGCCGAGGTCGCCCAGCAGGATATTCTGGAGGAACAGGAGGTACTGCAGCGGCCAGGGCAGGTCCAGGCCCCACAGCGCCCGGATGCGGGCGAGGTCCTCGGGACTGGCGCCGGGCTCCGTCATCAGCATGGCCGGGTCGCCCGTGAGACGGACGACCGCGAAGATCGTCAGGCTGAGGATCAGCAGCGTAACGGCGCTATAGCAGGTCCGGCGGATGATGAACTGCCGCATCTCGGGTCTTCCTTCGCGTACGTCGTTGCGGGCGTCAGTTGCCCTTGAGCTTGATGTCCTCCCAGGGATAGGCGTAGCCCGTGGTGATGGTCGGGAACACGTCCTGCACTTTCGTCGCCGCGATGCGCGGGCCCGACGCATTCATGAACGCGTGGCGGAACACCGGCACGACGTAGTAGTTCTCCAGGATCGCGCGCTGGACCTCCTCGGCGATCTTCTTGCGCTCGGCCTGATCGGTCGACGATTGGTACTTCACCAGCTTGGCGTCGAGCTCGGGCACGCAGACGCGGTCGGCGGCGTTGTGACCGCCGCACTTGAAGAAGGACTCGTACCAGTTGGTCCACGAGCCGCCGATGCGCGCGCCGTGCAGGATCATCTGCACGCCGGGCCACTGTTTCAGGTCGCCGCGGGTCCGCTGCAGGAAGACGCCGCGCTCCATGGCCTGCAGCTTGGCGCGGATGCCGATCGCCTGGAGCTGGGAGATGATCCGCTCCGCGCGCGCGGTGAACGGCGGCAGCGGCGTCAGCCAGTCCACGGCGAAGCCGTTGGCATGGCCGGCGTCCTTCATGAGCTGCCTGGCCTTCTCGATATTGTGTTCGAGCGCCGGCCATTGGAGGGCGTACTGCACGTCGTTGTTGATCCAGTTGCCGCTGATCGTGCCTTGGTTTGCGGACTCCGTCTCGTTGATCGCCGCGCGGTCGATCGCCAGGCTGATCGCCTCGCGCACGCGCTTGTCGTGGAACGGGCTTTTCGGATTCTGGAAGCCCACGAGCTCGAGCCAGAAGCTGCCCGACAGCACGGGCAGCAGCATCAGCTTCGGATTCTTCTTCACCCGCTCGATCAGCTCGCCCGGGACGCCGTAGATGAGGTCGGCCTCGCCGCGTTCCAGCATGGCGAGGCGGGTCGCCGCTTCCGGCACGGCCATCATCGTCAGGTTCTTGATGTTGACCGGCTTGTAGTAGCCGTCGAACGCCTCGAACTCGAGCTTGATGCCTGCCTCCTGCGAGGCCAGCTTGTACGGCCCGGCGCCGATCGGCTTGCGCTTGAAGCCGTCGGGGCCGACCTGCTGGTAATACTTGGCCGGCACGACCCAGCCGGCGCCGTTGACGTTGCTGGAGCCGATCAGCAGCAGGAAGTCGAGGAACGGCTCCTTGAACTTGAAGCGGATGGTGCGACGGTCGACGATCTCGACCGCCTCGGTCTTGCCCTTGAACACGGATGCGAGGGCGCCGCGGTAGTTCTCGTAGCTGAACTTCACGTCTTCGGGCGTCACCGGATCGCCGTTGTGGAACTTGATGCCCTCGCGCAGCCAGAACGTGGCGCTCCGGGCGTCCTCCGGGAACTCGAAGCGCTCGGCCAGCGCCGGCTGGTCGTAGAGCTTGGTGCCGGAGTTCTTGATCAGCGCGTCGTGCAACGCCTGCAGGAAATTGTCCGGCGTCGCGGTGCCGTCGTGCTCCTGCGGGTCGAGCCAGCGCGGCGCCATGGCGGTGTGCCAGGTCATGACCAGCTTGCCGCTGGCCGCGGCTTTGGCCGCACGCGGACCGAAGGCCGGCAGTATGGCGGCGGCGGCGGCGCCTGCCAGAACGGAGCGTCGGGATATGCCGTAGAGGCCGGAATTCGGCCGTGCTTTGCGTTCCATCGTATCCTCCCTGGAGCGCCCGGACGGTCGCTTTTTTCAATAAATGCCGCCGGTGCGCGCAATGAGTATGCGCCAAGTTCACGTGTGGCGCCAGCCGGCCTCCGATACCGCAGGCGGCGTATCAGCCGGGGCGCGCGACCTTGCGGATGCGGTTGTTCTCGGTGTCGGCGATGTAGAAGGCGCCGTCCGGGCCGACGGCCACGCCGTGCGGCCGGGCGAGGGACGACTGGATGGCCGGCACGCCGTCGCCGGTGAAGCCGTGCCTGCCGGTGCCGGCGACGGTGGCGACGCGGTCGGCCTGCCAGTCGATGAAGCGGATCGCGTGGTTCTCGGTGTCGACGATCAGCGCGTTGCCGTCGCGGTCGAGCGTCATCTCCTTCGGCCGGTCGAACACGGCCGCGCGCGCCGGGCCGCCGTCGCCGCCATAGCCTTTCTCGCCGGTGCTGGCCACGGTCGCGATCTTCCCGTCCGGGGTGACGAGGCGGAGCGTGCTGCCCTGGCGCTCGAGCACGTAGACCGCGCCGTCGGACGGCCGGACCGCGACGGCGCGCGCGCCGAACACCGCCGCCGCGGCCGCCGGCCCGCCGTCGCCGTCATGCGCCGCCGCGCCGGTGCCGGCAAAGGTGGCGATGACGCCGCCCGCCAATTCCACGGCGCGCACCCGGTTGTCGGCGACGTCGGCGATGTAGAGCCGCGCAAAGGTGCGGGAGAAGGCGAGGCCGTTCGGCTCGACCATCCCGGCGCGGTTGGCCGGGCCGCCGTCGCCGGAGAAGCCCTTCGCGCCGGTGCCGGCGAAGGTGGTGACGACGCCGGTCGCGCCGTCGATCCGCCGCACGACCGCGTTGAGCCGGTCGGCGGTGTAGATCGCGCCGTCGCGCGCGACCGCGACGCCGTAGGGCTGGTCGAAGCGCGCCTTCGCGCCCGGTCCGCCGTCGCCGGCATAGCCGGCCTCGCCGCAGCCGGCGACGGTCTCGATCCGGCCCGTGCGCGCGTCGATGCGGCGGATGCAGTGGTTGTAGGTGTCGGAGAAGACGAGGTTGCCGGCCGCGTCGAACGCGACGTCGAACGGGTTGTTCAGCGTCGCCGATGCCGCCGGCCCGCCGTCGCCGGCATAGCCCGCCGCGCCGGTGCCCGCGACGGTCGTGACGATCCAGCCGGCGTAAGGGGAGGTGTCAGGCATTGCGCGCTCTCTTCAGACAGCCAGATCGATGATCGAGGTCGATTGAGCGAACGGTGCTGCACGAATGCCGTGCGTCCTTCGACGGGCTCAGGATGAGGCAGAGTCTTTGTGGCATTGAGAAAAACCTCATGCTGAGCTTCCTCATCCCGAGCTTGGCGAGGGACGAAGCACGCACCGCGCCGATCCCAACCCATAAGGTCAGACCGGCGTCTCCTCGTTGTCGCGCTCCACGGTGCGCGCCTCGATGGCGTAGTACTCCGGCAGGCCGATGATGGTCTCGATCCATTCGCGCGTCTCTACCGCGGCGGCGATGTCGTCCGGCGGCGCGCCCTTCTTCAGGTAGGCCTCCATCGCGGCGCGCACGCCCTGCGTCGCGGCGATCAGCGTGGTGGTGGAATCGATCGCCCATTTGTAGCCCATGTCCTCCAGCTCGTCCCACGGGATGACCGGCCGGCCCATGCGGTTGCCGGCGCTGTTGACGTAGAGGCAGGGCGCGGCGACCTCCTTCGGCACCAGGGCCGCTTCCTCGTAGCTGTTGGGGAACACCTCGATCATGTCGCAGCCGGCTTCCGCATAGAGGTTGCCGCGGCGGATGCCTTCGGCGACGCCGTCGGTGCGCATCGCGTCGGTCCGCCCGACGAGCACGAAGTCCGGATCCTGCCGGGCGTCGACCGCGGCCTTGATCTTGTCGACCATCTGCCCGATGGGGATGACGTGTTCGATGCCGCGGTGGTAGTGGGCGCGCTTGGGGAACCACTGGTCCTCGATGTGGATGCAGGCGATGCCGGCGCGCTCCGCCTCGCGCACCGTGCGGGTGACGTGCACCGGCTCGCCGAAGCCGGCGCCGCAGTCGACCTTGAGCGGAATGCCGAGCACGCGGGTGATCGCCTGCGCGCTGGCGAAGGTCTCGGTCATGGTCAGCGTCGGCTCGGTGACGCAGAGATGCGCACCGAGCTGGAAGCCGCCGAGCGCGACCGCCTTGAAGCCGAGGCTCTGGGCGATCTTCGCGGTGATCGGGTCGTAGATGTTGATGCCGCGGATCAGCCCCGGCTCGGCCATCAGGGCGCGCAGGCGCGTCGTCATCGGTTCCGGCTTCTTCTTCGGCATGCAGGTCCTCCTCGATTCCAGTCTAGGGCCGTTCGTCCGCGCGGTCGAACGCTCCACGGGCAATCGCATTTGCAGGTGCTGCACGAGTACCGTGCGTCCTTCGACAGGCTCAGGATGAGGGAGAATCTTCATGGCATTGGGAAAGATCCTCATGCTGAGCTTGTCGAAGCACGCACGATGGTAGTCCCATGTCGGCCTATAGCCGATACACGCGCACCGCGGTGTCGTGGAACAGCTTCGCCCGCTCGGCCGCGGAATATCCCTCGGTCAGCCGCTTGAACGAGTTCCACACCACGGAATAGCTGCAGCTGATCTTGTCGACCGGGAAGTTGCTCTCGAACAGGCAGCGGTCGGGGCCGAACTGTTCGATCGCGCTCTCGTAGTAGCGCCGCGTCGCCGTGGCCAGCTCGGCGCTGGTCGGCGGGTTCCGCCGCTCGTGCCAGCCGAAGCCGGAATAGTCCATGGCGAGGCCGCCGAGCTTGACGAAGACGTTGGGGCAGGTGGCGAGCTCGGCCATCATCCTCCGCCAGTCGGCGAAGATCTCGTCCTGCCGGCCGGCATAGGCGCCGATCCCGGTGATGCCGCCGAGATGGTTGAGGATGATCGTCGTCCCGGGGAAGGCGCGCGCCAGGTCGATGCAGTCGGGCAGCTGGTGGTAGCGGCAGACCATGTCGAAGCTGAGGCCGAGCGGCGCGAGCTGGGCGAAGCCCTCGCGGAACGCCGGATCGAGATAGAGCCCCGGCGCCTTGGCCCGCGCGATGCGCGGGTCCGGGTCCCAGGCGCCGGTGCAGCGGATGCCGCGGAAGCGCTGCGGCGCGGCGGCGATCAGCGCCTCCAGCACGGCTTTCACCCGCGCGCCGCTCTGCAGCTTCGCATGGCCGACGATGCCCGCCGCGACCCGCGTTTTGCCATACAGGCCCGACGCGCTCATCGCCGCGACGCCGTTGACGAACTCGGCCTCGCCGACCGGCTTCATCTCGTCGGGCCCGTCGGCGCGGTACATGGCGTGGGCTTCGACGAAGACGGTCGAGACGATGTTGTGCCCGCCGCCGATGTCCTTCAGCAGCTCATCCAGCAGGTAGCGCCGGTCCGGCCGCCCCTCGCGTTGGTCCCACAGGTGATGATGCGTGTCGCAGATGGGGAGGCCGGGCTCGAGGATGTCTTCGGTGACCTGCGCCAGCCATGCGTCGTTGGTTGCCATGAAATGTGCTCCCGATGCCGTGTGCGTCGTGCAAACCAGGATACCCGATGCGGGCCTATTCTGCCGCGGCCATGTCGTCGGGCGCGCGTATGCGCAGCTCTTCTTCGCCGAGGCGGTCTGCGAGATGCCGCGCGAGGATGCGGACGTGCGGCTCTTCCAGGATCTCGTGATGCATGCCCGGAATCGCCTGAATCTGCAGACGGCCGCCGATCAGCGCGCGCCATCCGTCCAGGGCATCGTCGCATTCCCAGGGATAGCGCCCCGCGGCAAACAGCACGGCGTCCCCTTCGTAGGGCTCTGTGCGATACAAGCGGATCGCCAGGAAGTTCGCGGCGACCGGGCGGCGGAGGCGCACCGGCATCTGCATCTTGCAGATTTCGCAAATTCGCCATGCCGCGCCGAACAGCCGGCGCCGGAGCGCTGTCCGCCCGAGCTGCGCCAGGTTGAGAAGGCCCCGCGCCACGTAATGCGCAACCGACGACGGCTTTAGATTGGAAAGCCGGTTGCCGCCTTCCTCGAACCAGTTCGACAGGTGCCGGCGCCGGTTGCCGTCGCACGGATAGCTGTCGAACAAGGCGAGCAGCCTTACGGCCTGCCCGTCCTCACGCAGCTGACGCGCCATCTCGTAGGCAATCAGTCCGCCCATCGAATAACCCCCGAGATGGTAGGGTCCCACCGGCTGCACGCTGCGGATTTCCGCTATGTAGCGTGCCGCCATGTCTTCGATCCGCGCGAGCGGCTTCTCCGCGCCGTCCAGGCCAATGCTTTGGATGCCGTAGAACGGCTGATCGGGGCCGAGATGCGCCGCCAGCGCGCGAAGGTTCAGGACCTGTCCGTTGACATCGTGCACGCAGAAGAATGCCGGTTGGCGGCCGGCGGGCCGTATCGGCACGAGGCAGCGGGCCGGCGCGGAGGCGTCGATGCGTTCCGCCATTTCGGCGACAGTGCTTGCTTCGAACAACACCGAGCGCGGCAGGCGGTGGCCGAGCTCCTCTTCGATGCGCAGGAAGAGGTCCACCGCCATGAGCGAATCGCCGCCAAGCGCGAAAAAGTCCTCATGCGTGGGTACGGTCGGCAGTTGCAGCGTCTCTGCCCAGATCCTGCAGAGCATTGCCTCGGTGGGCGTCGCCGGACGATCGTGTCCGTCGGACGAGCGCGCGGTACGGTCGAGGCCGAAGGCGGCGGCAAGCTTGTAACGCTGAATTTTCCCGGTGGTGCCTTTCGGAATCTCGTGGACGAAAAGCAACCGACGCGGCACTTTCGCATCGCCGAGCCGCGCGCGCAGAAAGTCGGCGAGGGCTTTTTGGTTCAGCGCCGCATCCGGCTTCAGCACCACGGCCGCAGCGATATCGTCGCCGAGCGTCTGATGCGGCACCGGAAACGCGACCGCAGCGGCGACCGCGGGATGCGCCATGATCGCCGCATCGATCTCGCCGGGCATGATCTTCTGCCCGCCGCGATTGATGACTTCCTTGATCCGGCCGGTCAGGAACAGATAGCCGTCTTTATCGAAATACCCGAGATCGCCGACGCGGAACCAGCCGTCGATGAACGCGGCGGCATTGGCGGCAGCGTTGTTCTCATAGCCTTCGAAGACCTTGGGGCCGCTGACGATGATTTCGCCTTCGCAGCCTGCCGGCAGCGGCCGGCCATTCTCATCGACGATCGCAAGCCGGCTGTTGCCGAGCCGCCCGACGCTGCCGGCCTTGCGCTGCTTCGGCGGGAAAGGATCGCATGCCATGAAGGCGGTTTCCGACGAGCCGTAGGCCTGGATGACGGGAACGCCGAACAGCGTCTCGAGTTGCTCCGCCACGCGCGTATCGAGATGCCCGGCGCCGGTCCGCAGCATGCGGAGCCCGGGCCGGATCTTGCGAATGGCGTCGCCCAACCGGTCCTGCTGGGCGAGCATGGCGTGGAAGACCGTATAGGGGCCGGAGATAAAGGTCGGCTCCAGCGTTTCCAGACAGCGGAAGATGTGGCGCAGGTCCTGACCGGGGAAATGCGCGACGCTGCCGCCGGCATACAGCGTGTAAATGATCGACCCGATGCCGCCCCAATGGTGGAGCTGCATCATGTTGGCGCCGCGGTCCGCCGCGGTGAGCGCCAGAAGTCTGGCGCCGTCGGCGCAGCGCTCGACGATCAGGGAATGCGGGAACGGCACGATCTTGCTCTCCGAGGTCGTTCCCGACGTCATGAGCACCAGCGCAATATCGTCGGGCCGGGCTTTACCGGGTGTCGGGGCCCTGTCGGTCCGCGGACCCGTCAGGCGGAGCGCGCCCGCATCCGCTGCCGCGGTCCCGTCGAGGTCCAGAACGGGAACGCCGATCCGCTCCGCCGCGGCCCGGGCGGGCGTCTCCATGCCCTCCGGAATGACAACGGCGTCGACCCGGAGGTCGCGGAGATGGACGGCCAACTCGCCCAGGCGAAGCTGAGAGCTGAGCGGGACCGCCGTGGCATGGCTCCAGATGCCGAGGATCGTTGTGGCGAGATCTACACCGCCGGGATGGATGATCGCGATCCGATCGTTCCGGCCATAACCGCAGGCGTTGAGAGATGCGCCGATGCTGTCGACCGCCGACAGGACCGCGCCGTAGGGGAGCGTGCCGGCGGCTTCCGTGAGAAAGGCGGGCGCGTCCGGCGTTCGCGCGGCGCGGAACCGGATGACGTCATGGAACGTGGCCGGCGTGCCGGCCGCAATCTCGCGGAGATCGTCGAACATCTATCCACCCGGCCGCATTCTGGGCCCGGTGCGGCGCGGAACGCCACTATTCCAAAGGCAGTACCCCATTCGAAGGCCGCGCCGGCTCAGTTAGCGGCCCGTCCGTCGCGTCGCGCCGCTGGCCCGCATGGCCGCAGCCGGCGAAGCTGGGGTCTCTGAAAGCGCCTAACGCCTCTCCGCCAATCTGTCTCGCACCGCCGCCGCGAGCGGGGCGAGGGCCTCGTCGGGGAAGGGGTAGACCGAGCTGACGTTGATCTCGCACAGCACGTAGGTGTCGGCGCCCGTGGCGTCCTTCGGCCCGTAGAGGAAGTCCGCGTCCCAGAGGACCGGCAGCTCTGCGGGGTCGAGCGCCAGCGTGCGGCACATCTCGGCGACCCATTCCGTCTCCAGCTTCTCCTTCAGGGGCTGGAAATCCGGCCGCGTCGGCGGGTAGTAGAGGCGGGGGCCCGGCGCGGGCGCGGTGTTCGGGTCGGCGCCCGGCGCGGCGGGATAGAGCGCGTTGACGCGCTGCTCGCCGAAGCCGGCGACGCGGCCGCCCACGAGATAGCAGCGGATCATGCCGTCGGTCAGGCGCGGCTGGTAGGGCTGGTCTATGAGCTGGCCGCCGCCGGCAAGATACGGCTCGAAGCGTTGCAGCAGCGCATCCAGCGGCATCTCGTCCTCGACGCTGCCCCGCTTTGCATGGCGGACGCGGACCGGCGCGTCGGGCGCGGGCGTCGCGCGCTCGACCTTCCAGACGCCGTCGCCGCCGTTGCCGCGAATCTGCTTGAGCACCCGCGGCCCGCTCGCCGCCAGCATGCGTGGCAGTTCCTCGCGCAGCGCCTCTGCCGTCGGGTAGAGCCGCGTGTCGCAGCCCCAGCCCATCGCCCGCGTGCGGTAGAGCACCTCCTTGGTGCCCATCTTGCGGATGACGGCGGGATGCGCGCTGACGAACACGCCGGCCGCCGCCACATCCTCGAGCATCGCATCGAGCACCCGGCGGTCGCGGCCGCGCTCGACCGGGTTGACCCAGACCAGCACGCCGTCGGCGCGGAGAAGCTGCGCGCGCACGGCGTCGGCGGTGTCGTCGGAATAAGGCGCGCCGACGGCCTCGATGCCGGCCGCGCGCAGCGCCGCGGCGGTGGCGGCGAGGCGGGTCTTGTCCAGGTCGCTGGCCAAGTCGCTGGATTGTGCGGGATCGGCCGGGGCCGGAAACAGAATCGCTGCGCGGTAGGGCATGGTCGCCATCCTTCCTCAAGTCGCTCCGCCCCAATGCGGGGGCCGGAGCAGCGCTTGGGACGGGTGCGTCCTGAAGAACCGGGCGGCTGCGTCGAGAGCCCGATTGCGCTTCGTCGTGCGAAGCGCGCTTAGTTAACATTGCGCGCCGTGTGCCTGCAATGGGTCAGTTCCCGCAGCCCGATAGCCTTGCGATTTTGTGCGCTGCATACGAAAATGCGCGCGGCGCGCTTAGTTATGGCCTCGTCCGGCCAAAGCCTGTTACGATTGCACCGATCGTGGTCGACCTGCTCATCGTCCTGGCCCTAATCCTTCTCAACGGGCTTTTCGCGTTGTCGGAGCTTGCCGTCGTGTCCGCGCGGCGGGCCCGGCTCAAAGCCATGGCCGCCGCCGGCCGGCGCGGCTCCAACCGGGCGCTCGCGCTCGCCGCCGATCCCGGGCGCTTCCTGTCGGCCGTCCAGATCGGCATTACGCTCATCGGCATCGCGAACGGCGCCTACTCGGGCGAGACCTTCGGCATACGGGCCGTCGACTGGCTCAAGAGCATGGACGTGCCGGGCGAGCTGGCCGGGCCGCTCGGCTACGGCCTGGTCGTCGTGGTCATCACCTACGTCTCGGTGATCGTCGGCGAGCTGGTGCCGAAGAACGTCGCGCTGCGGAATGCCGAGGGCATCGCCTGCGCCGTGGCGCCGGCGATGACGACCTTCGCGAAAGCGGCGGCGCCGGCGGTGTGGCTGCTCGACGTCTCCACGCGCCTTGTCTTCCGGCTGTTCCGCCAGCCCACGGCGGGCGAAACGCGGGTCACCGACGAGGAGATCAAGACGCTCATCGCGGAGGCGGAGAGCGCCGGCGTGCTGGAGAGCGGCGAGCGCGAGATGATCTCGGGCGTGATGCGGCTGGCCGACCGGGCGGTCGTCGGGCTGATGACCCCGCGCACCGATGTCGATTGGATCGACATGACGGCGTCCGAGGCGGAAATCAAGCAGCGTCTGGTGTCCACCCCGCATTCCCGCCTGCCGGTCGGCGAAGGCGCGCGCGACGTCATGATCGGCGTGGTGCAGGCCCGCGAGCTGCTGGCGGCGATCCTGGCGGGCAAGCCGCTCGATATCCGCGCGCACGTGCGCATCGCGCCGATCGTCCCCGAGACGACGGACGCCCTCGATGTGCTTGCCATTCTTCGGGAAGCCGACGTTCCCATGGCCCTCGTCCTCGACGAATACGGCCACTTCGAGGGGCTCGTCACGCCGGCCGACATCCTCGAGGCGATCGCCGGCGTCTTCAAGTCGGATACCGCCGGCCAGCAGCCCTATGCAATCGAGCGCGACGACGGCTCGTGGCTGCTCTCCGGCGCCATGCCGGTAGACGAGATGGCGGACATGCTCGGCATTGCTCTGCCGGAACGGCGCGGCTACGAGACGGTCGCCGGTTTCGTCCTGTCGTATCTGATGCATATCCCTGCCACCGGCGAGCATGTCGACGCCAACGGCTGGCGCTTCGAGGTGGTCGACCTCGACGGCCGGCGCATCGACAAGGTGCTCGCGAGCCGCCTCGTACCCATCCGCCAATCGCTCCGAATGCAAAGGTAGAAAATGTCTGCAACGTTGACCCAAGTCGATTTCCTCACGAGAAGCGTGGTTTTGAAGATTCTCTGCATCCTCGTGGGCGTGCTTCTGATCGCTGCCGCCGTGCGGGCGCAGCCCGCCGACACGGGCGGCGCGACGGCGCGCAGCATGCTCGAGTTGTGCAAGGCCCCGGCGGACACGGCGTCGGGCGCGGCGTCCTGGGCGCTCTGCGCCGGCAGGATCCAGGGCTGGATGACGGCTCACTACATGAGCGCCCTGGCCTATGGCGGCGCCGGCAAGCGCCTCTATTGTGAGCCGTCCGGCTGGACGGTCGACCAGCTCGCGGCCGCCTTCGTCAAATGGGGCGACGAGCATCCGCAGTTTTTAGACCTGAGCTGGAACAACGGTCTCTTGAGGGCGCTGCAGAAAGCCTATCCGTGCAAGCAGGAAAACTAGCGGCCGGCCGTTCTCCGACGCCTACTTCTTAAACTTCGCCATCACCGCTTCCCCGAACTCCCGCATGAACCGCTCCTTGTCCGGAAAATGCACGCTCATCCAGAAATGCCGCGCGCCGGCTTCCGCCGCGGTCTCGATCTTGCGGATGCAGTCGTCGACCGTGCCGACGATGGCGAAGCGGTCGGCGAGGTAGTCGACGAGGCCCAGATCCTCGATCATATTCACGTTGTCGCTGCCGGGCATCTGGTGCTGGTCGAAGCGGTAGCGCTTCTTCGCCTCGCGCACCTTGTCGAGGAACTGGGTCGGGATGTGCTTGCCCTCGGTCGTGAAGCGGGCGAGGTGCTTGGCGCCCGACGCCAGCGAATGCTTGATGCGCTCGATCGCGGCGTCGCGCGTCGGCGCGACGCTGACCCAGGGGAACCAGGTCTTGTCGATCGCCTCGAAATCGCGGCCGGCGCGCTCCGCCCCGCGGCGGACGCAGGCGAGCGAATCCTCGATCACCTCGGGCAGCAGGCCGGTCTGGATGATCACGCCGTCGGCGATCTCGCCCGCCAGCTCCAGCGTCTTCGGGCCGGAGGCGGCGAGGTAGAGCGGCACCTCGGCCGGGCCCCAGGTGAATTTGGTCGTCTCGCCCTGGTATTGCGCCTGGCCCTTGGTCAGCATGTCGCGGATGGCGACGGTGTACTCCCGCATCTCCGCCATG
>Ga0299913_10003948_pt1 | contig 12333 bp, 10 predicted proteins | sample RVTome_9_FD_201360 | JGI IMG/M metagenome (GOLD analysis project Ga0299913, IMG submission 201360) | Soil microbial communities from uranium-contaminated site in the Upper Colorado River Basin, Wyoming, United States - RVT155D38 (version 2) ... | reverse complement strand
TTGCCCGCGCGTCTTCTTCATGACCTGACCGACGAGGAACCCGATCGTGCCCGCGTTCCCGGCCCGCACCTTGTCCGCCGCGTCGGCGTTCTCTGCGATCACTTCGTCTACTGCAGCTTCTAGCTCCCCGGCATCGGAGACCTGGCGCAACCCCTTCTCGGTCGCGACCGCAGCGGGATCCTTGCCGGTCGCGAACATGTCGGCGAGCACAACCTTCGCTTGCTTGCCGGAGATCTCGCCCGAATCGATCAGTGCTACGAGACCTGCCAGTTGCTCGGGGGCGATCTTGACTGCGCCGATCTCCGTCCCCGCCTCGTTCAGAAGCCCGAACAGGTCGGCGGTGATCCAGTTCGCCACCTTCTTGGCGTCTCCGTCGTAGGCCCGGGCCGCACGTTCGAAGAAGTCGGCCGTCGCCGTCGAGCCGCTCAGCACTTCGATGTCGTAATCCCCCAGTCCGTACTCCTGCCCGAACCTCTCTCGTCGTGCAACGGGCAGCTCGGGAAGCGACGTGCGGATCTCTTCCACCCACTGGGCCGGTGGTTCGAACGGAACCAGATCGGGCTCGGGGAAGTACCGGTAGTCGAACGCGAACTCCTTCGTTCGCAGCGACGACGTCGTGCCCGTCTTCTCGTCGAAATGGCGCGTTTCCTGGATCAGGATCTGGCCGGCCTCCAGCGCTTTCCGCTGCCTCTCCTCTTCGTAGGCGAGGGCGCGACCGACCGACTTGATCGAGTTCATGTTCTTGACCTCGACCTTGGCGCCGTATTCCTTTTCACCTGAGGGGCGAACCGAGACGTTGGCGTCGACGCGCATGGATCCCTCTTCCATACGGACATCGGACACACCCAGGGACTCGAGCAACGCGCGCAGCTCGGTCACGAAGACGCGCGCTTCTTCTGCGGAACTGATGTCGGGCTCACTCACGATCTCCACGAGCGGGGTCCCCGCGCGGTTGAAGTCTTCGAGCGAGTAGTCGCTGTCGGCGATCCGCCCCGAGCCGCCCACGTGTATCGACTTGCCGGTGTCCTCTTCGAGGTGAACGCGGTTGATGCCCACGCGCGTGGTGCCGAAGTCGCCCGAGATCTCGACGAAGCCCTGGGAACCGAGCGGTAGGTCGTACTGGCTGATCTGGTAGTTCTTCGGCATGTCCGGATAGAAGTAGTTCTTCCGATGGAACAACGAATGCTCGGCGATATGACAGTTGAGCGCGAGGGCGATCTTCAGCGTGTACTCGACGGCTCGTTCGTTGGCGACAGGAAGGGAACCCGGAAGCCCTAGGCACACGGGACACGTGCGGGCGTTCGGTTCGCCGGCGAACGCAACCGCACAGCCGCAGAACATCTTCGATGCGGTTGCCAGCTCGACGTGGATCTCGAGCCCCACCGTGGTCTCGTAACGATCGGTAACGGTGGTCGTCACAGGGACGGCCGTCCTTCGGGCGAATCGATCCAGCCGAGGTCCTTCTCGAACGCGTACGCGGCCCGGAACATCGTCTTCTCGTCGAGCGACCGCGCGATCAGTTGGAGCCCCACCGGAAGCCCATCGTCGGGGGCCGTTCCGCACGGCACGCTGATCGCCGCGTTCCCGGCAAGGTTCGCGGGGACCGTGAAGATGTCGGACAGATACATCGCGAGCGGGTCAGCGACGCGCTCCCCGAGCTCGAAGGCGGTCGTCGGCGACGTCGGGCACGCGATCAGGTCGACATTCTCGTAAGCACGTTCGAAGTCGCGCGTGATCAGGGTTCGCACCTTCTGGGCCTTACCGTAATAAGCCTCGTAGTAGCCCGCCGCCAGCGCGTAGGTGCCGAGCATGATGCGCCGTTTCACTTCGTCTCCGAAGCCCTCGTCGCGCGAGCGCGACATCATCCGCACGATGTCGTCCCCTTGGGCGCGCAAGCCATAGCGGACGCCGTCGTAGCGCGCCAGGTTCGAGGACGCCTCCGCCGGGGCGATCAGGTAGTACGCCGAGATGCCGTGCTCGAAGGACGGAAGGGATACCTCCTCAAGGGTGGCACCTAACTTCTCCAAGCGCTGGTACGCCTCCTCGACGCGTCCCTCGACACCCGGCTGTGTCCCCTCGGCGCCGCGGAACTCTTTGACGATGCCGATCCGCATCCCGTCGATCCCTCCATCGATCCCGTCGAGGTAGTCGGGAACGGAGTGTGGGATAGAGGTCGAGTCCCGAGCGTCGTGCCCGGCCGCGATGTGAAGGAGCGCGGCGGCATCGGCGACGGTGCGCGCGACCGGTCCGGCCTGGTCGAGTGACGACGCGAACGCGATCATCCCGTAGCGCGACACGAGCCCGTAGGTCGGCTTCACTCCGACGAGACCACAGAGCGACGCAGGTTGCCGAACGGAGCCACCGGTCTCGGTCCCCCACGCCAGAGGCGAGCCGGCCGCGGCCACGAGGGCCGTGGAGCCACCCGAGGATCCACCGGGGACGCGTTCCAGGTCCCACGGGTTCTTGGACGGGCCGAACCCGGAGTTCTCGGTCGACGACCCCATCGCGAACTCGTCCATGTTGAGCTTGCCGAGCATCGGCATCCCCGCCGTTTCACAGCGCGCTACAACCGTCGCGTCGTAGGGAGGAACGAACCCTTCGAGGATCCGGGATCCGGCCGACGTCGGGGTCCCGCGCGTACAGAAGATGTCCTTGTAGGCAACCGGTATCCCGTCAAGCCGCGACCGCGTCTCGCCGTGCGCGCGCCGTTCGTCGGACCCCTTCGCCTGTTCCAGGGCCCTCTCGGGCGTCGCGTGGAGGTAAGCATCGATCGATCCCTCGACCGCGTCGCCTCGATCGATGAAGGCTTGGGTCACCTCGACGGAGCCGACCTCGCCTCGTTCCAGCGCGTCACTCAGCTCGAGCGCCGAGGTCCACAGGATGTCAGGCATCTTCGATGATCCGAGGGACCTTGAACCTGCCGTCGTGGGCTTCCGGAGCGTTGGCGAGCGCGTCCTCGACGGCCAGCGACGGCACCACCTCGTCAGCACGCATCACGTTGCGCAACGGCACGGAGTGAGACGTCGGAGGCACGTCCTCCAGATCGAGGGCCTGGATCTTCTCCGCATGCGCCAGGATCTGGGCGAGCTCCTCCTGCATGCGCGTGCGCTCCTCCTCGGAGAGATCGAGGCGGGCCAGTCGTGCGATGTGATCGACGGCATCTCTATCGATGGGCATAGCGCCCGCATCCTAGAAGCATTAGCGTTCGCTCATGGGCTTCCCCAAGGAGCTACTTGCAGACCACGAACGGCTGGTCCTCGAGACGCGTCCTCACTGGGTTGCGCTCGTCCTTCCCACCTTCTGGACCCTCGTCGCGGTGGTAGCGATGATCCTGGTCCCGTGGGACGGCACCGCGGGTCTCGTTGCCAAAGCGATCGTGTTCGCCGGCTGGCTGTTGCTGGCCGTCGGTCCGTTCCTGCGATGGAGGTTCACTCTCTTCGTCCTCACCAGCGACCGCTTGATCACGCGCAAGGGCGTCATCGCGAAGAACTCGAAGGAGATCCCGCTCGAGCGCATCAACGACGTTGCCTTCAGTCAATCGATCTTCGAACGGATGGTCGGCGCCGGTGACCTGTTGATCGAGTCGGCCGGCGAGCGAGGTCAGGAGCGGATCTCGGACGTCCGTCACCCCGAGCAGTTGCAGCTGACGATCTACAAGGAAGCCGAAGAGAACAGCAACCGGATGATGCGCGGCGGCTCGCCGCCGCCCCAGCAATCGCCCGACATCCCCGAACAGATCGCCGCGCTCGCGCGCCTGAAAGACCAGGGCGTCCTAAGCGAATCCGAGTTCGAAGCGAAGAAACAAGACCTACTCCGCCGCCTCTAGGGAGGTCAACATCCTCCAGAGGTGTCAGGCAATTGCCTGACACCTGCCTAACACCTGCCTGACACATCCCCAGCCGTGCACCACGGCCGAGCTAGTCGTCGTTCTAGGGCGCGGTCTCCAGGCCGTCTATGCGGCCGAGCCTGCCCATCGCATCGCTGACAAGGATCGAGTCGCCATCCGCGTCGAGGAGCCAGATGCTTCGCTCGGTGGCGATCAACCATGATGCGACTACGGTCCGACGCCATCCCCGGCCATCGCCCGACCCCAAGAGGGTGAGCGTCCCCGCGGCCTCGACAGTCCCGCCCGTTGCGAAGTCGCCGGATGCGAGACCGAGTGCGTCCAGCGACGCGATGCCTTCGTATGTGGGCCCTCCCTCGGTGAACCGGATCACGCCGAACTCCGTCTCCAGGTCGGAGGGAGTGGGTTCGCAGCAGATCCGGACCACGTGCACCGATGAGTCGGCGCGCACCGACGGCGAAACGTAGCGCGCACCCTGCTGATGGTTACCTGGGATCAGCTCGAACGGTTGCTGGTCACCGTCCGCGTTGGCCTGGTACAGAGACTCGAGACGCGGCCCGGCGTTGTAGTACAGGTATGTGCCATCGAGGTCCCACTCGAGCCCATCCGCGTCGCGCGCGGGGCCGGCCCCCGCGGTCGCGGGCCACTCGGCTAGCTCTCTGATGGCGTCATCACCGACCTCGAGGGTGAGGATCGAAACGACGTCGTCGTCGTGGCTGCGCGCGACTGCCAGCCGGCCGTCGGGACCGAAAGCGGGGGCCCAGTTCGGGAATAGGGAATCGGAAACGCCTTCCGGACCGGCACCGATCGTCCTCTCTTCGTCCGTTCGGAGATCTCGAACAACAACCCGGACATCGCGTCGGTCGTCAGGTCCGCGCTCGAAGGCGACATAGCGGCCGTCGGGCGACAACGTGGGGTCTCGCTCCGGTTCGGGGGTCCGGACGATCGGCATGGCCTCCCCGTCCATGGTCTCGGCCCAGATATCGCCGTCGGCTCCGAACACGAATGCGACCTCACGCGTCCCCGGGTCCCTTTCGCCTCCGTCCGGCAACGCGGCGGGGTCGAGGCCCGTCAGGGTGTTGGCGGATTGGTTCGCGACCCACACGGCCCCGGCCCCCAGCGTGATGTCGTAGGGCCGTCCCGTTAGCTCGGCGCGCGGCTCCACGACCGCGAGAGAGTCCGGAGAGATGCGGGTGAGCACACCGACCTCGGACGCGCCGCCGGAGATCACCCACACCGCAGCCTCGTCGACCGCGATCCCCGAGAAGTTGCCACCGACGTAGATCGGATCCGCGAAGCCCTCGGCCTCGGGATCCAAACGCGTCACCTCTCCGGCATCGCCGTTCGCGATCCACACGAAGCCCTCACGGAACGCGATGTCCTGGTTCACCGTCGGCGAGATGGGCGCTCTGAAAGTAACCGTGAGCGTTGTCGGGTCGAGTCGGACGACCTCGTTCGTCCCCAGCACGTAGACCGAACCCTCGCCCACCGCGACATCCGACGGTGCCTCGACCACGCCGGGGATCTCCTGGGGTTGGTTCGTAGCAGGGTCGATCCGGAACAGTGAATCGTCCTTCGCGATCCACAGCGCGCCGGCCCCGGGTGCCACGTCCATGTGCGTGCTGCCGGCAGCGCCGACCTGGATCGGGTCACCGGCCACGACCGGTTCCCCGGATGACGGCAACGGGATGCGCGTGATCGTGCCGGCGCCGGAATCCGAGGCCCACGCGGCCCCCACTCCGACGGCAACGTCGTCGGGATCGCCGCCGACCGCGATGGTCTCGGTGACCATCCGCGTCGCAGGATCGACGACCATCACAGTCCCATCGCCGGAGTTGGCGACCCACACCACGTCGTCGCCGAACGCGACGCCGCTGGGGCGCTGCCCGACGTCGATCGGTCTCGGCTGCTCCACCTCCGAGGCGGGGGGAAGGGGCTCGGGTGGCGGCGGTGTCACGCGGTCGGGCAACACGACTAGAGCAAGGGCGGCCGCGGCCCCCGCCACCGCAGCACCCGCCGAATAGAACACCAGACGCCGGCGGCGAAGGCGATGAAGGAACCTCTCTTTCGCCGCGTGCGGGTCGCTCGGCCGGTACGACTCGGACGAGCTCTTGAGCGCGTCGGAGAGGCGCCGCTCGAAATCGTTCATGCGCCCCCTCCGAGATCGGGGCCAAGCACGGTCTCGAGCTTGCCCCGCGCTTTGGACAACTGCGATTTCACCGTTCCGACCGAGCACCCCAGGACATCGGCGATCTCTGCCTCCGGGAGGTCCTCGAAATAACGCAGCACGACCGCCGCTCGCTGGCGTTCGGGCAGCCCGATGACGGCCTGCCACACCAGGCGGCCGGTCTCGTGGCGCTCGGGATCCCAGTCCGGCGCCCGCCGTTCGTCGCGATGATGGATCGCGGCGTTAACTCTCGCTTCCACCGCCTTCCTCCGGATCCGGGTCCGGCACAGGTTCACGACGGCCCGCCGCAAGTAGGCATCGGCTCGCTCGACATCGCGCAGGCGGCCCCACCCGCTGAACGTCTTGAGCAGGGCCTCCATGACGATCTCTTCGGCCAGCGCGGCATCGCCCAAGATCACGTAGGCGAGCCTGCACATCGGGGCGTAGTGACGATCGAAGAGGGCAGCGACGGCTTCGTCGCGGCTTACCCGCGAGCGCGCCAAGACCTCGGTCCCGCTGTAGGCCACGTCTCCGATCGGCACGCATCTCTCCTCGCTTTCAACTCCCTGACCATCGAGGGGGCGTGGAGGTTGCCCGGGATCGCAGAGAAAGCCGCCTCGAGCGATGTGTCCGCCATGGGCGGATTGTTACCGAGATGCGGCATCCGAACCAGGCGGGATAGTTTTCCGTCGTGGACTTCTCCATCCCCGAGGAATATGCGGAGCTTCAGCGCAACCTGACCGGCTTCGTCGACCGCGAGCTGAGGCCGCTGGAGGAGTCCGAGCTCGACCCCGAGGAAGACGCGATCCCCGTCGAGCTGCGGGATCGGGTCCGCCGTCGCTCCGCGGAGCTCGGCTTCTATGCGGCCGACTTCCCCGAGGACGTGGGCGGGAGCGGGTTGCCCCAGCTCGGCATGGTGCTGCTGCGCGAGGCTGCGGCTCGAGCGGGCTGCCGGCTCGGTGCCTTCACCACCTACGGGCCGGAAGGCCCTACCGGCCTGTTGCTGTCCGGCACCGACGAACAGAAGAAGAAGTACCTCGTGCCACTCGTGACGGCCGAGAAGTCGATGTGCTTCGCTCTGACGGAACCCGACGCGGGCTCCGACGCGCAGAGCATCCGTACCAGCGCGGCGCAAGACGGCTCCGACTGGATCATCAACGGCACGAAGCACTTCATCACGAATGGCAACCACGCCGACTTCGCACTCGTCTTCGCCGCGAACGATCGCGCAAAGAAGGCCCAAGGAGGGATCACTGCTTTCCTCATCGAGAAGGACACGCCCGGGTTCACCGTAGGACGCGCGCAGCGCGGGATGGTCGAAGGCGAGGGCCAGTTCGAGCTGATCTTCGAGAACTGTCGCGTGTCGGAGGAGCAGATACTCGGGGGCCCGGACAACCTCGGTATGGGCTTCTACTCGGCCATGCAGTTCCTCGCGATGGGTCGCCTATCGATCGCGGCCCTGTGCAACGGCGTCGCCGACTACGCGCTGTCGCTCGGGTTGGAGCACGCAAAGAACCGCGTCGCGTTCGACCGCCCGATCGGCAAGAACCAGTACGTCCAAGGCCACCTCGTCGAGTCGTTGATCGAGATCAAGGCATCGCGGTTGATGACCTACGAGTGTGCATCCAAGTACGACAACGGCGATCCGGTCATCCAGGAGTCGTCGATCGCGAAGTACTACTCCACCGAGATGGTCAATCGCGTCGTCGACCGGATGATCCAGGTGCACGGGGGCATGGGCTGGATGCGCGAGCTGCCGCTCGAGCGGATCTACCGGCTCGTACGCATCTTCACGCTCGTCGAGGGCACATCCGAGATACAGAAGTACATAATCGCGAAGACGATGGGACTCTAAGGAGGAGGCGGCGATGACACATCTTCCCGACGGTGTGAAGCTCACTTGGCTGGGGCATGCGACGTTCCTGTTGGAGGCACAGGGCAAGCGCGTGCTGATCGATCCGTGGCTGAGGGGCAATCCGGCATGCCCCGACGACCTCAAGGACCCGGGGCCGGTCGACGTCGTCCTGATCACCCACGCTCACAACGACCACATGCAGGACATCATGGACGTTGTGAGTTCGGGCGAGCCGGCCGTCGTCTGCATCGTCGAGCTCGGTGACTGGCTCGAAGGAAAGAAAGGCGTCAAGAACGTCGTCGCCATGAACAAGGGTGGCACTACGGAGGTTGCAGGTTTCAAAATCCACATGACCGACGCGAAGCACTCGTCGAGCTTCAACGACGACGACGGAAGCGTGATCTACGGCGGCGAGCCCGCCGGATTCGTGATCGAGCTGGAGACCGGCTTCAAGCTGTACCACGCAGGTGACACGTCCGTGTTCGGGGACATGGCGCTGATCAAGAAGCTGCTCGCGCCCGACATCGCGCTGCTGCCGATCGGCGACTTCTACACGATGGGGCCGCGCTCGGCGGCGGAGGCCGTCAGGTTGCTCGGTGTAAAGACCGTCGTCCCGATGCACTTCGGGACGTTCCCCTTGCTACCGGGGACCCCCGACGAGCTGCGCAAGGAAGCCGACGACGTAAGCGGCCTCGAAGTCGTCGACCTGAAGCCCGGCGAGGCTATCGGCGGGTAGCGCTCCGGTTCTAAGACTCGTCTTCCTCCATGACGTCGGTGGCGGCGAGGGCTGCGGCGAGGCCGTGTTCGGGGTCTTCGAACGCGATGCGAAGCACCCAGCCTTCCTCGGGCTCGCCTTCGTCCCAGTAGAACCAGCGCAGGTGCCCGAGGGCGTCGGCGAGCTCGTCGGGCGTCACCGGCCAGTTCGTACCCGCGGCCCGCGCGGCCACGAACCACGCGAGCGAACGGCCGAGCGCGGCCCCCCTGCGACGACCGTGGACTCCCCCACCTGCGGCCGCCCACGCCATGCGCTGGAGAGCCTCCTCGGTACGAAGGGGGGCCGCACGCAACTCGCCGAACGTCAGCTCCGACATCGCGCCGATCGCATCGCCGTCGACGACGACTGCACGCGCGGCCCCATTGCTCTCCGCGACCCACGGTTGCACGAGGTCGAGCAGTGCGGACTCCACGTCCTCGTCGGGGGTCACTTCGCCGGATCCAGACGGCGCCGGTGCGAGCGCAGCCTTTGGGGTCCACGGCTCTTGGACCTCGACGAGATCGCTCCGGTACGTCGCCAGCGTGTAGGTCGGCTCCCACTCCATCAGGTGAAGGGGAAGCTCGAGCACCTCGGGGTGGGCGCGTTCGTCGTCGTCGAGGACCTCTCCGCGCAGGACACGTTCCTGGGCGACGAACGCGGCCACCTGCGGCAGCTCGATATGGTCGGCGAGCTCGTCCCAGGTGTGGGTCGAGGCCGCCACCTCGGTGAGGGGGCCGGGCGCGAAGCGGCCGATCCCGGGCTGCAGGACGTCGGCCGCATAGTCGCCCGGCGCCTCGAGAGCGAGACGGAAGTCGATGTGCTCGGCGATCGGCCACAGCTGCTTACCCCGTTCGATCGCGTCCTCGCACCGTTCTGCGAGATCAACCAGCTCGTCCCACTCGCGCGCGCCACAAAGCCCGTCCACGGCACGGAGGAGGCCGTTCAGGTCCTGGGCGTCGATCAATTCCTGCAAAGAGCCGGGCATAGTGGCACCATCGTTCCATGAGCGGAGTCCTGCAGTGCCCCTATTGCGAGCTGAAGTTCAGCTCGAAATCAGACCTCGATCAGCACCTTGCGTTCGATCACCCCGGGCGCGAGCCCGAGGAGCAAAGCTAGCCGAGCCGTTCGGCGAGCTTCTTGCCCGCCAGGTTCGCTATCCCGAAGATCGACAGCATCGGGTTGACGCCCGACGCGTCGGGGAAGTTCGAACCGTCGGTGACATACAGGTCGCGCACCTCGTGCGTCTGGTTGTTGCCGTCGACGGCCGAGGTCGACGGATCTACGCCCATCCGGCACGAACCCATCTGGTGGTACGACGCCAACAACGACGTATCGGGCTTGTAGCCGATCCCACGGATCTCGTCGCTCCACCGCTCGTGGTCGCCCGCACGATCCGGGCGATACGAGATCCGGCGTGCATGCGTGCTCCAGATCTCCTTGGCGCCGGCGGTCTCGAAGACCTTCGCTCCCTGGATCACCGCCTTAACCAATCGGCGCTCGTCGTCTGAGTTCAGCGTGTAATCGACGACAACGGATCCACTCTTGTCGATGGTGATCCGTCCTTCGGTCCGGTCGCGCGGCAGCGGCGCGAGGAGCGACGTGTTCGGGAAGTGCTTCATGAACGCCTGGTGCTCGGCGGCCGACGTCCACGGGATCACCGTCGCGAACGCGGCCGGATGGATCGGCACGCTCTCGTAGATCGGCCCGTAACCGTCGTCCCATCCGCGGATCTCGTCCGAGTAACGCGACATCTGGACGCCTTCCCAGGGACGCGCCTCGTCCTCGAAGAGCCCCCAGATCCCCGTGCCCGGATGCAGGTGGAGATGGTGACCGACCTGCCCCGCCAATCCCGAGCGAAGCAACAGAGCCGGCGACTCGATCGCCCCGGCCGCAGCAACCACGGCCTTGCGCGCGTCGACCCGCAGACGATGGCGCCCGGCGCGCCCTTCGATCCCGGTCGCTCGTCCATCGGTGATCAGCACCCGGCGCGCTTCGGCATTGGTGACGATACGAGCGCCGTGCGCGGCGGCTTCCTCGAGGTACACGCGCGGCCCCTGCTTCGCGCCGTGGCGGCACCCGAACCCGCAGTAGCCGCACTGTTCGTCTTGGGGACAGCCCTTCACGTTGCGCGGCATCTGATCGACGTGCCAGCCGAGCTGTTTCAGGCCCTCCTCGACGAATCGCTCGCGCGGATTGAGGGCGCTGGAGTCCCGGTTCACGTTCAAGCGGGCCGCGACGTCGTCGAGCGACTCCTCGAACTCGCCGGAGACGAACATGTCGAGGCCGGAGATCTGTGACCACTGCTCGCGCACCCGTGGAGGTGTGTGGAAGGAAACCGTGTAGTTCACGACCGCCCCCCCGCCGAGCGTCGACCCGCCGATGATGCGCACGCCACCGTCCTGCGTGGCCAACGTCGCCCCGTAAAGATAGAGATCGCGATGGGACTGGGTTTCGAAGTGATGGAAGTCGGACTCGCTGCGGTAGCCGCCCTTCTCTAGGATCACGACATCGAGCCCCGCGCGTGCCAGGTGTGACGCGACACACCCTCCACCGGGGCCGGAACCCACCACGACCACGTCGCACGCAAGGGTCTCGTCTCGGTCGATCTCGATCGGCGACAACCGCTTGGGCACGTCCGGCGGCGCGCCGAGGGGACCCGGATAACCGATGTGGGCCCACTGGGAGCTGGGACGCCCGTACAGCCCGGCGACCGATGACGAGATCAATACCCCGGCGAGCTGGCGAAGGCCCTTGACCCGGCTCTTCTTCCATCTCTGCACGACCGCCTCGGCCTCGTCCGCGCTCAGCCACGATGCGGGCACACCCTTGCCCATAAGGGCCCGGGCCCCAAGCTTGGTGTCGAGGAGACGCAAGGTCCCGAGCAGCTTGTTGCGATCCTTCTCCGAGGGGACCTGCGAAACCGTCTCGATGATGTCGTCGGGGACGTCGGGGTCGTACGCAGACCCCAACACACCGCGGGCGAAGGCGGCGAGGACGGCCCGTTCGCGAACCAGCTCCGAGCGCATCGGCATCAGCGAAGTATGCCCGCTCGCTCCGCTGCGTGCCGAACGACCACTCCTTCGTGGTTGGTCAGCGGCGGCGGGGAGGGCGACGGGAACGGCGGTGCTGGCGAACCTTCGGATTCTTCCTTCGTCGCTGGGCCGATTCCGGCACGCGCGAGGGGCGTTCCGCCTGAGCCATGGCGACCGCCGCGAGCACCTCGTCGGTCGCAGCTTCGTTCGTTACCCCGCCGCGCAGGAGGAGCTGGAAAAGTACGGCCCGCTCGAACTCCTCTAGCGAATCGGACACCTTGTGGCGAGAGCCTTCGGGCGTGTCCCACTCGGCAATGATCCGCCCCGCGTGGGGAACGCCCACGCGCAGTGGGGTCCCGCCGATCTTCCCTTCCCAGATGAGATCTTCTGTTTCCACCCTGGTCTCCTAACTTGCCATATCTCTCAGTACTGCCGAGGTCGAGAACACCTCTTCGATGGCGACGTCCAAGCGCAGTCTCCGGAGCATGTGCTCGACATGACCACGCTCGGTCGACGTGCACAACGTCACCGCGAGGCCCGCGGCTCCGGCGCGTGCGGTGCGTCCGACGCGATGCAGATACACGGTCGGGTCCTCGGGAGGATCGTAGTTGATGACCTGCTCTACGCCGATCACATCCAGCCCGCGGGCCGCGACGTCGGAGGCGACCAGGATCTTGGCGC
>Ga0299913_10003947_pt1 | contig 12334 bp, 10 predicted proteins | sample RVTome_9_FD_201360 | JGI IMG/M metagenome (GOLD analysis project Ga0299913, IMG submission 201360) | Soil microbial communities from uranium-contaminated site in the Upper Colorado River Basin, Wyoming, United States - RVT155D38 (version 2) ... | reverse complement strand
CGGCCGCTCGGGCACCTCGAACGGCTGCCAGTAGGGCGGCGTCCCGGGGCCGTCCTGGCGCTTGATCCGGAGCCGCAATGTCCCGATCGCCGCCCGGTCGTCCGTGCCCGGGGGCGGGATCTCGATGTCCATGTCGCTGCGCGCCTGGTCCTGCTCGCTCATCGGATATCTTTCCGGTACTGCCGCGGGCGCGGCGGGATCAGCGAGACGTCCACCGGCTCGTACGAGAGCCGGGGGCCTTCCGGCGTCCACTCCGCGATCGTGGTCGCCAGCCACTTCGCGTCGTCGCGGTCGGGAAAGTCCGGCCGGAGGTGGACGCCCCGGCTCTCCTTGCGCGCGATCGCTCCTTGCACGATCACCCGGGCGAGCCCGAACATGTCCTGGAGCTGGCGCGTGAAAACCACCGACTGATTCACCCATCCACCGGTATCGGGGAGATCGATCCGGGTCCACCGCTCCTCGAGCTCGCGGATCTTGGCGTCGGTCTGACGGAGATTCGCCTCCTTGCGGACGACCGTGCAATAGCGGGTCATCCAGTCCCCAAGCTCGCGATGGAGCGCGTACGGGTTCTCGTCGCCGCCCTGGAGCGCGAGCACTCCGGCCAGCCGCCTTCCCTGTCCAGCCACCGCCGCCTCATAGATCGACTCAGGTTGCTCGGTCGCCAGAACGTCGAGCCCGGCCACGTAATCCATCATCTTGGGCCCGCCCTTCATCCCGTCGAACGTGCACGAGACGAGTGCGTTCGCCCCAAGCCGGTTCGCCCCATGGTACTCGTAGTTCGCTTCTCCGCCCGAGAAGATTCCGGGGATCGAGGTCATCAGGTCGTAATCGACCCACATCCCACCCATCGAGTAGTGGACGGCGGGGAAGACCTTCATCGGCACCTGGCGCGGGTCTTCCCCCATGAACTTCTCGTAGATCTCGAGGACGCCCCCCAGCTTGACGTCGAGGTACTCCGGATCCAGGTGGGTCACGTCGAGGTACACGGCCTCCTCGCCGTCCACGCCGAGGCCCATGTCGTAGACGACCTTGTAGACCGCCTGGGCGGCGATGTCCCGCGGAACGAGGTTTCCGTAGGCCGGATACCACTCCTCGAGGAAGTACCACGGCTTGCCGTCCCGTGGGACCCATACCCGTCCGCCTTCCCCCCGCACGCTCTCGGAGATCAGCCGTCGCTTGTCCCGACCCGGGATGGCGGTGGGATGGATCTGCACCATCTCGCCGTTGGCGTACTTGGCCCCCTGCCGGTAGAGGTTGGCGTTGGCGGCCCCGGTGTTGATGATCGAGTTGGTCGACTTGCCGAAGACGACCCCCGGGCCCCCGGTGGCAACCATGGTCGCATCCCCGCGGAAGGCGCGGATCTCGAGCGAGGCCAGATCCATGGCCACGATACCCCGCGCAGCCCCGGCACCGTCTCGGACGGCGCCCAGGAACTCCCAGCCCTCGTGCTTGGTGACCAGCCCCTGGTCCTCGTAGCGGCGGACCTGCTGGTCGAGGGCGTACATGAGCTGCTGCCCCGTCGTGGCGCCGGCGTAGGCGGTTCGATGCACCTTGGTCCCCCCGAAACGGCGGAAGTCGAGCAGCCCCTCCGGGGTGCGGTTGAACATGACCCCCATCCGATCGTACAGGTAGATGATTTCGGGAGCCGCCTCGGTCATTTCCTTGACCGGTGGCTGATGGGCGAGGAAGTCGCCGCCGTAGACCGTGTCGTCGAGGTGGACCCATGGAGAGTCTCCCTCGCCTTTGGTGTTGACCGCCCCGTTGATCCCCCCTTGTGCGCAGACGGAATGGCTGCGCGATACGCGCACCAGGCTGAACAGCTCCACCGGATGCCCGCGCTCGGCGATCCGGATCGTCGTCATGAGGCCCGCCAGCCCACCCCCGACGACGATGAACCGTGGCTTGCCCTTCGACCCCACGCTATTTGATGAAGGCCCACACGGCGGCCAGCGACACCGCCAGAACCAGCACGCCGAACGCGGCGCAAACCCGCGCCACGGCGCGCCGGGCACGCGGGCCCGTCACCACGCCCCACGTCATCAGGAAGGTCCTGACCCCGTTGGCGAGGTGGAAGGAGACTGCCACGAGCCCGACGACGTAGAAGGCCACCCATCGCGGATCGTCGAGGATGTCGGCCATCATCCGGAAGTCGACCGGGACGCCGAAGAGGTAGTTGGCGAGTCGGGTCTGCCAGAAGTGCCAGCCGATGAACACGAGGGAAACGACCCCGGTCCAGCGCTGCAGGGTGTACATCCAGTTATTGGGGTAGGCGTACTGGAACGCGTTGCCGTTCCCACGGGCCTGGACGTAGATCCCGTACAGGGAGTGGAACAGGATCGGCGCCCAGATGAACGGGATCTCGATCAGGATGAGGTACGGCAGGCTCTCCAGCAGCTCGGCGAGCCCGTCGTAGATCTCCTCGCCGCTGGCGGCGAAGGAGTTGATGCCGAGGTGGACGAGGACGTAGAGCCCGATCGGGAAGATGCCGGTGAGGCTGTGTAGCCGCCGGAGGAAGAACCGCCGCCGGCTCTGGGCTTCCTCCCCCGCCCACCGCCGGTCTGCCGTCGCCGTCGCCACCGCGGCTACGCTAACGAGTGGCGGGCTTCGGAACCAGGCGGGGAGGGCTCACAGGGAAAGCTTCGACATCGTCTCCTTGACGTGTGCCGCCGACGCATGCAGCGCCTTCTTCTCCTCGCCCGTCAGCTCGATCTCGACGATCTCCTTGATGCCCCCCGCCCCGAGCTTCACGGGCACACCGACGAAGACGTCGGAGAGGCCGTACTCGCCTTCCAGCCAGGCGGCGCAGGGAAGCAGGCGGTTCTGGTCCTTCAGGATCGCCTCGGCCATCTCGACGGCTGCGGCCGAGGGCGCGTAATACGCGCTCCCGCTACCCAGCAGCTCTACGATCTCGCCACCCCCCTTCCGGGTCCGATCGACGAGAGCCTCGATCCGCTCATCGTCCAGTAGGTGCGGCAGCGGGATGCCGGCCACCGTCGAGTAGCGGGCCAGCGGCACCATCGAGTCGCCGTGACCACCCAGGACGAACGCCGAGACGTCACGGACCGAGACGTCGAGCTCGAGCGCGATGAACGAGCGGAAGCGGGCCGTGTCCAGGACGCCGGCCATCCCGACCACGCGGGCTCGATCGAACCCCGTGACCTCGAGCGTGACGTAGCTCATCACGTCGAGCGGGTTCGAGACGACGATCACGATCGCGTCGGGACAGCGATCCCGGATCTCGCCTGCGACCCCCTGAACGATGTCGGCGTTTTTCTTGAGGAGGTCGTCCCGGCTCATCCCCGGCTTGCGGGGCAGGCCCGCGGTCACGATGACCAGGTCGGAGCCCTCGATGAGGCCGTAGTCCGTGCCGCCCACGAGGCGGGTGTCGTAGCCGACGACCGGCGCGGACTCCCAGAGGTCGAGCGCCTTCCCCTTGGGAACGCCTTCAAGGATGTCGATGAGGACCACCTCGCGGGCGAGCTCGCGCTCTGCGAGGCGTTGTGCGGTGGTGGCGCCGACGTTTCCGGCGCCCACGACGGTCAGCTTCACGCCGCTCGCCGCAGGCACTACTCGGATACGAGCACCGAGATCCGACGGCGGTCGCCGCTGCCGCGCTCGAACTGCACCACGCCGTCGGCGAGGGCGAAGAGCGTGTCGTCCTTCCCGCGCCCCACGTTCGCACCGGGATGGAACTTGGTGCCGCGCTGGCGAACGAGGATGTGACCGGCGCGGACCCGCTGGCCGCCGAACCGCTTGACGCCGAGCCTCCGGCCGGCGCTGTCGCGCCCGTTCCGGCTCGCTCCCTGTCCCTTCTTGTGGGCCATGATCTACTCCTTGTGCGACAGGCCGATGTGCTGCTTGAGCCCGCGCTCGGATCCGTACTCGTTGCCGCACTCCGGACAGACGAAACGTGTCGACTCGTCGGCCTCGGCCTCGGCTTCGGATTCCGGGGCGACGGCCTTGCGACGCCCCAGGGCAAGGCCGGTCACCCGGAGCTCCGTGAACCCCTGGCGATGCCCCTGCTTGCGGCTGTACCGCTTGCGCCGCTTGTACTTGAAGACCGTGATCTTGGGCCCGCGGCCCTGCTTGACGATCTCGGCCGTCACCGTGGCGCCCTCGACCACCGGAGCCCCCACGTGGACGCTCTTGCCGTCACGGGCGTACAGGATGCGGTCGAACGTCACCGTCTCGCCGGGCTCTCCGCCCAGCGAAGGGACGCGGATCGTATCGTTGGCGGCGACGCGAAATTGCTTCCCGCCGGTCTCGATGATGGCGTGCACGGCTCTCTCGGCTGCCTTTGTAACCGGTTCGAAATGACGGAGATAGAAGAGGGGGAAGTTACCCGCCACCTCCCCGTGCTGTCAAGGCGAACGGCACCGCCCGGCAGCCCTCGGCGGGCCACCGGACGGTGAGCGGTCAGGCCGTCAGGTCGAGCTTGATGGGGCGCTGGCTCGGCAGCGAGATCAGCTCGAAATCGTCCCGGTGGAACAGCGGATCGTCCCCTACGTGGATCTCGAGGCCGTGCTCCCGCCCCAGCCGGTCCAGCGTGTCCTTCTCGTGCTCGAGAAGGTACAGCGCCACCGCCGGATGCGTGCGCACCCGAACCTTCTTGTTCTTCCCGTCCAGAGCCGCCCGTCGGAGCTGACGCTCGATCTTCCGCGCGAGCGCGGTGAACTGCATGACTCGTCCCGACCCGCCGCAGTCGTCGCAGCGCTCGGTGGCGCTCTGGTAGAGGCTGGGGCGGCGTCGCTGACGGGTCATCTCGATCAGCCCCAGGTCGCTGACCTCGAACGCCTTGGTCTTGGCACGGTCGCGACCCAGCCAGGTCTTGAGCTCGGAGAGCACCTTGCGCCGGTTGGCGGGGAGCTCCATGTCGATGAAGTCGATCACCACGATTCCGCCGATGTCCCGGAGCCGCAGCTGACGCGCGATCTCGCGCGCGGCGTCGATGTTGGTCCTCAGGATCGTGGCCTCGGGGTCCTTCTTCCCCGTGTACCGGCCGGTGTTCACGTCGATCGAAACGAGCGCCTCGGTCGGCTCGATGACGATCGAGCCCCCCGACTTCAGCGGAACGGTACGATGGAAGGCGGCCTCGATCTCCGGCTCGATGCCCATCGCCTCGAAGAGCGGGATCCGGTCGCGGTAGAGCTGGACCCTGTCCATCAGCTCCGGGGAAAGTCGCTTCAGATAGCGCCGCACCTGGGCGTACAACTGCCGGTCGTCGACCACCAGCCGGTCCACCTTGTCCGAGAAGATGTCGCGGATGAGGCCGCTCGTGAGTTCGGCCTCCTGGTGGAGCAGCGCCGGTGCCTTCGACCGGCCAGACTTGTTGACGACCTTGCGCCAGGTCTCCACAAGGCTCTTGACCTCGCGCTCGAACTCCTGGCGGGTGAGCTCTTCGGCCGCCGTGCGGACGATGACGCCTCCTTCCTCCGGCTTCACCTCCTCGAGGATCTTGCGGAGACGGACTCGCTCCGAGCGATCCTCGATCTTGCGGCTGACGCCGATGTGGTCGACACCGGGCATGAAGACCAGGAACCGGCCCGGCAGCGACACCTGCCCGGTGAGGCGCGGCCCCTTGGTCGAGATCGCTTCCTTGGTGACCTGGACGATGATTTCCTGACCGCGCTTGAGATGGTCCTGGATGGCCATCCCGTTCGAGCCGCGACGGCCGCGACCGCGACGGCGGCGGTGACCGCCGCTGCGGCCGTCTCCCCTGCCGTTTCCGTCGTCGTCCTCGTCGAGGAGCTCCGCCCCGGCCAGGTCGGAGACGTGCAGGAAGCCGCTCTTCTCCATCCCGATGTCGACGAACGCCGACTGCATCCCGGGAAGTACGGCGGTCACCAGACCCTTGTAGACGTCGCCGACGTGACGCTCTTCCTCTTCGCGGTCGACCATCAGCTCGACGAGCTGGTCATCCTCGAGGATCGCCACGCGGGTCTCTTTGGGGGATACGGTAACCAGGATCTCGCGCTTCATGGACGGACCCCTGTCCGCCCGCGCGTGGGGATGTGCATTGTAGTGTTCCTCAGGCTGGCGCCGCCGTGGCCGGGGCCACGCCGACGCGAGCCGTCACGCCCTACGCCTCGCGCTCGACCTCGATCGTGCGGCGCGATCGGCGCGCCGGCCGTTGTTCCATGCCGTCCCCGCCCGTGCATCGGACGTTCCAGCTCGCGCGCGACCGATGCCGAGAACGAGAGGGGGACCAGCGCGGAGATCCGCGGCGGATCGAGGGTTCCGTGGCGCCGTGGCATATCGAGCGGCCGCGGCGAGAGGTGGTAGCTCGTGAGGGCTCAACGTTGATGACTCGAAAAAGAGATTCGCTCTCTATCGCGCCCCCGTCTTCCCGGACCGGGGCGTCGAAAAAAAAGGTCTCGTGGCGGCGGTTCAGGATCTCCGCCCAGGCTCAAAGATAGCCATCCAGGCCCATCCGCTCAACCCCCACCGGAAGTTCCGGGCCACGGAGCTTCCGGCCGCTCAGTTCTCCAGGGTCAGCGCCATGGCTCGATAGTCGAATGCCACCCTCATCCCGCGGAAGAACGGGAACCCGAGCAGGCCGCGGAGCTCCATCCCCCAGGGCTCGCTCAGCTCGCCGTCCAGGAGGATCGCCCGCAGGTGCTCCTTGCCGTGGCCGGCGGCGGAGATCGCCAGGCGGAGCGGGTCCACGCGGAGCGCGGCCGCGGTCTCGCGGCCGATCAGGACGTCGCTGGCTCCGGTGTCGACCAGAAACGGCAGGACCCTGGATCCGTCCACGTTCGCCAGGAGGACCGGCCAGACGCCGTTGGCGGCGAAGTGGAACGGGGTCGTGGTCTTCCGGAGCCTCGTCCGCCGAACTCCATACGGCGCGCTGGCAGGGCCCATCCGCTCGATCTCGATCCGCTGGGTATGGTAGTCCAGCACCACCAGGAACTCCCGGAACAGGAGCGCCGGGTTCACGATCGCCGCGATGTAATAATCTCCCTGCAGGCGCAGCTGGAGGCTCGCGAAGTCGGTCACCGCGAACGGTACCCGGCGGACCGTCGCGTTCCCCAGCCGGAGGCTGTCCACGATCGTGTGGCCGGCCGGCGACGACCCCCAGGCGCCGTGGACGGCGCCCCCCGGGAGGATCGGCGCGATCCCGATCGACTCGGCGTAGGACCGGTCCAGCAGGTTCCGCTCCGCGCCGGTGTCGAACAGGACATACGCCGGGGGCTGGCCGTTGAGCCGCGCCGGGACGTACGGGATCTCGTCCCCGCGCTTGAGGTCGAACCGGATCTGGACCCGCGTGACGCCGGGATCGACCACGCTGGCCTGCGCGCGCGCCACCTCGCGGTGGAAGCGCGCCAGGTTGCGGGTCCCGGCCGCCCTGGGATCGTCCGCGGCGAGGCGCAGGAAGTCCTCGAGCGCCGCCGCCGCCCCGCCATGATCCCCCTGGATCTCGGCCCAGCGCGCGAGGGCGAGCGCGAATCGCGGGTCGGCCCTCCGCTCGCGGGCCCGCCGGACCTCGGCGACCGCCGCCTCCAGCCGATTGCGGGCCACGGCCACCAGCGCCTGGCCCCAGTGCTGGTCGGCGTCGTCGGCGCCGAGCTCCGCCGCGCGATCCAGCGCCGCCCCGGCAGAATCCACCTCGACCAGCTGATAGAGGGCGAGCCCACGGAGAGTCCAGAGCCGTCCGTCGCCGGGGTCGGCGTGGACGCCCTGATCCGCCTCGACGGCGGCCGCGTAGGGACGCCCCTCCGTGAGGTACGCCTCGGCCAGACCACGATGGATGCGCGCGCTGGCGGCCTCGAAGGCCTCCGGAGGGAGGCTCTCCCCGCCCCTTCGGTAAAGATGCGCGAGACCGAGCAGGGCCTGCGCCTGGCGAAGCCCCGCGATCGCCACCTCCGTCCGACCGTCGCGGAGCGCGGCCTCGGCCTGGTCGATCGCCGCCGTCACGGAACCGCCGACCGGTTCGATCTGGGCCCCCGCCGGGACCGGGGCGGCCATGGCCAGCATCCACGCCGCCAGGCCGGCACGTCCCAGGCGCCACCGATGGGCGGGCAGCGGGCGGTCGGCCGGTCTCAGGCCGATCCCGACAGGATCTGCAGGATCGCGCCGAGCTTGCCGGCGGCGCTCAGAAGCACGCCGGTGGCGAGCTGCTGGAAGGGTACTTCGACCGCGCCGTCGGGCGGCCGGAAGGCGAAGAACCCGACTCCCGTGTCGGGCGACCAGTCGAAGGAGAGGTCGGTGGTCAGGGAGCCGCCGGCGGCCGGCGTCGCCACGGTCCGGAGGCGACTCACGCGACCCGTCCCGTCGTAGCTCGGGGTCAGAACCAGCCGCAGCTCGCGGTCGCCGTGGCTCACGACGTCGGCCCGGACGGGCCGGGGCCCGGAGCCGTAGGCCAGGTCCACCTGCATCTCTCCCCGCCCGGCTCCCGAGACGACGATCCGTCGCGGCAGGAAGCTCGTGGCGTCGATCCAGTACGTCGCGGTGGCGCCAGGCTCGGGGGTATCGCTCACGACCTCGACCGGGCGGCCGTCGATCTCCTCCCGCCCACGGTAGACGAGCAGCGGATACCCGGCGTCCAGCCGCGACCGGATCGCGGCCATCTCCTCGGTCAGATCAGCGCCCAGCCAATCCCCCACGCCGAGCCCGCCCGAGCGGCGGGCGAACTGGGCCAGGGACGGCACGTAGAGCAGCAGGCGCTGCGGGTCCCCGGTCAGGGTCAGCGGCCCGACGTCGCCGGCGGCGTCCAGCCGCAGGCGGCGGGCGCTCCGGTCGACGACGAGGTTGGCGGTGATCCCGACCACCGGACTTGTGCCGCGCAGGTTGATCGCCGTCCGCACGCGGGTCGCCCGGTCGTAGGCGGCGAGGGCCCACCCCCGCTCGACCGCGTCCAGCGTCCGGCGGACGATCTGGATCGCCTTCTCGTCGGCCGGCCGCCAAGCCGCCGGCCCACCGTCCTGCACGGACGGAACCGCCAGCGCCAGGAGCGCCGTCCCGAACGCGCGGCTGTGGACGAGCTTCATGTTGCCTCATACGGCCGCGGCGGGAAGAGTGTTCCCGGATGCCCCGCCAGATCGATCAGGTCGGCCTCGGTGCGCGCCCCGCGCTCGTCCGCCACCTCCAGCAGATGGAGGAGGATCCGGGCCGTGGCCCGCGCGTCCCCGAGGGCGCGGTGACGACCTTCGACCGGAATCCCGAACAGCCATGCCAGGGCGTCCAGGCTGCGCCGCCGGACGTGCGGAAGAAGCGCCCGGGCCAGTCGAACTGTGCAGAGGCGCGGGTTGTCGAGGGTCCCGCTGCGGGATCGCAGGAGCTCCGCGTTCACGAACCGCCAGTCGAAGTGCGCGTTGTGGGCGACGAAGGTGGTGGTGCCGAGGAAGCTCAGGAACTCGTCCGCCACGCCGTCGAAAGGAGGGGCGCCGGCCACCAGGCGGGCGTCGATGCCGGTCAGTCGCTGGACGAACCACGGAATCGACCGCCCGGGGTCGACGAGCGCGGACCACTCGTCCACGATGCAGCCGCCGACGAGCGCCACCGCGCCGATCTCGGTGATCCGGTCGCCGGGAGGCCGGCCGCCGGTGGTCTCCACGTCGACGACGACCAGCGGGAGCTCGGCGAGCTCGCGGAGTCGCGGGGCGGAAGACGGTGCCAGACGCCACCCCGACCCCACGCGCGAGAAGGCGGGATCCCCCTCGAGAAGCGTCTCTACGAGCCGTCCGGCGATCTGCTCGTCGACCCGCTCGAGCGCGAGCACCTCCCTGGCCAGGGCGACCGCCGGGGTCGGGCCTCGCCCGGCGAGGAACGCGCGCGCACGGGATCGCAGCGCTCCCTGCCTGGCGAGGGGGGTCATTCGATACGGAAGACCGCGGTCTGCAGGTTCGCCGGCCCGTCCGGGTCGAAGACGATGGTTCGAGCCCCCGGACCGGATGCGCCGATCTCGAAGTACCCGGCGGCCAGCCCGCTCACCTCGCGCCGCAGGGTCGCCGCCGCGGTCGGAGGGCCCAAGGTCCGATCGAGGATGCCGAGAAACACCCCGAGCTCCTCCTCGAGCTGCTGCCTGGCGAGGTTGAACTCGGTGCGGATGTCGAGCGAGGTGAACAGGAACAGCGGATCGTCGCTGATCCCGTCCAGGAAGAGCGCCGACGTCCACTCGTGGAAAAGGAACGGCATCGAGCCGTCGGTCGCCTGCTCGACGTTGGGAACCCCGATGAGCCGCGTCTGGACGAGGGCCCCCAGGATGTCCTCCCCGAAGCGGTCGACCAGGTACTGGACGAAGAGCCAGGCCGCGCCGCGGCGCTCGAGCGTATCGTCGCCGGCCACCAGCGAGGTGACCTCCGGCTCGTCCAGGTACAGTGCCGACCGCAGCCGGTTCTGGATCGGGAACCCGTTCAGGGTCTCCGCGTGATGGGCAAGCCCCTCGTCGAGCCAGGTCTCTTCGAACGGGCCGTTGCGCTCGAGGAGATGCTGATTGGCGCTGATCATGTGCTCGAACTCGTGGGCGAAGATCGGGTTGATGGCGTTCTCGATGCCCTCCACCGGGAAGTCGGCGGGGCTGAACTGCATGGTCGGATCGGGGACGATCGCGAAGAAGATCTCGCCTTGATTGCTGAACAGAGCCCCGTCCTCGGGGGTGAACAGATCCGCGCCGAAGAAGAATCCCAGCACGACCACCCCGGCGTCGACGGTCTCCTGGGTGTTCAGCGCGTTGACGGTCGGGGTGAGCAGGATGAGGACCCGGCCGTTGCCGTCGATGTCGCTCTCCTCCCCGAAGGCGGCGCGATCGATGTCGTAGGTTTCGTCGTCGAACCGCGAGCCGACCGTCTCCAGCAGGTCCGCGGGGGCGTTCTCGGCGGGTGTCCGATCGTCGACCCAGATCTCGGTGTGGTCACCGATGAACCGCAGCGTAGCCGTCACTTCGTCGAAGTGGTCCGGATTGGCGAAGTCGATGTCCTCGGTCCGATTGACGACGAAGAAGTCCCTCGAGTCCCCGACGACCTGGGCGGCCGCGAGCGGTCGCGCCCGGGCCGGGCGAGGCGCTCCACGAAGCTGGAACAGGCGACGCTCGGCCTCCCGGATCCCCGCCTCGGGGGTCGCCCGGCTGGCCCTCCTGGCCGCCAACCCGAGCCCGCGGTCGGTGATCCGCGTCCCGAGGGCGCCCGTCACCTTGATCTCGAATGGCGCGCCGTTCGGGTTGAGCGACTGGGCCACGACGATGAAGCGCTCGTCCCCGGTCTCGAAGGGGAGGGTGATCGCGCCGGTCTGGTTGGCGAAGAGGAACATCTCGACGTCCGCGAGGTCCTCACCGCTGAAGGCGTCCGGCTCGGGCCCGGAGCTCGTCGTCACCGGCTGGCTCTCCTCTCCGTCGGCGTCGATCGCCGTGAGGACCAGCTCGTCCCCCAACGCGGCCGCGACCTCGACCACGAAGCTGCCGTCGGCCGCCGCGGTGGTTCGCGCCTCGACCAGGGAGCCGCCATTGCGCGTCGTGGCGTCCGGGTTCACGACCCGGACCTCGAGCGGTCCTTCGACCGCCGCCTCCTCGCCCACCACCCGCGCTACGGCGTCGGGCGAGGGCGGGATGACGGCGATCCGCGTCAGGTCCGGGGAGGCGGGGGGATCAGGGTCGATGCCGGAGGGGCCGCCGGCGTCGCCGCACGCCATCGGTAGGGCGGCGGCGAGCAGGATCAGAAAGAGCCGTCTAGCGTCCGGCGGCCCGAGTCGGCTCGGGCACGCCGACCCGCTGGATGATTCGGCTGCCAGGTCCGGCGGCGGCGAGCCGCTCGCGCAGCGCGTCCCGCTCCAGGTGGAATCGGTCGAGGTCGTTTCCATCCAGGGGCTCCGCCGTGGGGAGGTCCGTCGAAAGCGGGTCGACATAGCGTCCGTCCTTCATGAAACGGTAGTCGAGGTGTGCGCCGGTCGACATGCCCGTCGAGCCGACGTAGCCGATGACCTGTCCCTGCTGTACGGGGGAGCCGGGGCGAATACCCCTGGCAATGCGGGAAAGGTGACTGTACGACGTACGATAGCTCTTCCCGTGCTGTAGTTCAACGAGGATCCCGTGGCCGCCGTGGCGTCCCGCGCGCCGAACCACGCCGTCTCCGGAGGCCTGGACCGGGGTCCCGATCGGCGCCACGTAATCGACACCGTTGTGAGCCGCCCTGCGGCGGGTGATCGGGTGGCGTCGCATCCCGAAACCGGAGGAGATGCGCGCGTACTTGAGGGGGCTACGCAGGAAGCGCCGCTTCAGCGATCGGCCCTCGCCGTCGTACCAATCGTGCCGCTCGCCGGAGACCGAGAACCGGTACGCCTCGTGCGCCCCGGCCTTGAGGTCGAGCCGGACGGCGTCCAGCGAGACCACGCGGTAGGAGCCGTC
>Ga0299913_10003945_pt1 | contig 12336 bp, 12 predicted proteins | sample RVTome_9_FD_201360 | JGI IMG/M metagenome (GOLD analysis project Ga0299913, IMG submission 201360) | Soil microbial communities from uranium-contaminated site in the Upper Colorado River Basin, Wyoming, United States - RVT155D38 (version 2) ... | reverse complement strand
CGCGCCGCCATCTCGGTCGCCGGAGCGAGGTGAGCGCTCCCGTTGGCTCGGCGCTGCGGCTCGGTCTCCTCCAGCGAGCCGCACAGCCGGACCGCCACCAGCGTGTCCTGGAGGGCCGCCCGCGAGCGCTGGTGCATGTGCACGTCGCCGGTGGCGACACAGGGCACGCCGAGCCTCTCGGCGAGTCTCTCCAGCCAGCGATTTCGGGCGCGGTCGTGACGCCAGAGCGGACGCCCGAGCTCGACCCGGAAGCGGTCGGGGCCGAAGGCGGCGACGAGGCGCCTGCCCAGCGCCAGGACCTCGCGCGTGAGGGCGGGGGAGGGCCGTCCCCCGGATCGGGTGAAGGCGCCCGCCAGCGCTCCGTGGCGCGCGCAACCGGAGAGACACACGAGCCCCTCGGCATGGCGCTCGAGCAAATCGAGGGAGACGGCGGGGGGGAGGGGCTCCCGGTCCGGCCGGGGCCGTGTGGGGGCATGCGCTTCGCTTAAAAGCCGGCAGAGGTTGCGCCAGCCGGCCGCGCTCTCGACCAGCACCGTGAGGTGAAAGCACCCGAGAGGGCAGTTGCCCCGCCAGCCATGGATGCCCAGCGACGCCGGGCGCGCACCGTCGTGGACGGTCAGCTCGGCTCCGACGATAGGGCGGACGCCCTGCGCCCTGCACGCCTGCGCGAACTCCATCGTCCCCCAGACCCCGTCGTGGTCGGTGATCGCCATCGCCTCGTGCCCCAGCTCGGCCGCCGCCAGCGCCAGCTCGTCGGGCAGCGAGGCGCCGTCGCCGAAGGAGAAGGCGGAGTGCGCGTGCAACTCCACGTATTCGCTCATGCCCGCTGCTCGAACCACCTTCCGCCCTCGGCCGGTTCGCGGAAGACCACGACACAGCGCCCGTCGGCCAGCGCCAGCTCGAAGTAGCGGCGCTCGAGCGGCCTCGGCGTCCACCAGCGGTCCTCGACCAGCCAGTCCTCCCGCACCGTCTCGACCGCCACCCCGGCGACCGCCACCGGCACCCCGCCCTCGCCCGCCGCGACCTCGATGGGGGTGGGCCAGTAGACGGTGCGACGACTACTCATAGCCATCTGCGGCGGTTTCGCCGCCTGACATGCCTGTTTCGGCGCTAAAGCGCCTCACCTCATACGTTGCAAAGATCGCCCGCCGCTCGGGCACGTTCGACTCCGGCTCGACCTCGAGCACACGCAGGACGGCGTCGCGCCCGGCCGCCGCTCGTGCCTGACGTACCGCCTCGGCTATCCGCTCGCGCCGGCGCTGCTTCGGCGAGCGCTCGAGGGGCGGCTGGTCGTGGGCGGGAGGGCCCAGCTCGAGCGCGTGCAGGGCGAGCGATGACGCCGGCCCCGGCAGCTCCTCGAGCTTCGGCGCCAGCGCCAGCCGCAGCCGCGCGCGGTCGGCGCTCGCCTCGCGCAGGACGACCTCGGCGCCCCGGCTTCCCCCGCCCGCGAGACCGGCCCCCAAACGCAGCCGCCGGAGCGTGCGGTCCCGCCGCGCCGGGGCGGCCAGCAGCCTGTCCACGAGCAGCTCCAGGGCGCGCCCGAGCTGGAGCCCGGAGCAGCCCTCGGGCAGCTCCAGGCGCTCGGCGAGCGGCCGGGGACGCTCGCGCGGGCGAAGCGGCTGCTCGTCTCCCGTCGCCATCCCCAGCGCCTGCAGGCCCGGCTTGCCGAAGCGGTCGGCGACCGCCGCCGGTGGCAACGAGGACAGCTCGCCCAGCGTCCGCACCCCGAGCCTCTCCAGGGTGTCGGGGACGCCGGCGCGCTCCCAATCGCCGGCGAGGCGCTCGCGCAGGATCCCCACCGGTTGCGAGGCGAGGTACGCCCGAGCCGCCCCCGCCGGGACGATCACCGGCCCGCGCCGGGGCCGGGCGCCGAGGGCGGCGGCGTAGGCGCAAAGCCGCGTGGGCCCTGCGCCCAACCGTGCCGCCCGCCCGAGCCGGTGGCGCGCCCGCGAGAGCACTCCCTCGACGCTCCTCCATAGCGGTCGCAGTCCCTCGACCTCGAAGAAGGCCTCGCCGGCCCTGGCCGACTCGACCGCCGCGCCGATCTCCTCCAGTCCTCCCAGCGCCCGCTCCCAGGCGTCCGCCGCCCGCTCGGAGTCGGGCGCCACCAGCCCCAGGCCGGGGCAGCGGGCGAGCGCCTCGCCCAGCCGCATCCCCTCGTGGATCCCGAACGCCTCGGCCGCGCCCGAGACCTGCCCCACCACCTGAGGCCCGCCCGGCGCGGGCGCCAGCGCCACCGGCTTCCCCAGCATCTCCGCGCGACCCGAGAGCGCGGCCACCAGCTTGAGGCGGGGGATGAGGGCGCAGCCGATCACCATACGAACATATGTTCCCATAGACGTCAAGCCCCGCCGAACGTCCCGGATCAGCCGCTATCCGGGGTGCTGCGGGACGTTCGGTGGGGAGCGCCATTCCATACTGTGGGCATGCCCGCGCGGCTCGCCCCACTCAGCCTCGCCATCCTCGCCGCCATCCTCGCCGCCTGCGGGGGCGGCGAGGGCGATCCGGCGGCCACGTCCGCGCCGCCGAGCGAGGAAGAGAGCCCCACGGCCGATGCCGACCCCGCCGCCGTCGAGGTCATCGACGCCTGGGCGATGGCCCTCGCCGAGGGTGACGTGGACGCCGCCGCCAGGTTCTTCGCGATCCCGTCGGTGGCGCAGAACGGCCCGACGCTGCGCATCACCAGCCGTGCCGAGGCGCGGCTGTTCAATGCCACGCTTCCCTGCGGCGCCGAGCTGACCGGCGCCGAGACGGAGGGCGAGTTCACGATTGCCACCTTCGAGCTGACCGAGCGTCCCGGGCGCGGCATCTGCGGCTCGGGCACCGGCGCCAAGGCTCAGACCGCCTTCGTGATCGAGGACGGCGAGATCGTCGAGTGGCGCCGGGTCGGCGTCGGCGGCCTGCCCCCGGCGCCCGGCGAGGCGGCCTGACGACCGCGCGAACGTCGCCAAACGTCCACCCACTCCATCATCTCCTTGCCTCGAACCGCCCGACCCTGATAGGAATGGGCGTGCACTGGAGGGCCAAACGGTCCTGCAAAGTCTGAGAGAGGAGTGGTTTTATGCGGAGGCTGTTTTCAGCTCTCCTCGCCTTGGCGGCGTTGGGCCTTGCGCTCGGCCTGGCCGCCTGCGGCGATGATGACGACGGAGATGGAGGTGAAGACGTCGCGTCGGCATCGTTCGATCTCACCGTGGGCGATCTCGTCCCACTGACGGGAGATCTGTCGCAGTTCGGCCCGCCTGGGCAAAAGGCGGCCGATCTCGCGGTCGAGGAAGCAAGCGCGGCGCTCGAGGAAGCTGGTGCTGACATCACCGTTTCGGTCGAGCACGCCGACACGCAGACGCAGCCGCAGGCTTCACAGTCGGCTGCGCGTCAGCTCGTCTCCGACGGGGCGACCTGTCTCGCCGGGGCCTGGGCCTCGGCCGACACGATTCCGGTCGGACGCTCGGTTGCCGCCCGTCAGCAGATTCCGCTGATCTCGCCGGCATCGACGAGCCCGGAGATCACCGATCTGCCCGACGATGGCTACGTGTTCCGCACGGCGCCGTCGGACGCGCTCCAGGGCCAGGTTCTGGCTGACAAGGTCGAGGAGGACCTCGGCTCCGGCGATGGGACGATCTCGCTCGCGGCGCGTAACGACGCGTACGGCGAGGGGATCATCGCCCAGTTCCAGGAGTCCTGGGAGGAGAAGGGCGGCAGCGTGACCGGCCCGGTCCTCTACGACCCGGAGCAGGGTTCGTACAACTCCGAGGCCGGCCAGATCGTCGAGGGCGACCCCGACGCGTTCGTGATCGTCGATTTCGAGGAGCCGTACAACGCCGTGGGAGCTGCGCTCGCACGGACCGGCGACTTCGATCCCAAGAACCTGTGGACGGCCGACGGTCTCGCACTCGACGAGATCCCGGACTCGATCCCCGCGGATGCCCTGGACGGCGCCAGCGGAACCCGACCGGCAACGCCGGAGGACAGCGACGCCGCAGCGGCTTTCGACGAGCTCTTCACGAGCGCGCCGGGGCCGGGGCGGGAGACGTTCGACGCGCAGAACTTCGACGCCGTGACGCTCTGCGTCCTGGCGGCCGTGGCTGCGGGCTCGAACGAGGGACCCGAGATCAAGGACCAGATCCCCGAGGTGGCTGGTGCCCCCGGTGATCAGTACGACTACACCCAGCTCGCAGACGCCATCGCGGCGCTGCAGGATGGGGAGGACATTGATTTCGAGGGCGTTTCCGGTCCCCTCGACCTCGATGAGAACGGCGACCCGACGGTTGCCAACTACGAGGTCTGGAGCTACGACAACAGCAAGTTGACGGTCCAGGAATCGGTTGTGAGGGAGGCTGGCGAGTAGCGAGTCCCCGGTAGATCCCGAACGCGCGGAGCCCCCGGGTCCCGGGGGCTCCGGCGTTTCGGGAGAGTGTTTCGGGCGCCCGCCGAAACCGGCGCCCGGTTCGCTTCGCCGCGGCTCGGGTCAGCCGTCTTCGGCCTGTTCGAGGCGGGCGCCTCCGCCGAGGTACAGCTCGGCCACCTTCGGGTCCTCGATCAGCTCCCGGCCCGGGCCCTCGAACCGGTTCTGGCCGAGGTCGAGGACGTAGCCTCGGTCGGACATCCCGAGCGCGCGTCGGGCGTTCTGCTCGACCATCAGGATCGTGACCCCGGTGCGGTTGACCTCGACGACCTTCTCGAAGATCGCATCGACGAAGGCGGGCGCGAGCCCGGCGGAGGGCTCGTCGAGCAGGAGCACCTGCGGATCGGGCATCAGCGCCCGGGCCATGGCGACCATCTGGCGCTCCCCGCCCGACATCGTCCCCGCGGGCTGGGCGCGGCGCTCCCCGCAGCGCGGGAACAGCTCGTACATCTGGGCGACTCGTGAGCCGACCTCCAGGTCCTGCTTGGCCAGTGCCCCCAGCTCGAGGTTCTCCTCCACGCTGAGGTTGGGGAAGACGTTGTCGAGCTGCGGGACGTAGCTGACGCCCTTGCGGGTGATCGTGTGCGGGGCGTCGCCGGAGATGTTCTCGCCGCGCAGCAGGATGCGCCCCCCGCGGGGGGGGAGGAGCCCGAATACAGCCTTCATCAGCGTCGATTTTCCGGCTCCGTTGGGGCCGACGATGGTCACGATCTCGCCCTCGTTGACAGCGATGTCAACGCCCGTGAGGATGTCCACCTCGGGCGTGTATCCGGCGACCACCCCTTCGGTGCGCAGCACGCTCTCGCTCACGACCCGCCCGCCTCCCCGCCCGGGGCCGATCCATTGCCGCCGGTGCCGTCGGCGACCGCGTCGCCGAGATACGCGTCGATGACGCGCTGATCCGAGCGCACCTCGTCCGGCGGGCCCTGGACGATCACCTTTCCCTGGGCCATGACCACGATCTCGTCGGAGTGGTTCATGACCACGTCCATGTCGTGCTCGACAAAGAGGAACGTGACGCCCTGGTTGGCGCGGAGGTCCTGCATATGCTCGAGCAGGCGGCGGCCGAGCGTCGGGTTGATCCCCGCCATCGGCTCGTCGAGCAGGACCATCCGCGGTCGTGCCATCAGGGCCCGAGCAAGCTCGAGCAGCTTGCGCTGGCCGCCCGACAGGGTGCCGGCGTAGTCGTCCGCCTTGCGGTCGAGGTCGAACGTGCTCAGCAGCTCGAGGGCCTGCTCGCGGACCTCGGCCTCACGCCGGCGCGAGGCCATCGGCCGGGCGATCAGGAGCGGCAGCCGCTCGCCGGGCTGGCCGGGCGCGGCGAGCATCATGTTGTCGATCACAGGCATCGCCGCCAGCGCCTTGGTGATCTGGAACGTCCGGACCATTCCCAGGCGGGCGATCGCATGCGGGCTCTTGCCGAACACCGAGTCGCCGTCGTACACGATCGCGCCACGATCCGCCCGGTAGAACCCGGTCACGACGTTGAAGAGGGTCGTCTTTCCCGCGCCATTGGGGCCGATCAGCGCCGTGATCGACCCCTGCGGGATCGAGAACGTCGCCCCCGCGACCGCGTGGATCCCCCCGAAGTGCTTCCAGACGTCGCGCATCTCCAGGATCGGCGGGGCCTTCACGTTCGCTGCGGTGGAGCCCTCAGTCACCGATCACCATCTCCTCCCGCTTGCCGAAGATCCCCTGGGGCCGGAACGCCATCAGCAGGATCAGGATCAGGCCAACCAGGACGAAGCGCAGCGCCGCGACCTTGTCCGCTGCCAATGGCAGATCCAGGAACCTCATGCCCTCGAGCACGGTCCAGAGGATGACCGAGCCGACCATCACCCCGGCGAAGCTCGCGAGGCCGCCGAGGACGAGGATCCCGTATCCGATGAAGGTGAACAGGGGATCGAAGACGTCCTGGTTCACGGATTCGAGGCTCAGCGCCAGCAGCCACCCCGACGTCGCGCCCAGGGCCGATGCGATCGCGAGGGACTGGAGCTTGTACGCGACCGCGTTCTTGCCGAGCGCCCGGGCGGCATCCTCGTCCTCGCGGACCGCTCTCAGCACCCTGCCCCACGGGGTCGCGATCAGGCGGTTTAGGACCACCACCAGCAGGGCGAGGACGCCCCAGACCAGGATCAGGAGCGGCAGCGACCCGAACTCGGAGCCGCCGAGACCGATCGGGTCGAGCAGGTTGTCGCGCACCCAGTTCGAGATCTCGAACCAGCCATCGGTGTAGAAGCGGTCGTTGTCCAGCTCGATCGAGATCGTCCCCTGGTTCCCACCGGTGAGGTCGCGGGCGTTGCGTGCGGTCAGGCGGATGATCTCGGCGAAGGCGATGGTCGCGATCGCGAAATAGTCGGCTCGCAGGCGCAGCGAGGAGACCCCGATCAGGAGGCCTGCCGCCATCGTGATCAGCGTCGAGAGCAGCAGGGCGAAGACGGTCGGGATGCCGAGATCGACGATCAGGATGATCGCGGAATACGCCCCCATCGCCATGAACCCCGCCTGGCCAAAGTTGATGATCCCGGTGTAGCCGACGTTGAGCTGGAGGCCGAGGGTGAAGATGCCGTATACGCCGGCGAGGACCCCGACCCCGATCCAGAAGTCCCAGGCCGTGAGGAAGTCGAACGAGACGGCCAGCGGCAGCGCCTCGGCCAGCGCGCTCACAGCGTCCGCTCCTGGCCGAAGATGCCCTGCGGGCGCACTATGAGCACGAGGATCAGGACGGCGAAGCTCACGACCACCTTCCACTCGGTGGCCCAGAACAGCGTCGTCCACTCCTGCGAGAGCCCGATCACCATCCCGCCGGCCAGCGCCCCGTAGACGTTGCCGATGCCGCCAAGGATCACGGCTGCGAACATCGGCAGCAGCAGGAAGAACCCCGTGTTCGGGCTCAGCCTGCCCTGAGCCGCCACGACCAGGACTCCGGCGAGCCCGGCGAGCCCCGCCGCCAGGATCCAGGTGATGATGACGACACGGCCGGTGTCGATCCCGGTCGTCTCGGCGAGATCGAAGTTGTCGGAGAGGGCCCGCATCTGGCGCCCCAGGGAGCTGTGGCGGACCATCAGCGCGACGCCGAGCAGGACCGCGATCCCGACGACGACGACGATCAGCTCGGTCCTGCCGATCGACAGGCCCAGGAACTCGATCGAGGTCGTGACGTTGACGTCGAGGCGCTGCGGCTGGGTCCCAGCGGCGATCTGGATCCCGTTGCGGAGCACGAACGCCAGGCCGATGGCCATCAGCAGCAGCTGGAGCATGCCCGCCCCCTTGCGGCGCATCGGGCGCCACATCGCGAGCTCCAGCAGGACCCCGATCGCCGCGGTGGCCACGATCGCCACGAGCAGCGCGACGACCAGCGGCAAGCCGATCGTGACGTTGAACAGGAGGGCGACGTAGGCGCCGAAGGTCAGCATGTCGCCGTGGGCGAAGTTGACCAGCTTCAGGATCCCGTAGACGAGGGTGAGGCCGATCGCTCCGAGCGCGATGTACGAGCCCGAGATGACCCCGTTGACGGATGTCTGCGCGAACGAGTTGATTCCGTAGGCGGCGGCCAGGATCACCGCGAGCAGCGTGAGGATGACGAGGGCGGTCGCCCCCGGACGCGCCCCTGCCGCCCCGGCCGCACGCCGCACGATCCCCGCCCGTCCCTCTACTTGCACCGTGCCGGCCTCCATACCCGCTGCAAACCTACCCGCTCAGGCGGCCCGCATGCCACCGGCGCCTACAGCGACGCCCATACCTCGAGCTTGCGCCCGATCAGCGAGGCCACCTCGTCCGTGAACCCCGACATCGAGGCGTGACCACCGAGGTCGGGGGTGCGGGTGCCGGCGGCGACCGTCTCGAGGACCGACTCGTACACGGCTCGCGACTGCAGCTCCGCGCCCCCGTGGTGGAGCACCGCCCCGGCGGCGAGGATCATCGCCATCGGGTTGGCGATGTCCTTCCCCTCCAGCGCGGGCGCCGTCCCGTGTGGCGCCTCCGCCATCGCCACCGTCGTGTTCAGCTCGTCGTCGAGCGAGAGCAGGACCGACTCGGCCCCGGCGATCGAGCCGAACATCGGCAGGACCAGGTCGGAGAGGAGGTCGCCGTCGCGGTTGAGGCAGGGGATCACCAGCGACTCGGTCGCCGCCCCGGTCACCAGCCCGGCCAGGGTGGCGTCGATCAGCACCGGCTCGTACCCGCAATCGGGGTGGCGCTCGGCGGCCGCGTCCATCTCCTCCTTCAGCATCCCCTCGTACACGGGGCTCACCGTCCACTTCGGCCCGCCGTAGACGCGCCCGGAGATGCGATCGGCCTCGCGGAAGGCGAACTCGGCCACCGCGCGGCAGTCCGAGCGGCGGATCGTCTCGGTGCGGTGCGCCAGCTCGTCGCCGTCGACCTGCTCGCGCCACTGCTTCGCGCCGTAGGCGTCGCCCACGGCCATCCGGCAGACCGAGATCGGGTGGTGCACTCCGGCCACGGGGGTGACGCCGGGGATCCGCCGGCCGGTGCGGATGATCACCTTGCCGTCGACCTGCTCGCGGAGGATGCGGTTGGGGCTGCCGACGTCGTCTGCCCCCTCGGGGGTGATCGTCGCCGCCTTCAGCCCCAGTCCGGTCTCCCGCATCGCCACCGCGGCCTCGGTCACCACCTCGTTGGAGGTTGCCCTGCGGTTCTCCAGCGAGAGGTCGAACCGGCGCACCTCGAGGTCGAGGCCCAGCAGATCGGGGTCGAGCACGCGCAGCGCCTGCTCGAGCAGCTCCTGCCCGGTCTCGTCGCCCTCGAGCGCGACTATGCTCAAACCCATGGCGGGCGCGAGGCTACAGGCTCACGGATGAGCGCCGGTCGATGCTCCTGGTGCGGCGAGCGGGTCGAGGCCGACGACGGCTTTCGAGCTTTCGAGCCGGCGGGCGAGCGGCGGGCCGTGTTCTGCCGGCTCGAGCACGTGATCCCATGGGCGATCCAGGGCGCCCACTGGGAGGCCGGCGCCCTCGACGAGCCCTCAGGGCTCGACGAGGAGGTCACCGCCTGCGCCCACTGCGGCGAGCTCCTGGGCGAGGTCCACGTGCTGCTCGTCCGCCACCGCGCCGAGCACCGCATCCCCGACGGCTTCTGCGGCGTCGACCACCTGCTGGAGTGGGCGAAAGCGGGCGGGCGCTGGCGCTGACCATCCGACGAACGTCCGCCGCCCGGCTATAGGGGGGCGCGACGGACGTTCGGCGCCGTGGCGCGTTCGAGCCGGCCTGCAAGGGCCCGCAGATGCTCGATCAGCTCGGGCGGCTCGTGCACCTCGACGTCGACGCCCAGCATCGCGATCCGCACCGCGAGCCAGGCCAGGTTGTCATCGCCGGGCCGGTACTCGCAGCGGTCTGCGTCGATCGGCTCGAACGGGCCCCAGTGGGACGGTAGGCGGGCAGCCATCTCCTTCGCGGACGCGTGCACGGTGACGCGCGCCTCGTAGCGGCTCGGGGCGCCGGAGATGCTTCGCTCGACGAAGGCGGAGGCGTCCTTCGCCGGCAGCTCGCGCGCCGCGAACCGCCGGCCGGCGGTCGCGAGTCGCCGAAGCCGGTCGACGCGGAACGTCCGCCAGTCTTCGCGGCGGCGGTCCCAGGCGACGAGGTACCAGCGACGCCCGAGGTTGACCAGCGAGTGGGGCTCGACCTCGCGACGCGTGTCGGCGCCGTCCCGGCTCGTGTAGGCGAAGCGCAGGCACTCGAGGTCGCGGCAGGCGGCGGCGATCACGGTCAGATGCTGGGGATCCACCCTTGGGCCTTCGACAGGCGCCGCGATCGTTGCCGAGCCCAGCGCCCCGACCCGGCGGCGCAGGTGCGTGGGGAGGACCTGCTCGAGCTTCACCAGGGCGCGGATCGAGGTCTCCTCGATGCCGGCGACGGACGCCCTCGCGGCCGTGCGCAGCCCGACCGCGATCGCGATCGCCTCGTCCTCGTCGAGCAGGAGCGGCGGCATCGCCGTGCCGGCGCGGAGCCGGTAGCCGCCCGCCGGGCCGCTCAGCGACTCGACGGGATAGCCGAGGCCGCGCAGGCGCTCGATGTCGCGCCGAACCGTCCTGCGGGACACCTCGAGCCGGTCGGCAAGCTCTGCGCCCGGCCAGTCCCGGCGCGCCTGAAGCAGCGCGAGCAGCTCCAGGAGTCGGCTCGACGTCGCGCTCATGAGAGATCCATCCTTCCCGAGATCGAGGACAGATCCTGACCTAAACAGCCATTAGCGTGCCCCGCGCCTCAACAAACCGAGAAGGGAGAGCGATGCAGGATCGAGACGGATATATCCCCGGCGTCCCGTGCTGGGTGGACACGAGCCAGCCCGACCCCGAGCGGGCGGTCGAGTTCTACACCGGGCTGTTCGGCTGGGAGTTCGAGGACGTGATGCCGCCGGGCTCGGAGGGCAGGTACTTCATCGCCCGGATCCGGGACGGCGACGTCGCCGCCGTCGGCTCGATCCCCGAGGGCGCGCCGCCGATGGCGATGTGGAACACCTACGTGTGGGTCGACAGCGCCGACGAGAGCGCGTCCCGGGTGGTGGACGCCGGGGGTGGCGTCGCGATGGACCCGTTCGACGTCATGGACGCCGGCCGGATGGCGGTGTGCACGGATCCTGAGGGCGCCGCGTTCTGCCTGTGGCAGGCGAAGGATCACCGGGGGGCGAAGATCGTCAACGAGCCCGGCTCGTTGAACTTCAATGTCCTGAACACCCGGGATCCCGGCGCCGCGAAGGCGTTCTACGGGGCCGTGTTCGGCTGGGAGGTCCTGGCCCTGGACGGTGGCGCGGAGATGTGGACGCTGCCGGGCTACGCCGACCATCTCGAGGAGCGAAACCCCGGCTTCACCAAGAGCATGGGCGAGATGGGCGCCCCCGCCGGGTTCGAGAACGTGGTCGCGAGCCTTACCACGATCGGAGACGACCAGCCGGATACCCCCGCGCACTGGGGCGTGACGTTCGCGGTCGACGACGCCGACGCCGTCGCCGCGAAGGCGGCCGCGCTGGGCGGCGACGTCGTGGCGCACCCGTTCGATGCGCCATGGGTGCGGATGACCGTGATCACCGATCCACAGGGGGCCACGTTCACCGCCAGCAAGTTCGTTCCCGAGAACCGGGACCTGGCGCAACAGCAGAGCGCGGTCGCGAGCGATTCGTGATCCGGAGGTGAGGACGGCCGGCTGCGCCACGAGGCAGCGGCCGCAGACTCGGCGCCGGATGAGCGCGACGCAGGCGACGGGCGCCCGGGCACCGAGCCTCTGGTTCGACCCCCCGCCGCAGCCGAGCCCGGCGCTCGAGGGAGACGTCGAGGCGGACGTGGTCGTGGTCGGCGCCGGCTACACCGGCCTGTGGGCGGCCCTCGGGCTGCGCGAGCGGGGCGCCGACGTGGTCGTGCTCGAGCGTGACTACGCCGGCTTCGGCGCCAGTGGCCGCAACGCGGGGCACCTGACGCCGACGATCGGCAAGGACCTGCCGACCGTGCTTCGCCTCCACGGGCGCGAGCGCGGCGGCAGATTGGTCCGCTTCGCCGAGGCCGCGGTCGAGCACGTCGAGGCGGCGATCGCCGAGCACGGGATCGAGTGCGACTACGTCGCCGCCGGCAACGTCCTCGCCGGGATCCACGCGGGCCAGGCGCCGGCGATGGAGCGGGCGGCGCGGGCGGCGGCGGAGCTTGGAGCGGCGGTGCGGGTGCTCGGCGCCGGCGACCTCGACGAGCGCGGCCTGCCGCGCCATGTCGCCTGCGGCTATCTCGAGGAGCGCGGGGGCGTGCTCGACCCGGGGAAGTACGTGCGGGCGCTCGGCTCGCTTGCGCTCGATGCCGGGGCGCGCCTTCACGAGTCCTCGCCGGTCGAGGCGATCGCAACCGGCGCCCGGGTGCGGGTGGAGACCCCGCGCGGCTCGGTCACGGCGCCGGTCTGCGTGCTCGCCACCAACGCCTACACCCCGCGGCTCGGCAT
>Ga0299913_10003944_pt1 | contig 12337 bp, 10 predicted proteins | sample RVTome_9_FD_201360 | JGI IMG/M metagenome (GOLD analysis project Ga0299913, IMG submission 201360) | Soil microbial communities from uranium-contaminated site in the Upper Colorado River Basin, Wyoming, United States - RVT155D38 (version 2) ... | reverse complement strand
CGGTCGAGTCGAAGACCGTCCGCCCGTTCTCCTCGATCACCGGGACCAGGTCCTGTCCGCTCACCCGGCGGACCACGCTCCGGTCCGCCCGGTCGACCTCGACGACCTCGACCTCGAGCCGTTTGTGGGCGAGGGCCAGGGCGACCCGCTCGGCGTTGAGCGAGAGAGGAAAGGCGTAGAGCCGAATCACGCCGCCAACCTAGCCCGACCCGCGGGGGGCGTCACCGCCCGATCGGTTGACGGCCGGTCGGACCGGGCGGACCTTCTGTCCACCCCGGTGCGAACGCCAGCAAACCCGATTCCCTTCGATCCCGAGGTATTCGCATGAGCTCGACCACCGCCGTCCACGAAGACGTCCGGACCCCGCGCAGCCTGTCGGAGCGGCTGGCGGACTTCCAACCGGAGTCCTACCACGACTTCTCCGACCCCGAGGCGGCGGAGCGGATGCGCGCCGCGCTCCGCGAGGTCGAGTCCGAGCACGGCCGGTCGTATCCGAACCGGGTCGGCGGACGCGACGTCTCGCTGGACGAAACCCTCTCCTCGCTGGACCCGGCCGATCCGGACCGGGTGGTGGGCGTCTTCCCGAAGGCAGACGCCGCCCTCGCCGACCGAGCGGTTGCCGCAGCGTCGGAGGCATTCGAGTCGTGGAAGCGGGTGCCGGCGGAGGAGCGGGTGGAGATTCTCTTCCGGGCCGCCGACATCATGCGTCGCCGCCGCCTCGAGCTCGCGGCGTGGATGGTCTACGAGGTCGGAAAGAGCTGGGGCGAAGCCGATGCCGACGTCGCCGAGGCGATCGACTTCCTCGACTATTACGGGCGGCTCATGCTCCACTACGCCTTCGACGAGTACCCGCTCGCCGACTACGAGCCCGAGGAGAACCGCGTGGTCTATCTCCCGCTCGGGGTCGGGGCCATCATCCCGCCCTGGAACTTCCCGCTGGCGATCCTGGCCGGAATGGCCTCGGCGGCGATCGTCGCCGGGAACACCGTGGTCCTCAAGCCGGCCAGCGAGTCGATGACCATCGGCTGGAAGTTCGTGGAGGTCATGGAGGAGGCCGGGCTCCCGCCTGGTGTCCTGAACTACATCACCGGCCCGGGCCAGGTGGTGGGACGCCGGCTCGTCGACCACCCCGGCGTCCGGTTCGTCTCGTTCACCGGCTCCAAGGAGGTCGGGATCGAGATCAACGAGCGCGCCGCCGAGGTCAAGCCCGGTCAGAAGTGGCTCAAGCGCGTGGTGGCCGAGATGGGCGGCAAGGACGCCATCATCGTCGACCGGGACGCCGACCTGGACGCGGCCGTCGAGGGCGTCACGCTCTCGGCCTTCGGGTACCAGGGACAGAAGTGCTCCGCCTGCTCCCGGGCCATCGTCGACGCCGAGATCTACGACGAGTTCCTGAAGCGGCTCGTCCAGCGGGCCGGCGAGATCGAGCCTGGGAAGGTCGCCGAGGGGGCCTGGATGGGACCCGTCGTGAGCGCCAGCCAGTTCCGGAAGGTCGGCGAGTACATCGAGGCCGGGAAGCGCGAGGGCGCTCTCGTCCTGGGCGGCCACTACGAGGACGCCGAGGGGTATTACGTGGAGCCGACCATCTTCGCCGACGTGAATCCGGAGGCGCGAATCGCGCGCGAGGAGATCTTCGGGCCCGTGTTGGCGGTGATCAAGGCACGCGACTTCGACGAGGCGCTGGCGATTGCCAACGACACCGAGTTCGGGCTGACCGGGGCCGTCTACACGAACGACCCCGACAAGATCCGGCGGGCGGAGGACGAGTTTCACGTCGGCAACCTGTACATCAACCGGAAGTGCACCGGCGCCCTGGTCGGAGTCCATCCGTTCGGCGGGTTCAACCTGTCGGGGACGGACTCGAAGGCGGGGGGCCGGGATTACCTGCTGCTGTTTCTGCAGCCGAAGTCCATCGCTCGCAAGAAGTGAAGCCCGCGCCTCCGGAGATCGATTGGCGCTGAGCGCGCAGGCGCGGCGGGACACGGCGCTCCTCTTCGGCTCCGTCGCCTCGTTCTTCCTGTCGGTCAGCATGCTGGTGCCGACACTCCCCCTCTACGTCCGGTCGCTGGGCGGAAGTCCGGTCCAGATCGGGCTCGTGGTCGGGAGCTTCTCGGTCGGGGTCCTGATCGTCCGCCCGTGGGTCGGTCACGCCGTCGACAGCCGCGGCCGGCGGCCGATCCTGCTCCTGGGCGGCCTGCTCGTGGTCGCCATGTCCCCCCTCTACATCTGGTTCACCGCGCTGGCGGCGATGATCGCCGTCCGGATCGTCCACGGGATCGGGCTCTCCGCGTTCACGAGCGGCTCCACGACCCTCGTCGCCGACCTCTCCCCGCCCGGTCGCCGGACGGAATTCCTGAGCTACCTCTCGACCGCGGGCATCCTGGCGTTCGCCCTCGGCCCGGTCGCCGGCATCGAGATCGCCGAGCGGTGGGGGTTCCGCGCGCTCTTCCTGGCGGCAACCGCCTGCGCGATGGTTTCGCTGGCCTGTGGCGCGGGCTTGAGCCGCTGGCCGCGTCCCCCGACGCGCACGTCCCGGGCGGACTATCGGAAGGCGCTCGTTCGCCGCGACGTGCTCGTCCCGACCGCGACCCTCCTCATGGTGACCCTGGCGCATGGCGGCCTGTTCGCGTTCGTCCCGATCCTTCTCGAGGAGCGGCTGTCGTTCGACTTCGGGCTTTTCTTCGTGGCCTACGCGGGGGCCTCGCTGATCATCCGGCTCGTGGTTGGACGGATCGCGCGCCTGTGGGGGGACGGCCCGCTCGTGTGGGCCGGCCTCGCGTCGTACGGGGCCGGCCTCGCCCTGGTCCCCTTCGTCCACGATACTTTCTCCATGATCGTGCCCGCCGCCCTTCTCGGGGTCGGGTTCGGCGCCTACCAGCCGGCGGTCTACGGGATCGTCGCCAACGCGGCCTCGGACCGGACGCGGGGGATGGTCCTGAGCATGTTCCTGGCCGCCTTCGACGCCGGCATGTCGCTGGGCGGCCTGGTGAGCGGCCCCGTGGTCGCCAGCTACGGCATCCCGGCCCTTCTCCACGGTCTCGCGGTGGTTCCCCTCGCCGCGGCGGCCGTGTTCGTGGTCGGGCTTGGGTGGATGCCCGCTCCCTGCCCCCCCGCCGCGACCGGCGAGGCGCGGGTGGCGACGTGAGGGGCCCCTGTCTCGTCGCGCTCGGCGCGGTTGGCCTGGGGCTGGCCGCCGCTCCGGGGATCGCGCAGCAGGCTCCACCGGGGGCGATCGTCGACCGGCCCTGGGAGGTGCGGTACGTGCTGGACGCCGCCGACTCGATCCTCAGCACTTCCGGTGCCGGTGTCAGCCTGGAGGCGTTCCGCGACGACACGGTCACCGGGGTCTTCCTGCGCGGCACGCACAGGGGCGAGGAGGAGTCGGTCGGGTTCGGCCGTGGCGCGGACCGGCTTCGCTACCTCTGGTTCTCGGTCGACGGGCCGCCGGATGTCGAGTACATCGTCCTCCTGTATGACCTCGACAGCGACCTCACGGCGGAGTTCCTCCTGCTCCGGACGATCGATCGGAACCTGAGCACCGACTGGGCCGTCGAGTACCGGGTCCCGGCCGTGCGGAACACCGTGTTTGAGATCGCGCTCCAGCCCGCCTGCACGCCGCCGCGCTGCGACCCGGCCACGTGGACGGAGCGGCCGCGTCAGGCGGTTGTCATGCCGCGTGGTTGGTTCGACCCGTGGAGCCCCCTCCTGTCGCTGGCCGCCGTGCGCGGCGAGCGCTGGCTGGGTCAGCCGGTGGCTCTACTCGGACCGCCGGGGACGGTCGCCCCGCCTTGACCCGGGGGCCGGCCCGCCGGGGACCGGAAGCGCTCGAATGGATGGACGCCGGCGCGGGCACCGACACCGAAGTCGCCGAGGCGTATCGGCAACTCGAGCTCGTCAACCGGCGGCTGGCCGGCTACCGCGCCACCTTGGGCCCGCTCGAACGCCACGCCGTCGGCCGACCGGCGTCGATCCTGGACGTGGCTGGCGGCGATGGGGGCTTCGCCGAACGCCTCGTCGAGCGGCTGGGGATGCACGGCGCGCCCGCCACGGCGTGGGTCCTGGACCTCGGCCGGGTCTCGACCACGATCGCCGCACGGCGGGCGCCGGCCCACGGTCGAATCATGGCCGTCCGCGGCGATGCACGGCATCTGCCCTTCCCCGACCGAAGCATCGACCTCGTCCACACGGCCGCCTTCTTCCACCACCTCGGGGTCGAGGACGCCGGCCGGGTCCTGTCCGAGATGTGCCGGGTAAGTCGTCGCGTCGTCCTCGTCAACGACCTCGTCCGGTCGTGGGTCGCCGTCGGGTCGATCTGGATCCTCAGCCGGCTCGTGAGCAAAAACCGGCTGATCCGGCACGATGGACCGCTATCGGTCATGAAAGCGTTCCGGCCCGGCGAGCTGCTCTCGCTCGCTCGCGCCGCGGGACCCGAGGCGGCCGGGTACCGGTGGGGGCTCGTCCGCACGTTCCCGTACCGCATGACGCTGGTGGGCGCGCGGATCGGAGTCCCGGCGCCGCGAGGGGCTCCGGATGGATGAGCCCCAAAAAAAAAGAAACGCGGCCCAAAAAAGGGCCGCGCTCTCTTGCGCTGGGATTCTCGTTCGAGTTACGACTTGAGCGTCGTAGCCGCGACGTCGAAGTTCTCGACCGACGGAGTCCCCTGGATCACGGACTTCAGGGTCTCGAGAACCTTCGGATAGGTCTTCGTCCGATATTCCTCGGCGTGCTCCTGGTTGTCCCAGAGGCTGATCCCGATGGCGCGGTCGTCGTTGACCATGGCCAGCTCGCCACGGAACCCTTCCTGCTTCTTCATCAGCGGCAGGACTTCCTTCTCCATCGTGCTCTTGAATTCCTGGCTCTTGCCAGGCTGGATCTCGAACCGAACGTTTCGCGTGTACTGTGTCATGGAGTTCCCTTCTTTGCCTCGCGAATGGGACGTCGTGGAGACGTCGGACAGGGATCGGTCGGCGAGACAGAGGCGGCCGTCCCCGATGGACTCACAAGGTACCGCCTTTGATCTCGTAAGTCAAGTTTTTTGAATAATTTACGAAATCGGCGAAGGAGGAGGCGCGGACCACGGAGCCCCCGCCGACCGGAGTCGGCGGGGGCTCCCGCCCGACGTGTCGGCGAACACCGACACGGTGTCCCTTGGGTCAGAAGTGCAGCTTGGTTCCGAGCTGGATCCTGCGCGAGTCACCCAGCCCACTCCGCGCCGTCCCGTCGAAGTTGAACAGGAGCGAGCCCACGGAGGGATCCAGGAAGTTGTCGGTGTTGGTCAGGTTGAAGACCTCGAAGATCGCCTCCAGCCCGATTCCCGGTGAGACGGGGAAGAGCTTGGAGACCCGGATGTTCCAGGTGAACAGCTCGTTCTCCTTGCGCAGGGTGTTGCGCTCGAGGATCGAGCCGTCCGGACAGATCCGCTCCTGGGGCGTCGCGGCGCGCTCGCCCGTCCCGGTGTTCCCGGCGCCGCACCTTTCGCTGATGGGCTGCGCCGAGGCCGCCTGGATGACGTTGTTCCAGTAGATGTTCCAGGGAAGCCTCACCAGCGTGTAGGCGTTGAACCGATGCCGCTGGTCGCGGTCGCTGTACCCGTACTCGGGGTCCAGATCGTCGGCCCGCGCGTAGCGGAAGATGAACGGATCACGCTCGTTGTCGTCGTCGGACTTGTCCCACGACAGCGTGTAGTTCGCCTCCATGTCGAGCCAGTCGGCGAGTCCTCCCTTGAGCCCGAATGTGACGCCGTTGTAGATCGAGTGTGCCGAGCTCTCGAGCACGGTGAGAGCGCCGATCCCGTTCAGCGTGTCCCCTGCTCCGGTGGGGGACCCGGGCGTCGCCGGTAGCCCGGTCGACCAGGGATTGCCGAACACCGGGTCGTTGCGGTTGACGAAGCGGAACAGGTTGTCGGTGTAGGCGAAGCTGTAGCCCAGATAGCCCGCCAGACGCGGTCCGAGCTTCTGTTCGTACTCCACCGAGGCCGAGTACGTCTGCGGGAGGTCGAGCTCCTTCTCCGGGATCTGCACCCCGGGCTGGAACGGCTGGACGTTGCTCGTGTCCAGCAGGTCGCCGTAGGCAGGAGGCGTCAGGCCGAAGTCGTTGAAGAAGCTGGCCCGGAAAATGGTCTGGCCGATCGCGCCGGACGAAGAGCGATGCTGCGCGAAGACGAGCATCGGAATCCGCGCCACGTATACCCCGGCGTTGCCGCGGATGACGCTACTCGCGTCACCGCTGACGTCGTAGGTGATACCGAAGCGCGGCTGGATGTTGTCCAGGTCGTCGGGGATCTCACCTTCCGACGGGAACTCCTGCCCGAGCTTGGTCTGGCCAATGAACGGCGCGTAGAAGAGCTCGTCCTGGGGCGGGATGTTCTCGGGATGGAACGTCCCCTCCCAACGCACGCCATAGTTGACCGTCACCTTGGGGCTCGGGTTCCAGGTGTCCTGGGCGTAGAAAGCGACCTCGTTGACGCTGAAGCTCTGGGATCCGGCCTGCTCGGCCGATGTCAGCGGGGGAACGGGGGCGAACTGGAGGAAGAGAAGCAGCGGTCCCCAGTCGTTGGTGTTGGGGCCGCACGTCACGCCAACGCCGGCCGCCCCGGCGTTGGGTCCGCTCAGGCACTCCACGTAGCCCGGCCCCTGCTCCACGTAATTGATGAAGCCGTCCACGCTCGAGAAGATGTAACGCCCAGAGGCGAACCCGATGAACGTCTGGTCGATCGCCGTCCGGTTCCACTCGGCGCCGAACTTGTAGAGGTGGTTGCCCCGTGCGATGGTCAGGTTGTCGTTGACCTGCCAGCGCGTGTCGAAGGCCGGATCGATCGGCAGGAAGAACGGCAGCCCCCACCGAAAACCGTCCACGAAGTCGGCGCCGGTGTCGGGGAACGGCTGTCCGGGAGCGATCTCCGGGCCTTCGTAGGGACGGGGCCGATCCTCACGAGCCCACTGGAAGCGGAACTCGTTGGCCAGCGTCGATGACAGCTGGCTGTGCAGCGCGGCGTTGATGGCGTGCGAATGGTCACGCTCGATCCCGTTGGCGCTTTGACCCCAGGAATCCACGTCGAAGGTGCCGTTCAGCTGCTCGGAGTCCGTGTAGTTGTACTTCGCCTCGAAGTTATTGCGGTCGTTGAGAATCACGTCCAACTTGCCGAAGAAGGCTTTGGCGTCGTTGGTACGGCTGATCGGCTCGAAGTCGTTGGCCAGTTCCGGAAACTGCTCTTCGAAGAAATCGATGAGCTTCTGGAGCTCGCCGGGCTGCTGGACCTGGTCGAAGCGGTCGATCTGCTTGGTCTGGTCGAACTCCTGCTGGTCGTAGCTCAGGAAGAAGAACGCCTTGTCCCTCTTGAGCGGACCCCCCATCGTGAATCCGAACTGGTTCTGGTGGAAGTCGGGGTTGCCCCCTCCCCGCGCCAGCTCCGAGGACAGCTCGTCGAACTGCCCGAAGTAGTGGGCGGTTCCCTCGAACTCATTGGTTCCGGACTTGGTGAGGACGTTCACGAACCCGCTCGACGAACGGCCGAACTCCGCCGGCGCCCCGGCGTTCACGACCACGATCTCCTCGATCGCGTCCTGGTTGAAGGTGAAGGCCGGTCGCTGCCCTCCCCGCTGCTCGCCGAAAAACGGGTTGTTGAAGTCGGCGCCGTCCACGGCCACGTTGTTGAAGATGCCGCGCTGCCCGTTGAACGTGAGCTCGTCTCCGTCAGGTCCCTGAACGACGGCCGCCCCCGGCGTCAGGAGCGTGAAGTCCAGATAGTTCCGGCCGTTGTTCGGCAACCCCTGGACGACGTCCTCGTCCAGGCGCTGGGAGTTGCTCACGTCCGTGGGATCCACGACCGGGGCCTCGAGCACGGCGACGATCTCCTGCACTTCGAGCGGCTGGAACCGGAACTCCAAGTTCACGGTCTCGCCGAGACGGACCACCACCTGCTCCGCCTCCGCGTCGCCGATCACGCTCGGCGACTGGACGAGAATGTCGTAGTGGCCGGTCGGGAGCTGCGGGGCGACGAATACGCCGATGTCGTTGGTGTCGAGCGTCCTCCGCAGGCCCGTCTCGCGATGGGACAGGATCACGCTCGCGTCCGTGACCAGCGCGCCCTGCGGATCGTACACGGTTCCGCGGATAATGCCCGTCGTCGCCTGCGCCTGCGCGAATAGGCTCGCGGGAAGAAGCAGAAAACAGGGCAGGAGAGCGTGCGGCCACAGTCGCCGCGCTCTCGGGAAGTGGCTCATCGGGTCCTCCGGGTCGGGGTGCCCGTCTGGGTGGGGAAGACGTGTCGTGACGCTCGACTCTAACCAAGGTCGCCTTTGGCACGCAATAGTAGGTCCCGAAACCGCGCGGTCAGGTGTTCCGAATCTCGCGCGGCGCGCCGCCACCGGACACCCTCGCGGCCAGGAACTCGACCGCCCGGGCCTCGGCCCAGGACCGGGCCGACCATGGCGGCCCCTCGACGAATCCCACGTGCCCGCCGGCCGCGGTGAAGACACAGCGGACATCCGGCGAGGCTGCCCGGCAGGCTTTATCGAGGACCCATCGGGGCAGGAAGGGGTCGTCGGCCGCACTGACCAGGAGGGTCGGCACCCGGATCCGTCCGAGGAAGGCCAACGACGAGGACCGGGCGTAGTAGTCGGCGGCGTCCGCGAACCCGTGGATCGGCGCCACGGCCGCGTCGTCGTACTCACGGAAGCCGCGCGCCGTCCTGACCCTCTCGACGTCGACAACGCCCGGATGACGGGCGTCGTAGTCGAGCGCCTTCTCCTTGAGGCTTTCGAGGAAGTACCGGGCGTAGTGCGGCCCGACACCCCTCTCCAGGTGGTCCGCGGCGGCAGCCAGGTCGTAGGGGGCGGAGATCGCGGCCGCCCCGCGGACGGCCGGCGGGACGGAGACCCCACGCTCGCCAAGCCACTTGAGGAGGACGTTGCCGCCCATCGAGACACCGGTCACAACGAGCTCGATCCCGGGCTCCCACGAGGCCAGCGTCTCGACCACCCATTCCAGGTCGCTCGTCTCGCCCATGTGGTAGAGCCGTTTCCCCCGGTTGGGCAGGTACGACCCCGGCCGGCCCCCGGCCGGCCGCGCACACGAGCGGAAGTTGAGCGCGATCCCGCGCCAGCCCCGTTCCCGGGCGAGGTGGAGGAGGCCGTGCATGTAGAGCGATTCGCTGCACCCCTCGAGCCCATGGAGCGCGAGAAGGACCGGCGTGCCCGGAGGGCCGTCGAGCCGGTCCAGGTGGAGCTCGTCGCCATCGGGGGTCTCCCACGTCTCGCGTCGCAAGACGACCCGGGGGCCGCGCCGGAGGACCCGGCTCCAGAGCGTCTGCAGATGTCCGCCCGGGAGCCATCGCGCGGGGCGGAACGGGTCCGCCGTGGCCCACGGGCCCGCCGGTCGCACGCCGTCGCCGGTCACCATGCGGCCGCCATCATGGCCAGGAGAAGGGCGCTGTTGGCGTAGGCGACACGCATGACCGCCCGATGGGAGGGCGGCCTCCGGCCCGCAGCCGTCGACACCGCGATGGCGAGCGCCGCCACGATGACCGCGTACACTGCGACGACCGGGAGCCCCAGCGCGCCTCCACAGAGCGCGACGACGAGGAACCAGGCGCCCCCCCAGGCCAGCGTCCCGCGGACCCCGAGCGCCGCCGCCAGGGTCCGGTCGCGACGCGACGCGTCGGCCTCCAGCTGGTAGACCTGCGTGAACGGGTAGAGGGCCGCCACCGCGGCGCAGGCCGCCGCGAGGGACCATAGATCGAGGCCGGCGAGCGGCGGGCGGCCGCCGGCCGCCGTCCACCCCAGGAACCATCCGAGCCCTCCCTGCCCGCCGACGATGGCGAATGTCGAAAGCCACGCCGAGCGCTTCCACCGGGTCCGGGGGTGGGAGTAGGCCGTGAAGATCCCCCACAACACGACGTACGCCGCAGCGAAGGCCCAGCCGATCAACGGCGCGAGCGCCGCGCCCGACGCCTGGAGGGCCGTGCTACCTCGCGCCAGCCCGCCCGGCACGGACGGCGGGCGGGCGAGGCCGCCGATCGGCCCCGTGTCGCGGTCGTAGGCGGTATTGTAGGCATTGGCGCCGGGGTACAGAGCCAGGTGGACGAGGAGGAACCCGAGCGTGGTCCGGCCCGTCCAGTCCGCGCCCCACAGGGCGCCCCACACGAAGATGGGCGAGAGGACGAACACGAACGGGAAGCGCAGGTGGAGGAGGATCTCTCCCATCTCCCGCAGGCGAGCGACCCGGACCCCCTTCAAGACCGGTCCGCGAGCATTTCCTGGAATCGCTCCAGCTCGAGGCGCTCGAGGCGGCTGCGCGGCTCGAGAGCCATGGCCTCGCGGACCAGGGCCCGGGCCTCGTCCGGGCGTTCCATGGCGAGACGGGTGCGGGCGAGCTCGACGCGGGCCGTGACGCTCTCGGGGTCGAGCTCGACGGCCCGCCTCAGCAGGGCCGCGCTCTCCTCCAGGGACACCTCCGGGAAACCGCCGAGGAACGTGCGGGCGATCGCCTTGGCCACCGGATGGACGGTGGCGAGCTCGCGGTGGAAGGTTCCCAGGAAAACGTACGGCGCGTAGTCGGACGGATCCAGCGCCCTCGCCCGCTCGATCTCGTGATACGCCTGGCGACCCAGCTCGATCACCTCCCCTGCCCTCTGGACGCGATAGGCGTAGCCCAGGTGCCGGCCGTAGCGGCCCAACGCGATGGCCAGCGCGGTGTGCGCGCGGCTGACCTCGGGGCCGTGGCGAACCGCCCGGCGCGCGATCACGACCGCTTCCTTGAGGCGCGCCTCGTCTCCTTCGTGGCCGGAGATTTCCTCCGCCAGGGCGGAAAGCCCCATCGATGTCTTCCAGAGGAGGGCGACGTCGCGCGGCTCTCCCGCCAGGCCGGTCTGCCAGACCTCCACCGCAGCCGCCGTCCGGCCTGCGCGCATCAGGCTGTCCCCCTGAATCGCGGCCGATTGGGCCGGCGACGTCGAGGCCGCGTCCTGCGCCCGAGCCGTCCCGGCCCCGAGCAGGCCGACCGCGCAGGCCGTGGCCAGCCGCGTCCCACGCATCGCTAGTCGATCTCCTCGAGGAGCTCGCGTGCCTCTCGCAGACGGATGCGGTCGGCTTCCTCTCGTGGGGCCAGCTCCAGCGCCGCCTCGAGCTCGCGCCGCGCGTCCGTCTCGCGGTCCAGCTCCAGGTACGTGCGGGCCAGCTCGACCCGCGGCGTGATGTACTCGGGTTCCAGCCGCACGGCCCGCCCCAGGTGCGCGGCGCTCCCCTCCTCCGACGCCTCGGGGAGGCGCCCGAAGAACGTGCGCGCAAAGGCCTTCAGGAACGGGTTGAGCGTGGCCAGCTCGCGCTCCAGGATCCCGAGCACGACGAACGCGGCGAAGTCGGAAGGATCGAGCCGCGCCGCGAGCTCCGCTTCCGACCGGACCTCTCGCGCGAGCTCCACCTTCCGCTTTCCGCCCTCGAAGAGGGCCAGCCGACCGAGCGCGGCGGCGAGGGTGGCGTGCGGGCGGGCCGCCTCGGGCGCTGCGCGGACCGAACGGCGCGCCAGGTCCACGGCCTCCCGGTACGCGACCTCGTCGCCCTCCTTTCCCGGCCGCTCCTCGGCCAGATTCAGAAGCGCGCGCGAGGTCTTCCAGAGAAGAGCGGGGTCGCCGGCGGCGGCCGCCAGCCCCTGCCGGTACGCGGCGACCGCCTCGGACGTCTTGAACGCCGCCATGAGGCTGTCCCCCCGGGCGGCGGCGACCGGGGCTGCCTGCGCGATCGCCAACGTCGCGTTCACGAGGACGACCACCCCCGCGAGCAGGGCGTCTGCGGGCCGGACGGCCGTGACACTGGGGATCGCGCGGCGCATGGGGAATCTCCCTCCCTACCCGGACCGCTTCCGGCCCGTTCCCGGGACGCTATAACGGTAGCGCATAACCGCGGGTCGCCTCGAGCCGCCGCTGAACCCGCCGGGCCACGCCCTCGAGCTCCTCCCGCTCGTCCACCAGGTTCAGCGAGTCGGTGTCGACGACCAGAACAGGTGCGAGGTCGAAGCGGCCGATCCAATCCTCGTAATAGAGGTTGAGGCGCTCCAGATACGGCGTGGGGATCTCCTGCTCGAAGTCCCGGCCACGGGTACGGATCCGATCCTCGAGCACGGCAACGGACGTCCGCAGGTACACGAGCAGGTCGGGCGGCTCGAGAAACTGCGTCATGACCGAGAAGAGCTCGCGGTAGTTCGCGTAGTCGCGGGCGTCGAGATGGCCCATGTCGTGGAGGTTCCGGGCGAAGATCTCGGCGTCCTCGTAGATCGTCCGGTCCTGGATCACCGACTCCGGCGCGGCCAGGATCTCCTGGTGGTGCTGGAACCGCTTGGAGAG
>Ga0299913_10003943_pt1 | contig 12337 bp, 12 predicted proteins | sample RVTome_9_FD_201360 | JGI IMG/M metagenome (GOLD analysis project Ga0299913, IMG submission 201360) | Soil microbial communities from uranium-contaminated site in the Upper Colorado River Basin, Wyoming, United States - RVT155D38 (version 2) ... | reverse complement strand
CGGGCCGGAGCTCCCGGAGGTGCTGCACGGGCTCGAGCTCGACGTCCCCGCGGGCACGACCGTCGCCCTCGTCGGGCACACCGGCGCCGGCAAGTCGACGATCGCGAAGCTGATCGCGCGCTTCTACGACCCGACCGAGGGCCGGATCACGATCGACGGCCACGACCTGCGCGACGTCACGCAGCGCTCGCTCCGGCGCCAGCTCGGGATCGTGCCCCAGGAGGGCTTCCTCTTCGGCGGCACCGTCGCGGAGAACATCGCCTTCGCGCGCCCCGACGCAGAGCCGGAGGAGATCGCCGCCGCCGCCGAGGCCGTGGGCGCGCACCGCTTCGTCCTGGAGCTCGAGGACGGGTACGGGACCCAGCTCGGCGAGCGCGGGACGCGGCTCTCGCTCGGGCAGCGCCAGCTGATCGCCTTCGCGCGCGCCCTGCTCGCGGACCCGCGCATCCTGATCCTGGACGAAGCCACCTCCTCGGTCGACATCGGGACCGAGCGGCAGATCGAGCAGGCGTTGCGGCGGCTCCTCGCCGGTCGCACGGCGTTCGTGATCGCGCACCGCCTCTCGACGATCCGCGACGCCGACCTGATCGTCGTGCTCGAGCACGGCCGCGTCGTCGAGCAGGGCACGCACGACGAGCTGCTCGCGCGGCGCGGCCTGTACACGAGCCTCTACGGCGACTGGGCCGACGAAGTCGCCTAAGAGCTCCTAACGCAATGAAGCTCTGAGTCGCCGGAGCACGCTGGGCGGCGCGATGCGGCGTCCTCAGTCGCGCCGATATACCCGTATATCGACGCTCCCTGCGTCCTTGCCTCGCACCACCCAGCGCACCCCGGCGACGAGACCTCACTACGTTAGAAGCTCTAACCTGTGCCTGTGAACACGCGCGAGGAGGCCGCCGCGAGCCCGGAGCTCGCGAGCTGGAGCCGGCGGCTGGTGGCGCTCGTCCTCGACGCCGCGCTCCTCGCGGTGATCGTGCTCGCGACGATGATCGCCGCCGGCGTTCCGCTCGAGGACGTGAACGCGACGCTCCTCGACGGGAGCTCACTCACCGTGATCGCGCTGTTCGTGCTCCCGGAGGCGATCTACGACACGGCGATGATCGGCGCGCGCAACCAGACGTTCGGGAAGATGGCGCTCGGGATCAAGGTCGTCGACGCCGAGAGCCGCGCGCCGATCGGCTACTCGCGTGCGTTCACGCGCTGGCTCTCGACCGCATTCCTGTGGGCGCTCTTCACGGTGCCGGGAGTCGTCGACCACCTCTGGCCGCTCCGCGACCGGCGCCGCCAGACCTTCCACGACAAGTTCGCCCGCAGCGTGGTCGTGCGGACATGACCGACCTGGACAGGGAGACCGAGGAGCGGATCGAGGCGCCGGTCTCCGCCGAGGCGGTGCGCGAGACGCGCCTGACGCCCGCGGAGGCGGTCGAGAAGATGAAGGTCAGCCTGCCGGTCCGCGGCAACCGCAAGCTGCGCAAGCTGCTCGAGCGCGTCAACGACGACAAGCAGGTCAAGGGCTGGTGGCACGTCTCGAACGTGAACGCCGTCGTCCGGCTGGAGATCAACGACCACTCCTGGGTGCACATCCAGATCGTCGCCAACATCGCCCTCAAGCTCCTGCGCCAGCTGACGAAGCACGGCGTCGAGCCCTCGTCCGTGCGCGACTTCGGCCTCGAGCAGGACGACGCCGAGGTGATCGTCGCGCTCGCAGCCCTCTTCCACTGCGTCGGGATGTCGGTGCACCGGCACGGGCACGAGGACTTCTCGCTCTTCCTCTCCGAGCCGAAGATGCGCGAGCTGCTCGAGGGGATCTACGAGGAGCCGGAGCTGACCGTCGTCGTCTCCGAGGTCCTGCAGGCGATCACGAGCCACCGCGCCGACGGGCAGCCGCTCGCGCTCGAGGCGGGCATCCTCCGCGTCGCCGACGCGCTCGACATGGCCGAGGGACGCTCGCGGATCCCGTTCGAGAAGGGGCGCGTCTCGATGCACTCGCTCTCGGCGGCGGCGATCGACGACGTCTCGATCGCGGACGGCGCCGAGCGGCCCGTGAAGATCGAGATCGTGATGAACAACTCGTCCGGTCTCTTCCAGGTGGACGGGCTGCTGAAGGCGAAGCTGCGCGGCTCGGGGCTCGAGCCCTACGTGGAGGTGATCGCGCACATCGACACCGAGGCGGAGAAGCGGCTCGTGCCCGTGTACCGGCTGGAAACGTAGGCGCTAAACTGGCCTGCGCACGACGGTGCGGGATCGTCTAATGGTAGGACGCTCGGCTCTGGACCGAGTAGTCTAGGTTCGAATCCTAGTCCCGCAGCTCGACGAAAGCCCCGCTCAGGCGGGGTTTTGTGCGGCTCTGTTCTTTCCCGCTATACTCCTGAAACGGTCGCAAAGGACGTTTGTGGTTTCCCGCGGCGCGGCGCGCGGGATCCGGGCGTGTCTCTCCCCCTCGAGCGCACGCCCACCCAAGCAGGCGGCGGGGCCCTTCGGGGCCCCTTCGCCGTCCCGAGTGCCCGGTTTTTCCCGCAAGCTGCACCGCCGAGCTTTGCCCCGGCGAGGCAACCGTGATATGCCGTGCGGTGATGGGCCTGCTGGGACGCCGCGCCGCGCTCCGGCCGCTGGACGAGGCGGCCGCCTACGCGCGCTGCCACGGCAGCCGCGAGAACGACGTGCGGATCGTCAAGCTCCCGCCGCGGCGGCCGCGCTACGACGTGCTCGCGAGCGGCGAGGAGTTGCGGGAGCTCTTCGAGCAGCGGCTCGACGCCCGCGAGCCCGAGACCGCGTAGGTCCACGCAGAAAGGGCTCCGAGGAGCCCGTCCTGCGTCGCTGCCCGGCGACCTAGAGCCCGGCGAGGCGCGGCCGCTTCGCGTAGGCGAAGCCGAGCCCCAGGGCCAGTGCGAGCACGATCCCGCCGATCGCCAGCGAGAGCCCGCCATCCCACTCGAGGCGCCTGCCGCTGCTCGCAGGCTCCCCGCCGGCGACCGCGATCGGCTTCGGGAAGTCGGTCACGCCCGGGATGAACACCTGCGCGGCGGAGGCGGCCTGCGCGACCGACGCCTTCGACTTGGCATCCTCACCGACGATCATCGCCGCGGAGAACGCGAGCTCGGCGTCGATCCCCGCCGACAGCGGTACACCGGTGTCCTGGTCGACGAGCCCGGACCAGCCACCTGCGGTCACGTAGCGGTTGCCGTCGGCGCCCTCGTCGAACTTGGCGGCGGCCGGCGACGCGAACGCCGCGAACGCGAGCCCGAGCGCGAAACGCCGGAGCCAGCGGTGCCTTCTGCGGTACGTCATCTCTGCTCCTCCTCCTTGCTTCGACCCCTGCCTGAGCCCGCTAGACGGAGGAGGCCTGCGCTTTCTTCCCTTTCGTGACGAATCGCGCTTGAATCCCCCGTGCCGCCATGACGACCGAGGTCACCGACGCCCAGCTCGTCGGGCGCTGCCGGGCCGGCGAGCCCGCCGCCTGGAACGAGCTCGTCGAGCGGTTCTCGCGCTACGTGTACGCGATCGCCGTGCGCGCCTACCGCCTCCCCGAGCACGATGCGGAGGACGTCTTCCAGGAGGTCTTCGCGCGCGCCTACGAGCGGCTCGGCTCGCTCCGCGACGACGGCGCGGTCCGCCCGTGGCTGGCGCAGCTGACGCGGAACGCGTGCGTCGACCGGCTGCGCGCGGGCGCGCGCGAGCAACTCGTCGACGAGCCGCCGGCCGAGGAGGCCGACGCGATGCTCGAGCAGCTCGACGAGGCGCTCGACGTCCACGAGGGGCTGCGCGGGCTCTCCGGCGACTGCCGCGAGATCCTCGACCGCTTCTTCGCACGCGACGAGAGCTACCGGACGATCGGCGAGGCGCTCGACCTCCCCGCGGGGACGATCGCTTCGCGGATCTCGCGCTGCCTCGGCAGGTTGCGCGAGCGGCTCGAGGGAAGAAGAATGGCTCCGGACCCGTCTGGAGAGCGGTGAGCGCCATGGTCCCACACGACGAGGAACGGCTCGGCGAGCTCCTGGGCCTGCTGCCCCCTGCCCCGCCGGGGTGGGTGCAGGCGGCGCAGGAGCTCCGCGTCGCACGCTTTGGGCTCGACGAGATCGTCGAGCGCGCACGTGCGGACGCCGCCTTCCGGGCGAGCCTCGTCGCCGACCTCGAGGCCGCGCTCGCCGCGGCAGGGTACGAGCCGAGCGCGGATCTCCTCGACGCGTTGCGCGCCCACCTGCCCGAGCTCGGCTGATGGGCCTCTACGACCGCGACCTGCGCGTGCTGATGGACGAGATCGCAGGCCCCTCCCCCGCTCCCGGCGCCGGCGCGGTCTCGGGCGTCGTGATCGCGATGGCGGCGGGGTTGATCGCGTCGGCCGCGCGCCGCACCGCCGACTGGCCGGAGGCGAAGGGGGTCTCCGCGCAGGCGCAGGCGCTGCGCGCGAGGGTCGAGCGGCTGGCCGAGGCGAACGAGGAGGCCTACCTCGAGGCGCTGGCGCTGATCGAGGGCGCGGCCGAGGACGGCACCCGAGACGCGGCGATCGGGAAGGCGCTCGATACCGCCGCGGAGCTGCCGCTCTCGATCGCCGAGTGCGCGTACGACGTGGCGCTGCTCGGCGCCGAGGCGGCCCAGCACGCCGCTCCCGGCGGCGCCGAGGACGCGGCCGCCGCCGCCGTGCTCGCCGAGGCGGCGGCCAGGGCTTCCGCCGGGCTCGTCGCGGCGAACCTCGTCTCCCGGCCCGGCGACGAGCGCGTGCAGCAGGCGCAGCGGCTCGCCGAGGCCGCGACGGACGCCGCGAGGCGCGCCGTCGCGGCGTCTTCGTCCCGGTAGCGAAGCTGTTCGGGCCGCGAAGCGACCCCTTCAGGGATTTACGCGCGATGAGCATCCGCTTTCGCGGATGCTCATCTTGCGCTGACTAGTAGTCGACGGCGGGCCGGAACGCGAGGCGCGTCCGGCGCCGCAGCCGGAACCGGCGCCGCGGCTCGTCGCTCGCGGTGCTCACGAGGTGGGCCAGCCGGGCCCGCTCCGCCTCGCGGAGCATGTCGGCCTGCCGGTAGCGCGCGATCTCGTGCATCAGGGTCGGGTGCATGCGGGCTCTCCTTTTCCGTCGCTGACCCACACGACGGAGCAGCGCCTCCGAATCTTCCCTCCCCGTCCGAAAGAGACGGATGGTGTCCGGTTCAGCCGCGCGGGAGGGCGTCGACACGGTGGATCCAGGCCTCGAGGCGGGGGTAGCGGCCGTCGAGCCGCATCGCGTCCCGGAGCACCTCGTGGAAGCGGTGCTCGTCGCCCTCCTCCCAGACCGCGGCGTACTTGAGGAAGGGAAAGACGGTCACGTCGGCGGCGCTGAGCCCGTCGCCGAAGAGGTAGTCGCGGCCGTCGAGGAGGGCCTCGAAGCGGGGCAGCGCGCCGGCGATGCACCGCTCCAACTCCGCGATCCGCTCCCGGTCCGGCTCGGGCTTCGCCTCCTCGGCGACGATCAGGTTCGGCGGCCGTTTCCAGAGCCCGTTGAACCAGTCCAGGAACGCGCGCAGCTCCTCGCGCCGGGCGGGGTCGCGGGGGAAGAGCGGCGGCTCGGGGAAGCGCTCCTCGAGGTACTCGAGGATCACGGGCGAGTCGCTGAGGACGCGCTCGCCGTCGACGAGCACCGGCACGAGCTCCTGTCCGCTCACCCTGACGACCTCGCTGCGGTCGCCGGGGTCGACGTCGACCCACTCGGCCTCGACCCCCTTGTGCGCGAGCGCCAGCCCGACGCGCTCGACATTCGTCGAGAACGGGATCCGGTAGATCCTCAGCACCGGACGAGGATCTCGTCGAGCGGTTTCCGCTCCAGGTCCGGAACGGTGCAGCCTGCGGCGGGAAAGCCGACCGGGATCACGCAGAACGGCCGCTCGTTCGCCGGTCGCCCCAGCAGCGAGCGCACGAACGCCATCGGGCTCGGTGTGTGCGTGAGCGCGACCAGCCCCTCTTCGTGCAGGGCGGCGAGCAGGAAGCCGACGGCGATTCCCACCGACTCGCGGGCGTAGTAGTGCTTCCGCTTCGACCCGTCCGCCGCCAGTCCGTGCACGTGCTCGAACACGACGATCACGTACGGGGCGTCGGTCAGGTGAGGCTTGTGCTCGTCGGTGCCGAGCGGAGCGAGAGCCTCCAGCCACTCCTCCGACATCCGCCCCTCGTAGTTGCGGCGCTCCTCTTCCTCCGCCGCCGCGCGCAGGCGCTGCTTGAGCTCGGCGTCGGAGACGACGACGAACGTCCACGGCTGCTGGTGCGCCCCGGAGGGTGCGGTCCCGGCGGCCGCGATCGCCGACTCGACGAGCTCCCATGGCACCGGCTCCGTCGAGAACTGCCGCACCGAACGCCGGCGGCGGTACCGGGCCAGGAGCCCGGCCGCCGCGCGCAGCTGAGCACCGGCTTCCGGCCGTTCGTACGCGAGGGGGACGAAGGGGTAGGGCTCCACGCGGAAACCCTACCCCCGGCGTTCGGCTACTCCTCGTACTCGGAGCAGTACGGAGCCGTCGCGTCGTAGGCCTGCGACGTATCGTGCGTGACCGCACGGAGCGCGTCGATGCGGCCGTTGCCGAAGCACTCGTCGTACCCCGGCAGGCCCTGGTCGATCGCCGTTCCCTGCAGGTACGACTCGACTTTCGTCGGCGACAGCTTCACGTCGCCGTCCGCGCCGAGCGTGCCGAACTGGCTGACGATCAGCGCCGCGACGCCGGCCGCGTGCGGCGACGCCATCGACGTCCCCTGCAGGCAGGCGTACAGCCCACCCGGGATCGTCGAGGGAACGCCGACGAGGCAGTTCCCGTTCGCCGTCCCGCCCGGCGCCGTCACGTCCGTCGCACCGGTGCCGTAGTTCGAGTACCCGGCCTTCTGCTTCTCCCGGCCGAGCGCGGCGGTGCCGATCACTCCTTGCGTCTCCGCCGGCACGACCTCGCAGTTGTTCTCGGTGCCGCTCGGCTGCGCGAGGTCCTCGTCGGAGTTGCCGAGCGCCGCGACCGGGGTCACGCCCTGGTTCCGCGCGTACTGCACCGCCCGCTCGACGGCGAGCCGGAAGGAACGCTGGACGGGATCGTCCATGCACTTGAACTCCGTCGACTGCTGGAACTCGTCGTCGTCGACGAAGAAGCTCATGTTGATCACGTCGAGCTTCTCGTCGCCGGCGTACGTGATCCCGTCCACGACCGCGCTCGCATAGCAGTGGCCGCTCGTGTCGCAGACCTTGACCGGGACGAGCGTCACGTTCGGTGCGACGCCGACGAGCCCGAGCCCGTTCGCCCGCGCGGCGATCGTCCCGGCGACGTGCGTGCCGTGGAACTGGTTGTCGACGCACGGGTCGGGCGTGCCGACACCCGGGCCGTCCGGGACGAACGCGATCGAGTTGCGCCCACGGGCGCAGTCGACGTTCGAGACGAGCCCCTTGCGGAAGTCGGGGTGCATGCCGTCGATGCCGGTGTCGAGGACGCCCACGTCGACCGCGGGGATACCCCCCTGGATGTCGTGCGCCTCGTCGGTGCGGATCTGCTGCATATCCCACTGAGCCGCTTCCAGCGGGTCGTCCTGAGGTTCCGGAGCCGACGCCGTCACGCCCTGCCAGCCGAAGTCGGCACCCACGGACTCGACGAGTGAGGACGCGGCGAGAGTCGAGGCGAAGGTCGCGCTCGGCGAATGCACGAAGAGCACGCCGATCTGGTTCGAGAGGTCGTTCGCGACCGTGCCTCCGGCCGCAGCCACGGCCGCCGAGATCGCGGCCTCCGTGCCGGTCGCGGCGAACCCGTCCCCTCCCTGCGTGCCGGCGAGCACGACGAGGTAGCCCTGCGTCCCGGCCGCCGAGGTCGACGAGCCCGGGACCGCGCCGGACACCCCGGCGAGCACCACCGCCGCCAGCGCCCCGATCCACGTCTTCTTCATCTCAGATTCCCCCCATCGTCGGTTACGGAGCGAGCAGCCCGCCGCTGACCTCGACGTTGCCCTTGAGCAGGACGCCGCCGGCGGCCCAGCCGTCGCCGAGCACGATCCGGAAGGCGTCGGCCTCCTTGCCGACGTCCTCCACCTCGACGAAGAACGAGATCCCGGGCTTGCCGTCGACCGTCGCGCGCCCGGTGATCGCGGCGGTCGAGCCCGCGATCGTGAGCGAGTCGATCGCCGTCGCGTCGACCTTCCGGCCCGACGCCTTGTCCCTGAAGCTCAGCGTCCCCGCCGGCGTGGCCTGGCCGGTGACGTAGGTGACGTCGAGCCCGAACGTGGCCTTCCCGCCCTTGGACGGGCCGGAGAGGATCGACAGCTCGGCGAGCTCACCGGGGGCCTGGCCGCCGCCCTTCGCGCGGCCGGGAGTGTTCGTCGGCCGCACCAGGCAGCCGGCGCCCTCGCACCGGGTCAGCGAGAAGACGTCGAAGCCCCGGGCCATGTCGCCCGTGTAGACGAAGCCCTTGTACTCCTTCGCCGACCACGTGTCGGCGCCGGGCATCACGTTCCAGCCGAGCGTGTTCCCCCACGTCGAGCGCGGGTCCTCGGCGACGCCGTCGGTCGAGCTCGAGGGGCCGGAGAAGTCGACGTGCCACGTGCCGGCGCCGTAGTGCGCGGTCACGAGCTGCCGCCCGGGCAGCCGCGAGACGCCGTCGAAGCCCGGCGCGATCTCGCCCGGCCCGGCGCTGCCGTTGCCGCCGTTCCGGAAGACGTGGATCGTGCACCCCCGCTCGGTGCGGCCGATCGCCGTCAGCGCGGGCGCGAGCGGATCGGGCGCGAGCACCGGGTTCGGGTAGAGCCAGGAGCCGAGCTTGCGCGGCTCGCCGTCGACGCTCCAGAAGTGCGCGGCGCCGATCTTCCCGCTCGGACCCTCGTTGCAGCGGGTCTCGGTGATCCCACCGCCGGCCTCGTCGGTGATCACGAGCACCTTGCCGTCCGAGCTCGTGTCCGACTGGTGCGAGAGCTGGATCACCTGGCCGTCCGCGCCCTGCTCGGCCGTGGCCGCGTTCGGGATCGTCGCCTCGACGGTCGCGGCCCGGTTCCAGATGTCGGTGACGTCGAGGATCCGGGTCGAGTCGAGACCCGCGCTGTAGAGCGTGTTCCCGTCGCGCGAGAAGGAGACGTCATGCGCGTCGTCCGCGACCGTCTCCGGGATCGTGCGCACGAGCGTGGCCGGCGCGGACCGGATGTCCACGACCTCGATTCCGTTGAACGAGGTGTTGACGGTCAGCCAGTCGCCGCTCGGGTGGATCGTCGTCGTGTGCGCGCCCGCCGAGCCGAGGCTAGAGAGGTAGCAGTCGACGAGCTGTGTCTCGAAGGTCGCCGTCTCCGGGTCGAAGACGAGCCGGACGATGTCGACGCCCGCCCGCGTCTGGCCGGTCGTGCCCGAGCCCTTCTGGCGCAGGCAGGCCGAGGTCGCGCCGGAGACGCCGAGCGAGTCGAAGCCGAGCACGAGCACGTCGCCGCTGACCTGGACGTCGTTCTGGTAGCCCGGGTCGGTGTACCCGCCCGCCGAGACGGGGTGCGCGGGATCGGTGACGTCGAAGATCCGCGTCCCCGCGCCCATCGTCCCGACGAAGGCGTAGTCGTGGACGGTGCCGTCGGCGGCGCGGCGCGACTGGAACTCGATGTCGGTGCCGACGAAGCCGCACACGTTCGCGACGTGCGCGATGTTCTTCGCCGCCCGGGGCGGGAGGCCCGGTGTCGAGACCGCCTCGCACGGCAGCGCGACGTTGCGCACCGGGTCGAGCGGGTCGCTCGTGACCGCCTTGCCGGCGGCGATGGCGCCGCCGGCGGCGAGCGCGGCGGCGAGCAGCACGATCCTGGAGCGCATGATCATTCCTCCCAGAGGCGAACGTCGTCGAAGGTGCCCGGGCCGACCAGCTTCACCCGGACCTGGGTCGTGCCCGCGAGCGCGGTCAGGAGACCGGTCGCGGGTGTCTCGGCGAGCACGACGCCGAGCGGGGACAGCTGCTGGAGCAGGGCCGTGCCGCCGGCCTGCTCGAGCGCGAAGCCGTAGCTCAGCCCGGCGGTGACGGGGATCGGGTCGCTCGTCCACGAGCCGCCCGAGCCGGCCGAAGCCTGCTCGTCGTCGTGACCGGTGTCGCCGGACCCGGTCCAGCCGGCCGGGCCGGGCTCGCTGAAGTCGCCGTTCCGGACCTTGTTGCCGCGCACCTCGACTTCCCGCGTCGCCCCGTTGTTGTCCTCGTTCGACTCGGGGACTGCGCCGCCCGGGTCGACGGTCGCGGTGAGCGTGTGCGTGCCGTTCGAGACGCCCTTCAACGGCCACTCGAGCGACGCCGTGGCGCTTGCGCCGGGCGCGAGCGCGCCCACGACCCGATCTCCGAGCGTCTGCCCGTCGACCGCGAAGCGGACCGTCGCGCCGGAGACACCGGCCTCGCCGGCGTTCCGCACCGTGGCGGTGATCGTGGCCGACTGCGTCCCCTTCGCGCTCGTCGCATCGAGCGCGGGAACGGTCAGGTCGGGCAGCGCCCGCTGCCACTGGAGCGCGTTCGACAGCACCTGGTAGCCGCTGTATGTGACCGCGTAGTTCGCGAGCCCGAACGGGTGGTAGTACTGCTGGGTCGGCATCGGCAGCAGCGCCCCGACGACCCTCACGACGCCCTCGCCCAGCGGAAGCTCGCCGAGCGTCACCTGGTCCGCGGAGGTCGTGCCGGCCGTGCGCCCGCCAAGCTGCTCCCACTGGATCTGGTCGACCGACCACACCGGAGACGAGTTGAAGTCGGTGTCGTCGTCCGGCGCCGTGATCGCGTACCCGATCGGCACCGGCTCGTAGGTCTGGTGCCGGAAGCCCGGCCCCTCCGCCGCCCCGGGCTGGTTCACGTTCGCGGCGAGCGGGTCGTCGTAGGTGCCGGTCGTGCCGTCGCGCGTGAAGCCGATGTAGCCGGCATACACGCTGAAGCTGTTGACGAAGCCGCGCCCGACAACGCCCATGTGGGCGAGGTTGGCGACGGCACCGTCGGTGAGCACGAGGTTGCCGCCGTTCTCCGCGAACGCCTTCAGCGTCGCGCCCCACGCGTCCCGCTCGGCGTCCGTCCGGGAGGACGGGCCCGGCGGCGCGCCGGCGTACTCGTTCGAGAAGGAGACGGAGAGCCCGTCGGCCGGGGCGCCAGCGGCCCAGTTGACGACGCGGGCGCGATAGTGGCCGGCCAGCGGACGCAGCAGCGTGAGCGTCTCGCTCGCCGCGCCGGTCGCCGCGTTGCCCACGGGGGACCACGCACCGGAGATGCGGCTCTGGCGCTCGAGATAGAGGTCGTAGTCGACGGCGTTCGGCGCGTCGAGCTGGACGGTGAGGCTCTGGTTGTTGAAGTTCCCGTCGACGTCGAACTCGAAGTCCGCCGAGCAGGTCGGCGGCAGCACGTCGGCGATGCCCGGCTGGTAGGCGCAGGGCACGGTCACCGCGGTCCTGGCCGGCACGTCGGTGAACGTCGTCGGCCCCTGCGCCGGCCCGGTCGGAACGGGCTCGACGTACCCGGGGAAGGCGTCGTCGGCGACGATCACGCTCGAGAAGCGGTCGAGGTCGACCGCGCCGGAGAGGACCTCGTCTGCTGTGACGCTCGTCAGCTGTCCCGGCGCCATGTGCGCCGCCAGGTCGTCGAAGAACTTCATGTTCGTGACGGAGTACGGCTTCTGGCCCGGGTCCTCCCAGGCCTGCTCGCCGGTGAACGTGATGTCCAGGTCGGCCGCGCCGCCGGACGCGCGCAGCTTCGTCACGAGCCCGCCGGTCAGGCAGATCCGCCAGCGGCCCGGCAACGGCAGGTTCCCGTGCACCGCGGCCCCGGCCTGCTGATACGTGTCGGCCTGGTCGAAGTAGCGGTTGACCTCCTCCCAGGCGTCGCCCGCGTCGCCGCACGCGGTCGCGGGGCCGGGGTCCTCCTCGCCCGAGCGGTAGCGCTCGAGGATCAGCTCCGTGGTGGCGAGTTGGCCGACGCCGCCGACGTTGCCGGCGGTGACCTTGCCCTCGACGCCGCCGTTCGCGACGCCGTCGGAAAAGCCCTCGATCTCGAACTCGTAGATGAAGTCGTTGGTCGCATCCAGCGCGGCGTCGAGGATCGGCGCCTGCGGCGGCAGGCCGTCGCCGGGCGGAGGCGCGACCGGCTGGCCCGCGTTGGCGGCGATCTTCGGGCTCCGCACGTATGCGACCGAGCCGGGGACGCGGAACGTCGTGTCCTCGGGCTGCAGCGTGTAGTTGATCATCGAGTAAACGAGGCTCTTGTTCCCGTCCACGTGCAGCTGCTCGGCATCGACGAGGTAGCAGGAGCCGACCCCGCAGTTCGAGAGGTGCGAGAGGCTCATCTCGTTGTCGATCCCGTCGGCGTCGAGGCCGAGCGGCGAGTTGATCCAGTCGCCGAACGAGCCCGTCGTCGTGTAGGCGATCGTGTCCCAG
>Ga0299913_10003941_pt1 | contig 12338 bp, 11 predicted proteins | sample RVTome_9_FD_201360 | JGI IMG/M metagenome (GOLD analysis project Ga0299913, IMG submission 201360) | Soil microbial communities from uranium-contaminated site in the Upper Colorado River Basin, Wyoming, United States - RVT155D38 (version 2) ... | reverse complement strand
CCGGGTCGGCCACCTCGAGGAGCAGTTCCTGGAGCTCACCGGGGCACCGTTGCGGCTCCGCACCTTTCCCGACGCCGACTCGGCCTGGAGCGCGGCGCGGGACGCCGTCGACGAGGCAAGCCCCCCTCTGCTCCTGACCGACCTCTACTACCTCGACCACTACGGACGCTCAGCGCACTTCCCGGGCCACGCAGTGGTGCTTGCGGGCTATGACGACAGCCACGCCTATCTCTCCGACACGGCGTTTCCCGAGCTGCAGCGGACGAGCACCGAAAGCCTGCGCGAGGCGCGCCACGGCGAGCATCCCGTCTTTCCGCTAGCCGGACACATGGTCACCCTCGAGCCCGGCGCCGAGCTTGCTGACGTGCGGGCGGCCGCGCCCGCCGCGATCGCTCGCAACGCCCGGCAGATGCTGGCGCCGGAGCTGGGCGAGTTCCAGGGGTTGCCGGCGCTGCGGCGCTTCGCGGCCGAGATCGGGACCTGGCCGGACAGGGTCACGGACTGGCGCTGGTGCGCTCGCTTCGGTTACCAGGTGATCGAGCGCCGGGGTACCGGCGGCGGCAACTTCCGGTTGATGTACTCGCGCTTCTTGAGCGAGTGCGCGGCGCTTGGCCTGGCGCCCGTCGCCGGCCAGGCGAGGCTCGCCGCCGATGCCGCCGCCGCGTGGATCGAGCTTGCGGCGGGCTTGCAGGCGGCCAGCGACGACGACGAGGCCGAACCCTCGCAGTGGGACGCGATCGCGTCCGGCGCCGCTCGGGTGCTCGAGCTCGAGGAGCGCCTGTGGCCGGAGCTGGATCTGGCGCTCGCGCCGAGCGAAGTATCCGAAGGGGCCCCGCTCAGCCAGAGAAGCCGATGGAGTGCGGGGAGTCGCTGGCGCGGATGAACATCACCGTCGCGAGGTTGAGCGCGACCGTCCCCTCCTGGATCTTCAAGTCGTACCAGCCGCTGCCGCTCTCGACCGCCTTGCGCAGGTCGTTCAGGTCGTTCTCGGTGAGCTTCACGGACAGGACCTGTCCGATCCCGAATCCGATTTCGACCTTCGTGGTCTCGTCAGCCATCTCTCAGTGTTACGACCTTTCCAGGGTGGCCAAGTTGGTTTCGCGCCTTGCGTCGCTCATCTAATCAGGCCGCGGGTTCGACGATCTCGGTGAGCACCCCGCCGGTAGCGCGGGGGTGAAGGAAGGCAACCCGGCTGCGCCGGATGCCGGTGCGTGGTTCGGCGTCGATCAGCTCGACGCCGGCGTCCTTGAGCGAAGCGAGGGTCGCGTCGATGTCCTCCACGCGGTAGGCCACGTGGTGCAGGCCCGGGCCCTTGCGCTTCAGGAACTTGCCGACCGGCGTGTTGGGACCGAGCGGCGCCAGCAACTCCACGTGGGATTCGCCGACGTCGAGCAGCACGGCCTCGACGCCCTGCTCGGAAACGGTCTCGCGGTGGGCGAGGGACATCTCGAACGAGCCCTCGTAGAGCGCCAGCGACGCCTCGAGATCCTCGGTGGCAACGCCCACGTGATCGATCAGCCCGAACATCGGCCGGAGTCTACGTAGTCTCCGGGTCCGTCCCGCGCCCTATAGTGCCTCCAGCGCCGAGGACGTGCGCACCTGGCGCTCGGTACGGCTGGGGGCGAACTCGTATGCGCGACAAGGCGCCGTTGGCGCATATCGAGAAGGGGTGAAGCAATGAGCAGGAAGACGATTCTCGCCGCCGTGCTCGCGGCCGGCCTGATCGCTGCCGGGTGTGGAGATGACGACGATGCCGCCGATCCCGGCGAGAGCGAGAGCGCCTCGCCCACCAAGGAGGAGTGGATCGCCGAGGCCGACCAGATCTGCGCCGAGGGTGACGAGGAGATCGAAGCCGAGGCCACCAAGGTGTTTTCCGGCGGCGCACCGAGCCAGCAGAAGATCGAGCAGTTCACGCGAGAGACCTTGATTCCTGGGATTCGCAGCCAGGCGGAGCAAATCGAAGCGCTGGGAGCTCCCGAGGGCGACGAGGAGGAGGTCGAGGCGATCGTGACCTCGCTCAATGAGGGGCTCGGCGAGCTCGAGGAGGACCCGAGCAGCCTGGAAGGGCCCGACGGTGCGTTGGCCGAGGCAACCCGGCGGGTCTCGGAGTACGGCGCCCAGGTGTGCGGAAGCTAAAAGACGGTGAGAGGCGGCGACACGGAAGTCGCCGCCGATTGCTCCCGGGCTGAACAAGCCTGAGCTTCCGGCTGACTCGGCCTTCCGGCTCAGGCGTCGGTTCGGTCCTCCGGCGGCTCCGCCGCCAGGACCTGTGCGCCGCCGACTGCTTCGAGCTCGTCGGTGGCGGGCGTGACGCCGTGGCGCTCGCGGTCCGCGCGCATGATCTGCTGGATCTCTTCGCGCTCGATCGCCTCGCTCTCGAGCAGGCGTTCCGCCACCTCATCGAGCAGCTCGCGGTGATCGGTCAGCAACTCATGGGCACCGCGGTAGGCCTCCTCGGCGATGGCCTGTACTTCCTCGTCGCGCGTCTGGCGCAGCGCTTCGGACACGCCGTAATCGTCGCCCGGTACCTGGTGTGAGCGGATCTGAGTGCCCATCGCGTACTCGTAGACCATCGAGCGCGCGATGACCGTCACCCGTTTCAAGTCGTCGGCGGCGCCTGTGGTGACCCGGCCGAACGTGATCTGCTCGGCGACGCGGCCCGCGAGCAGCACCTTCATGTAGTCGATCAGCTCCTGGCGCGACTTCAGGTAGCGGTCCTCCTGCGGCAGGTTCAGCGTGTAGCCAAGGGCCTTGCCCCGCGGGACGATCGAGACCTTCTGCACCTTGTCGACCGACGGGAGGAGCTCCGAGACGATCGCGTGGCCCGCCTCGTGCCAGGCGACGACCCGCTTCTCGTGGTTGGTGATGACCTTCCGCGACTGCAGCCCCGCGACGACGCGCTCGAGCGCGTCGTCGAAGTCCGCCTGGACGATGAACTCGCGCTCCTGGCGCCCGGCGAGGATCGCGGCCTCGTTGGCCAGGTTGGCGAGGTCAGCCCCGGTGAGGCCCGAGGCGTGGCGGGCCACCCGGTCCAGGTCGATTTCCTGGGCCAGAGGCTTGTTGGCGGTGTGCACGTTCAGGATCGCGATCCGCCCCCTCATGTCCGGCGGCGGCACGTAGACCTGGCGGTCGAATCGGCCGGGTCGCAACAGCGCCTTGTCGAGCTTCTCGAGCAGGTTGGAGGCGGCCATCACCACCACGTCGTCGCGGGCGTCGAACCCGTCCATCTCGACCAGCAGCTGATTCAGCGTCTGGTCGCGCTCGCCGGAGATGTCGGAGCCGCGTGTCGCACCGACCGCGTCGAGTTCGTCGATGAAGACGATCGCGGGAGCGTTCTCGCGCGCCTCGCGGAACAGACGCCGGATCCGCGCCGCGCCCAGACCGGCGAACATCTCGATGAACGAGGAGGCCGATTGGCTGTAGAAGCTGGCCCCCGACTCGTGTGCGACGGCCTTCGCGAGCAGCGTCTTGCCGGTCCCGGGCGGGCCGTGGAGCAGGATCCCCTTGGGCACGTTCGCGCCGAGGCGCTTGAACCGTTTCGGATCGGAGAGGAAGTCGACGACCTCGCGCAGCTCCTCCTTCGTTTCGTCCACTCCGGCGACGTCGGCGAACGTCGTGGCGCTCTTCGAGCGCGGGGTGATCTCCTGCGGCTTCGTCTTCGGCATCAGCCGCAGCGTGCGCCACATGAAGTAGGCGATGAGAGCGAAGAAGATCAGGGGGCCATAGACGACCAGGTAGCCCTCGAACTCGTTGTATGTCAGCGCGGTGAGGAAGGTCATGTGGGAACGGGAGGGACGCCCGTTTCGGGTCCCTCGCCGTTTCTATCGGCAGGCGGCGGCTCGACCCGTAGTAGCTCGCGCACCGCCGCCTCGCCCACCTCGAGCTGCGCGGGCGTTGGCTCGCGCGTCGAGATCAACCGCTGGATCTCGTGGCCGGTGCCATGGACGGCGCGCGAGAGCGCCGCGTCGGGCTTGCGCTCGGCGAACGCGAACACCTCGACCGCGGCGCCGGTGGCCGCCAGCGAGGCGGCGCCGCGAGCGACCGAATTGGGCCGCTCCAAAGCGCCCTCGACGATGACTTGCCCGGCGATCGAGAACGCGAGCAGCGGCCCGATCAGGTTCGACCCGCAGCGCTGATGCTCCTTGGGCTCGTCGGCCGCCGAGCCGCCCGACTCATACGCGGCGATCGCCTTGTGCTCGGCACCGTGGTAGGCCGCGAGGTCGCGGTCGCGCAACGCGGCCAGCGCGGGCAGCATCCCGATGGCCGCGACCAGGGTCTCGCGCGTCGCGTTGCCCCGCGCGAGCTTGCGGGCCGCGGCGCTAGCCATCGTGGCCGCCGCCGCCGCGCCCAGCACGCGCACGTCTTCGAAGGGCAGCCGCGCCGAGCGCAGCCGCAGCCGCGCGATCGGCACCACCGCCAGAGCCTCGGCCAGGCGCAGGGGGCCGCGCAGCATCGGCGTGCGCGCCAGCCGCCCGGGCGCGAAGCTGGGCTTGGGGCCGGAGGCGACCTCGACCTCGCCCCGGGCGTTGCGCACGGCGATCGACCAGTGGGTCGGGCCGTGGACCAGCAAGCCGTTGCGAAGCGCCATACCGCCCAGGCGCAGCTTGTCCGCCTCAGCCACCGAGCACCCTTCGCGCAAGCCATTCGTAGAACGCGGCCGCCAGCTCCACGTCCGCGACCGCCGCTCGCTCGTCGGCGCCGTGCACGAGGGGCGCCGAGGTGAAGAGATCGATCTCCCGCTGGGGATGGAAGCCGTAGACGACGGACGATCCGAACGCCTTGCGAAACCAATGGCTGTCGGAGAAGCCCGGCATCACCGTCGGAACCACGGTGGCCTCGGGGTCGACGTCGGCCACCCATTCGCGCAACATCGCCGCGAAGTCGGTATCCAGCGGCGACTCGTTGCCGCTGACCGTTTCGGTGAACTCGATCTCCAGCTTGTCGCCGAGCTCGCCCAGGACCGGCTCGATTCGCCGCCGCACCCCAGCCTCGCCCAGCCCGGGAGGCACCCGGCAATCGATCACGGCCTCGGCGACCGAGGGGATCACGTTCTCGCGCGTCGAGGCGCTCACCTTGGTCGGCACGAGGGTCACGCGCAACATGGGCTCAGCCAGGTAGGCCGCCAGCAGGGGCGAGAGCATCCGCAGATCATCCAGCGCCTGCTCCAGCGCGCTCGCATCGGTTCCGACCTCGCGTCCCAGGACCCCGCTCAAGAAGGCAACGCCCGCCGGGGTGGCCTCGAGCGCCGGCTGCTCCGTCAGGCGGGTGAGGACCGGTGCCAGCCGCAGCAGCGCGTTGTCGCCCAGGCTGGGCACCGACCCGTGGCCCGCGCGACCGCGCGCGCGGAGCCTGAAGCGAAACACCCCCTTCTCGCCGACGGCGACGCTGTAGAAGCGGCGCCCGTCCACCTCGAACACGGCGCCCCCGCCCTCGTTCACGACGAGGTCGGCGTGGGCCTTGTCGGGATGCTGTTCGCAAAGCCACTTCGCCCCGAGGTGAGCGCCCATCTCCTCGTCGGCGGTCACGATCACCTTGAGCTCGCCGGTGGCGGGGCGCCACCCGGAGCGCGCGAGGCGCGCCGCGGCAGCCACCTCGGTCGCCACCTGGTCCTTCATGTCCTGACCGCCGCGACCCAGCACGTTCCCGTCACGGACGTCGCCGGACCACGGGCTGAACGACCACTCGTCGGGGTTGGCGGGCACGGTGTCGACGTGGCTGAGAAAGCACAGGGTGGGCCCCGGGGCCGTGCCGGGAAGCCGGGCGATCAGGTTCGGGCGCCCGGGCTCGGCTTCGAGCTGCTCGCACTCGAAGCCGGCGTTGGCGAGCAGCCCGCCCAGAAGGTCCTGTGCCGGGCCCTCGTTGCCGGGCGGATTGACGGTGTCGATCCGGATCAGCTCCGAGAGCAGCTCGACCGCCTCGGCTCCGAGCGTGCGTTCGTCCAGTGCCTCCCTCGCCATCGACGTCAGGTTACGAGACCGATCCATTTGCAGAGCCCCTGAGCACCACATCCCGAATCGCGGTCAGGAGCGCGTCGCCTGCGAGGTTCATACTCGGACGCGATGGAAGCGCGTCTGTTCGGCGAGGGTGGCGAGGACCCCGGCGCGGCCGGGGCGCCCGCGGGAGCCCCGCTCGCCGTGCGCATGCGCCCGCTGTCGCTCGCCGAGCTGGCCGGCCAGGAGCATCTGCTGGCTCCGGGTTCGGCGCTGCGGACCGCCGTGGAATCGGGCGAGCCACATTCGGCGATCCTCTATGGCCCCCCGGGCTCGGGCAAGACGACGCTGGCGCGGATCATCGCGCGCTCGTCCGATGCCGCCTTCGAAGAGGAATCGGCGGTGAACGCGGGCAAGGCGCAGGTTCGCGCAGTAATCGACCGGGCGCGCGAGCGCCGCCGGGGCGGCGGCCGGCGTACGGTGCTCTTCCTCGACGAGATCCACCGATTCAACAAGGCCCAGCAGGACGCGCTGCTGCCGGCGGTCGAGGAGGGGCTCGTGACTTTGATCGGCGCGACCACGGAGAACCCCTACTTCGAGGTCAACTCGGCGCTGCTCTCACGCTGCCAGATCTATGAGCTGCACGAGTTGGGCCCCGATGAGGTGGCCGGGCTTCTGCGCCGGGCCCTCGCGGATCCCGAGCGCGGCCTGACTGATCCGCCCGAGGTGAACGACGACGCGCTGGAGCTACTTGCCGCCAGGTCGGGCGGCGATGCCCGCACCGCGCTCGGCGCCCTGGAGCGTGCGGTCGAGACGGCCCGAGCCGGGGATCACCCGATCGACGTCGCGACGGCCGAGGACGCGCTCCAGCGCAAGGCGATCGCCTACGACCGCGAGGGCGATCGCCACTACGACTACATCTCGGCCTGGATAAAGGCGACGCGTGGCTCGGACCCGGACGCCTCGATCTACTACTTGGCGGTGATGCTCGAGGGCGGCGAGGACCCCCGGTTCATCGCGCGGCGCATGGTGATCTTCGCCTCCGAGGACGTGGGCAACGCCGACCCGCGAGCGCTGACCGTGGCCACGGCGGCGGCCGCGGCCGTTGACCGCGTCGGGCTGCCCGAATGCGCGCTCAACCTCGCCCAGGCGGCCGTCTACTTGGCGCTGGCGCCGAAGTCGAATGCGTCGACCATGGCGATCTCGGCCGCGATGCGCCACGTGCGTGAGCATGGCGCGAAACTTCCGCCCGACCATCTGCGCGACTCGCATTACCAGGGCGCCAAGGCCCTCGGCCGGGGCGAGGGATACGTCTATCCGCACGATCAGCCCGACGGCGTGTCCGGCCAGGAGCTGATGCCGCCCGAGCTGCGGGGCACGCGCTTCTTCGAGCCGACCGACCGCGGCGAGGAGGCTCGGCTGCGGGCCCGGATCGACGAGCTCCGCGCGCGACGGGAAGGCTGAGAGCCAAAGCGCGAGGCTCCTTGTTAGGTTGCGCCGACCCGAGTCTGGGACCGAGGCGGCGGGGGGCATCAGACGATGGTCGTCCAGGTCCGAATCATCTTCGAAAGGAGCATCCCCTGCGAGCCTCACGACTGATCGCCACCGTCCTTGCCGCCGCCCTCGCGGCCGCCCTCGCCCTAGCCATCCCCGCCGCCGCGCAGGCCGACTTCGGCGCGATCGCCGTCAACCCGAAGACCGGCGCCAGTGGCGTGAGCTACAACTTCAACCGCAAGTCGCGTGCCCTGCGGCGAGCCCACCGCGAATGCCCGGGACGTTGCAGGACCGCGGTCTGGGTGCGCAATCAGTGCGCCGCCACGGTTTTCAACGGCACGCGCTACTACTCCGCGGCCGCCCCGAGGAAGAAGCGAGCGATTCGCAAGGCACGCCGTCGCGCTCCGGGCTCGGAACGGCTCGTGGCCTGGGTGTGTAGCGGCTGAGCCCGGACCGCCGCGCCCGCGGGCGGCCCGAGCTGGCGGCCAACCCAGCGCCGTGACGGCGGCCCTGGGGCTCTTCAGCCTTAGACTCCGGCCGGGATGGGGCAGCTCGAATCGCATAACCCCGCGACCGGCGAGCTGGTCGGCACGGTGGAGACGATCGAGCCGCCGGAGGTCGAAGCGATCGCCGGCGAGATCGCCAAGCTGCAGCCGTTCTGGGCCCAGCTCGCTCCGGCGGAGCGGGGCGGGTATCTGAAGCGCGCCGCGGACGTCCTCGTCGATGAGATCGAGGACGTGACGCGATTGCTCACCGCCGAGCAGGGCAAGCCCCTGACCGAGAGCTACACGATGGAGGTCATGCCCACCATCGACGCGCTGCACTGGGCGGCGGACGCGGGGCCGGACATCTTGCGCGACGAGCAGATTTCCTATCCGCAGATCTTCTTCAAGGCCAAGCGCAGCTTTTTCTCGTTCGAGCCGATCGGCGTCGTCGGCGTGATCGCCCCCTGGAACTATCCGTGGTCGATCCCCCTGGGCGAGATCGCGATCGCGCTGATGGCAGGCAACGGGGTGATCTTCAAGCCCGCCAGCCTGACCCCGATGCTGGGCGAGCGCATCCAGGCGATCTTCGAGAAGGGAGGCTTGCCGGCGGGTCTGCTGCGCACCGTGCACGGAGGCGGCGCCGTCGGCGAGGCGATCTGCGAGGCGCCAACCGTCGGCAAGGTCTTCTTCACCGGCTCGGTGGAGGTGGGCCGCAGGGTGGGCGAGACCTGTGCCCGCAACCTCAAGGGCTCGGTTCTGGAGCTGGGCGGCAAGGATCCCCAGATCGTCTGTGCGGACGCTGATCTTGCGAATGCTGCCTCCGGCTTCGTGTGGGGCGGGTTCGCGAACTCGGGCCAGACCTGCTCGGGCATCGAGCGGACGTACGTCGTCGAGTCCGTCGCGGACCGGTTCCTGGAGGGCGCCACGCGCGAAGCCGAGCGCCTGACCCTGGGCGACCCGATGGCATGGGAGACGGAGATCGGGCCGATGATCTCGGCTGCGCAGGCCGACCAGGTCACCGAGCTGGTCGACGACGCGGTCGCGAACGGCGCCGAGCGGCTGACCGGCGGTCCGCGCGAGGTGCCGGGATTCGAAGGCCGCTTCATCGCCCCGGTGGTGCTGGCGGGAGTCGACGACGAGATGCGGATCATGCGCGAGGAGATCTTCGGTCCGGTCGTGCCGGTGGTCGTGGTGGCCGACGAGGAGGAGGCGATGGAGCGAGCCAACGACTCCAACTTCGGCCTCGGCGCCTCAGTCTGGACGAAGGACCGGGCGAAGGGCGAGCGCATGGCACGCCGCATGGAGTCCGGGATGGTCTGGATCAACGATCACTCGTACTCTCACGGAGCGGCGCAGACCTCGTGGGGCGGGGTGAAGGAGTCCGGCCTGGGGCGCTCGCACTCCAGGTTCGGCTTCTATGAGTGCGTGAACGTCAAGCACGTGGCCTGGGAGCCGGGGCTCACGCGGAACTTCTGGTGGCAGCCCTACGACCGGACATTGGGCGACGCGCTGCGCTCGTCGGCACGCCTGCTTTACGGACGCAGGGGCTCGCGGGCCAGGGGCCTGCGCGACGGCTTGGCCCCGCTCGCGAAGGTCGCCGCGCGCACCGTGCGCAAGGGCCGTTAAACCGACTAGCCGAACCGCGCGTGGAGATGGTTGTCGTGATTGACCAGTGGAACGACGATGTCCGGCGGCCCGGTGAGCGGCGTGCTCGGGCCCACATAGATCTGTGAAGCCCCGGCCGCGACGAAGCGATCGACCAGGTCCTGCGCGAGCCGCAGGTCGATCTCGTCGACGCTCAGCGGGGCGCGCTCTGCGCGGCTCTTCAACGGGTAGTACACGTCCACGTCGAGGCCGTTTTGGTGCGTGGCATGGCCGATGCCGCCTCCAACCTCCGGACCGAAGTAGCCGCCCTCGGGCAGGCCCAGGTCGCCAACCCCGATCCTCGGAGCGCGCGGATGGGCACCTGCGAACTCGCGGATGGCGCCGAGGGTCTTGCGCACGAGAACATCGGTTCCCCAGCGGCGCCAGCTCCGGTTCGGCTGCCGGCGCAGGATCGGGTCCCAGGTAAAGAAGTGCCGGCCGCCCGGGGGGAGGCGGACGCCACGAACCAGGCGTCCCGCCTCCGGACTGCCGATCGACATCGAGTTTCGCCATTCGATGCGGGCCCCGCTGCTGGACGGCTCGGGAGTGCGCGGCGCGGCTTCGCACGCGCCGGCAGGCCCGCCGAGCATCGCCAGGAGGAATACGAGCAGGTTGCACATTCGCTTGCTTTGGCTACGGATCGGCGGCGGATGGAGGTCCCGGCCGGCCGCTGCTGGGAGAATCGAGGCGTGCCTGAAACGACGGCGGTCGAAACCGAATCCGGCTCGGATCGAGCCCAGCAACCGGCGGCTCCCGAGGCGGTCGTTGCCACGCACGCCCTGCGCCGTGACTTCGCCGACGAGCCGGTGCTGCGCGACGTCACGCTGAGCCTGGACGCGGGCGAGACGCTCGCGGTCCTCGGGCCGAACGGCGCCGGCAAGTCGACCCTGCTGCGCATCCTGGCGACCCTGTTACGCCCGAGCGGCGGCGAGGTGCGCGTGTTGGGCGCCGAGCTGCCGCGCATGGCGTGGCAGGCCCGGGGGCGGATCGGATACCTGGGCCACGACCCGATGCTCTACCGCGATCTCACTCTCGCTGAAGCGCTGCGATTTCATGCCCGTCTGCACCGGGTGGCGGATGTCGATGCGCGGATCGCCGAGTTGCTCGCCGAGGTCGGGTTGGGCCGGCGCGCCGACCAGCTCGTCCGCACGCTGTCGGCCGGCCAGCTGCAGCGCGCGGCGGTGTGTCGTTGCGTGCTGCACGAGCCGGAGCTGCTGCTGCTCGACGAGCCCGGCGCCCACCTCGATCCGGCCGGGCTGGCGACGGTTTCGGCGCTGATCGGACCCGAGGCGCCCGCGGCGCGCGTGCTGGTCACCCACGACGTCGAGACCGCTTTGGCCGAGGGGCAACGGGCGCTCGCACTGCGCGCTGACGGGATCCCCGCCTACGAGGGTCCCGCCGCCGGCCTGGCGCCGAGCGATGCCCTGACGATCTACGGGGGGCGCGTGTGAACGCGTTCAAGGTGATGCTGGCGAAGGACCTGCGCGTCGAGCTGCGCACGCTGCAGTCGTTGCCCGCGATGGCTCTGTTCGCCGTCACGACGTTCGTCATCTTTCGCTTCGGCCTCGATCGCACCTCACTGGAGGGGAGTCTGGCCGCCGGGGTGCTCCTGGTCACGGTCCTGTTCGCGGCGCTGCTCGCGATCAATCGCCTGTTCGTGGCCGAGCGCGACGAGGGCGGCTTCGACGCCATTCGCCTGGCGCCGGTCGACCCCTCGTCGCTGTATCTCGCCAAGGTCGCCGCGCTCGTCGTCTACCTGCTGGCGCTCGAGGCCGTGGCGCTGCCCGTCTTCGCGGTCTTCTTCCTCGACGGGGCCGAGGGCATGGCGCCCCTCGCCGGGATCCTGCTGCTCCTCGACCTCGGGCTCGCCGCGACCGGAGCCCTGGTGTCCACGATCGGCGCCAATTCCCGCGCACGCGACCTGCTGACGCCGTTGGTCTTGCTGCCGCTGCTGGTGCCGCTGATGATCGCGGCGGCCGGCGCAGCGGAACCCCTGCTGGCCGCGGGCGGCCCTGCCTACGACGAGGTCGGGAAATGGGCAGGGACGCTGGCGCTCTACGATCTGACCTTCCTCCTGGTCGGTTACGCCGTCTATGACTTCCTCCTGGAGGACTGACATGTATCCCGGTGGTTAGATGAGCCTCAAGATGCCCAGCCTGCGAGCCACCGCCGCGGCGACCGCGGTCGTACTCGGCGGCGCGTTCGCGCTCGTCTTCTTCTACGCGCCGAACGACGCCGACCAGGGGTTCGTGCAGAAGATCTTCTACGTCCACGTGCCGATCGCGATCTGCGCGCTCCTGGGCTTCGTCGTCGCCGCCATCCACGCCATCCGTCACCTCCGAACGGGCGATGCGGTCCACGACGTCCGCTCGTACGTCGCGATTCACATGGGCGTCATCTTCGGCACGGCCGCGCTTCTCACCGGGGCGATCTGGGCCCGAGCCGCGTGGGGCAAGTGGTGGGTCTGGGAGGAGCCGACCCTGGTCTCGTTCCTGATCGTCTATCTCCTCTACGCAACCTACTACCCGCTGCGCTACGCGATCGCCGATCGCGAGCGCCAGGCGCGCTACGCATCCGTGTTCGCGATCACGGCCGGCGCCTTCGTGCCGCTCAACTTCATGGCCGTCCGGCTCGCCGAGAGCCTCGTCCACCCACGCGTGTTCGCCACCGCGGAGGGCGGCCTGCCCGGCTCGATGATGCTCACGTTCCTGGTCGCGCTGGCCGGGATGGCACTTCTGTTCGTCACCCTGATGCGCTTCGAGCTCGCCGCGAAGGCGACCCGAGG
>Ga0299913_10003940_pt1 | contig 12341 bp, 9 predicted proteins | sample RVTome_9_FD_201360 | JGI IMG/M metagenome (GOLD analysis project Ga0299913, IMG submission 201360) | Soil microbial communities from uranium-contaminated site in the Upper Colorado River Basin, Wyoming, United States - RVT155D38 (version 2) ... | reverse complement strand
AGCGAGGAGCCGTGCCATCTCGGCGATCTCCTCCGCGGTCGCCGGGCGCCGGAAGTCCTCGCCGAGCACCCGGTCGCGCAGCGTCCCGTGGCCGGCGTAGGAGGCGACGTTCACCGCCCATGGGGCAGCCTCCAGCTCGGCGAAGAGCTCCGCGAGAGGAAAGCGAGACCCGCCGTCCTGACCGACCACGATGGTGGTGATCCCCTGACTCACCACCGCCGCCTGCCCGGGGTCCCCGTCCTCGTCGTGGTGACTGTGGGTGTCGATGAAGCCTGGAGCCAGCGCCAGCCCGGCGGCGTCGACGACCGTCTCGCCTTCCCTCGGAGCCAGGTCGCCCACCGCCTCGATCGCATCGTCGGCGATGCGCAGCGAGGCCCGGAACGGGGCGCGGCCGGTCCCGTCGATCACCAGGGCGCCGCGAATCAAGGTCGTGCCGACCTCGGCCCGGGCCGGAGCGCCGGCGAGCAACGCCAGCGCCAGGACCGTTGCGCCTCGCGGTCGTCGTCGTGATCGTCGCCTCGTCATCGCAGGCTCCGAGGATTGTCGCCGCCGCGAATCCTCTCACGAGCCGGCCTCGGCGAGCGACGGTGACGTGCTCCACGACGGCACCGCCCATCCGATCCCGTAGACTCGACGCCATGCCGATGGTCGGCCGCCGTGCCTCCGGGCTCGCGGAGAGAGGCCTCCTCCTGGCGCTGATGCTCGCCGGGGGGGGCTGCGCCGAGGCGCCCAGGCCCCCCGCTCCCGAGCGCATCCTGGTCCTCGTCCTCGACTGCCTGCGCGCCGATCACGTGGCTGCCTACGGCTACCCGCGGCCGACGACGCCGGCCCTCGACCTGCTGGCCGGCGAGGGCGTCCTCTTCCGCCGCGCCTTCTCTCCCTCGTACTGGACGCGACCGTCGGTGGGGACCTACCTCACCGGGCTCTATCCCTCCGAGCACGGCCTGCTCGGGCTCGAAGGAGCCGGTCGGCGCCGGGAGGCCGCGCTCTCGCCGCAGGCCAGGACCCTGGCCGAGGACCTCCAGGAGAACGGTTACCGGACGGCGATGTTCGCCTACCAGGCCCAACTCTCGCCCCGCTTCGGCTTGAACCAGGGGTTCGAGGCCTACGTCACGCGCGGCGGTCCGGCCCACAACCTCAACCAGAAGTTCCTCCGCTGGCTCGACGCCGAAGCCCCGGAGCGGTTCTTCGCCTACCTCCACTACCTCGACCTCCACTGGCCCTATTGTCCTTCCCCGCGCTTCAGCGGCCGCTTCGACCGCGGGACCGGATCGTTCGATCCGTGTCGGAGCCCACGCTCCCTGTTGGACGAGATCATCGACGGGACGGTCGAGCTGGCTCCAGGCGACGTCGAGAGCCTCGTCGATCACTACGACGAGGAGCTGGTGGGCCTCGACGCATCGATCTACTCCCTGTTCGTCACGCTGCGCGAGCGCGGCCTCTGGGACGAGACGCTGGTCGTCGCCACCTCCGACCACGGCGAGGAGTTCCTCGAGAAGGGCACCGTCACCCACCGGGGCGGCCTCTGGGACCACCTGCTGCACGTGCCGCTGATCGTCAAGCCGCCGGCCTCCTGGCGCTCACCTCGGGGCGAGGAGGTGGAGGCGATGGTGGAGGTCCGCGACCTGGTGGCGACGCTGCGCCGGCTGGCCGGGGTCGAGCCGCCGCGCGAGGACGACCCCGACCTGATCCCCTGGCTGGTCGGCTCCCGGCCGGCCGCGCCGCGGCGGATGATCGTGGCGGAATCCCTCGACGAGGTGGCGGTGCGCACCGACGAGTGGAAGCTCCATCAGCCCAAGCGGGAGGGCGTCCCCCGCCTCTATCACCTGAGCGAGGATCCCGGCGAGTCGCGCGACGTCGCCCGCGAGCATCCCGAGGTCGTCGAGACCATGCAGGGGCTGCTCCGCCACTGGCAGGCCGGGCTCACTCCCTTCGCGCCCGACGACGTGCAGCTCGATCCGGCGACGCTGCGCGGGCTCGAGGCGCTCGGTTACCTCGACCGCGGCGCCGGCCGCTAGTCCCCGCCCGCTCGGGTGGGACTACCCCTCGGGGTGGCCCCCGCGGTCACGCCGATGTAACGCGGACGAGCACATCCTCTGTCCGTGATCGAGCGAGCAGCCGGTCACCCTCCGAGCCCGAGGCGGGCCGAGGCTTCAAGAAAAGGGAGCACGATCATGCGCAACAAGAGAACCCTGGCCCTCTCGATGATGCTCATCGCCCTGGGCCTCCTCGTGGCCACCACCGCCGACGCCGGCGTCAAGGGCTTCGCGGTCGAACCGATGGACAAGACCTTCGTGGTCAACGGCGTCGCCAAGATGACCACCCAGGGCAAGTTGGAGCGGTTCGGCATGCGGCTCTTCACCGGCGAGATCAAGGACGGCACGATGCTGAGGGTGTGGGCGGTCCGCGCCGACACCGACGAGCGCGTCCCGGCCGCCATGGTCGAGGTGGTGCTGGGCTCCACCCTCCTGCAGGTGAACAATCGCGAGCACATCACCCCCATCTTCCCGTTCAAGCTGCTGAGGGAGATCTACATCGAGCTGCCCGGCTACGGCGACGTCGCCCACGGCGTGGTGCCCAGGGGAACCAACCTGAGCAATCCGTAACCTCCACCGCGAGAGAGGTGGCGAACCCTCCCACCCCTGCCAGCGATCCGCCAGCCGAGCGGACAGCCTGCCGAGAGCGCCGGCCCTTCGGGGTCGGCGCTCGACGCTTGGAGACTGCCTCCGCGAGCGGAGCCAGAGAGCTTCGGCGGGGCGAGGTCTCCGATAGGCTCCGGCCGATGCCCCGGCCCAGGCGACGCCCCCTGCTCCTGAGGCTGATCAATCTCTGGCCGCCCTACCTCGGCGCCGGCATCCGGGTGACGCGAACCGCGGAGGACCTGAGCACCTTCGAGGTGCGAATGAAGCTCGGCTGGAGCAACCGCAACTACGTGGGCACCCAGTTCGGCGGCTCTCTCTACTCGATGTGCGATCCGTTCTACATGCTCATCCTCATGCACGCCCTGGGCGATGGCTACCTGGTCTGGGACAAGGCGGCGTCGATCCGTTTCCGCCGTCCTGGGCGCACCGCCGTCACCGCCACCTTCCACGTCCCCGCGACCGAGATCGAGGCGATCCGCCGCCAGGTCGACAGGGAGGGCAAGGCGGAGCCGGTCTTCAGGGCGGAGGTCGTGGACGAAGACGGCCAGGTCGTGGCCGAGGTGGAGAAGCGCCTCCACGTCCGCAAGAAGACCGGCTGACCGCGAGCCGCGTCGGCGCTCACCGCCGGAGCACACGGCGCCCGGTGGCGATAAGCTCGCGCCAACGGACGGAGGCGATGGAGCACGCAGAGCAGCCCGCGCAGGCGCCGCGGCCGAGTCGGCGGGAGGTCCTGCGCCTGGCGGCGCTGGCCGCCGGCGGCGCCCTCCTGCGCCCGGCGGCCGGGCTGGCGAGCGTGGCGCGGGAGGTCGAGCTCGTGGAGGCGACCTTCGCGACCCTCGGGGCCGCACTGGCGCGCGGCGAGGCGACGGTCGCCGGGTTGCGCGACCTCTACCTGGAGAGGATCGCCGTCGTGGACGCCGGCGAGAACGGGACGCGTGCCCTCCTCGAGCTCGACGAGGACGCCAGGCCGGCCACCTCCGCCGGTCACCTCCACGGCCTCCCCATCCTGCTCAAGGACAACATCGAGACCGCCGGCCGGATGCTCACCACGGCCGGATCGCTGGCGCTCGCCGCGGCGCCGGCGGGGCGCGACGCCTTCCTGGTCCGGCGCCTGCGCGCCCACGGGGCGGTCATCCTCGGCAAGACCAATCTCTCGGAGTGGGCGAACTTCCGATCGACGCGGTCGACGAGCGGTTGGAGCGCCCGCGGCGGGCAGACGCGCAACCCCTACGCCCTGGACCGCAATCCCTGCGGGTCGAGCTCGGGGTCGGGCGTGGCCGTGTCGGCGAGCCTGTGCGCCGCCGCGGTGGGCACCGAGACCGACGGCTCGATCGTCTGTCCGGCCACCGCCAACGGGATCGTCGGAGTGAAACCGACCCTCGGGCTGGTGAGCCGCACCGGAGTCGTTCCCATCGCCCACAGCCAGGACACGGCGGGACCGATGGCGCGCACGGTCCGCGATGCGGCCCTGCTGCTGGCCGCGATGGCCGGGGTCGACGTCGACGATCCGGCGACCGCCGAGATCCCCGCCACCTGGCGTGGCGACTACTTCGCGGCTCTCACGGCCAGGCTCGACCCCGAGGCCCTGCGCGGCGCCCGCATCGGCGTGGCGCGCAACCTCTTCGGCTTTGATTCGCGGGTCGATGCCCTGATCGAGGATGCCCTCGCAGCGATCGCCCAGGCGGGGGCCACTCTGGTCGATCCGGCCGACCTGCCGCACCGGGGAGAGTACGACGATGCCGAATGGACGGTCCTGAAGTACGAGTTCAAGGCCGACCTCGAGCGCTACCTGGCGACCCGGCCGGAAACCGGCATGCGGACCCTCGCCGACCTCATCGCCTTCAACCAGGCGCACCGCGAGCGCGAGATGCCCTGGTTCGGGCAGGAGATCTTCGAGCAGTGCGTCGAGCTCGGCCCGTTGACCGAGCCCGAGTACCGGGAGGCCCTGGCCACCTGCCGGCGGCTCTCACGAGACGAGGGTCTCGACCGGGTGATCGCCGAGCACCGGCTCGACGCGCTGGTCGCCCCGACCGGCGGCCCGGCCTGGCTCACGGACTGGGTGAACGGGGACTCCTACGGCGGCGGCTACTCGACCGCCTCCGCCGTCGCCGGCTATCCCCACGTCACCGTGCCGGCCGGCTTCGTCTCCGGTCTCCCGGTCGGTCTCTCCTTCTTCGGCGCCGCCTGGAGCGAGCCGGCGCTGCTCGGCTTCGCCCACGCCTTCGAGCAAGCGACGCACCGCCGGCATCCGCCCCGCTTCCTCCCCACCGTCGCCCTGTCCGGGACCACCGGGTGAGCGACGCCGACGGTTTCCTCTGGTCGAGCTTCGCGCCCCGGCCCCGGGGCTAGTCGGGCAGCTCGCCGCGCGCCTCGAGCCAGGCGCGCTCGACCGTGGCCGGGATGAACGCCTCCCAGGCTCGCACCGCCACGGCGTCGTCACCGACCAGGGCGCGGCGAAAGCGGTCGAGGTCGATCTGCGTCTGCGTCGCCTCGAGAGGGGTCCCCGCCGCAACCGCGACGGCGACCTGCTCGACGATCGACTCGAACATCGCGCGCACCAGGGCCAGGTGCTCCTCGCCGCGGCGCACGCTCCCGTGCCCGGGGACGATGGCTTCCACCGGCAGCTCCTCGAGACCGCGCAGCGCGGCGAGCCAGGAGCCGGGATAGCCGTGGCCTCCGAAGGGGAGGTCGTCGAGGAGGTCGCCGGTGGCCAGCACCCCCACGTCGGGAATCCAGACCACGGTGTCGCCCCGCGTGTGACCGACGCGGTGGAGGAGGTGGACGGTCCGGCCGCCGTGCTCGATCGTCTGCTCGTCCTCGAAGGTGAGGTCCGGCACCGCGAGCGGACGCGGAACGCTCCGCATCCCCGCCAACCGGCCACGGGCCGCCTCGATCTGGGAGGCGAGGGTCGCCTTCCCCTCCGCGCCGAGGGCACCCCCCTGCCGGTCCACTCCCCGGGCCAGGCGCGCCTCGGCCTCCGGGATCGCCGTGGCCAAGGCCTCGGTGTCCTCCTCGAGCGCCCGTTCGGCCCGCCGCGGAATGTCCTCGACAAGCGAGGCGTGCCCGACCACCTCGATCTCGTACCAGGACTGCCGGTAGGCCGCCGCGCCCTGGACGTGGTCGCCGTGCCAGTGTGTCAGCACGAGCCAGCGCACCGGCAGGGCGCTGCGCTCCCGGATCGCCGCGATCGTCGACCGGGTAGCCTCGAGCGTCGCCTGGGCGTCGACCACCAGCAGCGCGTCGCCGAGGGTCACGACGAGCGTGTTCGAGTCGTCGAATCGCCTCTCGGCCGGCTGCAGCACGGCCAGCACGCCCTCGGCGACCTCCACGACCTCGGGGCTCGCCCCTTCCGCGCCGCCGGTCCGAGCCACCGTGAGGAGACAGACAGCCACTCCGGCAACGAATCGACGCGGTCGCATGCCGTGGCTTACGGTCCCAGCCACCGCAGGTTGCAGGCGAGCCGCGGCTCCCGAGAGGTCCCGAGAGGCGGGAGGACAGCGTGCGACATCCTTGCGTCGCGGCCCGGTCCGGCTCTACCCTGCCGGACATGCGGAGGCTCTGGTGGATCACGTCGGTCTGGTGGCTCGCCGCGGCCGGGCCGGCCGTGGCAGGCAGGGGAGAGCTCACGGTGGTGGCGACCGACCCGCCGGCGCGGTCGATGGCAGCGCCGGTGCTGGGGGCGATCGCGGTCACCTTCGATCGGCCGGTCGATCCCGCGACGGTGACGACGGACGGCCTGTGGGCCTTCGGGCGCTGGAGCGGGAGGGCGGCCGGGACGCTGTCGGTCTCGGGCGACGGGCTGACCGTGACGCTCGACCCCGACCAGCCGCTCTCCGCCGGGGAGAGCGTCCACGTCCTCCTCTCCGCGGAGCTGGCCGGGCTGGACGGAGCGCCGATGCGGCCCGGAGGCTACGCGTACCAGTTCTGGACCGCGGCGGCGCCGGCAGGGCTCGACCTCGTCGAGGTCGATCGACTCACCACGCGGACAACGCCGGAGGAGTCGAGCCGCGCCTACGGCGGCTTCGCCGGCGACCTCGACGAGGACGGCTGGCTCGACCTGACGATCGTCAACGAGGACACCTCGGACCTGCGCGTCTTCCTGAATCGCGCCGACGGCTCCGGCCTCTATGACGACTTTCTCCAGCCCACCGAGCCCACCGGCAACGTCCCCAGCCCATCGGAGACCGGAGACTTCGACCGCGACGGACACACCGACGTGGCGGTGGCCAACACCGCCGGGAGCTCCGTCTCCATCCTCCTCGGCAACGGCGACGGGACCTTCGGTCCGCACCAGGAGATCGCGCTCGGGACAAGCGCACGGGGCATCGCCGTGCTGGATCTCGACGGGGACGCCGACCTCGACGTCGCGGCCACGCAGATCGGCGGCAGCGACCTGGTGCTGCTCTTCAACGACGGCGACGGCGTCTTCGGCTCGCCCGCGCCCTTCGGCGCCGGCGACGGCTCGCCCTGGGCGCTGGCGGCCGGCGACTTCACCGAGGACGGCATCCTGGATCTCGTGGTCGGGACCCAGGGTGGGCAGCGGGCCCGCGTCTGGGCCGGCCAGGGAGACGGCACGGTGGCCCTGGTCTCGGACCAGCCGATCGGCGGCGCGGCCTGGATGATCGCCGCCGGCGACGTCGACGGCGACGGCCACGAGGACATCTCGGCGGCGAACGGGTCGAGCGGCGAGGGCGCCATCCTGCTCGGGGACGGGGCCGGACACTTCGGTCCCCCGCAGGAGCACCCGGTCGACCCTCAGGTGCTCGCCACGGACCTCGGCGATCTCGACGGCGACGGCGATCTCGACTGGATCACCGCCAGCTTCTTCGGCGACTTCACCCTCTTCGTCAACGACGGCGAGGGCACGTTCACCTTCGAACGCGAGATCCCCGCCACCAGGGCTGCCTCCTGCTCCCTGATGCTCGACATGGATCGCGACGGCGACCTCGACCTGGCCCTGATCGACGAGCTCGAGGACGAGGTGATCCTGCTGCACTCGGCCGGAGGCCTCTTCGCCGACGGCTTCGAGAGCGGCGACACGGCCGCCTGGACGACGACGGTGCGGTGAGCGCCGCCGGCCGGGCGGGCGCATCGGCAGGACCGCCCCTTTAGAATTCCTGAATGGGCGCTACCACCTGGCTCCTCTGGCTCGCCGGTCTCGGCTGGGCGGTCGCGGCGTTCTTCGCCCTGCTGCTCTGGTCGGGTCGCAGCCAGCGCCCGACGCACATCGAGGTCGAGAAGGTGGGGTCGCCGGACGAGATCGGCGACGCCGTCGAGGCGCTCATCCGCAGCTGGCGGATGGAGGGCAACTCGACCCACGTGCTGGAGAACGGGGACGGCTTCTTCCCGGTGCTGCTGGAGGCCGTCGCCGAGGCCCGCCGTTCGGTGCACCTGGAGTCCTACATCTGGGAGACGGGACGGATCTGCGAGCTGCTCGCGGACGCACTCGTCGCCGCCGCCCGCCGCGGCGCACGGGTGCGCCTGATGCTCGACGGGATGGGAGCGGCGGGCATGGAGAGGAGTACCCTGCGGCGCCTGCGCGAGGCCGGCTGCTCGGTCGTCTTCTTCCACGACGTGCGGCTACGCAGCCTGGGACGCCTCAACAGCCGCACCCACCGCAAGCTGGCCATCATCGACGGCCTACGTGCCTTCGTCTTCGGGCACGGCATCGGCGCCAAGTGGGAGGGAGCGGGCGACCGTCCGGGCCACTGGCGGGACCTCGGCATCGAGGTCCAGGGACCCGTTCTGCGTCAGCTCCAGGGCGCCTTCGCCCAGCACTGGATGGAGGAGTGCGGGGACGTCCTCGAGTCGGCCTCGGAGTTTCCGCGGCCCGAGCCCACGGGCGACGTGGTTCTCCAGCTCGTCGCCAGCTCTCCCAAGGGCGGGGTGTCGAGCTCCTCGCTCTACTATCGGCTGATGATCGCCGCCGCCCGCGAGGAGCTGCTCATCGCCAACCCCTACTTCGCGCCCGCCCGCGAGGTGCTCGAGCTGCTGCGCGCCGCCCGTGGCCGGGGCGTCCGGGTCCGCCTGCTCACCGCCGGCGAGCGGACCGACTCCCGGCTCATCTGGCACGCCGCGCATGGACTCTACCCGCGGCTGCTCTCGATCGGCGTCGAGATCTGGGAGTACCAGCCGAGCCTGCTGCATCAGAAGGTCGTGGTCGTCGACCGCCGGTGGTCCTACCTCGGCTCGGCCAACTTCGACGAGCGCTCCTTCGACATCAACGCCGAGCTCGGGCTCGGCATCTGGGACCGCGGCCTCTCCCAGGAGCTGGCCGCTCTCTTCGAGGCCGATCTCGACCTCTCGCGGCGCCTGCAGCCGGCCGACCTGGCGGCCCGCCCCGGCCACTATCGTGCCGCCGACTGGTTGCTGGCGCGCCTGCGCGGGCAAATCTAGTGTCCCATCAGCGCCCCGGGCAGCCGGAAGGCGTCGGCTCCGATCTCGGGACCGACTCCGGTGTTGCGACGGATGATCCGCGACAGGGTCTGGCGCTCGACGAGGCGGATCCAGTCGGGCGGCAGGTAGCTCTCGTACCAGAACCGGTCGCCGTCGCGGAGGCGCTCGAACTGGTCCCTCAGGATGGTGAAAAAGGTCTCGCCGACCATGGCGCCGGGACGGTGCGGCTCGACCAGCCCACCGACCCAGAGGTCGATGTCGTCGACCGTCGGGTAGACCTCGGCCAGGGCTCGCTGCGCCTCGACGTCCGGCGTGACCTCGGCGAAGCTCGCGTAGGGAACCAGACCGTAGTCGAGGCGGGTGCGGTTGAGGTCCGGCAGACCGTGATCACGACCGCGCTGGATGTTGAGGGCCGTCAGGTCGAAGCCGCCGGCTCCGGGTGGGCCGAAGAGGAAGTTGCGCACGTCGTCGATGACGCGCACGTCGACCTCCTGGGCCGGCTGCGCCTTGAGCCCGCGCAACAGCGCTTCCAGCCCCGAGGCCGGGATCTCCGCCGGCGCGAAGAAGGCGTCGCGCAGCGCCAACGGGCCCTCCTCGAGCGGGCGTAGATCGCGGTCCAGGCGCAGCAGAGCGGCCGGCAGCATCGTGTGCCCGACGCGGAAGGCGGCGGTGGCGAATTCGTTGGCGATCCCGGCGTCGACCGTCGGGTCGTAACCGCGGTAGGGCGGCAGGGCGCCCGGGCCGAGCAGGAGCGGCAGGAACTCGCGGTAGGTGATCGCCTGCATCTCCGCGCCCACCACCGCCCTCGCCATCCCGTAGACCTGTTTGCCGCGCAGGGTCGGCTCCGCCTCGCGCACGACCCGGGCCCAGTGGTTGTGCTCGCGCACGAAGAGGACGTGCATCGCCGTCAGCCCGACCTGCTCGTTGGCGCGGAAGTCGCCCGCCAGGAAGAAGGCAGGGTCGTTGCTGGGTGCGTTCGGCAGGCGCCTGCGGTTGAAGGGGAGCAGGTCGCCCGCGCTCGTCGCCAGCTCTCCGGTTCGCTTCCTCCCCCGCAGCACGCGCGCCCGCCTGCGGTCCGAGCCGTAGACGTTGGAGGCGTCGATATAGGCCGTGATCTCGTTCACCTGCTGGCGGACCCCGGCGACCACCCGGTACCCGGAGCGATCGAGCTCGATCCGCTCCTCTCCGGTGCCCTGGGGATCGAAGAACGGGTCCCCCCGCGGCACCTCGATGTCGAAGGGCTCGGCGGGGTCGGCGAAGGGAGTGAGGGACAGGTCGTGGTCCAGGAACTGGCCCCACTGCCAGAGGAAGCTCGACGCGCCGGCGGCGTTGACGACCGGAGCGTCCTGAGCCAGGCACGAGTTGCTGACCCGCCGCGCCGCCGTGCGTCCCCGGCCCGCCGGCTCGCCGCCGCCGTCGGCGTAGGCCACGGAGGCGCGGCGCACCAGCGGCCTTCCCGCCATGCCCCAGCTGGCGTGCTCGCCGTTGTTGCCGCTGCCGTCGATCGAACGGTGCTCCTCGGGAAAGCGCGCCGGTGGAAGGGCCCGACCCCCCGCGAGCTCACCTGGGGGCGAGGCGCGCGACTGGAGGCGCGGATTGTTCGGCGAGACCCGGCGCGGACGGACCGTCTCTTGCGCCGTCGCGAGCGCGGCCAGCGCAAGGAGGACGAGGGTGAGCAGGGAGCGCTTGCGATCCAAGGTCTTCGGGTCGGACGGAGACGCTCGTTCCAGTGGTCCGGTGGACGGCCCGAGGCTCGATTCTAGCCCATGCGGCTCGCTCCCCGCCGGAGGCCGATCCGGGCCGACGCCGGGGGACCCGAGCCGGCGGGGAAGGGAGGGACGCGCACCGGGGAAACGCTCCCCGTCGAGGGCCTTGATCCACTCACGGCACCCCCCGTGGGGCTTCGATCCGTGGCCAGCCAGGAGCGCGGCAAACGTTGCCGCCGGGGGCACGATCGACCGTCCTTCGCAGGGGACGCCCGGCCCGCTCGCGCGCTCGAGACCTGCGCATCGTCGCTGGCACGCTCGATGCAGTCAATGCCACGGAGTGCGGGGCGAGCCGCCTACGGCGGTCCGCCTCGCGGAATGGAGAATGACCATGAACCGGACCCAAGCCATCGCCCGTCGCCGTGAGGCGGAGCTGAAGGACGCGTGGTCCGCCGAGGTCCGTGACCGCCGGCCGGTCGGTGACATCGCCACTCTGTGGCCCATCCTCAAGCCCGACCCGTTGGTCGACGATCTTCGCCCCCTCGACGCGCCCCCGCCGAACCTCCTGCAGCGCTGGTGGACTCGCCTCATCTGATCGCCGGGCCCCCGGCAAGGAGGCCTTCTGGTCGCCCGTCAGCCGCCCGTCAGCCGCCCGTCTGGCTCGACCAGGCGCTGGTGTCGCCCGATTCGAAGCCGTCCTCGAAGATCGGCGTGCCGATGCTGGAGAGGTCGGCAACGAGAAAGCCCTGGCCGATGACCGTGCCGGTGCCGTCCTTGAGCGTGGCGGTGAAGTAGAAGAGGCCGCCGTCGGTGAGGATGCCGTCGTCGTTGCCGAACGTGTTGAAGAAGACGTCGTCGTCGAAGAGCCCGTTGCCGTCGAGATCCACCGGGTCGCTCTCACGCACGAAGGCGATCGACTGGTTGAAGACCAGCACCCCGTTCGTCGGGGTCGGTCCGTCGCTGACGCCGCCGAGGACGTAGTTGCCCGACGAGCTCCCGACGTGGAGGAAGAAGCAGTCGCCGAACTCGGCATCCGTCCAGCTCTCGGTGGAGCCGTGCAGGATCGGAGCTCCGAGCGTCGCGAGCACGGCGCCGTTACGGTAGATCCAGTCTTGCTCGCTGACGTCGTTGTTGCCGCGCACGAACCAGTTGCCAGCCGGATCCATCCAGACGCCGACGATGCCGGACGTGTCCACCGGCTCGGCGAAGCCGGAGCCAGGCAGGACCACGCCCTCCTGCACCACGACGGTGCCGTCGACCGCGACGACGCCGTCCGTCGTCGTGTCGCCGGTCAGGTCGCCCTGAGCCAGCCAGGAGGAGCCATCCGCGGTGAGCCAGAAGTCGTCGAGATCGAAGTTCTCCCAGAGCTCCATGCCCAGCTGACCGCCGGGCATCGTCACTCCCTCCTGGGCCAGGACTCCGGCTCCGAGAACGAGCACGTCGTCCTCCGTGGACGGCACTCCGCCCAGCGCGTCGCTGGAGAGTCCGATCGTGTTGTCGGCGGCGATGACTCCGCTGTCGATCGTGCTGCCCCAGGTGGAGCCCGGTAACGGTCCCGGCTGCCCCTCCTGGGCCGCCGCCGCGAAGGTGCCTCCCA
>Ga0299913_10003939_pt1 | contig 12341 bp, 7 predicted proteins | sample RVTome_9_FD_201360 | JGI IMG/M metagenome (GOLD analysis project Ga0299913, IMG submission 201360) | Soil microbial communities from uranium-contaminated site in the Upper Colorado River Basin, Wyoming, United States - RVT155D38 (version 2) ... | reverse complement strand
AAGCGGCACCGGCAAGGAGCTGCTGGCGCGTGCGCTGCATCGCCTGAGCCCCTCTGCGGACAAGCGCTTCGTCGCCATCAACTGTGCTGCGATTCCGGAGAACCTCCTCGAATCCGAACTGTTCGGCTACGAGAAAGGCGCGTTTACCGGCGCCGCCAAACAGACACCCGGCAAGGTGGAGACGGCCAACGGCGGCACGCTGTTCCTGGACGAAATCGGCGACATGCCTATGGCATTGCAGGCAAAGATGTTGCGCTTTCTGCAGGAGCGCGTCATCGAACGCGTTGGCGGACGGGAAGAGATATCCGTCGAGGTGCGTGTCGTTTGCGCGACCAACCGCAACCTTGCCGAGCTGATCGCGCAGGGTCTGTTCCGTGAGGATCTTTATTATCGCATCAGTGAGATCACCATTGACATTCCGCCGTTTCGCGATCGCGAGGAGGGCCGGCTCATTCTCGCTCGTACGCTGCTGGTGAAGTACGCGAAGCAGCAGGGACGGGCATTGATCGGCTTTAGCGACGACGCAAACGACGCGATCGAGGCTTACTCCTGGCCGGGCAACGTTCGGGAACTGGAAAACAAGATCAAGGGTGCGGTCATCATGGCTGACGGCAAGCAGGTCACCGCATCGGACCTGGGCCTGGAGAACGTGGAACTCGAGCCCGAATCGCTCAACCTGCGGGAAGTGCGGCAGCGCGCGGAGTCGAAGGCGATCCGCGTCGCGTTGATGAAGAACTACGGGAACGTGTCGCGCGCCGCCGAGCAGCTCGGCGTTACGCGACCGACGCTTTATGATCTGATGAACAAGTACGGGTTGTCGGCGGAGTCGTATTCGAAGCGCAGCGCGGCGACCTGACGCGGTCGCCCCAAGCAGCAGGCTGTAGGAGCCCGCCATTGCGGGCGACAATCAGCGGGATTTGAACGCGTCCGGGTTCAGGTCGTGCCGGGCTAAGAGCTTGTAGAAATCGGTGCGGTTGCGTTTGGCAAGGCGCGCCGCCTGGCTGACGTTGCCAGTGGTGATCTGCAGAATCTGCGAAAGGTAATTGCGCGTGAACTCGTCGCGGGCTTCGCTGAACGACGCCAGCTTGCCGGCATGTTCGCCCAGCGAGTTCTTGACGAGTTCGCCGCTGATGACGGGAGATCTCGACAGCGCGACATTCTGGCGCACCACGTTGTACAACTGACGGATGTTGCCGGGCCACTCCGCGGTCACCAGCAGCTCGACGGCTTCCGGTGCGTAGACCTTGCGTTCCTGGCCGGACTCCTTCGCGATCTCCTGCAGAAAATGCGATACCAGCAGCGGAATATCTTCGCGGCGTTTGTCCAGGATCGGAATGCGGATGTTGACGACGTTCAGCCGGTAATAGAGGTCCTCGCGGAAACGCCCCTCGCGCATCATCTCGACCAGGTCGCGATGGGTGGCCGAGATCACCCGGACGTCGACGCGGATCGCTTCCGTGCTGCCCACCGGCCGCACCTGGTGTTCCTGCAGAACGCGCAGCAGCTTCACCTGCAGGCGCATCGGCATGTCGCCGATCTCGTCAAGCAGCAGCGTGCCGCCCTCCGCGGACTGGAAAAGCCCCTTGTGGCTGCGGGTTGCGCCTGTGAACGCGCCTTTCTCGTGGCCGAAAAGCTCCGACTCCAACAGGTTTTCGGCCATCGCGCTGCAATTGATCGCGACAAACGCCTTCTGGCGGCGCGGACTGGCGCGATGAATAGCCTTCGCCATCAGTTCCTTGCCCGTGCCGCTCTCGCCGGTAATCAGCACCCGGGCATCGGTTGCGGCGACCATCTTTGCCTGGGCCAGCACTTCGAGCACACCCTGGTTGCGGGTAATGATGTCGGCAGCCCAATCGTCGTCGACTTCGTGCGAGCTGGAAACCTTGAGCGCGCGCTCGATCGTGCCCATCAGCTCGTCTTTGTCGATGGGCTTCGTCAGGAAGCCGAACGCTCCGCCCTGCGTCGCCACTACCGCATCGGGAATGGTTCCATGCGCGGTGATGATCACGACCCTCAGTCCCGGCGATCGCCCCTGCAGTTCCTTCAGCAGGCCGATACCGTCCATCTTGTCCATACGAAGGTCGGTAATGACCAGGTCGGGTCGAAAGCGATGCAGTACGGCCAGCGCAAGCTCCGCGCTCTCGACGGCTTCGACGTCGTAGCCTTCGGCGCGCAGCCGGATACTGAGGAGTCGCAGGAGCCCTGGGTCGTCATCGACCAGCAGAATCTTGCCCTTGGAATTTTTGGCGTTCGCTATCATGAAAAAAAGCCTGCCGGTAGGCGGTGTGCTACAGGTGTGCTACAGGGGGGGCGATGCGGTCCCGAACACTGATCCGGGCGCATTCTACCCCGATCTCCGACCCGAAAACGACTGACGCTGTCTGGCGACGCTGCATCGCGCATGTCCTTACTGCTGGCCGTTGTCGGTCTGCTCACGGATCGACCGTTCGATGGAGGTAATCGCGTCGAGCTTTTCCTGCGCTTCGGCCAGCGATTGCCTGAGCTGCCGGTTTTCGGATTCGATCGAGGCAATGCGCTCTGCAGTCGCCTCGTCCTCGCTGTCCGAAGCGCGCGCGCTCGCGAGGCGCAAGCGACGCGCCTCGGCATTGAGCGTCAGACGTTCTTCGACTTCGCCGAGATGTATCGTTGCCAGCGACCGTTCGATCGGCGTCAGTAATTCAGGCTCCGACAGGAGCTCGCGCAGAATGTTCTGTGCAAGGTCCGGGTCGCTGCCGGGATGCCCGGGCGTTGCGAGCGCCAGCGCAAAGCGAAGCCTGGAACCGGTGTCCGGAGTCAGGCGCGCGGCGGCCGCGGCGTCTGCGTAAATCTCGGCCTGGGTCGCCGGATCGCCGCTCGCGAGCTGGGACATTTCGCCGATATAAGGAGCGACGTCGCCCGCCTCGCCACTGAAGGTGTCCGAGGTTCCGCTCCGCTCGCCGCGGAGCCAGTCGTCCACGTGCGTGCACCCGGCGGTCAATGCGACCAGGGCGAGTACGGCGCAAAGACTTCTACCGTGTGTCAAACACTTTACGGAAGAGGATGTGTTATGCACTTGCGGCCATCCTTTGATTCTGAATTGTCTGTTTTTGCGGGATTCGGATGCGGAAATGCGCCCCCGGAAACTCATCCGAATCGACCAGTTCTATGACACCGTCGTGCGCCTGTACGCACTCGAGCACGACCGAAAGGCCAATGCCAGTGCCGGCAATGTGTCCCCCCTGTTTTTGTTTACCCTGGAAAAACGCATCGAAAATACGCGGCCCTTCATCCTCGGGAATCCCGGGCCCGGTGTCGGCAAACTCCAGCACACAGGCTCCCGGCTGGCTGTTCGCCCGAATGGTGATGCTGCCTCCCCTGGGGGTGAACTTGATGGCATTGGACAGCAGGTTGTCCAGGACAGTTCGCATCTTGTCGCGATCCGCGGTGATTGCGCAGTCTTCGACCTGCAGTCGCAAGTGGATCTGCGCGCTTTTCAGTGCGAGCCGCTGCGCTTTTGCGACGGAAACGACCAGCGCGCGCAGCGAAAACTGGTTCAGTGACAGTACTTCGTTCTTCGTTTGCCAGGCGCTGAAGCTCAGCAGGTTCTCGATCAATCGCTGCAGCTTGAGCCCGTTCTGTCGCAGGATTTCGGTGACCTCCCGCTGCGGCGCGTCGAGCTCGCCGACGGTGCCGTCGAGGAGCAGCTCCGTCCCTTCGCGTATGTTCGCGAGCGGTGTCTTGAGTTCGTGCGACATATGTCGCAGGAAGCGGTTCTTTTCCTGCGCCAGCTCGAGTAATCGCACGCGCAGCCATTCCAGCTGCCGGCCGAGGCGTTCCAGGTCGGTCGGTCCTTTCACCTCGATCGGCCTCGAAAAGCCGCTTTGTCCGAGCTGATTGATCGCGCCGTCGATCTGGCGGATCGGCTTCGCCACCAGCAGGGTAAAAAACAGCACGATGACGACCGTGCCGGGAACGAGTGCGGCCGTCTGCCAGGCCGACACGCGCTGCGCGCGCCGGATGCTTTCCTGCAGGCCCTGGAGCTCGAGCTCTATGTGGGTGCTCAGGATTGCCGACAGGCGCGTCACGTCCTGGCGGATGGTCGCGAACTCCGCGATCGCGTCCTGCCCGTCGTTCTCGCTCACCATCTCCTGCGACAGGGAATCGACGATGCGGGCGGCGCGCTCGGGGATGGAACGCGCGAGGTCCGTGGCATCCGCGAGTTCCGCGAGCGGCATGATGAGGTCCACGGTTTCCGCGATGGATTCGAGGTCCTGATGCACCAGGGAGCGACTGTCCTCCGTGCGCAGCACGAGGTACTGGCGCGCGAGTCGCTCGAACGACCCAACCTGCTGCGCGAGGGCCCGGTTGTTCTCGGCGGCCGCGACGCCGCTGACGATCAGCTGCTCGCTGTGCGCCGCCAGCCGGTCGAGGCTGATCAGCGCCCACACCACGGCGATCAGGAGCGGCAGGGCCACGAGACCGAACCCTACGAGAATCAGGCCGTTAAGGGAACGAGGGCGGGGTAGCGACATGCCGGAAGTTTAGCCCGAATTTGCTTCGGCCGCCGCGACAATTGCGTCGCGCGGCGGCCGTCACGCCGCCCAGTACGCCGCCGGATCGCGGGTCGCGATCTTGCGTTCCCAGGCAAGACTCGTGCGAACGATCGTGTCGAGGTCATCGAACTTCGGCTCCCATCCGAGCACCCGGCGAATTTCCTCCGCGTCCGCAACCAGCTCCGGGGGGTCCCCGGCGCGGCGCGGTTCCTCGGTCACTGCGAGCGGCTTTTCGTTCGCCTTTTCGACCGCGCTCAAGACTTCGCGAACGCTGTAGCCATGGCCGTAGCCGCAGTTGAGCGTCACGGGCTTGCCGCCCTTCCTCAGGTAGGTGAGCGCATCGATGTGCGCCGTTGCCAGGTCCTCGACGTGTATGTAGTCGCGCAGACCCGTTCCGTCCGGGGTCGGGTAGTCGGTGCCGAAAACGGACACGTGGCTCCGGCTGCCGACGGCGGCTTCGCAGGCGACCTTGACCAGCAGCGTTGCCTTCGGCGTCGACTGGCCGATACGGCCGCCCGGTTCGCAGCCGGCCACATTGAAGTAGCGCAGCACGACGTAGGCGGGTCCGCCGGCGAACGCAAGATCGCGCAGCATCCACTCGGTCATGAGCTTCGACGTACCGTACGGGTTTATCGGCTGGGTCGGGGAGTCTTCCGAGGCGCGGCCGCCCGGCGGGATGCCGTACACCGCCGCGGTCGACGAAAATACGATGTGCGCTACGTTGTGCCGCGCCGCGCATTCCAGCAGCGTGCGGCTGCTTGCGGTGTTGTTGCGGTAGTACTTGAGCGGGTCCGCAACCGATTCCGGAACGATGGTGTGCGCCGCGAAGTGCATCACGGTGTCGATATCACGGTCGCCGAACAGCTTCTCGAGCAGCGTCGCATCGCCGGTGTCGCCGACCACGAGGTCACCCGCGGTCACCGCTTCGCGAAAGCCCGTGGACAGATTGTCCAGAGTCACGACCGACTCGCCGGCCTCGCCGAGCTGGCGCACGACGTGGCTGCCGATGTAGCCGGCGCCGCCGGTCACCAGGATCGTCTTGTTTCCCATTGGTTTTCCGTCTCGTTGATGCAGGAGCCGCGGGATTCTACCAGCAGTGGCGCCGGATGACAGTCGACCATGTCGAGTTATTCACCATAACATGTTGAACCTTCAGGTAATGGTGCGGAATGACGGCCATGCAAAAGCTGTTCCTCCGCACCCGCGGTCGCTATGATCGGGCGGGGCGAACCGAATTGCCTCGTCTTGTCCTTATAAGGTGCCTGTCCTTGAATCCGTCTTTGAATCCGGAATCCCCCCCGCGCCTCTGCACAACCGTTTCCGCGCTGACGTCGCTTTGCGCCGTCGCCGTTGCCGCGCTCGGCGGCTGCGGTGGCGGAGGCGGCGGTGGTGACGGCGGCGGTGACGGCGGCGGTGGAGGCGGAGGCGGAGGGACGAGCGTGACCGTAAGCGGCAAGGCGCAGTACGAGTCCCCGCCGCCCGGACCGAACTGCAACGGCCTCGACTTCAACGATATCCGCCTGAAGCCTATCCGTCAGGCTACCGTGCAGCTACGGGACGCCACCACGGACGCCGTGCTCGACGAAACCGTGACCGACGACGACGGCAATTTCGAGCTCGGAGGTGCCGCCGATACCTCTGTCTACCTGCGCGTGCGGGCGGAACTGAAGCGGAACGGCAGTCCTTCGTGGGACGTCGAGGTACGCGACAACGTCACCTCTGCCGCCGTTCCGGTAGCACTGGAGCAGCGTCCGCTCTACGTACTCGACGGCAGCGCATTCGATTCCGGCGACGCGGCGCAGACTCGCGATCTCACTGCAACCACCGGTTGGGACGGGACGGCGTACACGAGCCCGCGCGCCGCGGCGCCGTTCGCGGTGCTCGACTCCGTCTATAACGGCATGTTGCTGGTGCTGACCCGGGAGCCGCAGCTCGCATTCGAGCCGCTCGACGTTTTCTGGAGCGTCAACAATACAGCGACTGTCGGAGAGCCCCAGGACATCGACGCCGGCGAACTCGGCACGTCCTTCTATCGCACCGACAACAAGCTGTTCCTGCTCGGCATGGCAGACGTCGACACCGAAGAATTCGACGACCACGTGATCGTGCACGAGTGGGGCCACTATTTCGAAGATACGCTGTCGCGCTCGGACAGCATTGGCGGTGCGCACGCCATTGGCGACCGGCTCGACATGCGCGTGGCCTTCGGCGAAGGTTTCGCGACGGCTTTCTCCGGCATGGCGCTCGGGAGCGCCCAATACTGCGACACTCTGGGCCCCTCGCAGGCAGGCGGCTTCGGCATCGACCTCGAGGGACAGGCCGCCGGCACGCCCGGCTGGTACAACGAGATCTCGATCATGAAGCTGATCTACGACCTCTGGGACATCGACGTTGACGGCGCCGATACCGACAGCCTGGGTTTCGGCCCCATCTATACCGCGTTGACGGGCGCGCAGGCGACGACGCCGGCGTTCACCAGCATTTTCAGCTTCGCCGAGGCGTTGAAGGCGGAGAACCCGGTACACGAGCCGTTCATCGATGCGCTGCTGCAATCCGAGGATATCGTGGCTTCGGGTATCAACGCCTACGGCGACGGCGAAATGAACAATGCACAGGTTGGCGCCCCGGACGTCCTGCCGGTCTACGAACGCGTCTTTCCGGACACCGATGGCATCAATATCTGCAGCAACCGCCAGTTCGACCCGAACGTGGAGGGCAACAAGCTGTCGGAACACAGGTTCCTGCGCATGGAGATCGGCACGGAAGCGCGGTATACGTTCTCCGTCGTCACGGAGCCCGGGATAACCGGTCCGGACGATCCGGACGACGAGCGCGACCAGAGCGATCCCGATATCCTGATTTTCCGGAACGGCGCCGTGCAGAACCAGATCGTGGACGGCGACCTCCAGGGACTGAGCGGCGACGCAAACGAGGAGATCTTTACCACTCCGGATGCGCTGCCGGTCGGCGACTATGTCATGGCGCTGGTGGAGTTCCGTTATCAGGACGAAGAGTCGCCGGAGGACTTTCCGGAGCGCGTCTGCTTCGACGTGACCGTGACTCAGGCGCCTTAGCCCGGATTATTCAAGCAGGTGTTGGACATGAATGTGATATCGCGATTGACCGTTGCCCTGCTCGCAGGACTGCTGCTTTCCGGTTGTGGGCAGGCCGGGGACAGCACCGACGGGACTGACGGCCCGGCGGCGGATGCGCCGGAGCCGGGCGAGGCGCAGACGTCGGCAGGCAAGCCGGGTGCGCCTGTCGACTTCGACTACGCCATCATCGGCACGCCGGTCGTAGGGCAACCGGTCAGCATCAACCTCCGGGTGTCGTCGTCGTTGCGCGACCGCCCGGTCACGCTCAACTACCGGATCAACGATGCGCGCAACCTCAGGTTCCCGGAGGCTCAGGCGCAACGGGTCGCGCTCCCCGCGTTCGGCGATACCGGGCGCGTGACGGAGCAGATTACGGTGGTGCCGCAGCAGGAGGGACGTCTTTATCTCAACGTCTACGCGGAAGTGGAAACCGGCGAGGGTACGCTGATGAAATCGATGGCTATCCCCATCCAGGTGGGTCGGGCGCCGAGGCAGCCGGAAACGAACGGCGAACCACGGCAGGACGCCGACGGGGAGACGGTCATCTCGCTGCCTGCGGAAGAAACGACACGCTGACCCCCCTCGCAGCGGAACTGACTGCAGCGGTCTCCTGATACGTTGATCGCCCGCAGTGCGGGCTCCACAGCCCGCGAATCGTCCTCGCAGCAGGCTGTGGAGCCCGCACTGCGGGCGATCAACGCGTCGGACATAGGTCACGCCCGCAGGCCGGCCGCAGCGACCGCCAACCCGCTAAGGGTGGCGGCCGCTTCTCCGGGTCAGCCGCTGACCATCTTGTTGATCAGTTCGACCGTCTTGTCGCGCTTTTCGGGATCGTTGCTGATGGCGGTTGCAACCTCGTTGTATCGGTCAACCGACCAGCCATGCTCTTCGATGGTTGCCACGAGTTCCTGCTGCAGGCGAACCTGCGCTTCCTCCGGGGGGACCTCCTTTTCCGTCGCATTCATTTCCTCCGCAACCTGTACGCGCGTGGTTTCGACGTCCACGTAGATCTCGGCGAACTTCTGCATGTCGGCCTCGGAGACCTCGACCGCCGGTTGCTCCGCGGGACCCGGCGGAGGGGCGGGCTGCTGCACCTGGGCCATCGCCGGGGTCAGACTTACACTGCCGGCCGCCAGGCCAAGTGCACAAAGTGAGGGTAGTAGTAACTTCATCAGTACCTCCGCTGTAGGGACATCACCGAAATTGGTGCGCAAGAAGCCATGCAAGCCTCATGCCGGTATGAAGAGAGCCGTGCATCTGAGGTCGCATCCGGGCCGGACTTTCCATAAGCTGGCCGGTCCTCCGGGAAAATATTCCCAACTTTTTCCTTGTTACTTGATTTCCATCACAGACCCTCCGCTGAAACGAATTTATCGTTTGTCTCCGGACTGGTGAGGATGCGCACGTACCGCCCCGAGAAATCGGCTGAATTCGATCTCCCGAACGGATGAGTTCGTTCGGGCGACCTCGCGCACAGACGGAACGCACGGCACGGCGCAAAGCGGGCGGTCGGCCGTGAACGGGAGGGGGCAGGACTGCCCGACTTCGGGAGGTGGCCAGGAGGTCTCAAGGGTTGATGGATCGCGAACTCCGACGACAGATCAAGGATGCAACCGAACGTCCCGGCACCGACAACCCGGAGTTCGTCGCCCTCCTCAAACTCATCGACCAGCATTATGACAAAGTGGAAGCGACTTCCGGGTCTCTGACCCGGTCGATGCGGTCCATCTCATCCACTATCGCGGCGACACCGGTTGAAGTGATCTTCGACAGCGTTACCGATGCGTTGCTTTCGGTCGGATCGAGCGGAGTCATTCGCAATTGCAACAAGGTCTGTACGCGGTACTTCGGGCTGCCCAGACACTTGCTTATCGGATCTTCGATTTCGAGCATTCTGCCGTCTGCGCACAACCAGGTGCTCGCGCAATATCTGCAGCCGTTCATGACCGACCTCGACGATACCCACATCGAGTTCTGCGGCGGAGAGGTGCTGGCGGCACGAACGGACGGCGGGACATTCATTGCAGAGATTCACGCAAGCAGCCTGGTAACGCCTGAAGACGAAGTGTTCGTCATCAGTCTGCGGGATATAACCGGACGCAAGGAAGCGGAGAAAGCCCTCCGGGAGAACGAGGAGCGTTATCGGGCGTTGGTCGAAAACGCGCCGGAAGCCATCGTCGTCCTCGACGTCGATACCAACCGTTTTTGCGACGCCAACGACAACGCCTGCCAGCTGTTCAATCTGTCGCGTGCGCGCTTGCTGAGCGTCGGGCCGCAGGCGCTGAGCCCGAAGATGCAGCCGGACGGACAGCCGTCTTTCGGCATTCGGCGAGGCCTGGTCGACAGGGCGCTGAATGGTGAGCATCCGACTTTCGAATGGCTGCACCAGAATGCCAACGGCAAGGAATTTCCCTGCGAAGTGCGCTTCAGCCGCCTGCCGAGCGGAGACCGGAAACTGATTCGCGTCAGCATCACCGACATCACAGAGCGCAAACGCAATGACGAGCTTGCGTTCGTGCAAAACAAGATCCTGGAAATGATTGCCTCGAGCGCGCCGGCCGAGCGCACGCTCCGCTCCATATGCCGCTGCGTGGAAAAGATCGCCGATCATATGCGGGCGTCGATCATGCAACTCGACGGCGACCGTCAGACGCTCCGGCTCGCGGCGGCACCGAGCCTTCCCGAGGCGATGTGCGAACGGCTGCAGGTTGTCGACGTAGCCGAGGGGATCACCTGTGCCGCGGCCGTGCTGGCCGGGCGCGAGAAAATCTGCGAACAGGTTACGGACGATGCCGCCTGGAGGGTATTCGCCCCGGATGCCGCCGACCACAGAATTGGCGCCGTGTGGTCGTTCCCTATCTTTGGTGCGGCGGACGACATGATCGGTACGCTCGACGTCTACCTGCAGGAGGCCCGCCGTCCGACGACCGACGAGCTGGACAAGCTCAGCCGCATGACCGGCCTGGCAGGTATCGCAATCAAGCGGCAGCGCGATGAAGACCAGCTTCGCAGCAGCGAAGCGCGCTATCGCGGATTGTTCGAGAACGTCGTCGACGGGGTCTACATTACGTCACGAGAAGGGGACATCATCACGGTCAACCCCGCGCTCGTCGAGATGCTCGGTTACGACAGCCCGGAAGAAATGACCAAAGCCGGCCGCACGACGATGCTGTACGTGAATCCGATCGACCGCGAGCGCGTTTTTGCGCGGCTGGAAGCCCAAGGGTACCTGCGCAACTTCGAGTACAGGCTGCGACGCAAGGACGGTCGCGAGATCGTCGTGCTGGAGAACTCCCGCGCAATCTACGACGGCGACGGTAACGTCGTCGCGCACGAAGGCACGATAACCGATATTACCGAACGCAAGATTGCCGAAACCCGCGTATTCGAGGAAAAGGAGCGCGCCCAGGTCACTCTGCAATCGATCGGCGACGGTGTGATCACGACGGACGCCGAGGGGCGGGTCGACTACATCAATCCCGTTGCGCAGGAGCTTGCCGGACTCGAGATTCGCAACGCGCGCGGCAAGCCAATCGACAAGATCATGACAATCATCAACGAGCACACCCGGGCGAGCGTCGAGAACCCGGTGTTGCGCTGCCTCAAGGACGGCAGGGTGATTGCGCTCGCAGAGAACTCGGTCCTGATCAACCATCACGGAATCGAAATCGCAATCCAGGACTCCGCGGCGCCGATACGCGATCGCATCGGTAACATCATCGGCGCGGTCATGGTGTTCCATGACGTCAGCAAGGAATCGCGCCTGTTCCGGCAGCTGTCGTATCAGGCATCGCACGATGCGCTTACGGGACTGATCAACCGCCGCGAGTTCGAGAACCGGTTGGTCGCCGCGCTGGACGACGCGTACGAGCGGAACGGCCACGCGCATGCGTTGCTGTACTTCGATCTGGACCAGTTCAAGGTCGTCAACGACACGTTCGGTCACACGGCCGGAGACGAGCTCCTGCGGCAGATCTCGGAACTGGTGCAGTCCAACATACGTTCGACGGACGTGCTCGCGCGGCTTGGTGGCGACGAGTTCGGCATATTGCTGGAACGTTGTACGGAGGAACGCGCGATCGAGGTTGCCGAGGCGATTCGGAGTGCGGTCGAGGCGTTCCGCTTTACGTGGCAGGATGCCTGCACCAGCGTGCGTTGCTCGATCGGCATAGTGATGGTAGACAAGGACAGTCAGAGCGTCGCCACGGCCATGAGTTCCGCGGACGTTGCCTGCTACTCCGCCAAAGACATGGGCAGGAACCAGGTTCATCTTTATCAGTACAGCGACGCCTCGGTGCGCCACGAGGAAATGAAGTGGGTCTCGCGCATTACGAGCGCGATTGAGGACAACCGTTTCGAACTGTTTTATCAGCCGATCATAGGCATCGGCGCCAAAGGCGTCGGCGTGCGCGGGCACTACGAATTGCTCCTCCGTATGCGGAGCGACAGCGGCGAGATCGTCGGCCCCGATCAGTTCATTCCCGCCGCGGAACGTTACAACCTGATGTCGATGCTCGATCGCTGGGTCATCCGCGAGGCGTTGTCGCAACTCGCGGATCGTAGCCAGGACTCCGAGCAGGCCCGGTTTACTCTGGCGATCAATCTTTCCGGCACTTCGCTCAGCGAAGATCGCTTTCTCGAGTTCGTGATCGACGAGCTCAAGCGGCAGCGCCTGCCACAGGGAGCGATCTGCTTCGAGATCACCGAGACGGCC
>Ga0299913_10003938_pt1 | contig 12342 bp, 13 predicted proteins | sample RVTome_9_FD_201360 | JGI IMG/M metagenome (GOLD analysis project Ga0299913, IMG submission 201360) | Soil microbial communities from uranium-contaminated site in the Upper Colorado River Basin, Wyoming, United States - RVT155D38 (version 2) ... | reverse complement strand
TGCCCGAGGGAGCAGCTATGCCCACCACGCGCTGGGGGCCCTGATTCGGGAGCAAGGATGCCGCCAGCCCGAGCGCCGGATCACATCCGGCGAGGGCTATTCCCGACGGGTCGCTGTCCTCGAAAAGACTGATCTGGCCGTCCCGGTAGAGACCGTCGGCCCGTCCCCAGGCCTGGCCCGCCTCGGCAAGCGGGTGGTAGGCGACTGAATCTCCGATCCTGACGGTCACGACCCCCACCGCATGGGTCGGTTCCTCTCCCAGCACAGGCACATAATTGGTGACTCCGCCGGATTCTCCGAAGATCTCCTCGACACTGGATCCCAGTACCTGAGCGATGGCCATTGCCGCCTTCACGCTCGGCACATGACGGCCGGTTTCGAGCGCGCTCACCAGCTGTCGAGACAGCTTTGAGGCTCTCGAAAGCTCGAGCTGGCTGAGCCCGAGCTGCTTGCGCCGATCGGCGACTCGGTTATCCATGGCTAATATCCTAGCGCTTGCGGCCAGGATATTGGATCCGGTACGCCTTACCAAGCTCCGGCGGCGTGATCACCGTGTGCACCGGCAAGCCCTGCGGGATCACCGCCTTCGCCAGAGGGCCTTCTTCACCCGGTCGGCAGTTGACCGGACGACCCGACCGCGCGGCGATGCCACAGGCTTTGAAGTCCTGTGGCATCGATCCGGAGGTGCTTGAAGGGTGCTGACCTTGCTCAGGCGCTGACCTGCTCCTCGCCTTCCTCGTCCCTGTTCTTCCTGCGCCACAACACCAGGAACACGAGGGCCAGAGCGCCCAGCGCTCCGATGACTGCCCCCACCTGCCAGCCGGGACCGGCGTCGGAGTAGCGAGTCGGAACGGCAGGCTGCGCCTGGGCCGGCGGATCGGAAGTCTCGCCCACAGAGGAGCTGGAATCCTGCTGTATGGCCTGCGATGCCGATGACTGCGGCTGCGATCCGCCGCCGCCGGACGTGTTCCCGCCGGAGGGCTTGTTCCCGCCCGACGCCTGGGGCTGGGAGTCGTCGTTCGACTGCCCATTGGGCTCCAGCTCAGGCTCCTCGAGCTGCGGCTGGTCCTGGTCCTCGTCCTGTGGATCAGGCTCGGGTTCGGGTTCGACCTTCTTACAGGGGTTCGGTCCGTGCAGCGGGGGGATGCAGGTCTTCAAATCGCCGATCCCGTCGTTGGGGGGCTTGGGGCTGCAGTCCATCTGATCGTTGAAGCAGAACTCGGGGTTGAATTCGGGCTCGAACGGCATCATCACGACCATGGGCGTGGGCTTGGGCGCCGGGCAGGGGTTGTCCTGGGTGCATGCCTGCTCCTGCTGAGCCGGCGCCGCCTGCGCCGGAGCCGCCATCGCTGCCACGGTGCCGACGGCGACGATCATCGCCGTGAAACTGCTGGTGACGGTCCTACCAATCTGAGAAGCGAACTGGGAGCTCATCGTGTCCTCCTTGCCGGTGCTGGTTTTCACAGGTGGGAGGCGGATGCGGGCCATACCTTACAGAAAGTTCATAAGAAATCACTGCACTTTCCTGGGATGTGCAGCGTCGTCAGTTCCGAGCGAAAGCTGTAAGTCAGCCTAACTGCGGGCTAGGCGGGGTAGACCTGAATTTCGGTTGCTTTGATCGACAGCCAGATCTGATCGGCTGCGGCCAGCTTCATGTCGGCGGCCGAGTGAGCGGTCACCTCCGCAACCATCGGCATCTGTCCTTCCACCGAGACCCGCACCCGGTCGCCCTCCAGGTCCAGTGAGGAGATCCTGCCCTCCCAGACATTTCGGGCGGAGCTTTCGGGCCTGGTTCGGTGGAGCGCGACCGCTCTCGGGTGGATCGCGGCAAACACCTCTCCCTCGATGGTTGCCGGCACCAGCAGACGGCCCCCACCCTCCACCGCGATGGTATCCCCGGATGCCCTGCCGCGAATCAGGTTGAGCCCCACCAGCTCGGCAACGTACTCGGAACGGGGGCGGCGCGCCACCTCGGCGGAGCTGCCCTCCTGAACCACGCGGCCCCCTTCCAGGACGATAAGCCTGCCGGCCAGAGCCGCCGCCTCCAGCGGGTTGTGCGTGACCAGAAGGGTGATGCCTTCGAAAGAGGCCAGGTGCCGGCTCAGCTCGCGCCTTACCTCCAGCTTGGTGCCTGCGTCCAGCGCCGCCAGCGGCTCGTCGAGCAGGAGCAGGCGCGGTTCCGGCGCAAGGGCTCGGGCCAGCGCCACCCGCTGAGCCTGCCCACCGCTGAGCATTCCCGGCTTGGAGTGGGCGTAGGACTCCAGGCCCATCGTCGCGAGCCACCTCAGGGCAGCCTGCCGGGCCGTCGATTTGTCGGTGCCACGGGCCCTGATTCCGAAGGCGACGTTCTCTATCACGCTGAGGTGGGGGAACAACAGGTAGTCCTGGAAGACGTAACCGACCCGGCGGCCTGCCGCAGGAACCCGGACCGCATTCTCGGCGTCCTCCAGGACCTCGCCGTCCAGCGATACCCGCCCGGTTTCCAACTCCACCAGCCCGGCCAGGGCCCGCAGAAGGGTGGTCTTTCCGCTGCCGTTGGGCCCCAGCACCGCCAGTACCGTCCCGGCCTCCACGGATGTGGCCACCCTCAGGTCCAGCCTGCCCAGCCTGAGGCCGATGTTCGCCTCGAGGCTCACAGGTTGGGAAGGAAGCGGTCGCGCAGCACTATCAGGATGGTGAGCGAGATCGCAAGCAGCACCACGCTCAGGGTGATGGCAGATTCCAGGCGCGTCTCCAGCGCGAGGTAAACCGCCAGCGGAATGGTCTGGGTCCTGCCCTGCAGGTTCCCGGCGAAGGTGATGGTGGCCCCGAACTCCCCGATCGCCCGTGCCCAGCACAGGGCTCCCCCCGCCCACAGGCTGGGCCCGATGAGCGGCAGCGTGACCCTGCGGAAGGTCAGCCATCGATTGGCTCCCAGGGTCGACGCTGCGTCCTCGAAACGCCTGTCCATGGATCTCAGTCCCGCCTCCACGGTGATGACCAGAAAGGGCATCGCAACAAAGGTCTCGGCAAGGATGGCTCCTGCGGTGGTGAACGGGAGGGTGATGCCGAAGGCCTGCTCGAGCAACCGTCCGGCGAAGCCGCGGCGCCCGAACGCCAGGAGCAGGGCGACTCCGCCGACTACCGGCGGCAGGATCATCGGCAGGGTGGTCAGCGCCCTCACCAGCGCTTTGCCGGGGAAGGTCCACCTGGCCAGCGCCCAGGCCAGTGGAACTCCGAATAACAGAGAGATCGCCGTTGCGGCAAGCGAGCACACCAAAGACAGCCACAGGGCGCTGCGCACCGGCGGTGAGGCAAGCTCGATTCCGAGCTCGGTCCAGGGGGTCCTCAGAAGCAGCCCCACCAGAGGGAGCAGGAAAAAAGCAATGGAGATCGCAACCGCGATGCGAATCAACAATCCGGAGGTTGCTGAAGCAGCCTTGGGGATCGTTCGTCTCCCGGCGTTGATTGAAGCGTTGCCCCGCTCGGATCGAAAGCGGGGAGCCTGCCTCTTGTGGGGCGCCCGCAACATTATGGGGATTTGAAGCCGTTCCCGGTAAGGACCTCGCGGCCCCGGTCGGAAAGCACCAGGTCCACAAACTTCAGCGCCACCTCGCGGTTGGGGCTGTCCTTGATGACCCCGATGGGGTACTCGGCGACGATGTTTTGCTCCTCGGGGATGTCCACGCCGGCAGCCTTGTCCCCTGCTGCCTTGACATCGCTGGCATAGACGATTCCCGCGTCCGCCTCTCCCAGGGTGACCGGGCCGACAACTCCTTTTACGTCGACCGACTCAGAGACCGGTTTGACTGTTAGTCCGGCTTTGTCCAGAGCTTCTCGGGCGTACCTGCCTACCGGAACCTGAGGAGCCGCAAGAACCACCTTGAGGCTCGGATTGACCAGGTCGGAGAGGCCTTTTATATCTTCGGGGTTGCCGGCAGCCACGATGATCTGGAGCCGGTTCTTGATGAAGACCAAGGGCTCGCCCTCGATCACGCCGGTGTCCGTGACCTTCTTCATGTTCGATTGATCGGCTGAGGCAAAGGCGTCGGCTCCGCCCTGCTCGAGGATCTGGGCAGCCAAACCGCTGGAGGGGCCCAGGTTGAGGGTGATCGTGGCACCGGGATGTGCCGTCTCGAACATGGCCTTCAGCTCGGTGAACGACTCGGTGAGGGAGGCGGCGGCGAAGACGGTAGCGCTGCCGGCGACTGCTTTGTCCGAAGGAGAGGACCGTTCCCGGACGCTGCTATCGTCGGTTCCGCATCCGGCGCCGACCACCAGCACCACGGCGCAGAGGGCTGCTAATAAACTAGCACGACTCTTCCTCACTGCTAACTCCTCTATAGACCGACGCCTGGAAACCGTGCGCCGGCCCCTCCGTGACTTAAATTGTGTCGGACGTAACCCTAGCATGATGCCAGCTTGAGAGCACAAAGCTTACATCTAAAGGGAGCTCGCGGGCGAGCACGTGGGAACCGTTTTTACTGCGGTTTGATCAGCGCCGCGAGCTCGAAGTGGTGTCCGTCCGGAGGAGACCAGCGCCCGCCCCAACGAAAACCCCACTTCTCGAAAATTGCCACTATCCGGGGGTCCATCCTCGGCGTCTCGCCTTTGGGGTTTTCGAGGGTGTTGATGTCGATCGCCAGACCCCAGGCATGTATCGACAAAGGCAGGCTTCCGTCACGCTCGATGAACCTGGGCACGTAGCACCCCCCGAACTGCCCGGGCTTGATCGAGGAGGCCAGCCCGCTTTTTTCGATTTCTGTCAGCGCGGCTTCCAGCTGGGTGAAAATCGCTTTGTGACACCTGATACGGCCGAGTATCGGAACATTTTTTCCGATGATGTTGCGGGCGACCCAGGTGGAGTCCTGCCGGATCGACCCGTCGGCGTTGCTCGAGTACCTGAAGGACCCAATTGCTTTTTGCGCCGCACTTCCGCTGAAGAAGGTCAGGTTCTCGACCGGCCTGGTCTCCTCGAACCTGATCCCCGGCAGCACCTTGCCCAGCTCGGTGATGACCTGGGCATATTGGGCGTCTTTGTTGAGCCCCACCATCAAGAGTGTCGGGTTGCCGAGACCCAGGGCTTCCGCCTGCTGCAGGGACATCATCGCTCCGGCGAGATTGGGCACGCCGTTGGCGGCCAGACCCGCGATGCGAATCACCTTTCGGCCGTTCGGCCCCTTGGCGGCCAGAGACTTGAGCGGCTTACCCCCGAGAATCTGAAACTGCTCATGTGCGATGAAGGTCTCCGATTTCCTCAGTCCTTCCCACACGAACCTGGCCTGCGCCGACGCCTCGGGGGCGAGGGGCCGGAACTCCACCGGGTCGATCGCCGCCACGCTCACCTGCGCCTCCCCCCCGCCCCCCGGTATCTCGATGGTCAGGTTGGACAGAAGCACCGCCGCCGCCGCCCCGACCCCGGGCACCGCGCGGATCTTGTTCAAAATCTCTCCGGAGACCCCTTCCGGGATCGTGGCCCGCAATGAGGGGGGCACTGCATTCACCCGCTCCTCCACCGGCGCCGCGGCGCCCTGCTCGGAGGCCGGAGCTGCCTGAGCAGGTTCGGCCAGGCTCTCCCGTCCGGAGGCGTTCTCTTGCGTCAACCATTTGAGTGCTGCCGACAAGAGGAATGACGGCGGATCCACATCCGACCTCGTCACAAAGAGCGCGCCTGCAGCGCTGACAACGATCAGGGCCAGCACAAGCAGATAGGCAAAGGGGCTGCGGCGTCGAGTCGCTTTGTCCACGGGAGAATGTTAAGCGGGTTTGGGGGCCGAGGTTTCGCGGGCCGGCCAATCGAGCGTAACCTTGAACCTCATCGACTCATAAAGAACGAGGGGAATGTAGGAAGTGCCGACCCTGAGAGAGCTGGTCCGGGACCAGGCGGAGCTCCTGGACGACGAGGTAGACCACCTCTCGCGCCTGCTGGCCTCCTGGCAGCTGCTCTCAGACCTCTCATTTGCCGACCTCCTGTTGTGGGCGCCCCTTGCACGGGGAACCGGTTTTGTGTGCCTCGCCCAGATGCGTCCCTACACCGCACAGACTCTTTACCCACAGGACCTCTTTGGGAGGGTGCTCAGGTTGGAAGAGCTGGCGGTTGTCGATCGTGCCTACCACGAAAACCGGAGCTGGAAACGTGATCATCCGGTGATAGTCGACGGCGTCCCCATCCGGATGGAGGCCATCCCGGTTCCGGTCGGCGGCAAGGTGGCCGCGGTCATGACCGTTCACGGGGCGCCGCTCAAGCACAGAAGGCGGGGCGAGCTGGAACAGAACTATCTCGAGTGCGCGGCGGTGCTGAGCAGGATGCTGGGGGAGGGGTACTTCCCGTTCCCCGGTGAAGGCCTGGAGCCGGAGCTGGCACCCCGCGTGGGCGACGGGATGATCAGGCTGAACACGGCGGGCAAGGTTCTGTATGCGAGCCCCAACGCGGTGTCGGCCTACCGGAGGCTCGGCATCGTCTCCAATATTCAGGGCGAAAGGCTGGTCGACGTGGGAGTCGAAGCCTCGGCTGCCTCAACGGCGCTCAGTTTCGGAACGCAGGCGCAAAGCGATGTGGAGATGGGCATGTCGGTGGTGCTGCAGCGAGCCCTGCCGTTTCTGGAGGGCCCTGAGCGCACCGTGACGGGGGCTCTGCTGCTGGTGCGTGACGTGACTCAGCTCAGGTACCGGGAGCGCCAGCTGCAGCGCCAGGAGGCCCTGGTCCGTGAGGTCCATCATCGGGTCAAGAACAACCTGCAGACGATCGCCAGCCTGCTCAGGATCCAGGCGAGGCGCCTGCCCTCAGACGCCAAGAGAGAGCTGGAGGAGGCGACGCGCCGTATTGCCGCCATCGCCCTGGTGCACGAGACGCTCTCGCGGGAGTCCGGCCAGTTCGTCGACTTCGGAACCGTTGCCGGCCGGCTGGTGGAGATGGTCTCCCAGGCCCTCATCGACCCCGATCGCAAGGTCGAGATAGAGGTGAAGGGAGATCCCGGAAAGCTGCACTCCGACCTGGCCACACCCCTGGCCGTCGTGCTGGTCGAGCTGATTCAAAACGCCGTCGAGCACGCCTTCAAGCACTCGGGCGGGTGCGTACACGTATCCATGGAGCGAAACCCGCAAAGGCTGAGGATGACGGTCCATGATGACGGCGCCGGGCTCCCGCAGGACTTCGGGCCGACGTCCGCCGGACTGGGTCTTCAGATCGTGCGAGAGCTGGTTGAGACCGAGCTTGGGGGAGTCCTTACCATGGAGTCGGACCAGGGCACCAAAGTGGTGGTCGATGTGCCCACGGAGAAGCCCGGCATGCGCGCCTGACGAGTGTCGAAAGCGGGCCGCCCTCTAGTAGAGGCGGCGTCCGCTGCTTACGGCCTTACGCTCCTCTTCGGATAGCCCGCCCCACACACCACACTCCTGGTGGGTTTCGATCGCCCACTCCAGGCAATCCTGCTTGACGGGGCAGGGCTCGCAGATTGCTTTGGCCTGCTCGATCTGGTCGAGCGCCGGGCCCGTCGTGCCGATCGGAAAGAACACGTCGGGGTTAGGAGTCTCTTTGCAGTTGGCCCTCTGCCGCCAGTCAGTCTCGGGAGACGCGCCCGGCTCGAGGTAGAAGGTGATCTCCTTCACTGCCGGTGTCGGGGAGTAGTGTTAGTCATGGTCAGGGGCACGGGGCAGAATATGACGGTTCTGTTAAGTTCGCAATACCCCTGTTGCGATTTTTCCCGTCCGTAATGCCGAAAGTACCTAGATCGGGTTCCAAAAATACCTAGAAGGGCTCGAATGATCACATGAGCAGCAGTGGATCCGCTCTTCCGCCGCTGTTTGCCCCCATGCTGCCCACCCTGGTGAGGGACCCCTTCGACTCCGCCGATCACCTCTTCGAGGTCAAGTGGGACGGCGTACGGGTTCTCGCTTTCTGCAATTCCGACTCCACCCGGCTGTTCTCCCGGTCGGGCAGGGACGTAACCCACCAGTACCCCGAGTTCGCGGACGTCCACCGCCGGCTCACGGTGGACAACGCAGTCCTGGACGGCGAGATTGTTGCCCTCGACACTGCCTCCCGCCCCTCGTTCGAGCTCCTCCAGCACCGTATCAACCTGACCCGGCCCTCCGACATCCAACGCGCCATGCAGCAGATTCCTCTGGATCTGGTGCTCTTCGATATTCCTTTCGGCGCCGGAGCCTGGTTGGGAGGCTCGCCTTTGGTGGAGCGCCGGGAGCGACTGGACGCGTCGGTGGAGTTCGGCGACCGGGTGATGCGATCCGACGCCATCCCGGAGCACGGAATAGCTCTCTTCAACGCCGCCAAGGCCAGGGGGCTGGAGGGTGTGGTGGGCAAGAAGAGGCTCAGCCACTACATCCCGGGGAAGCGGACCGGCGATTGGCTCAAGGTCAAAGCCATTTATGAGCTGGACTGTGTGATCGGCGGATTCACTCCCGGCCTTAACAGCAGGTCGAGCTCGCTCGGCGCACTGCTGGTCGGGGTCTACGAGCCATCGGGCCTGCGTTACATCGGATCGGTGGGGACCGGGTTCAAGGAAAAGATGCTTGCAACCTTGAAGTCAAGGCTGGAGGACATAGAGACCCCGGTCGGCCCATTCTCCTCGCCGGTGCCCCTCAAGGGGGCGCGGTGGGTGGAGCCGAAGCTGGTCTGCACGGTCGAGTATCGCGAGCTTACCCGCGGGGTGAAGCTGCGGGCACCCTCCTTCAAGGGCCTGCGCGAGGACAAACGCCCCGAGGAGTGCGTGCTGTCGGATCAGCTGCCTTTGGACAGGGTGTAGTGCACCGGCAACATCGCTAGCTGGCCTTCGCCTTCTCTTTCGTCTCTTCCTTGTCCTTGGTCTTCTGCCGGGTGGCTTCGACGCTTGCCTTCAGGGCCTCCATGAGGTCCAGGATCTGCGTGGGCTCTTTGCTCGGGGCGACAGCAACCTCCATGCCCTCGACCTTGGCCTTGACTGCCTCCTCCAGCCGCTCCCGGTAGGCATCGTGGAACTCCTCGGGCTGGAAATGGTCGCTGAGGTTCTCGATCAGGCTCTTCGCCATCGCAAGCTCCTGGGCACGGATCTCCACGTTCTTGCTGAGCTCCTCGAACGCAGCCTCCCGGATCTCATCGGGCCAGTGCATGGTCTCGAGGATGAACACGCCGTCCTTGACCCTGAGCGTGGCAAGGCGCTCCTTCTCCCGCAGCGTGATCTTGGCGACGCCGACCTTGCCGGCCTCGGTCAGCGCCTTCTCTAGCAGCTTGTAAGCCTTGATCCCCGACGGTTCCGGGGCAAGGTAGTAGGGCTTCTGGAAGTAGATTGGGTCGATCTCGTCGAGCGGCACGAACGAGACTATGTCGATGGCTTTGATGCTGTCGGCGGGGATCTGCGCCATCTCCTCCTCGGTGAAGACCACGTAGTTGTCCTTCTCGAACTCGTACCCTTTGACGATCTCGTCGTAGGGGACCTCCTCGCCGCATATCGTGCAGACGCGCTTGTACTTGATGCGGCCGTTGTCCTTGGAGTGGAGCTGGTTGAAGCGGAAGTCCTTCTCCTCGATGGCCGTGAAGAGGCCGACGGGAATGGTGATGAGTCCGAAAGTAATTGCACCCTTCCAGATCGATCTAGGCACTGCCGGACCTCCCTTTCTGCCGATTTCAGAATTTTCCCGCTCTTACATTACCCCTCTAAGGTGACAACAAAGCTGCAGTACGGGCGCCTCATCGTTCTTCCTCTCCTACCAAATGATCGAAACTCAAGCCTGAACTGAAAGCAGCCTTTTAGAGATCCTTCCGCTCGACCACCAGGAAGGTGAGCAGGATCATGATGGCCATATAGGCGACCGCCCACAGGACCCTTCCCGCAGTCGAAGGTATGAGGATGGAGCCCGGAAGCGCTGCCGCGGCGCCGGCGCTCTCCACCTCCCTCATCAGCAGCGGTGAGACCAGCGTCTTGGGAGTCAGGTACCACGCGGCGGTGATCAGAGCGCCGGCCATCCCGCCCACCCGCGAGTTCGTCACAAGAAGGTAGAGGGTGGCGACGATCCCGCTCAGGCTGTAGACAAAGTAGGAGATGAACGCGGCCAGAACCGGGGCGTGGACCAGGCTGGAGACCAGGGTGGTGATCGCCGCGAGGATGCTCAGGTTGAACGCAGTGGTGGCCCAGTGCCCCCACAGGCCCGAATCCAGGCCCCCCTCCTCGAAGAGGCGAACTCCCTGCATCAGCAATGCGCTGACTGCGCACAACCCGAGGACCACCACAAAACTGGCAGATAAGCGGCCCAGAGCGTACTGCCAGCGGGTGAGCGGGCGGGACATGATCAGCATCGCCTCTCCGTCGGAGAACGGGCGCCCGATGTTGTTCATCGATACCGCGACCGCCGACAGCGCGGCGATGAACGGCAGCAAGCCCAGGGAGGCGGCCGTTGCCAGCCCGATCGTTGCGGTCGTCAGGTCCGCTGCCAGGCTGTCGTTGAGGGTGAGGTAGAGCATGCCGGCGGTCACCAGGAGGAGTATCACGAGGAAGAACAGGATCAGCTTCCTTCGGAAGTGTTCGGTCACCGATGCGCGGGCGATGGTCAGGACCGCAGTCACGGCAGGCCCGCCTTCTCCACCATGTCCACGAACACCGTCTCGAGATCGGTGCCCTCGGGGACGAGCTCATCGATGGGGCCTTGTCCCAGGAGCTTGCCTCTGTTCATGATCGCCACATGGTCGCAGAGCCTCTCGACCTCCGATAGCTGGTGCGAGTTCAGGATTATCGTGGCGCCCGCCTGCGTCAGTGCGGCCATCTGGTTACGGACGGTGCGCCGGCCTATCGGGTCGAGATCGGCGGTGGGCTCATCCATCACAAGTAGTCGAGGACTTCCCAGGAGCGCCTGAGCCAGCGCCAGGCGGCGCACCATACCTTTGGAGAACTGTTTGACCCGCTTGGGAGCGTCCAGCAGGTCCGCGGCCTCCAGCCGCATGTCGATCTGGTCCTCGAGCGCCGGTCCCGAGAGGCCGATCAGACCGCCGTGGAGGCGCATCACCTCCCGTGCGGACAGGAAGTCGGCGAATCTGGGAGTCTCGGGCACGAACCCGACGCCCTCTCGGGAAGACGGGTTGGCCGCCGGCTCGCCGAAGACCGCTATCGTGCCGGCGTTGGGCCGGAGCAACCCCAGCAGGCACTTCACGAAAGTGGTCTTGCCCGCCCCGTTGGGGCCCAGCAGAGCGAAGGTGGCGCCCCGCTCGATGTCGAGGTCCATACCGCTGATCCCCCGCCCGGACTTGCGATATTTCTTGACCAGGCCTCGAACCTCTACCGCTGCATCCATTCGGCTAATTGTTCGCGGCGCCGTCCAGCTGGTCCAGTATCTTTTCGATGGGCATCTTCACGCAGGTGAAGATCGGAACATCGCGCTGGGTATAGGCGGAGGACTCGGAGCCTCTCAGCTCCTCGACCAGGTCGAGGAACTCGCCCAGCGAGCTGCCCTCGAACGCAACCACGAACTCCTGGTCGTCTATCCCGAACGAGTAACCGGTGTGGATCGCCACATTCGGGTACCGGTGCCCGATCTTGAAGTGCTCGCCCATGATCTTGCGCCGCTCCTCGAAGGGGACCTTGTACCAGCGACGCTGCTTGTCCATCGGGTAGACGAACAGGTAGGGGGAGCCTTTCGGACCGGCGGGCATGTTGAGCTCCTGGCCCTCGTGCTTGTGGCCCTTGAGGTACTGGGACTTGCGGGTCAGCGCCAGGTAGGAGTACGAGGTGTGCAGGTAGCGGCCGAGCGAGGTGCCGTTGATCGAGGACTGGAAGTCCTGGATTGGCTCGGGGCCCTCGGCGATGATCCACAGGGCCAGCTCGGAGTCGGCCCTCATGGCCACGGTGGAGTAGGTGTGCACGTCGACGGTGGCGCCGGCAACGACATCGGCCAGCTCCTTCTTGTGAAGGGCCCTCTCCTCGTCTCCAAGGCGGCGCCATGCGGGGTCAACCTTGTAGAACACATAGCGCATCAGCTTACGGTCCATACGATTCAGATCCTTTCCAGTGCCCGACCGGCTGCCGCGAGTATCGCCTCCACATCTTTATCGAGGTGGGCGGCACCAACGAAGGCAGCTTCGAATTGAGCGGGAGGCCAGTAGACGCCTTGCTCCAGCATCGCATGGAAGAAGCGAGCAAACCGCGCCGTGTCGGAGCGTTTGGCCGCCTGGAGGTCGGTCACCGGCCCGTCCTGGAAGAACAGGGTCAGCATCGAGGAGACTCGCTGCACCGTCAGAGGAACTCCGGCCTTGCGGCCTGCCTCCTCGAGGCCCTCCTCCAGAGCGGCCCCCATCTCCTCCAGCCTCGGGTACGGACAGGTCTGCCTCAGCTCGGTAATGGTGGCGATGCCTGCAGCAACGCTGATCGGGTTGCCCGACAG
>Ga0299913_10003937_pt1 | contig 12343 bp, 8 predicted proteins | sample RVTome_9_FD_201360 | JGI IMG/M metagenome (GOLD analysis project Ga0299913, IMG submission 201360) | Soil microbial communities from uranium-contaminated site in the Upper Colorado River Basin, Wyoming, United States - RVT155D38 (version 2) ... | reverse complement strand
GAATCGACAGAGGAAGAAGGAGGAACGTAGGTGGCCACGAAGAAGCAGATCTCGTCGGACGACCTGCTCGAGGCGTTCAAGGGGATGACCCTCCTCGAGCTGTCCGAGTTCATCAAGAAGTTCGAAGAGGAGTTCGAGGTCCAGGCCGCGGCCATGGCCCCCGCCATGGCAGCCTCGGCCGGAGCCGGCGGGGGCGCCGCCGCCGATGGCGGGGCCGAGGAGGAGGAGCAGACCGAGTTCGACGTGGTTCTCGACTCGGCGGGGGAAAAGAAGATCCAGGTCATCAAAGAGGTCAGGGCTCTGACCAGCCTGGGGCTGAAGGAGGCCAAGGACCTGGTGGACAATGCGCCCAAGCCGGTCCTGGAGAAGGTTCCCAAGGAGCAAGCTGACCAGGCCAAGGAGAAGATCGAGGCGGCCGGCGGATCCGCCACCGTCAAGTAGGGAATAGGGAGGTCTCTCGCACCGTTTGACGGGATGTGGGGGTGAACCCTATAATGCTCGGTTGGCGTGCCGTCTCCCGTGGCTTCTAGTTACACTCGTGTCATTCCCTAGGGGGGGTTTCTTTGCCTGATGCCGTGATCGGTCGTGACCGCCTGTCCTTCTCCAAGGCCGAGGAGGTCCTTCCGCTGCCCGATCTCGTGGGGATCCAGCGGGACTCCTTCGACTGGCTCCTGGAAGAAGGTCTGGGCGAGGTTTTCCGCGAGATCAGCCCGATCGAGGACTACACCGAGACCTACCAGCTGATCTTCGGCAAGCACTACTTCAAGGACATCAACCACGAGGCCGAGGAGTGCCGGGACAAGGATCTGACCTTCGACGCCCCGCTCCACGTCGAGGCGGCCTTCATCAACAAGGAGACCGGGGAGATAAAGGAGCAGGACGTCTTCATGGGCAACTTCCCCGTGATGACGGACAAGGGCACCTTCATCATCAACGGCACCGAGCGGGTGGTGGTCTCCCAGCTGGTCCGGTCGCCCGGGGTGTACTTCGACAAGGCTATCGACAAGACCATCGACAAGGACGTCTTCCTGGCCAAGGTGATCCCGGCCCGGGGGGCCTGGCTGGAGTTCGACGTCGACAAACGGGACACCGTGGGTGTCCGGATCGACCGGAAGCGGCGCCAGAACGTGACCACGCTCCTTAAGGCCCTGGGCTGGACCGAGGACGAGATCCTCGAGCTGTTCGAGGGGGCCGAGTCGATCAAGCTGACCCTGGAGAAGGACCACTTCGAGACCCAGGAGGAGGCGCTCGAGGACATCTACCGGAAGCTCCGCCCCGGCGAGCCCCCCACGGCGGAGTCTGCCAAGAACCTCCTGGAGAACCTGTTTTTCAACGACAAGCGGTACGACCTGGCCAAGGTAGGCCGGCACAAGATCGACCGAAAGCTCGGGGAGCGCGGCGACCTGCTGAAGAAGCAGCTGAAGCGCCGGTTCGACGCTATGAAGGAGCTCGACGTCCCGGAGAAGCGGGACTTCGAGCAGCCCCGGTACCGTGTGTTCTCTCAGCTCCAGTCGGGCGAGAAGGGCGGGCCGACCGCGTTCAAGCGTGTCCTCACCTACGAGGACATCGTGAAAGCGGTGGGCTACCTGGTCCGGCTACACGCCGGCGAGGAGGGCTTCGTGGTCGACGACATCGACCACTTCGGGAACCGCCGGCTGCGGTCGGTGGGCGAGCTGATCCAGAACCAGGTTCGGATCGGCCTGTCCCGGATGGAGCGCGTGGTCAGGGAGCGGATGACCACCCAGGACGTGGAGGCCATCACTCCCCAGACGCTCATCAACATCCGGCCGGTGGTGGGCGCCATCAAGGAGTTCTTCGGGACCTCGCAGCTGTCCCAGTTCATGGACCAGACGAACCCGCTGGCCGGGCTGACCCACAAGCGGCGGCTGTCGGCCCTGGGGCCCGGCGGCCTGTCCCGAGAGCGGGCCGGGTTCGAGGTCCGAGACGTGCACCCCTCACACTACGGCCGGATGTGCCCCATCGAGACCCCCGAGGGTCCGAACATCGGCCTGATCGGCACTCTGTCCACGTTCGGCCGGATCAACGAGCTCGGGTTCGTGGAGACCCCATACCGCCGGGTGGAGAAGGGCCGGGTCACCGAGCACATCGACTACCTCACCGCCGACGAGGAGGACCGGCACGTCATCGCCCAGGCGAACGCGGAGCTGGACGGGCGGGGCCGCTTCATGGAGGAGCGGGTCCTGTGCCGCCGGAAGGGTGGCGACGTCGACTACGTGATCCCCGAAGAGGTCGATTACATGGACGTGTCGCCGAAGCAGATAGTTTCGGTGGCCGCCGCGCTGATCCCGTTCCTGGAGCACGACGACGCCAACCGGGCCCTCATGGGGGCGAACATGCAGCGTCAGGCGGTTCCCCTGCTCCGGGCAGAGGCGCCGCTGATCGGGACCGGGGTGGAGTTCCGGGCGGCCATCGACGCCGGTGACGTCATCCTGGCGGAGAAGGCCGGGCGCATCGACTCGGTATCGGCCGACGAGATAGTGCTGCGCGAGAGCGACGGCAAGACCCGCACGTACCGCCTCCAGAAGTTCCGCCGCTCGAACCAGGGCACGTGCATCAACCACAAGCCCGCGGTGAAGGCCGGCGAGTCGGTGAAGCGCGGCCAGGTCATCGCCGACGGACCCTCCACCGAGCAAGGCGAGCTGGCGCTCGGTAAGAACCTCCTGGTGGCGTTCATGCCCTGGGAGGGCCACAACTACGAGGACGCCATCGTCATCTCCGAGCGCCTGGTGAGGGAGGACGTGCTGACCTCGATCCACATCGAGGAGCACGAGGTCGACGCCCGGGACACGAAGCTCGGGGCCGAAGAGATCACCCGGGACATACCGAACGTCTCCGAGGAGATCCTCAAGGACCTCGACGACCGGGGCATCGTCCGGATCGGGGCCGAAGTGGACCCCGGGGACTACCTGGTGGGCAAGGTCACGCCGAAGGGCGAGACCGAGCTCACTCCCGAGGAGCGCCTCCTGCGGGCCATCTTCGGCGAGAAGGCCAGGGAGGTCCGGGACACCTCGCTGAAGGTGCCCCACGGGGAGACCGGCAAGGTCATCGGTGTCCGGGTGTTCAGCCGCGAGGACGGCGATGAGCTTCCGCCCGGCGTGAACCAGTTGGTCCGGGTGTACGTGGCCCAGAAACGAAAGATCTCCGACGGCGACAAGCTGGCCGGCCGACACGGCAACAAGGGCGTCATCGCCAAGATCCTTCCCGAGGGGGACATGCCGTTCCTGCCCGACGGGACGCCGGTGGACATCATCCTCAACCCCCTCGGCGTGCCCTCCCGGATGAACCTGGGGCAGGTCCTGGAGACCCACCTCGGCTGGGCCGCTCGTCAGGGCTTCAAGATGAACGGCTCCACCCGGGAGGGTCCGGCCTACGTGGCCACCCCGGTGTTCGACGGGGCCAGGGAGCACGAGATCAAGGAGGCCCTCACCACCGCCCTGCCGAACGACGACGGGCAGAAGCTCGTGGACGACGAGGGCAAAGCATGGCTGTTCGATGGCCGGAGCGGCGAACCGTTCGAGACCACCGTGGCCATCGGCTACATCTACATCATGAAGCTGCTGCACCTGGTGGACGACAAGATCCACGCCAGGAGCACCGGCCCGTACTCGATGATCACCCAGCAGCCGCTGGGCGGTAAGGCCCAGTTCGGCGGCCAGCGGTTCGGCGAGATGGAGGTGTGGGCCTTGGAGGCGTACGGCTCCGCCTACGCCCTCCAGGAGCTGCTCACCATCAAGTCGGACGACGTGCTCGGCCGGGTGAAGGTCTACGAGGCCATCGTGAAGGGCGAGAACATCCCCGAGCCGGGGATCCCCGAGTCCTTCAAGGTGCTGATCAAGGAGATGCAGTCCCTGGCCCTCAACGTCGAGGTGCTCTCGGCTGAGGGCAAGGAGATCGAGATGCGAGAGACGGACGAGGACGTGTTCCGAGCCGCGGAGGAGCTGGGCATCGACCTCTCGCGGCGGGAGCCGGCCGGAGCGGAATTCGAGTAGGAGAGGGGCGACACTTGCTCGACGTCAACTATTTCGACGAACTGAGGATCGGGCTGGCCACCGGTGACCAGATCCGCGCGTGGTCGAACGGCGAGGTCAAGAAGCCCGAGACGATCAACTACCGCACGCTGAAGCCCGAGAAGGACGGGCTCTTCTGCGAGCGCATCTTCGGTCCCACCAGGGACTGGGAGTGCCACTGCGGGAAGTACAAGCGGGTCCGGTTCAAGGGCATCATCTGCGAGCGCTGCGGCGTGGAGATCACCCGCGCCAAGGTCCGGAGGGAGCGGATGGGCCACATCGAGCTGGCCGCGCCGGTTACCCACATCTGGTACTTCAAGGGTGTCCCCTCGCGCCTGGGGTACCTGCTCGACCTGGCCCCGAAGGACCTGGAGAAGGTCATCTACTTCGCGGCGTACATCATCACCAGGGTCGATGAGGAGCGGCGCCACAAGGACCTCCCCGGGATCGAGAAGGAGTTCGCCGACGAGCGGTCCGAGATCGACGGACGGCGGGACCAGCAGATCAAGGAACGCCTGGAGGAGCTGGAGAAGCGCCTCAAGGAGCTCGAGGCCGAGGGGGCCAAGGGCGCGCAGCTCACCGCGGCCAAGCGTGAGGCTCAGCGGGACGTCGACAAGCTGACCGAGGCGGCCAAGCGGGACACCGAGCACCTCGACGAGGTTCTGTCGGCGTTCAAGGGGTTCTCGGTGAAGCAGCTGGTGGCCGACGACATCGTGTACCGGACCCTGCGGGAGCGGTTCGACGACTACTTCGAGGGCGGGATGGGGGCCGAGGCCATCAAGCGGCTCCTGGCCGACATCGACCTCCAGGCCGAGGCGGCCAGCCTCCGGGAGACCATCGAGACCGCCAAGGGGACCCGACGCCAGAAGGCCATCAAGCGGCTCAAGGTCGTGACGAACTTCATCGGGACGAAGAACTCCCCGCTGGGGATGGTGTTGGACGCGATCCCGGTGATCCCGCCCGACCTCCGGCCGATGGTCCAGCTCGACGGCGGACGGTTCGCCACCAGCGACCTCAACGACCTGTACCGCCGAGTCATCAACCGGAACAACAGGCTGAAGCGCCTGCTCGACCTCCAGGCGCCTGAGATCATCGTCAACAACGAGAAGCGGATGCTTCAGGAGGCCGTGGACGCCCTGTTCGACAACGGCCGGCGAGGTCGGCCCGTCACCGGACCGGGCAACCGCCCCCTGAAGTCGCTGTCGGACATGCTGAAGGGCAAGCAGGGCCGTTTCCGCCAGAACCTGCTCGGTAAGCGCGTCGACTATTCGGGTCGGTCGGTCATCGTGGTCGGCCCCGAGCTGAAGCTCCATCAGTGCGGTCTGCCCAAGCAGATGGCCCTGGAGCTGTTCAAGCCGTTCGTGATGAAGCGGCTGGTGGACCTCGACCTGGCCCAGAACATCAAGAGCGCCAAGCGGATGGTGGAGCGGGCCCGGCCTCAGGTGTGGGACGTGCTCGAGGAGGTCATCAAGGACCACCCCGTGCTCCTGAACCGTGCGCCCACCCTGCATCGGCTCGGCATCCAGGCCTTCGAGCCGGTGCTGGTCGAGGGCAAGGCCATCCAGATCCACCCGCTGGTCTGCCCGGCGTTCAACGCAGACTTCGACGGGGACCAGATGGCCGTGCACCTCCCCCTGTCCGCCGAGGCCCAAGCCGAGGCCAGGATCCTGATGCTGTCGGCGAACAACATCCTGTCGCCGGCGCACGGTCGGACCATCGCGGCCCCGACCCAGGACATGGTTCTCGGGGTGTACTACCTCACGCTGGCCGGGGACAAGCCCGAGGACGAGAAGACGCTGAAGCGGTTCGCCACGCCCGACGAGGCCCTGATGGCCTGGGACGCGGGGACCGTCGACATGCACGCCTGGGTCAAGGTGCGTCTGCCCGGCAAGACGCTGGCGGAGGACGAGCCCGAGTCAGAGTCCGAGTCCAACGGGGCGCCGTTGGTGACCACCACGATCGGCCGGGTCCTCTTCAACGAGGCATTCCCCCAGGACCACCCGTACGTCAACCACCAGGTGCTCCAGGCCGAGCTCCGAACCATCGTTGACGACTGCGTCCACCTGTGGCCCCGGGCCACCGTGGCCGGGATCCTGGACGCACTGAAGTCGCTCGGGTTCCACTACTCGACCCGGGCCGGCGTGACGATCGGCGTCGAGGACGTCACCACGCCCAAGACGAAGCAGAAGATCCTCGACGAGTACGAGAAGCGAGCGCTGAAGGTGGAGGGCCAGCACGGGCGAGGGATCATCACCGACGACGAGCGCCGGCAGGAGCTCATCGAGATCTGGACCGAGGCCACCGACAAGGTGACCCGGGCCATGGAGGAGGGGTTCTCGCCGGTCAACCCGATCTACATGATGGCGAACTCGGGAGCCCGAGGGAACATCATGCAGATCCGCCAGCTCGCGGGGATGCGAGGGCTGGTGGCCAACCCGAAGGGCGAGATCATCCCCAGGCCGATCAAGGCGAACTTCCGCGAGGGGCTCACCGTGCTCGAGTACTTCATCTCCACGCACGGCGCCCGGAAGGGCCTGGCTGACACCGCTCTCCGGACGGCCGACTCCGGCTACCTGACCAGGCGTCTGGTCGACGTTTCCCAGGAGGTCATCATCCGGGAGGACGACTGCGCCACGGACAAGGGCGTGCCGGTGATAGTGACTCGGGAGACCCCGGACGGCCGCCGGGTGGGCGACGACCACCTCGTCAGCCGGATCGCCGGGCGGACGCTGGCCGAGGACGTCCGGGTGAACCGGTCCAAGGTCGCCTCCGCCGGCGACGAGGTCACCGACGAGGTCCGGCTCGCGCTCGTGGAGTCCGAGGTCGACGTGGTGTACGTCCGATCCGTGCTGACCTGCGACGCCACGGTCGGTGTGTGCCGGCTGTGCTACGGGCGCAACCTGGCCACTGGACGGCTGGTCGACATCGGCGAGGCGGTCGGGATCATCGCCGCCCAGTCGATCGGCGAGCCGGGGACCCAGCTCACCATGCGGACGTTCCACACCGGCGGTGTGGCCGGCGAGGACATCACCCACGGCCTCCCCCGGGTGGTCGAGCTGTTCGAGGCCCGCCGGCCCAAGGGCCGGGCCGAGATCACCGAGCTCTCCGGCGTGGTCGCCTTGGAGGACGACGCCGAGAAGAAGAAGCGGTGGATCACGGTGACGGCCGACGACGGCGAGCAGGTCCGGTACGAGGTCTCGCTCCGGGCACGGCTGGCCGTGGACGACGGCGAGCGCGTGGAGGTCGGCCAGCAGCTCACCGAGGGCTCGGTCGATCCCCACGAGAAGCTCCGGATCGAGGGTGTCCAGGCGGTCCAGCTCCACCTGGTGGAGGAGGTCCAGCAGGTGTACCGGAGCCAGGGCGTGGTGATCCACGACAAGCACATCGAGCTGATCGTCCGGCAGATGCTGCGCAAGGTGAACATCCTGGAGCCCGGCGACACCGAGTTCCTGCCGGGCGAGCTCGTGGACCGGCGCCGCTTCGAGGAGACGAACGCCGAGGTCGTCGAGGACGGCGGCGAGCCCGCCTCCGCGCGGCCGATCCTCATGGGGATCACCAAGGCGTCGCTGGCGACCGAGTCGTGGCTCGCGGCGGCCTCTTTCCAGGAGACCACCCGGGTCCTCACCGACGCGGCCATCAGCGCCCGGTCAGACCCCCTGCTGGGCCTGAAGGAGAACGTCATCATCGGCAAACTGATCCCCGCCGGGACCGGCATGAGCAAGTACCGGAACGTCCGGGCCCACATCCGGCCCGAGGCCATCCCGGAGTACTGGCTGGCCCGCCAGCGGGAGCAGGCCGAGCTGGCCGAGGCCGGCGGTGACGGCGGCGGCGAGATGACGGAGGAAGAGGCCAGGGAAGCGCTCCGGGCCGTCGGTGGCGGCGCCGACGGCGAGGGCGACGGCTCCTAGCGCCGGATGACGCCCGCGTCCGTCACGATCGTGGCGGTGCTGCTGGCCGGGGTCGGGGCGGCCCTGCAGGCGACCCTGCTGGCCTTCATCGGGCGGCGCTCGGGGGTCCTGGCCGCCACCACGCTGGCCGCCATCGTTGGGCTCGCGGCCATCGTGATCGCCACGCTCGTGACGAACCGAACCCTGGCCGGGGTGGGTGTGGCCGTCCGCCAGTCCCCATGGATCTGGGTACCCGGGGGGATACTCGGGATCGCCGTGCTGGCGGTGCTCACGTTCGCGCCGCCCCGGATCGGCGCGTTCGGGACGTTCGCGGTCCTGATCACCGGGCAGCTCCTAGCCAGCCTGGTGATCGACTCCGTGGGGCTGTTCGGCATGGACCGGGTGCCGCTGTCGGTGACGCGGGTGGCCGGCCTGCTCCTCCTGCTGGCCGGCGGCATCCTGGTCCTCCGTCGCTGAGGAGGACTGGCGCCGTGCCCGATCGGGCGGCGTGGCTTCGCCGGCTCCGGCAGGAGAACGCGCGGCAGGAGGATTCCTGTCGGCGATCTACGACGAGCGGTGGGGAGAGATCGAGGAGACCTCCGCGCCGACAACGTGCTCCGGGCCCGCCGGGAGCCGTGGCTGGTGATCGACCCCAAACCGCTGGTCGGGGAGCGGGAGTTCGGGATCGGGGCCCTGGTCCGCGGTGGGGAGCTCGGCTCGGGGCGTGACAGGGCCCGGCGTCGCCTGGCCCGCTTGTCGAGCGAGCTCTCCCTCGATCCGGACCGGGCCCGGGGGTGGGTGCTGGCCCAGACGCTGGCCTGGGCCTCCGACGAGGACGGCGTCGACCCCGGGCAGGTGGAGGTCGCCCGGTGGTTCATTGCTTGACCCTCGCTCCGTGAAAGAGTGACAAAAGGGGCGGCCGGCAAGGCAGGCTCGCCCTTTGACACCCTCTGGGGTCCGCTATACTCTTATCGTTCGTCGTGGCCCGGGAACCCGGGTCGCGCAGTTCGCCTTGCGTCCAGGGGAACCGAGGGGCTGACGTCTGTCGGCCCTGGGCACAGGACAAAGGATGAGAGCGACGACGGGACACGCATGCCGACGACGCAGCAGCTGGTCAGGCGAGGCCGTAAGACGGCCCGAGCGAAGACGAAGAGCCCTGCGCTCAAGGGCTCTCCGCAGCGCCGGGGCGTCTGTACGCGCGTGTTCACCATCACCCCGAAGAAGCCGAACTCGGCCCTTCGGAAGGTCGCCCGCGTCCGTCTGACCAGCGGCATCGAGGCCACCGCGTACATCCCCGGGGCCGGGCACAACCTGCAGGAGCACTCGATCGTCCTGGTCCGGGGCGGCCGGGTGAAGGACCTTCCCGGCGTCCGCTACAAGGTGATCCGGGCCGCTCTCGACACCGCCGGCGTGCCCGACCGGAAGCAGGCCCGGTCGAAGTACGGCGCCAAGAAGTCGGCTTAGGGGGTCGGGAGGCGAGCCATGCCTAGGCGCGGTGCCCCTACGAAGCGCGGAGCCGGACCGGACCCGATCTACCAGAACGTCCTGGTCACCCAGCTGATCAACAAGATCATGGTGAGCGGGAAGAAGACCCTGGCCGAGCGGATCGTCTACGACGCGCTCGATCGTATCAGCGAGCAGACCGCGAACGACCCGGTTATCACGCTGAAGAAGGCCGTGGAGAACGCCCGCCCCCTGCTGGAGGTCCGTTCCCGGCGGGTCGGCGGGGCCACGTACCAGGTCCCGGTTGAGGTCAGGCCCAGCCGCGGGACCACCCTGGCGCTCCGGTGGCTGGTGGGGTTCGCCAGGGCCCGGAAGGAGCAGACCATGGCCGGCCGGCTGGTCGGCGAGATCATGGACGCCTCGCAGGGCCAGGGGGCGTCGGTCAAGCGCCGCGAGGACATCCACAAGATGGCGGACGCCAACAAGGCGTTCGCTCACTACCGGTGGTGACCTGATTGGCCACCCCGGCGAGGAAGTTGGAGATGGCGAAGGCGACACACGAGGTACCGAAGGGGCAGAGCGGAGGCCAGAAGGGTCTGGTCATCCGAGAGTACCCCCTGTCCAGGACCCGGAACATCGGGATCATGGCCCACATCGACGCCGGCAAGACCACCACCACGGAGCGCGTCCTCTACTACACCGGCAAGACCTACAAGCTCGGCGAGGTCCACGAGGGCACCGCCCAGATGGACTGGATGGTCCAGGAGCAGGAGCGCGGCATCACCATCACCTCCGCCGCTACGACCTGCCAGTGGAAGGACCACTGGATCAACCTCATCGACACGCCCGGCCACGTCGACTTCACGATGGAGGTGGAACGATCGCTCCGCGTGCTGGACGGTGCCGTGGCCGTGTTCGACGCCGTGGCCGGGGTCGAGCCGCAGTCCGAGACCGTGTGGCGGCAGGCCGACCGGTATCAGGTCCCGCGGATCTGCTTCGTCAACAAGATGGACCGGACCGGCGCGGACTTCGAGCGGAACGTGCGGATGATCGAGGAGCGCCTCCATGCGAAGCCCCTCGTTATCCAGCTCCCGTGGGGGACCGAGGACGCCTTCGTCGGCGTCCTCGACCTTGTGGAGATGAAGGGCCTCCGGTGGACCGCAGAGAAGGGCGAGGAGTGGGAGACCGTCGACATCCCCGAAGAGCTCCGGGAGACCGCGCTGGACTGGCGCCATCGCCTGTACGAGCAGCTCGCCGACCATCACGAGACCCTGATGCAGAAGTACGTCGACGGGCAGGAGCCTGAGGCCAAGGAGCTCCGGGAGGCTCTTCGCGAGGCCACGCTCGCCGTGGAGGGGACCCCGGTGCTCTGCGGCAGCGCGTTCAAGAACAAGGGCATCCAGCCGCTCCTCGACGCGGTGGTGGACTACCTCCCGTCTCCTCTGGACGTCCCGCCGATGGAGGGGACCATCCCCGGCACCCGGGAGACCGCCGTGCGGAGGGCGGACGACGAGGAGCCGTTCGCCGCCCTGGCCTTCAAGATCATGTCCGACCCATTCGTCGGTCGGCTCACCTACTTCCGGGTCTACTCCGGGACGCTTCGGGCCGGGGCCCACGTGCAGAACGTCACCAAGGACCGCAAGGAGCGGATCGGCCGGCTCCTCCAGATGCACGCGAACCACCGCGAGGACAAGGAGGCCGTGTTCACGGGTGACATCGTGGCCGGCGTGGGGATGAAGCACACGTCCACCGGCGACACCCTGGCCGACCCGGCCAACCCGATCCTCCTGGAGTCCATGTCGTTCCCGGCCCCGGTCATCTCCGTGGCCATCGAGCCGAAGACGAAGGCCGACCAGGACAAGCTTTCCCAGGCGCTGGGCAAGCTCGCCGACGAGGACCCCACGTTCCACGTTCGGTTCGATGACGAGACCGGCCAGACGATCATCGCCGGTATGGGCGAGCTGCACCTCGAGGTACTGGTGGACCGGCTCACCCGCGAGTTCAACGTCGAGGCGAACGTGGGCAAGCCACAGGTGGCCTACCGGGAGACGATCCGCAAGCCCGTGGAGAAGGTCCAGGGCCGGTACGTGAAGCAGAGCGGCGGCCGAGGCCAGTACGGCCACGTCGTCATCAACCTCGAGCCGACCGGTCAGGGCGGGGGCTACGAGTTCATCAACAAGATCAGGGGAGGCGACATCCCCCGCGAGTACATCCCCTCGGTTGACCAGGGCATCCAGGAGGCCATGGAGTCCGGCGTGCTGGCCGGGTACCCGCTGGTCGACGTGCGGGCCACGCTGGTTGACGGCTCGTACCACGAGGTGGACTCCTCGGAGGTCGCGTTCAAGGTGGCCGGGCAGATCGCCCTCCGGGAGGCGGCCAAGCGGGCCGACCCGGTCCTCCTAGAACCCGTGATGCAGATCGAGGTGGTCACGCCGGAGGAGTACATGGGGGATGTGATCGCCGACCTCACCAGCCGGCGCGGGAAGGTCGAGCGGATGGAGCAGCGGGGCGGCAGCCAGTCGATCCGGGCGGTGGTCCCGCTGGCGGAGATGTTCGGGTACGCCACCGACCTCCGCTCCCGCACTCAGGGCCGGGCCACGTACACGATGCAGTTCCATTCCTACCAGGAGGTCCCGTCGAACATCGCCAAGGAGATCGTGGCGAAGGTCCGGGGCGAGTAGAGGAGCGGATGGCATGAGCAAGAAGAAGTTCGAGCGGACCAAGCCCCACGTGAACATCGGCACGATCGGGCACATCGACCACGGCAAGACCACCCTCACGGCGGCCATCACCAAGGTCCTGGCCGAGAAGGGCATGGCCGACTTCACCCCGTTCGAGGAGATCGACAAGGCCCCTGAGGAGAAGGAGCGGGGCATCACCATCGCCATCGCCCACGTGGAGTACGAGACCGAGAACCGCCACTACGCCCACGTGGACTGCCCCGGCCACGCCGACTACATCAAGAACATGATCACCGGGGCGGCC
>Ga0299913_10003936_pt1 | contig 12344 bp, 10 predicted proteins | sample RVTome_9_FD_201360 | JGI IMG/M metagenome (GOLD analysis project Ga0299913, IMG submission 201360) | Soil microbial communities from uranium-contaminated site in the Upper Colorado River Basin, Wyoming, United States - RVT155D38 (version 2) ... | reverse complement strand
GCGGCGGGCGCGGGACCTGTCGCTCGACGCCGTGATCCTCGGCCACTCCGAGAAGGCCGCCGCGTTCGAGCGCTTCGTCGCCGAGCGCGGCACCGCCCCCGCAAGGGTCGCCTTCGCCGGCGACGATCTGCTCGATCTGCCGGTGATGCTGCGCTGCGGCCTCGCCTTCGCCCCGGCCGATGCCTGCGACGAGGTCCGCCGCCACGCCCACCGGGTGCTCGCCGCGCCGGGCGGCGGCGGGGCGGTGCGCGAGATCGTCGAGACGGTGCTCCGCGCGCGGGGCGAGTGGGAACGGCTGGTCGCCGGCTACACGGCGCTCGTCGCCGCCACGTGACCCGGGCCCGCTGGCGCCGGCTGCGCGGCCGCCTGCTCGCCGCGCTCCTCCGCCCGCTCGCCGCCGGGCTCGGCCGCGCGAGCCTGGTGGGCGCCCAGCGGGCCGGCCGGTGGATCGGCCGGGCTGCCTGGGCGCTCGGGCGGCGCGACCGGCGGCGGGCGCTCGAGCACCTCGCCCTGGCCCTCCCCGAGCTGCCGGAGGCCGAACGCCGGCGGATCGCGCGGGGGTCGATGCTCCACCAGGGGGTCACTCTCGCCGAGACCCTCCACCTCTCCCGCCGCTCGTGCGCCGACGTCGAGCGCTACGTCGACGCCGAAGGATGGGAGGGCGTCGAGGCGCTGGCCGCGGCGGGCCGGCCGGTGATGATCCTCACCGGCCACTGCGGCAACTGGGAGCTGCTCGCGGCGCTGATCAACTGCCGCGGCCTCGGGATGAGCGTGGTCGCCCGCCGGCTCGACGAGCCGGAGCTCCAGGAGCTGCTCCTCGCCGCCCGCCGCCGGTTCGGCACCGAGACGATCGAGCGCGGCGCGCCGGGGGCGTCGCGCCGGCTCCTCCGCGTGCTGCGCGAGGGGGGCGCTCTCGGCATGCTGATCGACCAGGACACCCGGGTCGAGGCGGTGTGGGTCGACTTCTTCGGGCGCCCCGCCCACACGCCGGTCGGCGCGGCGAAGATCGCGCTCAGGGTCGGCGCCGCGGTGGTGCCGTCGTTCATCGAGCGGCGCGCGGACGGCCGGCACCTCGCCCGCTTCCTGCCGCCGCTCGACCTCCCCGCCGACCCGACCGAGGCGACCGCCCGGATGACCGCCGCGATCGAGGCCCAGGTGCGCCGCGTCCCCGAGCAGTGGGTGTGGATGCACCGCCGCTGGCGCCGGAGGCCGGCGTGAGGGGACCGCGCCGCCGACGCCGCGCCCGCCCCGTCACGCTCCTCGCGGCCGGGCTCCTGCTCCTCGGCTGCCGGCCGGAGGGCGGGCCGGAGGGCACGGTCCGGATCGACCTGTGGAGACTCCCGCCGGACGCCGGCGGCGGCGCGCACGCCTCGACCTTCGCGCACCTCGGCTCCGGCGAGACCGAGGGGATCTCCGGCAGCGAGATCCAGGCGATCGGGCAGCGGACGGGGACCCGGATCGCCTGGAGGCTCGCCCCGGGCGGGCCGGCCCGCCTGTCGTTCATCCCGCTGGGCACCGCGTCGGCCGCGGCGGGGTGCGCGAGCCGCTACCGCGCCGCGTTCCGGCCGGCGCGCGCCGGCGAGGAGACGGTGCTCTTCGAGCGACCGGTGGAGCCGCTCCGGCGGTTCGCGCCGGCGGCGGTCGAGGTCGACCTGCCGGCCGCCGATGGCCGTCTCGCCTTCGAGATCGTCGCCGCCGCGGGCGCTCCCGCGGCGTGCGGCGGGCAGACCGCGCTCTGGGGCAGCCCGGCGGTCCTCGCCACCCGGCCGGTCCCCCGCCGCCCGCCGGCCGCGGCCCCGAACGTCCTGGTGCTCGGGATCGACACCCTGCGCGCCGACCGGGTCGGGCCGCGCGGCGCCCTTCCGAGCCTGACGCCGGCGATCGACCGGCTGCGCGCGGAGAGCGACGTCTGGGACCGCGCCTACACGAGCTTCAACTCGACGAACCCGAGCTTCGTCTCCGTGTTCACCGGGCTCTCCGGGCGGCGGCACGGCGTGTACGACCTGCGGACCCCGGTGCCCGCCGAGCACGCCACCCTCGCCGAGCGGTTCCGCGACGCCGGCTACCGGACCTTCGCGGTGATCGCCGCCCGCCACCTGGCGCCGCAGTACTCCGGGCTCGGGGAGGGCTTCGACGAGATCGTCACGCCGCAGGGACGGCACCTGGCGGCCGAGCTGGTCGTCGACCGGGCGATCGAGCGGCTCGACCGGATCGGCGGGCTCGACCGCGAGGTCCGCCCGCTGTTCATCTGGCTCCACTTCTTCGACCCGCACACCCCGACCTCGCCGCCCGAGCCGTTCGCCTCGGGCCTGGGCGCCGCGGCGCCGTCGGGCACGGCGCCGGTCGGCGCCTGGCGGCCGTTCCGCGAGCCCGGCCCGCGGTCGTTCGTCGAGCGGAACCTCGGCGGGCACCCCGACCTCTACGACGGCGAGGTCGCCTACCTCGACCGCCAGCTCGACCGCCTGCTCGGGTTCCTCGCCGAGCGCGGGCTGCTCGAGCAGACCCTGGTCGTCTTCTTCGCCGACCACGGGGAGAGTCTCGGCGAGCACGGCATCCTCCACTCGCACGCCGGCCTGTACGAGCCGACCGTGCGCGTGCCGCTGTCGATCCGCTGGCCGGAGCGCTTCCGCGACCGCCGCCCCGGCGACCCGGCGGGCCCGCGCGGCCGCAGGTTCGGCGGCCTGGTCCAGACGATCGACCTCTACCCCACCCTCCTCGCCGCCGCCGGCCTGGCGCCGCAGCCGGGGATCGACGGCCGCGACCTCTACGCCCTCGGCTCCGCCGGCCGCCCGGCGGTCTTCATCGAGCACGCGAACCGGATCGGGACCGCCGTCCGGACCGCCCGGCACAAGTACGTCCACCTCTCGGGCCAGCCCGGCCTGCCCGACGGGCCGCAGCTCTTCGACCTCGCCGCCGACCCGGGCGAGACCGCCGACCTCGCCGGACGTGGGTTGCCGGAAGAGGGGCGCCTGGCCGCCGCGCTCGCCGAGTGGCTGGCCGGCGGCCGCACCGCCGCCCCGCCGGTCGAGCTGACCGGCGAGGACCGCGAGCGGCTGCGCGCCCTCGGCTACCTCCGCTAGTACACCGTACTAGCGATCGGGCGCAGCGGTCTCGGGCGGGTCCTCGGTGAGCGCCGCAGTAGACGGCGAGGCCGAGCCGGCGCCCCCGGGTCCGCGGGACGAGCAGCGCGACGCCGAGCGGCCAGGCGACCAGGGCGTTCGCGTACGAGAAGGTCGCGACCGCCCCGCACCCGCCCGCGAGCAGTACCGCCGGGAGCCGCCGCGGCCAGCGCCAGAGGAGGACCAGGCCCCAGACCGCCGCCGCCACGCTGAGGAGGACCTGGACCTGCCAGCCCCAGACCCAGTTCTCCCACTGGTTCGGGCTGAAGACGAGGAGCGCCGCCGCGACGGTGAACGCCGAGCGCCGCGCCGCGCCCGCCGGCACCTCCGGCGCGGTGCGCCGCGCGGCGAACGCGATCGCCCCGAAGACGACGGCGGCCAGCGCGACCATCGCGAACAGCTCGGCCCGCACGTTCCAGCCGGTCGCCGCCGCCAGGCCGAGCATGACCAGCTTGGGGAAGAGGAGGCTGTGCTCGTTGTGCTTGCGGACGAGCTCGGCGAGCTCGAGCTCCCCTCGGTGGAGGTCGACGACGAGCGGGGCGAGCTCGAGCTGGTCCCAGTGCGGCAGGTCGACGCCCCAGAGCGCGACCATCCCGAGGAGGGCGCCGAACGCCGCGGCCGGGACGACCTTCGACAGCCGGCGCAGCGCCTCGGCGAGCCCGGGTCGCACGGCCAGGCGACTCAGACCCGCTCGCCCGCCTCCGCCCGCCGCCGCCGCCCCTGGGTGACCCACGCCGCGGCCACGCCGAGCAGGTAGAGGCCGATCGTCGGCACCGCGAAGACGCACAGGTTGACCACGTCGGGGGTCGGGGTGACGATCGCCGCGGCGAGGAAGATCAGGAGCACCGCCCAGCGGAAGTGGCGCATCAGGAACTGCGGGGTGACGAGGCCGGCCTGGGCGAGGACGAAGATGACGATCGGCAGCTCGAACATCAGGCCCAGCCCGAGGATCACGGTCATCAGGAACCGGAAGTAGCGCTCGATGGTGATCACCGGCTGGAACTGCTCGCCGATGCCGAGCAGGAACTCGACGGCGAACGGGAAGGCGACGAAGTAGGCGAAGGCGCCGCCGCCGAGGAAGAAGAGCGAGCCGAGCACCACGAAGGGCGCCGCCCATCGCCGCTCCCGCGAGTACAGCCCCGGCGAGACGAACCGCCACACCTGCCAGAGCAGGAACGGCGCCGCGAGGAACACCCCGGCGAGCAGCGCCACCTTGATGTAGAGCATCAGCGGGTCCGCCGGGCCGAGGTAGGAGAGCTTCGTCCCCTCGGGCAGGAAGGGGCGGATCGGCTGCTCGAGGAAGGCGTAGATCCGCTCGACGAAGGCCCAGCAGACGAGGAACGAGACGAGCAGGGCGACGAGCGACCAGAGGATCCGCCTGCGCAGCTCGTCGAGGTGATCGAGCAGGGTCATCTGCGGCAGCTCGTCGACGCCGGCGGCGGCCCCTCCGCCGGCCGCGCCGCGCGCCCCGCTCGCCGGGCCCGGCCGTCCGGCCCGGGGGAGGTCGGCCGCCGGCGGGGGCTCGGGGAGCCGGGACGCGGAGGAGGGCGACTCGGGCAAGGGCTAGGACCGCTCGTCCGCGCCGTCGTCGTCCGCGGTCCGGCGCGCCGGACCGGGCTCCGCCGTCCCCGCCCTCTCGGCCGGCGTGGCCGGCTCCGCGGCGGGCGGCGGCGGCAGAGCGCCGGCCTCGACCCGCGGCTCGGCCGCTCCGGTCGGCTCCGAGGACGGCGGTGGCGCGGCGCCGGTTTCCGCCCGCGGCTCGGCCGGCGGGCGCCAGACGGCCTGGCCGCCCTCCTCGCCCTCGGGCAGCTCCCCCTCCGCGGCGCCGGCCGGCGGAGCGGCGGGCGGGCGGGCCTCGGCGAGGGTGGGCCGGCGCGGCGCCGCGGGGCGGGGCTCGTCGTCCTCGAGCGCGATCTCGGTGTTGATCGATCGCTTGAGCTCGGTCGTCGCCCGGCGGAACTCGCCGAGCGCCTTGCCGACCGTGCGGCCGAGCTCGGGCAGCCGCCGCGGCCCGAAGATGAGCAGGGCGAGGACGAGGATGAACAGCGTTTCGGGCAAGCCGATCGGACCGAGCATCGAGGGGGCTCCAGCCATCGATCTTCCGGCCCGGCCCGAGGGAAGTCAAGCCGCGCGGCCGCGGACCCCTCCCCGCCGCGGCCACGACCGCCGCCGCCGCTCGGCGCGAACCCGCCCGCGAAGGGCGAACCGACGCCGCGTTCGGGAAGGCCGGCGCCCGCCCGCGGTGTTATCCTGCGCGTGATGAGACCCACCTGGAGACGCGTCGGCCTCGCCCTGTTCGTCCTCGCCGTCGTCGCCGGCTCCCTCGTCGGGGGCCGCCTGCAAGCGCTCTCGAACGACACCCGGGAGAGCCTGCGCCTCTACACCGAGCTCGTCGCCGCGGCGCAGGAGAGCTATGGCGCCGAGATCTCGTACGAGGATCTCGTCTACGCCTCGATCCAGGGGATGCTGCGGTCGCTCGACCCGCACACCGCCTTCCTACCGCCGAAGGCGTACAGCGGCATGCGCGAGCGGCAGCAGACGAGCTTCTTCGGGCTCGGCATCCTGGTCAGCGTGCGCAACGGCCAGCTCACGGTGATCACGCCGATCGACGGCACCCCGGCCGCCCAGGTCGGCATGCGCGCCGGCGACGTGATCTCGCTGATCGAGGGCGAGCCGACCGAGAAGATGAGCCTCGACGAGGCGGTCGACAAGCTCAAGGGCCCGAAGGGCACCCAGGTCGACATCACCATCGTCCGCCGCGGCCTGTCCGAGCCGCTCGAGGTCTCGGTGACCCGCGCCGAGATCCCGCAGAACACCGTGCGCCTCGCCTACATGATCGCGCCGGGCACCGGCTACCTCCAGATGTCCGACTTCAATCGCGGCACCGGCGACGAGGTCCACCAGGCGATCGAGCGGCTGCGCGGCGAGGGGATGGAGCGGCTGCTCGTCGACCTGCGCAACAACGGCGGCGGCCTGCTCGACCAGGCAATCCTGGTCTCCGACCAGTTCCTGCCCGACGGCTCGAAGATCGTCGAGACCCGCGGCCGCACCCGCGACTCGTTCCAGGTCTACCGCGCGACCGACCGCTACCCCGAGCTCAAGCTGCCGGTCGTCGTGCTGGTCAACCGCGGCACCGCCTCGGCGGCCGAGATCCTCTCCGGCGCGATCCAGGACCACGACGTCGGCGTCGTCGTCGGCACCCCGACGTGGGGCAAGGGCCTGGTGCAGACGGTCTACAACCTCTCCTACGGCGCCGGGCTCGCGCTGACCACGGCGAAGTACTACACCCCGTCGGGCCGGCTGATCCAGCGCGACTACACCTCGTTCTACGACTACTACAACTACGACCCGACCGCCGACGAGCCCACCGACGCCGTCGAGGGCACCCAGCCCGAGGGCGAGATCTTCTACACCGACGTCGGCCGCGAGGTCTACGGCGGCGGCGGGATCACCCCGGACGTCCACGTCGAGCTCTCCGAGGTCCCCGAGTTCGGCCAGTTCCTGCTCGGCCGCAACGCCTTCTTCGACTTCGCTGTCGAGAGGCAGAACGGCGACCCGGTCACCGACCCCGCCTGGCAGCCCCCGGCCGACCTGATCGACGCCTTCGGCGCCTGGCTCGTCGCCCAGGAGATCGCCGACGCCACCGACCTCGCCACCGGCCTCGGCGACCCCGCCGCCAGCGAGTTCGCGCGCCGGCAGATCCACGCCGAGCTCTTCAACGCCGCCTTCGGCCAGGAGGCCCGCCACCGCGTCCTCGCCCAGGGCGACGAGCAGATCCAGGCCGGCCTCGCCCAGCTCCCCCAGGCCCGCGACCTCCTCGCCAGCCGCGCAGCCCTCGCCGCCGAAGGCCGCCTCGGCCGCCGCGCCGCCCAGCCGCCAGACGCCGAGCGCGAAAAAGCCGCCACCGCCGGCAGCGGCTGAAGCTCCCGCCCCGCAGGCCCCTTCAGTCATCCGCATCCGCAGCGACCGACGCGTGCACCAGCACGCGAGAGAGCGACCCGCGCCCACTGAAGCGTGGAGCGTGCGTGAGATCGGGCGACGCGGACCGAGGAGTCGAGTGAGGCGCACTCATGTGCGCCGCAGCGAGCGACGAGGGAGCACCGCCCGAGATCGCGTGCGATCCGCGCTTCAGTTCTGTACTAAGAAGGTCCTCTCACCGATCAACGTCGTGTCGCCGGTGTCGTCGACGACGAGGATCTGGATCTGGTGGAAGGAGTCGGCGAGCTCGGTCGTGTCGAGGCCGAAGGACCAGCCGGCGGCGGCGGAGTCGGGGTAGCCGGGAAAGCCGGCGGCGACGCCGGGGCGGGGCAGGCCGTAGAGGGCGGTGCCGACGAGGAGGCCGTCGACGTAGATCTCGACCCGGTCGACGCCCTGGAAGTCGATCGCGTAGCCGGTGATCTGGACGATCCCGCCGAAGAAGAGGCCCGACACCGGCAGGTCGACGTCGCCGAAGGCCGGCTCGCCGGCGCCGATCGGGGCGCAGCGGAAGACGACCGGGATCTCGTCGACGTCGGCGACCTGGCCGGAGATGTCGCCGGAGCGGACGGTCAGGGTGTGCCGGCCCTCGGCGTACCCGAAGGCGACGAGGTCGCCGACGTCGAGCACGAAGCGGAAGCCGGAGTTCGGGGCGTCCTTGACCAGCGGGAAGGCGTTCTCGATGTCGAACCGGCGGACGCCGTAGCAGTCGGTCAGCCCGCCGAGCGCGGGCACGAAGGCGCAGTGGATCTTGCTGTTGGAGAGGATCGCCCCGTCGACCATCAGCTCGACGTAGCCGATCCCCATGTCGCCGATCTCGACGCCGACGTCGAGCGCCCACCCCTCGACCACCGTCAGTCGCCGGTGCGGGTCGTTCGGGTCGCAGGTGCCGAACAGCTCGGCCTGCAAAAGCGGCCGCTCGATGCGCCCGAACGGCTTGAGGTTGTGGGTCACGTTGTGGAACTGGAAGACGAGCGGCCGGAGGAAGGCGCGCTCGCCGGTCTCGCTGTGGGCGAGCGCGGACACGGTGTGCAGGCCGTTGAGGTAGCGCGTGGTGTCGATCCAGAAGGTCCAGCCGGCGTTGTCGGAATCCGGGAAGCCGGGGAAGAGGACGGCGACGTCCGGCCGCGAGCCGCCGTAGTCCGCCCGGCCGACGATCCGGCCGTCGACCAGGACGTCCACCGACTCGATCCCGTCGTCGTCGAGCGCCCAGCCGATCAGCGGCATCGCGCCGCTCGCGGCGTTGCCGCCGCCGGGCTGGTTGAAGAAGCCGAAGGGGTGGTCGGGAAGCTGCGCCTCGGCGTCGGGGGCGCCGGCGAGCGCACCGGCTAGGCCGAGGGCTCCCGCGAGGGCCACGGACAGGATCGGGCGATGCCGCAACGACGTCAGCCACCGGGTCGGGCTCATGGTCGGACTCCTCCGCGCGCGGAAACTTCAAGTACAACGTGAGCTGTTCGGGCGATTCTACCCATAGCCTTTGGGTTTCGTCAATCGGCGCAACCGCTGGACGTCGATCTTCGTCTATGGGAGCGAATGCTACCGCACGCGCTCGCGTACGCCGGCCGCCGCGAAGCCGCGCAGGGTCGCCGCGACGAGCGGGCCGAGGGCCGCGACGTCGTAGCCGCCCTCGAGCACCGCGAGGAGCCGCCCGGAGCAGGCCTCCGCGGCGAGCTCGGCGAGCCGCCGGCCCCAGGCGGCGAAGCCCTCTTCGCTCACCCGCATCCCGCCCAGCGGGTCGCCGCGCCAGGCGTCGTAGCCCGCCGAGACGACGAGCGCGTCGGGCCGGAAGGCGGCGAGCGCCGGCAGCACCGTCCCCTCGATCGCTTCGCGGTATCCCTCGTCGCCGGTGCCCGCGGGCAGCGGCACGTTCAGGGTGGCCCCCTCGCCCGGCCCGCGCCCGCGCTCCCCCGCCGCCCCGCTCCCCGGGTAGAACGGGAACTGGTGCGTGCTGGCGTAGAAGACGTCGAGGCGCTCCTCGAACAGGTGCTGGGTGCCGTTGCCGTGGTGGACGTCGAAGTCGAAGATCGCGACCCGCTCGAGGCGGTGGGCGTCGAGCAGGTGCTGGGCGGCGACCGCGGCGTTGTTGAGCCAGCAGAACCCCATCGCCGTCGCCCGCTCGGCGTGGTGGCCGGGCGGGCGGACGGCGGCGAAGGCCGGCTCGCCGGCGGCCGCGGCGTCGGCCGCCGCGAGGGTCGCCTCGACCGCGCCCCAGGCCGCCTCCGCCGTGTCCTCGGACAGCGGGTTGTCCGCCGAGTCGAACAGTGCGTCGCCGCGGGCGACCGCCCGCTCGAAGCGCGCCACGTACTCCTCGGGGTGGAGGGCGGTCACCGCCCGCCGTGCCCGCTCCGCGGCCGCCTCGCTCCGCTCCGGCTCGACGATCTCGAAGCCCTCCGACCGCAGGTGCCCGAGGATCGCCCGCAGCCGCTCCGGCCGCTCGGGGAAGCCGCGCGGCGGCCGGTGGCCGAGGCAGCGGGGGTCGGTGACGACGCGCACCGCGCGATCGTAGCGGAAGACCGCCGGGCCCCCGGCCGGTTCGGCACTCCATCGCGCGAGCCGACCCGCGCGGGCGCCCGCGTCTCACGCCGTCCCGCGGCGCGGCAGCTCGATCCCCTCCCGGGCCAGGCCGGCGCGCATCCGGTGGACCACCGAGTCGACGCTCGACGCCGTCAGCTCGCCGCCCAGGGCGCGGGCGATCCGCCGGCTGCTCCAGCCGTCGACGAGCGCCCGTTCGGCGATCGCCGCGTCGCGCGCCCCGCGCCGGCCGGCGGGAACGATTCGACGGCAGGTCGCCCGGAACCGCGACCGCCGCTCGCGGGCGAGCAGCCGGTCCTCGGGTGACGGGGCCGGGTCGGGGAGGAGCTCGGCCTCGGCCGTGCCGCCGCGGCCGTCGGCGCGCAGCCAGCCGTGCCCGCGCTTGGCGGTCGTCTCGCAGCGCAGCCGGTCGGCCGCCGCGTTGCGCGCCACCCGCACGAGGTAGGCGCCGGTGCGCGCCTCGTCGAGCCGGCCGAGCGGCCCGAAGCCGGGGCCGCAGCGCTCGAGCAGCCGGTACCAGACCTCCTGGACGAGGTCGTCGACCTCCTCGGGCAGCGCCCGCCCGTGGGTGCGGCACAGGACGCGGCGCACGGCCGCGGTCACCCGGCGCCCGTGGCGGCGGACCAGGCGGTCCCAGCCGGCGGGGTCGCGCCGGCCGGCCGGGGGCGGTGCGGGACGCACGCGGCGGCGGGCCGCGGGCGGTTCGATGACAGGATCGGGGACGGCGGCGCCGGCCGGCGCCGCGGGGACCAGGGTCGAGGAATGCATGCTCCGCTCCGTGGGTTCAGGGAGCGGAGGCGCCGGGGGGGGCCGGCTCGCCACGCGGCGGGCCGGCCCCGGTGCGACGCGCACCACGCAGAGAAGAGATTGCGCAACATAGCAGACACGTCCGCGAAGCGCAAGCGGTGCGGCGCCGGGGCGCGATCGCGGGCGGCGCGGGCGGGGCTCCTCGCCGGGGCGGCGCTGGCCCTGTCGCTCGCTCTCGCGGGCTGCGGCGGCCCGGACGACGCAGCGGAGGACGAGGGCGCCCGCCAGGCTCTCGCCGGGGCGGCGGCGGGCCGGAACGTGCTCCTGCTGACCATCGACACCCTGCGCGCCGACCGGCTCAATGCCTACGGCTACGCGGTCCGCACGACCAGCCCGAACCTCGACGCCCTGCTCGCCGGCGGCGTCCTCTTCGAGCGCGCCTCGGCGCCGCGGGCGACCACCTGGCCTTCGCTCGCCACCGTCCTGACCGGCCTCTACCCGTCCGGCCACGGCGTCGTCGAGAACGGCTACGAGCTCCCGGACGACCTGCCCACCCTCCCCCTCCTCCTGCGCGACGCCGGCTACCGCACCGGCGCCTTCCTGTCGAACATGTGCAAGGCGAACCACCGGGGGTGGGACGCCTTCGCGTGCAGCGGCGGCGAGGACGGCAAGACGGTCCGGCGAGCGGTCGAGTGGGTGCGCTCGCTCGAGGAGGAGGGGGAGGAGCGGGGCGAGGGGGAGGGCGGCCGACCCTGGCTCCTCTGGGTCCACCTCTTCGGCGCCCACGGCCCCTACTACAACGGCGGCGGCCTCGCCCGCGCCGAGCTCGACCCGGGCTACGACGGCCCGCTCGGGCCGAAGAAGTGGCGGCTCGACCGGGTCATGGAGGAGGGGATCGAGCTCGACGGCCGCGACATCGCCCATCTCGACGCCCTCTACGACGCGGCGGTCATCGGCAGCGACCGGCTGTCCGGACGGCTCCTCGGCGGCCTGCGCGAGCTGGGCGAGCTCGGCGACGACGCGGTGGTCGTGCTGCTCGCCGACCACGGCGAGGAGCTCTACGACCACCACCGCTACCTCTACCACGCCTGCTCGGTCTACGAGACGACCCTGCACGTGCCGCTCGGCATCCTCGTCCCGGGTCTCCTGCCCGGCGGCGGCCGGGTGGCCCAGCGGGTCGAGCTCGGCGACGTCCTGCCGACCCTGCTCGACCTCCTCGGCGTGCCCGCGCCGGCCGAGCGCCACGGCGTGTCGCTGGTCCCCTACCTCGACCGCGCCGCCGGCGGTGGGCGCGGCGGCGGCCCCGGGCGCCCCGTCTTCGGCGAGTACGGGAGCGTCCCGCTCCACACCGTCGCGGCGGGCGACTGGAAGCTCGTCTGGAACCCGACCGGCCACCAGCCCCACTGCGTCGCCGGCGCCCCGGAAGGGCACTACCCCCTCGAGCGGGTCGAGCTCTACGACCTCGCCGCCGACCCGGCCGAGACCGAGAACCTCGCCGAATCGAACCCGGCGAAGGTCGCCGAGCTCTCGGCCCTCGTCGAGCGCCGCTTCGCCGGCCTACGCCGCCGTGTCGAGCCGCAGGAGATCCCCGAGGCGCTCCGCGAAGAGCTCCGGGCCCTGGGCTACCTGCCGAACTGAGGCGAACCGAGGGAACCTGCGGAGGGCCTGCCATGATCGGTCTTTACGCCCTGAGAGCGTGGAGCGTGCCTCAGGTCGGGCGACCCGGACCGAGGAGTCGACCGAGGCGCACTCACGTGCGCCGCAGGGAGCGACGAGGGAGGACCGCCCGAGATCGCGTACGATTCGCGCTCTCAGCGGAGCTTCTCTTCGACGAACTCGACGTGCTTGCGCACCTTGGGGTCGTACCTCTTCAGGCGCAGCTTCTCGGTCGCCAGCTTCTTGTTCTTCGTCGTCGTGTAGAAGTAGCCGGTCCCGGCGGAAGAGACGAGCTTGATCTTGTCGCGCATGGCG
>Ga0299913_10003935_pt1 | contig 12346 bp, 15 predicted proteins | sample RVTome_9_FD_201360 | JGI IMG/M metagenome (GOLD analysis project Ga0299913, IMG submission 201360) | Soil microbial communities from uranium-contaminated site in the Upper Colorado River Basin, Wyoming, United States - RVT155D38 (version 2) ... | reverse complement strand
TAGCGAAGCCCTGCCATCGCGCGACCCTACCCCGATATCCTCGACCGATGCTCGTCTTCCTCGTCCGGCACGCGCACGCCGAGCAGGGCGAGCCGGACGAGCTGCGCGTGCTCTCGGACCGCGGTCGTGGCGAGGCGCGAACGCTGGCGACGCAGCTCGCGGGACACGGCGCGCCGCCGGCCGTCGTTCTCACGAGCCCGCTGCTTCGAGCGCGCCAGACTGCGGAGCAGATCGCGCAGGAGACCGGTGCCGCGATCCGGATCGACGAGCGGCTGGCGCCGGGAGCGACGGCGGAGCTCCTGCGCCAGGCGGTGGACGGCGAGGAGGGGCCCGTAGCGGTCGTGGGCCACCAGCCTGATTTCTCCGAGATCGCGTTCGAGCTCACAGGGCGCGACCCCGGCTTCCCGACCGGCGGCGTCGCCGAGATCGAGCTGGAGCTCTAGCCTCCGGCGTCGAGACGACGCTCGAGACACATGCCAGACATGCCCAGCGCGATCGTCGTCCGGGACCTGCGCAAGTCGTACGACGGCATCGAGGCGCTTCGCGGCGTCAGCTTCGAGGTGCGCGCGGGCGAGGTGTTCGGCCTGCTGGGACCGAACGGCGCCGGGAAGACGACCACGGTCGAGATCCTCGAGGGCTACCGCCCGCGCGACGGAGGCGATGTCTCGGTCCTGGGACACGATCCGGCGAGCCCGCCACGCGCACTGCGAGAACGGATCGGGGTCGTTCTTCAGCACTCCGACCTCAACCCGTTGCTGACGGTGGGGGAGGTGCACCGGATGTTCGCCGGGTATTACGAGCGCCCGCGGAACGTCGACGAAGTGGTCGCGCTCGTCGGGCTCGCGGAGAAGGGCGATGCGCGTGTGAAGACGCTCTCGGGCGGACAGAAACGGCGCCTCGACCTCGGCGTCGCCCTCGTCGGCGACCCCGATCTCGTCTTCCTCGACGAGCCTACGACCGGCTTCGACCCCGCGGCACGACGATCCGCGTGGGACCTCGTGCGCTCGCTCCGGTCCCTCGGCAAGACGATCCTGCTGACAACGCACTACCTCGACGAGGCGCAGCAGCTCGCCGATCGGGTGGCTGTGATCCGGTCGGGACGGATCGTCAGCCTGGGAACGCCGGCCGAGCTGATCGGGGAGACGCGCAAGGCCGAGATCCGGTTCCGACGAAATGGCGAGGTCGTCGTCCTCGAGACCGACGAGCCGACGCGCGTCCTGCACGAGCTGACGGCCGAAGCCGTCGCCGCAGGCGCTGAGCTCGAGCACCTCGAGGTGCGGCGGCCGAGCCTCGAGGACGTCTACCTGGAGCTCGTCGACGACGAGCCGGCTGCCGTCGAGGAATGAGCGTCCTCCTGCATCAGCTCGCCTTCGAGCAGCGGATCTTCTGGAGGAGCCGGGAAGCGGCCGTGTTCATCTTCATCTTCCCCCTGCTGCTCTACTCCCTGCTCGGCTCCGTCTACTCGGACGAGATCGAGCTCGACGGCGAGCTCGTTCCCTCGGGTGAGGTGCTCCTGGCCGGCCTCTACGGCTACGGGGCGGCCAACACCGCCTTCGCGGGGCTCGCGATCATCCTCGTCACGCGGCGAGAGGCCGGATTCCTGAAACGTCTGCGCTCGACCCCGCTCCCTCCGGCGACCTACATCGCCGCCGTGCTCGGGTCGACGCTCGTCGTGTTCGCACTACAGTCGGCGGCGCTGCTCGCGCTCGGCGCGTTCGTGTTCGACGCGGGCATGCCCGAGAACTGGCTCGGCTTCGCCGGGTCGGTCGTACTGGGCGCGGCGTGCTTCGCCGGGCTGGGCATCGGTGCCGCGTCGCTCATTCGCTCGGCCGAGGGCGTGTCGGCGGTCGTCAACGTCATTGTTCTCCCGATGGCGTTCCTCTCGGGCTCGTTCGGCCCGACGCGCGACTACCCGGCGTTCCTCGAGGCGATCGGGGACGTGCTCCCGCTGACGTACTTCCTCGACATCGTGAACGGTGTCTACATCGGCGGCGATTCGCTCTTCGCCGACTGGGCTGCCCTCGCGGTCGTCGCCGCCTGGGGCCTCGTGGGACTGGCGGTCGCGGTTCGTCGCTTCAGCTGGATGCCGCGCGAGCGCTGAGACCCCACCGGAGCCCGCGCGAGGCGGGCTCCGGTGAGCGACTAGGTCGCTAGCGGTTGCTGAGCAGCGAGAGGTAGTAGAGGAGCACCGCCACGGCGGCGAGTGCGCCTGCAACGTACGTCCACGCGGCAGCGTTGAGAACGGACTTGACGCCGCCGCTTTCCTGCTTGGGGACGAGCCCCATGTCCGTCAGCTGCGCCTTCGCCCGACTGGATGCATCGAACTCGACGGGCAGCGTGACGATCTGGAACAGCACCGCGACCGAGTAGAGCGCGACCGCGACGAGGATGAACCCGGTGAGCTGAAGGAAGATGCCGCCGATGAGGAAGAGGAACCAGATGTTCGAGGCGAACGAGACCGCAGGCCACATCGCGCTGCGGAACTGGAAGAAGGAGTACGAGCGCGCGTGCTGGATGGCGTGCCCCACCTCGTGCGCGCCGACCGCCGTCGAGGCGATCGAGCGGCCGTGGTAGACCTCGGGCGAGAGGTGCACTGACTTGCTCCGCGGGTCGTAGTGGTCGGCGAGGGTTCCGGGTGTCTCCTCGATCGGCACTTCCTGCAGGCCGTTCGAGTCGAGGATGCGACGTGCGACCTCGGCGCCGGTCATCCCGTGGGACGCCGGTACCTCGAGGTTGCGCGCAAACGTGCTCTTCACCCGATGCTGGGCCCAGAGTCCGATGACCATCGGGACGACGAAGGCAAGGAGGAAAGGTGTCATGGGGAGATCGTAGCGTCCGAAGTTGTGGTCCGAACCCGGGTTTCCGGCCGCGCATCGGGTTCTTAACCTCGTAACCTGCGCCACGCGATGCCTTCACCGACCGACCTTTCCCGACTCGCCGAGCTGCTGCACGAGGCGGCCGAGACGCACCACGTGGTCTACCGCATCACCGACGGGGACGACCCGGACTGGGCCTCGTGGTATGCCACCTGGCTGCTCGACCTCTCCGAGCTTCCCGAGGCGCTGGGCGCACGACCTGTGCGCAGCCACCTCGTCCATGCGCTCGTCGCGCTCGATCGCGAGTACACCGCCGCGAGCCCCACGGAGCGCTGGGAGGACTGGTACGCGGCGAGGCTCGCCGAGCGGCTCGCGACGGGCTAGACGGGCGCGAGCCCGCGCGCCTTGCGACTCGCCGCGGTCTGCCGCCGTTGCGCGGAGAGCTCGACCTTGCGCAGGCGAACGTCGGTCGGAGTCACTTCCACACACTCGTCCTCGCGGATGTACTCGAGCGCCTGGTCGAGAGTCAGGGGGCGCGGAGGGATGAGCCGAACAGTCGCATCGGCGCTCGGCGCGCGGGTGTTCGTCAACTTCTTCTCCTTCGTCGCGTTGACGTCGAGATCCTCCGCGCGGGCGTTCTCGCCCACGATCATCCCCTCGTAGACGTCGACACCGGGCGTGACGAAGAGTTGCCCACGTTCCTGGAGCGAGAGGATTGCGAAGGCCGTCGTCTTGCCACGGCGGTCGGCGACGAGCGCCCCTGTCGGCCGCGTCCGAAGCTCGCCTGCCCACGGCTCGAAGCGCTCGAAGACGTGGTGAAGGATGCCGGTGCCACGCGTCTCCGTCAGGAACTCGGTCCGGAAGCCGATCAGACCGCGCGCCGGGACGAGGACGTCCATCCGCACCCAGCCGCTCCCGTGATTGACGAGCGCCTCCGTGCGGCCCTTGCGGAGCGCGAAGAGCTGGGTGACGACGCCCAGGTAGTCCTCCGGCGCGTCGATCGAGACGCGCTCGACCGGCTCGTGCAGAACGCCGTCGATCTCGCGCGTGACCACCTGCGGCTTCCCGACCGTCAGCTCGAAGCCCTCGCGGCGCATCTGCTCGACGAGAACAGCGAGCTGGAGCTCGCCCCGTCCCTGCACTTCCCACGCGTCCGGGGACTCCGTCGGGAGGACTCGGAGCGAGACGTTGCCCACGAGCTCCGCGCGAAGTCGGGCGTCGACGAGGCTCGAGGTGACCTTGTCACCGGCGAGGCCGCAGAGCGGCGAGGTGTTGATCCCGATCGTCATCGAGAGCGAGGGCTCGTCGATGGCGATCGGGGGGAGCGGGCGCGGGTCCTCCGGGTCGGCGAGTGTCTCACCGATCATCACCTCGGGAATGCCCGCGACGGCAATGATCTCGCCCGGCCCGGCCTCCTCGGCCTCGACCCGGTCGAGCGCCTCGGTCACGTAGAGCTCGCTCACCCTTGCCGCCCGCTCGATCGTTCCGTCGGCGCGGCACCACGCAATCGGCTGCCCGCGCCGGATCGTCCCCTGGACGACGCGGCAGAGCGCGAGCCGGCCGACGTACGGCGACGCGTCGAGGTTCGTGACGAGCGCCTGGAGCGGATGCCCCTGCTCGAAGGTCGGAGCGGGAACGTGGCCGAGGATGAGGTCGAGCAAGGGCTGGAGGTCCGGTTCGAGCGCCGCCGGATCGGAAGCGAGCGATGCGCGGCCCGCCTTCGCATTGCAGTACACGATCGGAAACTCGATCTGGCTCTCGTCCGCGTCGAGGTCGAGGAAGAGCTCGTAGACCTCGTTGACCACCGCCTCGATGCGGGCATCCGGCCGATCGACCTTGTTGACGACGAGGATCACGGGCAACCGCGCCTCGAGCGCCTTCCGGAGCACGAACCGCGTCTGCGGAAGCGGGCCCTCGCTGGCATCGACGAGCAGAAGCACACCATCGGCCATCGTCAGTCCGCGCTCGACCTCCCCGCCGAAGTCGGCATGGCCGGGCGTGTCGATGATGTTGATCTTCGTTCCGCGGTACCGGACCGTCGTGTTCTTGGCCAGGATCGTGATGCCCTTCTCGCGCTCCAGGTCCATCGTGTCGAGCACGCGCTCCGCAACGTCCTGGTTGGCGCGGAAGGCGCCCGACTCCCACAGGAGAGCGTCGACGAGAGTCGTCTTCCCGTGGTCCACGTGCGCGACGATCGCGATGTTGCGGAGAGAAGCGTCGACGGGCATCGCGCGAGGGTATAGGGCGAAACACGGACGGACCCTGTCCGAGCAGGACGACGGCTACGCTGACCCGGCTGCGCCCCCGTAGCTCAGTGGATAGAGCAGCGGTTTCCTAAACCGCGTGCGCTGGTTCGATTCCGGCCGGGGGCACTGGCCGCGCCGGGCGCGCCGCTACCGGTGGCGGTAGACGATGCGGCCGCGGGTGAGGTCGTACGGGGAGATCTGGACGGTGATGCGGTCGCCCGGCGCCATGCGTATCCGGTAGCGACGCATCTTGCCCGCGGTGTAGGCGATGAGCTCGTGCCCGCTGTCGAGCGAGACGCGGAACATGCCGCCCCCTAGCGCTTCCAACACCTCGCCTTCGACCTCGACCTTCTCCTCGCGGGCCATGCCTTCTCCTGAGAATAGGGACGCGCGACCCGTTCGGGCCGCGCGCCTGCCTGGTACGTCTAGACGGCCTGGACGTTGACCGCCTCAGGACCCTTCGCGCCCTCGCGGGCCTCGAACTCGACGCGAGCGTTCTCGCTCAGCGACTTGAAGCCGCTACCTGCGATGTTCGAGTGGTGGACGAACAGATCCTTGCCACCTTCGTCGGGCGTGATGAAGCCGTAGCCCTTCGCATCGTTGAACCACTTAACAGTTCCGGTTGCCATATGTAAAACACCTCCCCTCACCCTCGATCGAACGGGTAGGGGAAGCCGCAGCCCCCGGTACTCGTCCTGGTTTTCGCCGGACAGACTAGCGGCCCGGCCGCAAGCGGTGCGGGAGGTTGCTGAAGGCTGCATCCCGGGCACGCTTCGGCGAAGTGTCCGACACACGCATCGGGTGCTCCGGCTGGAACTACCCGCACTGGCGGGACGTCCTCTACCCGCAGGGCCTGCCGCAGTCTCGCTGGCTCGAGCGCTATGCGGAGAGCTTCGACACGGTCGAGGTCAACGCGACGTTCTACCGCCTGCCGACGCGCCGCGCGACCATGCGCTGGGCGGAGTCGACGCCTTCCGGATTCGTCTTTTCCATCAAGGCGAGCCGCTACCTCACTCACGTGAAGCGGCTGCGAGGGATCGCAGACGGCGTAGCCCGCCTGTTCGAGCGCATCGAGCCGCTGGTCGAGGCCCGCAAGCTGGGACCGATCCTGTGGCAGCTCCCGGAGACGTTTCATCGCGACGACGAGCGTCTCGCAGAAGCTCTCGCCGAGCTTCCGCCGGGAAGGCACTGCTTCGAGTTCAGGCATGCGAGCTGGTTCGTGCCCGAGGTCGACGAGCTGCTGCGCGGGCACCACGTTGCGCTCGTCGTCGGCGACCATCCGGAGCGGCCGTTCCAGACACGGTCGCGCACCACCGACTGGGCGTTCGCGCGCCTCCACATGGGCCGGGGCAAGGACGGCAACTACACGCCTGCTCAGCTCCGCGAGTGGGCGGAACGCGTGCGCACGTGGCGCTCCGAAGGCGACCTGTACCTCTACTTCAACGACGACTGGCACGGGCACGCTGTAAAAGAGGCACGTCGTCTGAAGGAGCTAATCGCGTGACGAACGTTGCTAGCGTCCCCGACGTGGACGCCAACGCGCTCCCGTCGCTGGAGGGTCGCGTCGTTGCTATCGCGGGCGCAGGCGGGAACCTCGGCCCGACGGTCGTGCAGCGGCTCGCGGCCTCGGGCGCGCGCCTCGCGCTCGGCGGCCGCTCGAAGGATTCGCTCGACGAGCTCACGTCGGACCTCGGCGCCGAGGCAGACACGGCTGCGGTGGATCTCCTCGACGCAGGCTCGGCTCGCGCTTGGGCGGATGGCATCGCCGAGCGGCTCGGCGGCGTCGACGCGCTCGTCCACCTCGTCGGCGGCTGGCGCGGCGGGCAGCCTGTCGAGGAGGCGCCACTCGAGGACTGGGACGCGCTCCAAGCGCTCCTCGTCCGCACCACGCAGCATGCGACACAGGCGTTCGCGTCGCACCTGATGGCCAGCGAGAAGGGGCGGTTCGCGATCGTCTCGAGCGGGCAGGCGCGGGCACCGACGTCCAAGAACGCGGCCTACGCGGCGGCCAAGGCGGCGCAGGAGGCGTGGACGCTCGCGCTGGCCGACCGCTTTCGAGGCACCGGCGCGACGGCGAACATCGTCGTCGTCGGATCGATCCTAACGCCGGCGATGCGCGAGGAGAGCCCGGAGAAAGACTTCTCCACGTTCACGCCCGCCGAGGAGATCGCAGACGCGCTCGCCTACCTGTGCTCGGACGCTGCCGCGTCGATGAACGGCCAGCGCCTCACACTGCGCGGAGCGCGCTGAGAGCGGCCCGTACGAGCCGCTCGCGACGTAGGTGGAGCAGCGGCAGAAGGGCTGTCGCAACCAGGACGAGCCAGAGGTAGACCGAGGGCACGCCGAGAACGAGGCAGGCGCCGAGAGCCGCAAGCTGCGTCGAGAGCCCGAGGTTCGTGAGGACGGCCATCGTGGCCCCGTCGTGGTACGCGAGCGCGGCCTGCCGCCGCCGGCTCGCGTCCGTCTCCGTGACGGTGAGCCGCTCGAGCCGCTTCGCCACGACCCCGCGGACGGCGCGGTCCTGCGGGCCGAAGACGACTCGGTAGAAGCCCTCCACCGCGCGCTCCGCAGCGCTCCCGGTCGGGGCGGGAAGCGTCGGCGGTGCGCCGTGCGCCTCGCGGTAGAGCTCGCTCGCATTGAAGCCCACGCTCAGCAGGCTCGTGAGGGCGAGGAAGGCGGCGAGCGTGAGCCACGGCCGCCCCGTGAGCGAGCCGAGTGCCAGGAAGAGCGCAACGTTGACGAGCAGATCGACGTCCGTGTCGAGGAAGCGACCGAGGCGCGTCACTCGTCCCGAGAGACGAGCGAGCCGGCCGTCGGCGTTGTCGAGGAGCGTCTTCAACTGGAGGATGATCGCGGCCGCGACGAGGGCGTCCTGGGTCACTGCGAGCGCTGCGGCGACACCGGCTGCGCCGTTGGCGAGGACGACTACGGGCGGAGGGATGCGCAGCGGACGGAGCGCGAGCGCGAGTCGATGCGCGAGTGGCCCGAAGAACAGAGTCACGACGGCCTCCCTCGCGGGCCGGTCTTTCGCGCCCGCCGACTCCACCTGGGTGAGGGGTTCGTTCGTGGAGACGGTCATCTCACGGCGCACGATCGTAGATACTTGCCTCATGACCCAATCGGATGGCTGGTCCGAGTCCGAGGGCGCTCTCGAGCGCACGTTCGCGTTCAAGGACTTCCGTGAGGCTCTCGACTTCGTCAACCGGGTGGGCGAGCTCGCGGAGGCGGAGAACCACCATCCGGACATCGCGATCCACTACAAAGAGGTGACGCTTCGCTGGTGGACGCACACCGCCGGCGGGATCACGGATCGCGACCGGGAGCTGGCGGAGAAGACGAGCGCGCTCGCGTAGGCGCGAGGAGTGCCTCGCCCTCATCCTCCGACGTCCGTCAGCGTCGTCGACGTCGGCCCGCGTGACGGGCTTCAGAACGAGCCCGACGTGCTCGCGCCGTCCGTTCGGGCTGAGCTCGCCGGACGGCTCGTGGCGACGGGCATCGGAGCACTCGAGGTGGCGAGCTTCGTCGATCCGCGTCGCGTCCCGCAGATGGCCGGCGCCGAGGAGGTCGTCGCGGCGCTCGAGCGTGCCGACGGCGTCGTCTACGCCGGGCTCGCGCTCAACGAGCGCGGGTACGAGCGACTCCTCGCCACTGGGCTCGACGAGGTCCGCTTCGCGTTCGGTGCGACCGAGTCGTTCAACCAGCGGAACCAGAACGCGTCCGTGGCCGATTCGCTCGCGGACGGCAAGCGCATCGTGGCGCGCGCGCGCGAGGACGGGCTGCGAAGCGCAGTCACCATCAGCGTTGCGTTCGGCTGCCCGTTCGAGGGCGAGGTCGACGAGGAGCGGGTGCTCGAGCTGGCGGCCGAAATCGCCGCTGCCGGCCCCGACACGCTTCTGCTCGCCGACACGATCGGCGTCGCCGTACCGGGGCAAGTGCGGCGGGTCGTCGCGCGCGTCGCCGAGCTCGAAGTCGGACCCCTCGGAGGTCACTTCCACAACACCCGCAACACCGGCTACGCGAACGCCCTGGCGGCGCTCGAGGCAGGCGCGTCGGTGCTCGACGCCTCGGTCGGCGGCCTTGGCGGCTGCCCCTTCGCGCCGAAGGCGACCGGAAACATTGCGACCGAGGACCTCGTCTACCTCCTCCACCGCGAGGGGGTGGAGACGGGCATCGACCTCGGCGCCCTGATCGAGGTGTCGCACTGGCTCGAGGGCGTGCTCGGGCGGCAGCTCGAAGGCCAGCTCTACCGTGCCGGTTCGTTCCCGGCGTCAGGCTGAAGCCTGACGCCTGCGGGAAGCACGACGCCGCGGACCTCGCCGAGCTCGATCTCGCCGGTGCGGCCGCGGAACACGACCTCGTCGCCGTCCTCCAGGAACGTGCGCTCGCTCCCGTCCCCGAGCCTGATCGGGTGCGCACCGTTCTGCGTGAGCTCGATGAGCGAGCCCTCGCTGCCATGGTCTGCTCCCGAGATCGTCCCCGAGGCGAGGAGGTCTCCGGTCCGGAGCAACGCGCCGTTAGCGGTGGCGTGCGCTAGCTGCTGCGGCATCGTCCAGTAGAGGCCGCGCGCGTTCGTCCGCGAGACGACCGTGTCGCCGATCTCGACCTCGAGCTCGGCGTCGAGCGCCCAGTCGCCCGGCACACGGAGGTACGGCAGCGGCTCGGGATCTTGCTCCGGCCCGGCGACGAAGCTGTCGTCGAGGAGCGCGAGCGGAGTGATCCACGCCGCGATCGAGGTGGCGAAGGACTTCCCGAGAAAGGGCCCGAGCGGCTGGTACTCCCAGGCCTGGATGTCCCGGGCGCTCCAGTCGTTGACGAGCGCGACGCCGAAGACATGCTCGCGAAACGCCGAGGCCGCGACGGGCTCGCCCGGAACGCTTCCCACGCCGACCACGAAACCGAGCTCGAGCTCGATGTCCAGCCGCCGGCTCGGGCCGAAACGCGGCTCGGCCTCGGCGGGCGCCTTGACCTGGCCGCAGGGTCGCATCACCGGGGTTCCGCTGACCACGACGGTTCCCGCCCGACCGTGGTAGCCCACCGGCAACCAGCGCCAGTTCGGCAGGAGCGGCTCGGCGTCGGGGCGGAAGAGGCGTCCGAGATTGGTCGCGTGCTCGAGCGAAGAGTAGAAGTCCACATAGTCGGCGACCTCGAACGGGAGATGTGCCGTTGTCTCTTCCAGGGGGATGACGTCCGCGCCGGCCTCGACGAGCTCGGACACCCGACCGAGCACGTCCTCCCAGGCCGTCCTCCCGAGCGCGAGGAACGCGTTCAGGCTCGGTCTCCAGAAGACGTCACCCAGACCCTGTGCGCCGAGGTCGACCACGCCGTGCCCCACCCGGAAGCCGACGCGCGCGGGCCCGCCCGCATCGGAGAAGATCCCGAAGCCGACTGCACCCGTCACAGCGGCAGGATCCCGAGCGCCTCGAGCTCCTCGGCGGGCTCGAAAAAGCTGCAGCTCCCGATCGACCGAAGACGCTCACGCCGCGCGTGGGCGATCTCGCCCGGCCCCGCCTCGCAGTCGCGCCAGCGGAAGCCGTCCCGGTCGAGCCTGAACGCCTCAGGGTCGCGCTCCGCAAGCGCGCGCTCCTCGTCGCAGAAGAGAACGGCGGCCAGCAGGTTGAGGAAGCCGTGCTCGCCGTCGCGCCGCACCGCCCGGTGGAGGCCGGCCGTCGCCTTGAACGGCAGGTCGCGCTCCCCGCAGGCGCGGACGAAGCCCGCGAGCGCGGCCTCCGTCGGCACCGACGCACCCCCGCAGCGGACCTTGGCGCGCAGCCCCGTCGCGACGAGCGCGTCGAGCCGATCGCCGAGGTCACCGTCGAGCGGCACCTCGACGTAAACCTCGGGCGCCAGCCCCTTCAGCGCTGCGAGATCCCCGTTCGGCGTCGTCTCGACCGCTTCCACTCGAGCGCCCGCGAGGGGCGCGTCGAGGACCACGCTCACCCCGCGCCCGACGTCCGGTAGCTCGGAAAGACGCGAGGCGGGACAGACGAACCGGGCGAGCATGAACGAGCTGGCGCTCTCCCTCGCGCGGCGGTCCTCGGCGAGCGCCTCCGGGAGCCCGAGGGAAGCGGGTGGGAAAAGCGGCGCGTGATCGATGAGTCGCGACAGGAGCGCGATCCGTGCGTCCGCGAGCGATGCCACGACCGGCGATCTTACGAGAGCCTCAAGCGGGCGGTGGCGGCGGTCGATTAACGGACGAGATCGCTCGTCATGTCCGACCCTGCCCATACGCCTGCGCCCGAGCAGCCGTCGCCACCTCCCGTGAGCCTCGTCTCGGCGGGCTCCGCCGAGCCTTACCGGCGCCTCGTCGAGATCTTCCACGACGTCCTCTCCGAGGAGAGCCCGACCGCGCTGCTCGAGCGGATCGCGGACACGCTGGCCGAGCTCATCCCGTACGAGGACGTCCACATCTACGAGGCCGACGAGGCGAAGCGCGAGCTGAGGCCCGTCCTCGCGCGGAGCAAGTGGGCGCACGAGGTCATGTCGGAGACGTTCGCGTTCGGAGAAGGCATCACGGGCTGGGCGGTCGAGCATCGCGAGCCGGTGCTCACGAACCAGGCGCACCTCGACCCGCGCGTCCGCTTCGTACCGGGGACGCCGCCGGAGCCGGAGGCGCTCATCGCCGTGCCGCTGATCGCACGAGGGCGGCTGAAGGGGACGCTCAACATCTACCGCGTCGGCGAGGACGCGGCCTTCACCGACGAGGAGTTCCATCTTGCGACGCGCTTCGGCGACGCGGCGGCGCTGGCGATGGACAACGCCGACATCCGCGCGCGGCTCGAGCACCAGGCCTCCACCGACGCCCTCACCGGCCTCTACAACCACCGGGCTTTCCACGACCGGCTGCGCGAGGAGGTCATGCGCGCGTCGGCAGAGCACGACACGGTCGCGCTCGTGATGCTCGACCTCGACGACTTCAAGAAGGTGAACGACGTGTACGGACACGGAGTCGGCGACCAGCTCCTGCGGCAAGTCGCGGACGTGCTCCGGGCCACGGTCCGCGCCTCCGACGTCGTCTCCCGGATCGGCGGCGAGGAGTTCGCGATCATCCTCCCGTCGGGCGACCTGCGCTCGTCCGTCGCGCTCGCCGAGCGAATCGGGGTCGAGCTCGGCCGCCTCGAGGCCGAGGCCGCCGGGCGGCTCACCGTGTCCACGGGTGTCGCGATCGGCCCCGAGCACGCCGCAAACCCGCGCGAGCTCGTCGCCTGTGCCGAGGCGGCCATGATGACCGCCAAGACCCGAGGCAAGGGTCTCGTGCTGCCGTTCGACGCGAGCGATCTCGAGCGG
>Ga0299913_10003934_pt1 | contig 12346 bp, 13 predicted proteins | sample RVTome_9_FD_201360 | JGI IMG/M metagenome (GOLD analysis project Ga0299913, IMG submission 201360) | Soil microbial communities from uranium-contaminated site in the Upper Colorado River Basin, Wyoming, United States - RVT155D38 (version 2) ... | reverse complement strand
CGGGCTTGTCCCGTTACGGCGAAGACTTCAAATGCGGCAGGAACGCCCTTGTCTTCGAGCCTTCCCGGTAGGGGAATAATCGCAGAGTGACGGACTCGCACCCCTGCGGCGGAAGGTGCCTGGAAAGGCAGGGATGATCCGAACGTCTCGGTCGCTCGATGGGGTAACGCTCCGGACACAAGCGGGATCGGCCGCCGAAGATGGCTGTAATCGACTAATTCCAATACATTATTTTTGACTGGCACCCTTCTTGCAGAAGAAGCTGCAGGAACCCTTATGGCGCAGACCAGACATACTCTGACGATTGAGCCCGAAAACCAGGTCCAGCTGCGGGTGCTGGTCGTCGAGGACGAAGACGCGGCGAGGATCGCCACCCGCCGCTATTTGCAGAACTGCGGGCACGAGGTCGAAGCCGCCGGCACGACGGCAGAAGCAATAGTGAAGGCTGACGAGCTGCGGCCGGACGTGCTTGTGTGTGACTGGAAACTCGCAAAGGAACCGCATGGAGACGGCGTAGCGGTGGCCAGGCTACTGCAGAAAAAATACGGGGTCGCCGTGATCTTCGTCACTGCTTATGCCCTTAATGATCTGAGACGTAACATCGGCGATCTCGGGTCGGTCGACTGCCTGCGTAAACCTATTTCATTGCACACGCTGGCGGCGGTCGTTACCGCGGCTGCGGCGGCGCCCTGACCAGCAGGGTCCGAAAGCACGATACCTCGCATCGGCGCAAACACGCAGACACAAAAAAACCCGACGGGCTCGCCCGCCGGGTTCTTTCACTTTGAGAATTCCGCCTTTACAGCGACTGGCGCCACTCGTCCACTTCGCGGCGGGCGTCATCCCGCGACTTGCCGTAGCGCTCCTGGATCTTGCCAGCAAGTTCCTCACGCTTTCCTTCTATCAGATCCAGATCGTCGTCCGTAAGTTTTGCCCATTTCTGTTTGGCTTTTCCGGATAACTGCTTCCAGTTACCTTCGATCTTGTCCCAGTTCATTTGTTTCTCCTGTCAAGCATATTACTGGCGCCGCCGCCCGCGGAAGCCAGATGTCTGTAAAGTTTCGCGAAAGGCTGCTGCCGGTAAGGCGACTGCGATCTTTCGCGGGATGTAAAAAAGGGCTGCTCTTGCTACGTACCGGGGTAACCGGTGCTTTGGGGGGAGCTGAATGCAGTCATTGCCCGGCAGAAATACACGAGCAGCCCATAAAACTAAAATCAGTCGTCGTCGTCCATCGTGTCTTCGGCGGTCTCCTCGATCGCCTCACCTGTGGCCTCGACGTCCTGGCCAAACCCACGGGTGGTGTTGCACGCGCTTGTGGCGAGAGCCACCAGAAATAACGCCAGCAAATATAGGACTTTCACGGAAACCTCCTCGATTTACGGGCCCACCGGCCCGCTACGCGAATACATAAAGCAAATGCCGTGCCAACTTCACGGGCTCAGGAATGGCGGCAGTTGGGCGGAGGCACGGCCCCAGGCGACGGTAAACCTTACATGCAGATTGAAAAATTGCTTATCCGCCCGAGCAATCGCTGACGTTGGCGTCGGCAACCAAGATAAGCGCGCTGGCATGATTACTGCATCGTTGTTATGTCAATGACAGAGGCAATTCGCTTCCGGACTAACCAGGCTTTTGGAGGAGATCTACTGATGAAAGATACGTGGACGAACTCGAAGATGCTGCTGCTTGCGGTGCCGCTGGCGGTGCTCGGTGCGTGCGCGTCCAGCCCCGACAGACCTTTTCAGGATCTCGCGCGCGCTGAAGCGAGCATCGAGCAGGCAGACCAGACAGGTGCGCGTGAGTACGGCGCCGCGGAACTGGATGCAGCACGCGAGAAACTTGCCCGCGCCCGTGCCGCGGCGGACAACGACGAAAACGTAGCGGCATCACGTTATGCGAGGGAAGCGGCGGTCGACGCAGAGCTTGCTACAGCCATTACGCGCACTCGCAAGTCAGAGCTTGCGGTGGAAGAACTGAACAAAAGCATCGAAACGTTGCGCCAGGAAATAGCACGAAACCAGGCGCCTTCAGGAGTATCGCAATGAGTGCTGCAAAAGTAAAAACGTTACCGGGGAATCTCTCATCCCGAAAGCTTGCGATGTTCGGTTGGGCGGGAACGATTCTGCTTGCACTTGCTGCCTGCACAGCCACGCCGGAGCGAATCGCAGAACTGGATCAGGCGCGCGCGACCGTCGAATCTCTCGAGAGCCAGCCGAAGGCGCGCCAGGCCGCGTCGACGCAGCTGACCAATGCACGTGAAGCCTTGCAGCGTGCCGAGGCAGCTCTGGAAAATGGCGAACCGATCGAACAGATCAGGCACGAAGCTTACCTGGCCCGCCGTCACGCGGAGATCGGTCTTCAGATGACCTCGGAGGCAGAGGCCGCCGAGGCAATCAGTCAGGCCGAAGCGAGACGCAACGAAGTGCAGCTCCAGGCGCGTACGGCGGAAGCGGAGCGCTCGCAAAGGCTTGCAGAGCAGAGGGCTCTGCAGGCGGAGCGCAGCGCACGCGAGGCCGAAGCGTCCCAGTCGGTTGCGGAAGCGGCCATCAGCGAGGCCAATCGCCTTGCGGACGAAATCAATCAGCTGGAGGGCGAACTGGAAGCCGAGCAGACCGAGCGTGGCCTGGTCCTGACGCTCGGAGACGTGTTGTTCGACACGGCAGGTTCCGACCTCAAAGAAGGCGCGGAGGTGTCGATGGACAGGCTCGCGGCGTTCCTGAACGAGAATCCGGACCGCCGACTGCTGGTGGAAGGACATACCGACGCGCGCGGCTCCGATGAGTTCAACAAGGAACTCAGCGCCAGGCGCGCAGATGCGGTTACCGAAGCGCTGGTGCAGCGCGGTATACCGAGCGAAAGACTTCGTTCGGTCGGTCTGGGCGAGGACTTTCCGGTTGCCAGCAACGAGACCGCGGCTGGCATGCAGCAGAACCGCCGGGTAGAGATCGTGGTATCCAACCCCGACGGCAGCTTCCCGGCCTCGGCTGAGGAACGGGCACGAGCCCTGGCTTCTTCCAGGGACTAGCGAGGCGCGGCACCGCAGGAGCCCGGCATTACGCGGGCGACACGACCATTGGCGGTCGCCCGCAATGGCCGACAACGCTCCTGTTTTCAATCCGACGCGTTGACTCGCGCGATACTCCCGGAAAGTACCACGTCTTCCAGGTTCGCGCCCGACTCGAGGCATAACCTCTGCGCGGTCAAGGCCCCTTGAAGTCGAGCCGTTTTTTTCACGATAACAGTGCTGCTGCCGTGAATGTTGCCCTCCACGGCACCGGCGATAATTGCTGAACCCGTGCGGATGGTCGCCCTTACCCTCGCGTGCTCACCAATTGAAAGTCGCTGGTTGCCCTGGGTAATACTTCCATCGAACCTGCCTTCAATGATGAGATCTTCCTCGAGAGAGAGGTCTCCCTTGAGCACCATCGTCGATCCAATGCAGGATGGCGCGGCGGTTCGGGCCTGTTGCTGCCTCCGGTCCGGGCTATACCCCAAGTTTGTGTGTCCTCGCGGGATCCCTTGCCGCGTCCCGCATCGATTCCCTGGCCGGATCTTCCGCGACGGACAGTCGTGCCTGGCTGGTCTGTTGGCTGCCCATCTCGATACTGCCGTTGAACCGTGCTCCGTCCGCCATCTTGATGCGGCCGCAGAAAATGTTGCCCGTCACCACGGCACTCTTCGCGAGTTCAACGAAGTCATCGCCATGAATATCACCGTCGACGTGACCTTCGATCACGACGGACGCGGCATTGATGTCAGCCTTTACCCGCCCTTCCTTTCCAACAGTGAGGTTCTTCTTGTGATGCGCAATCGTGCCTTCGATCGTGCCCTGTATCACGAGATCTTCATCTGCGGAGAGTTCACCCTTGAATACGAGCGTCGGCCCGATAACGGAGACGCTCCGCGTTCGAACCATTACCGGGTCGGCAGCGGCCGGCTGGTTTGCTACGGCGGGATTCTCCTCGGTTTGCGTTTTCTTGAACATCAGCTTCTCCTGATTGGTGTTGCACTGCGTGGATCCGCACGGCGCGGGCGCAGAGCGCGTAAACTCGCTACTTCCGAAGGTTCGTCTCCAATAGAGTAGCAGTAATTTGCAGGCTCTCGCCGGGCGTTCCACAGTGAATTGCTGCAAAGGGATGCTGCCCCGGAAAATGAGCACAAAACCGCGAGTTGTGATTGTGGGCGGGGGATTCGGCGGCCTTGCGGCGGCCCGGGCCCTGAAACGCGCCGACGCGCATATCCTGCTGATAGATAAGCAGAATCATCACCTGTTCCAGCCCCTTCTTTACCAGGTCGCGACCGCCGCCCTCTCCCCGGCCGACATCGCCTGGCCGATCCGGCGCATTCTGCGTCGTCAGCAGAACGCCCACGTGCTGATGGCGGAAGTTACAGGAATCGATGCCCGGGGAAGGCGGGTAATCTGCGGCGAGCGCTCCAAGCCTTTCGACTACCTGGTGCTTGCAACCGGTTCCACCCATTCCTATTTCGGGCACGACGAGTGGGCGCGGCATGCGCCGGGGCTCAAGCAGATCGTCGACGCGACCCACATACGTCGCCGCATTCTGATGGCTTTCGAATGCGCAGAGGCTGTAAACGATGCCGAGATTCGGCAAAAATTTCTGACTTTCGTGGTCGTTGGCGGGGGACCGACCGGTGTCGAGATGGCCGGGACGATGTCCGAACTTGCCCGCAAGGCGCTTGCCGCCGATTTCAGGCGTATCGATGTCCGTAACACCCGCGTAGTCCTGGTTGAAGCCGGTCCGCGGCTGCTGGCGTCGTTTCCTTACAACCTTGGCGCTTATGCGCGACGCGCCCTCGAGGGGCTCGGGGTCGAAGTTCGCCTGGGCACACCGGTAACGCGGTGCGACGCCGATGGTGTGGAGTTCGGATCGGCGCGCCTCTTCGCCTCCACCGTAATCTGGGCAGCCGGGGTCGCCGCATCGCCGGTGGCACAATGGCTGAATGTTGCGGCGGACCGTGCCGGCAGAACGGTCGTCGATGCCGACTTCGCGGTGCCCGGCCATGACGGGATTTTTGTCATAGGCGACGCAGCGCACTACCAGCATGCAACAGGAAGAGCGCTGCCAGGGGTTGCCCCGGTCGCAAAACAGCAGGGCGCATATGCCGGCAAACTGATTGCGTCACGAATCGCCGGGCGGGCGGCGCCCCCGAACTTTAGATACAGGGATGCGGGGCAGCTTGCGACCATCGGGCGACGGGCAGCGGTGGTTGACTTCGGCCGGATAAAGGTCACCGGGTGGGCGGCCTGGTGGTTCTGGGGCGTCGTGCACATTTATTTTCTGATCAGTGCGAGGAGCCGGCTCCTCGTCGCCATCCAATGGCTGTGGTCTTACCTGACCTTCGACAGGGGCGCCCGGCTGATTACTCCCGATCGTCCGTCGATTCGCCGGCCCCAGTTCCCTCAGGACTGAAACGCGCCTGGCCGTAGCCCCCGGTTCTGCAGCCGCCACGCATCCGCGACAGCGAGCGCGCTCATATTGAATATTCCTTTGGCAGTGGCAGTCGGAGTAACGACATGCGCAGATCTGGCTGTGCCGGAAAGGATCGGCCCGATAAGCAGCGCGCCGTGAACCGCCCGCGTCAGCTCCATGGCAATATTTGCCGTATCGAGACCGGGCATGATCAGCAGATTTGCAGATCCCTCGAGGGTGGAAAACGGATTGATCGTATCGCGCACGGCCACGCTCAACGCCGCGGAAGCATGCATTTCGCCATCCACTTCGAGATCGGGAGCGCATTCGTGCAACATCGCCACCGCGCGGCGCATCTTTTTCGCCGCCGGTGCCCGCGAAGAGCCGAAATTGGAATGTGACAGCAACGCGGCCCTGGGAGTTATTCCGAAAGCTCTGATCCGTTCGACGCAAGCCAGCGTGGTGTTTACCAGTTGCTCGGCGGTCGGATTTATCCCGATGTGCGCGTCGGCGATGAACAGTGGACCCTGTGGCAGGATCAGCACGCTCATCGAGGAGATTCTACGGTCTGGCGATTCCGGTCCGATGATCTCGATAATATGGCGCAGGTGACGGTCGAAACGGCCCACTGTGCCGCAAAGCATCGCATCCGCGCCGTCCAGCGCGACCAGGCACGCAGCGATCACCGTGCTGCTGGTGCGCATCGCTTCCTTTGCTGCCTCCACGGAAACGCCTTTTCGCGCCACCCGGGAATGGTAAAACTGCCAGTACTCCCGGTATCGCGGGTCGTCCTGCGGGTCCACCAGCTCGAAGTCGATGCCGTTCCTCAGACGTAAGCCCAAGGCCTGAATCTTGTTTGCCACAACATCCGCGCGGCCGATCACGATCGGGCTTGCGATTCCTTCGTCCGCCGCCGCCTGAACGGTGCGCAGCACGGTCTCGTTTTCTCCTTCCGCATAAGCGAGCCTCTCGCGACCCCTTTTCGCAACCTCGATGACAGGCTGCATGAACAACGCAGTACGGTGGCTGAAACTCTTCAGTCTTTGCCGGTACGCATCGAGATCGGCGATCGGCCGGGCCGCGACTCCGCTGTCCATGGCAGCTTTCGCGACAGCGAACGATACGTCCACCATGAGTCGCTGGTCGAATGGCTTCGGTATCAGGTAATCGGGCCCAAAGCGGAGCGCTTCTCCCTGGTAGACATTGGCAACCTCGTCAGTTGACTCGCGAAGCGCCAGGTCCGCAATGGCGTCTACGCAGGCGAGTTCCATCTTGTGGGTGATGGATGTTGCGCCGACGTCCAGGGCACCACGAAACAGAAAGGGAAAGCAGAGAACATTGTTGACCTGGTTCGGATAGTCCGAGCGACCGGTGGCGAGGATCGCATCCGGCCTTGCCTCCCTCGCGACTTCCGGGAGAATTTCCGGTGTCGGATTGGCCAGCGCGAGAATCAGGGGCTGGTCTGCCATCTTTCGAACCATGTCCGCACTCAGCACGTCGGGTGCGGAGAGGCCAAGAAAGATGTCTGCACCTGCAATGGCGTCGTCCAGTGTTCGCTGGCCGGTCCTGCGCGCGTAACGCGCTTTGTACGGGTTCATGTCTTCCGTACGGCCCTCATACACGATGCCCTGAAGGTCGACCAGGGTTATGTTCCCGGGTGGAAGGCCGGTGCGCACGAGGAGATCGAGGCAGGCGAGGCTTGCGGCGCCTCCGCCGGTGGACACCAACCTTACATGCTCGATCTTCTTGTTCACCAGCTTCAGGCCGTTTCGGATCGCAGCAGCGCACACAATGGCAGTTCCGTGCTGGTCGTCGTGGAAGACGGGGATGTTCATTCGCGCCCGAAGCTTTTGTTCTACTTCGAAGCACTCGGGCGCCTTGATATCCTCGAGGTTGATGCCCCCGAACGTCGGCTCGAGACGTGCTATCACCTCGACCAGCATGTCCGGCTCCGTTTCGGCTATCTCGAGGTCGAACACGTCGATGCCCGCGAATCGCTTGAAGATGACGGCCTTGCCCTCCATGACCGGTTTCGCAGCCAGCGGACCGATATTGCCGAGGCCGAGTACAGCGGTGCCGTTCGAAACGACGGCAACAAGGTTGCCGCGCGTCGTATAAAGCGCCGCGTCGTCCGGGTTGGACTTGATGCGCAGGCATGGAAAAGCCACCCCCGGCGAATAGGCCTGCGCCAGATCCAGCTGGTTCGCGAGAGGTTTGGTGGAAGTGACTTCGAGCTTCCCCGGCGTCGGGAGACTATGGTACCTGAGGGCGTTTTGTTCGAGTGGATCGGACATTCGCGTAGCTTAACGTGATTCGGTGTTCTGCCGCACCGGCTCAGCCGAGCGTGGCATCGAGGAACATCATCACGGAGAAGCCGCCCAGCATCGAAAAGGTTGCGAGGTTCTGATAGCCCCCACGATGGGTTTCGGGGATGATTTCGTCGCTGATGATGAAAAGCATGGCGCCAGCCGCAAAACCGAGCGTCCACGGCATCAGCGGTTCCGCGACCGCGACAGCGAAACTCCCGAGCAGCCCGCCGATGGGCTCGACGAGTCCGGTAAGGCATGCTACGACGAATGCCTGGGTGCGAGTGTAACGAATCGCCAGCAGCGATGCGGCGACCGCCAGGCCTTCCGCAATGTTCTGCATGCCTATGCCGGTGGCCAGCGCTATGCCGTTGCCGATGTCGCCCCCGGCGAATCCTACTCCGACAGCCATCCCTTCCGGAAAATTGTGCAAGGTAATCGCAATCACAAACAGCCAGATACGGCTCAGAGTTGCCGTATCCGGCCCTTCACGACCGGATAAGAAATGTTCATGCGGAACATACAGGTGGATGAGATGCAACGCCGTTGCACCTGCAAGAAACCCGCCGATGACGACGGCGACGGCGAAAGGCTTGCTTGCGTACAGGATTTCACCGTAACCGATCGCCGGCAGCAGCAGTGAGAAGAAGGTCGCAGCGAGCATGACTCCGGCCGCAGAACTCAGGAGTACGTCTTCAGTACGATCCGAAATCCGCCGCACAAGGAAGATTCCCAATGCCCCGACGCCGGTGCCGAGGCCGGCTAAGAGGCTCCCCACGAAGCCCAGCCAGATCAGGTCCATCTGCATATTGATACTCCGCACCCTTCCTGCAGAGACCACCGACCGGGGCAGTCCCGCCAGAAACCTGCTGTGAACGTGAACCAGTACTGGTCTTCACGTGACTATTTGATCTAAAAGATAGAAGATCCATGGTATCTGCCGGCCGTATAAGCGCAAGGTCAACTCGAAAAGAGCAGCCGAAATGCCGACCTCCGATGAAGAGACAGCTCTGAGCCGTACTGTGGCGAGCACGGCGACGCTGAAGCTCGCTAGCTTGCATTCGCTGGACCCGTTCTACACTCCTCTCGAAGAGCGCTTCGAGCGCATAACACGTCTCGCGCGACGCGCGCTCAATGTACCCATAGCGGCGATCACGGTCGTTCAGGACGACCGTCAATGGTTCAAATCGGTGGCAGGGTGGCATGTCACCGAACTGCCGATGAGCAAAAGCCTTTGCGCGGAAGTCATCAGGGAAGGCAAGCAGATGATTGTCGCCGACACGCTCGACGATCTGTACATGATGAGCAGCCCCATCGTGTGCGGCAAGCCGAAGATCCGGTTTTACGCAGGTTTCCCTATGCGGGACTCGGATCGGACGACAATCGGCACGTTCTGCGTCATGGATGTCAAACCGCGCAAAACCGACCCGGAATTTGCCACGGCCCTTGCAGATCTCGGCGACATGGCCCAGAGAGAGCTGTTTACCGTGGAACTGAGCAACGCGCAGTCCGCCCTGGTAGCGAAGCTGGGTAAAGCCAGGCGCCAGGCGATGTTCGACCCGCTCACCCGCCTTTGGAATCGACGCGGCGCCACGGACCTCCTCAACGCTGCTCTCAAGGAAGCGGTCAAGCACAACCATTCCATCGGCATTTGCCTCGCGGATATCGACAACTTCAAGCAGGTGAACGATCAGTTCGGTCACCAGGCAGGTGACCAGGTATTGCGTCGCGTCGCGACTTCGATCGTCGCATCAGTGCGTCCGCAAGACATAGTCTGCCGTTACGGCGGAGAAGAGTTTCTTGTCATCGTGCATGACATCGACGAAAAGGGATGCGTTGCTATCGGTGAGCGCATCTGTTCAAACATGCGGGATTTGCCGATACAGACGCGCGACGGTTCGGTGTCCGCTACGATCAGCATTGGCGTTGCAATGCGCAACCGCGGCGATCCTGTTTCTTCCGAACACCTCGTCGCGCTGGCCGACGCGGCGCTCTACGAAAGCAAGCGCGAGGGCCGGGACCGCGTGACGGTCGGTCGCACGAAGCTCTGAAGCTCCCTCTGTCCAAGGCGACCAGCAGAATGCCCCTTTTGCGGTTCGACATAATGCTGCTGCAACAGAGTCCGGTCATGCTGAAGACGGAATCTGAGACGCGTAACAAAGACGTTTTCCCCTCGCGGCGATAGGGTTGCAAATCGGCCGAAGGGCGCTCTTGTTTTCGATGCGATGCCACAGGAAACCGGACAGGCCACGGTCACGACGAGCGTGGGTACGAGCCAGACCTCGCGCAGGGCAATCGGCCTGATCCGGGTATCGCTCGTGTGTCTCCTGGCAGCGTTATCCGGCTGTGCCAGCATATCTCCGCCAGGGCAGGACAGCCCGGATGCCGCGGCGCCGGAAGCGCAACCGGAGCCTGCGGTCACTCCTCCACTCGTTGCGGACCCGACGCCGTCGCCTCCGCCAGGCCGTCCGGATGTCGGAACAGCCGGGCCTTTCCAAGCTAAGGCGGCGATCGTTCTGAGCGACCGGTCACCTGCTTTCGAGAACGTCGCAACGGAACTCTGGCGCCTGCTGGACGAGCCGCTTGTTTACAACCTGGCGGACAAGAGCCAGTCACCCGAGCAGGCATTTTCCGGCATAGCCGAGTCCGGTGCCACAGTGGTCATCGCAATCGGCTTTTCGGCGACTCGCGCCGCCGCTCAATGGTCAACCGTGCCGGTGATTTACTGCCAGGTTTTCAACTTCATTGCAGAAGATCGTCCTGCCGTGCCGGTTAAGGGCGTTGCCGCAATTCCGCCGCTCGCCGCCCAGCTTGAAGCCTGGAGACAGCTTGATCCGGAACTGCGGAGTATCGGGGCGATACTGGGCGCCGGCCACGAAGACCTCGTGGTGGAAGCTACGCGCGCGACGGCAGCACATGGCGTGAGGTTTCACTACCAGGCGGCAGGTTCGGATCGGGAAACACTTTACCTGTTCAACCGCATGGCCCCGGACATTGACGGTTTCTGGCTTTTTCCGGACAACCGGGTGCTGAGCGTCCCGGTGCTGAGAAAGGTAGTGGAGATTGCCGCTCGCCATCATGTCCGGATAGCGGTATTCAATGATGCGCTGCTGGAGCTGGGCGTGTCCCTCAGCACGGCGGCCGTCGAGTCCGATATCGCCGCCACGGTCCTCGCGGTTGCGGGAAGAGTAGCAGGCGGCGCTGCCGACGCTGTGTCGGACCTGACGCCGCTGAACGAAGTGAAGGTGCGCACGGGGTCGCGCCTGGGCGGCAGCGCTGATGTTGCAGCGTTCCCGGGTACGGACGGCGCTGCATCAGGCGGCCGCCTGTGACCCCAACCGGCCCGTCGCCGGGCCCAACGCGTGGACGAGCCGCCATCAGGCGGACGGCCGATCGACAGGGCAAGCGGGTTCTCGTCCGCGAAATACTGACGCTGCAGCTCGTCATCACCGCCGTGATCGGCGCACTGGCGATTGCCGGCCTTTACTGGGGCGGTCAGTGGGTTCTGCAGGACAATTACAGCCGCTGGGCGCTGCAATGGACGGAGGACCTGAACGAGCTGGGCGCGCCCCTGTATCTCGAGGGCGACAGGGAGGTTGTCCTGCGGCTGGAAGGCTTTGTTGCCCGCTATCCGGAAATCCAACGCGTGACATACTATTTCGAGGACGGTACGCCCCTCTATTCAATCGACAACGGCCTCTACCACAGCGTACCCGCACAGTCCCTGTCCGAAAAGGCGGTCGCCAGCCTGTCGGAACAAGTGGGATCTGATTCTGCCTACTCGATGAACAGTGCCCTGTTCAGCGCCCACGCATTCGAGATTCTCGCCCCGATCTGGACTGAGTCAATGGGCGGCGACAACCTGTTCAGCTTCAACCCGGCTGCAGGCTCTGCGAGCAGCACGCGGAATCTGGTGGGATTCGTTCGGCTCGAACTGGATTTCCGCTTTTTCCACGGGCGACTGGTCACTAACATCAAGGTAGCGACCAGCGCCCTGTTGCTGTTGCTCGTTGTATCCGGCTTTATCGGCCGCCGCCGGTTACAGAGCGCCCTTACTGCGATCTCCGACCTGCAGGAGCCCATCGCCGAACTTGCAAAAGGAAACCTTTCGGTCAGGTTCAAGCCGGCGAAGCATCGCGAGATCTCGGAGATCGTGGAAGCACTGCAGTCGACCGCATCGGCGCTTGGAGAGCGGAACGAGAAACTGTCGCGGCTGGCGAATCACGATGTGCTCACCGGGCTATACAACCGCAGGCGCTTCGTCGAAGAGTTGCGCAAGGAGGTCCAGAACGTCGCCCGATACAAGAGGATAGCAGCGTTGCTGTTCGTCGACCTCGATCAATTCAAGTACGTCAACGATACCTGCGGCCATCCCGCCGGAGACCGCATGATCAGAAAAGTGGCAGATCAGCTGCAGCGCTGTGTGGGTAACAGCGGCACGGTCGGGCGCTTCGGCGGCGATGAGTTCACAGTACTGGCAACTGATGTTACGAAGGCAAGCGCGCAGGCGCTGGCGGAATCGATACTCGAAGACCTGCGAAGGGTGGCACACGTGGAGGATGACAACGTGTTCCACGTGCATTGCAGCATCGGTATCGCCATGATCG